>Ga0228711_1002879_pt1 | contig 26702 bp, 18 predicted proteins | sample MedpolnodulmetaG_2_FD_177996 | JGI IMG/M metagenome (GOLD analysis project Ga0228711, IMG submission 177996) | Root nodule microbial communities from Medicago polymorpha collected in Santa Monica, California, United States - brown nodules | ecosystem: Host-associated > Plants > Roots > Nodule... | reverse complement strand
ACCAAAAAAGAAAAAACACAAACAAAAGAAAGGATGAAAGGAGACATACATACAAAGGTCCGAGATCCCATCTATGGGCAACAGGGGCCAAGATAAACCACATGATTATGAGAACCCATGCCTTCAGACTCAGAGTGAAAATTATCATCAAAATGATATCTGTCAACGGAGGATGAACATATTTAGAACATTGTTCATTTGAAAGTGTAATATTATTACTCATAATAAGAGATCCACACATATGAAATGACTTCTTGAATACTACATACATTTACCAAATAATTCTAGTTCTAAAATTTACATCAATTTTGTCCTTAGCGTCTCATGCAAACAACACCTTTCAAAGAATTATCTCTCATATGCCGAGCAAAATTGAAATAACTCGGTGACTAATCACATTTTTCAGATATCCAAACAGTAAAACAGAATGCAACTTATACCTGGAAGCTTCAACTTATCATGTAGAAAAGAGTATAGTTTCTTTTTCCACCGACTTGATGATTGGGGAAGCTGAAACTTCTGCAGAAATAGAAAGATGATATCAAGTGGCAGATTGACATTTTGATCACTTCATTACATGTTATTCAACTAATTTTACCAAATCTTCATCGTCATCATCGTTGTCATGCCCATCCTTCACTGGTGGCTTTGGTTTGACAGCAACAATCAAGCTATCTACAATAAATGCAATAAACCACGTTTGTAAGAAAAACTAACAGTCACATCATTATCAATATCAAATAACACAATTAAGATCAGAACTATACCTCCATCATTGAGTTGCATGCGCACATCATCGCCATTTTTCAAGTCACATAACGCAGTTCCGCGTAGAATAAGACTCAAGTTGTCAATAGGTAAATGGCCATTACTCGCAATTAATCTTCGCAAATCACGCACCTATATGTAATTGAACATGAAGGATAACTAACTAACTAATTAAAAGAAACAAAAACATAAAACCCTAAAATAAAAAATTGGGGAAATTGAAAGAAACCTTGATGGAAGAGGGAACTCGAAGACGAGAGGGTGGAGCTGGACCGATGGTTTTGAGGACGATTTCAACCTTCTTCTCCGATAATTCATCTTCAGAAACAATGTCTACCATCGCTGATCCCCGCCCAACAGCCAAAATACAACTGCAATAAGATTTTTCTCACACCATTTTTACTCCTTTTATTTATTTATATTTTTTTTAGAGCTCCTTTTATTTTATTTATTTTATAATTATTGATCTAGTAAAAGAGAAAAATATAAATCTCAATCTTGGTTTGGACCCACACTCATCGCGTCTCTTATCTCATCGGATCTCTTTTGGAAGGTACACTCAAACTCAATATTGATGGTAGCTTTCTAAAAGATTTTGGTTGTTTAGGTGCTGATGGTGTTGTTCGCAACCACGATAGAAATTGGATAGCTGGTTTTTTCACTATGAAGTTGGAGGTGATGCGTTATTAGCCGAGTTACCAGCTATCCAGATAGGTCTTGATTTTTGTAGTAAAAAAAATTATGTCAACATTATTTGTGAGAGTTATTATTTGGAAGCAATTGACATGATTATTGCTCGTCGTGATCATACCTTGCACAATTATGCTACTGACATCCTTCATATTAGAGATGTTTTACGTGGAACAAAATATGTGTGCAAATTTTATTGCTAAGGAAGGATCATATGCGAGGTGCTTTGCTCACTAAAATTTCCCTCCGCCTGACATGAAATCTCTCATCTCGAAAGATAAATTTGGAACTTAATTTCGACTCTCCTTTTTTTTCTTTTTGCTTCGTTACATTGTAACACTAGCAAAAGAAAATATAAAATGTGTTTTTCAACGATATATTAAACAGAGGCATTTTTGTAAAACACGTTGAATTTTATAAAATGTATTATTAATGGGAAAAAGTTTGAGAAAGGTCTTATATAAACTGAACAAAGAGGCATAATGATATGTTCCGTTGGGTTTTACATTTTTTCGAAAAAAAATTAGTTGACATAATGTTAAGTGCATTAACTAAAAAGTAAATTGTATACAAGAAGTACAAAATTTAGGATTATTTTAGTCTTTTAGAATCTTTGAGGAGGTGAGAAGATCAAATGTAGGGCAAAATTTAGTTATGTATCTTGATGGCCGCTCAATATGTCATTTAAAGTTGCTCACATTTATGAAAAACCGATCAAAAGCTACGACAGGATTGAGGTTTATACACAAAAAGTTGATCAATATGCCCTTCAAAGCTGCTCACATTTGTTGAGCAATTTGAAGAGTTTGTGGAGAAACCATCAAAGAATTTAGCCTTATACCAAAAAAGAGAGTTACATTTTCCCTACTTCCTAAAAAAAATCCACCTCTACTCCAATAGCAATGAAAATAAAAATTTGTACTCATCCACACCCACGCATCTGGACAATGTCATTACTACTTCTTATAAAGAAGTGTTAAAAATTGACACAAGATGATATATCAATAATTACATGAATTCTATATTTTTGCTACTTTTTTCCGTCTCTTTCAAACAAATCAACACTATTGAGTGTACTTTATATGGTGCTTAAATAGGATATCAATTTTGTGTCAAAATACCATAATATATGAAAGGAATTGGTTGCCGGATTATTTTCTTTTTGCTTTTTCTTGCATGTTTGAACTTATGATAAATTTGACAAATTTACCGTGTATTATTGTACTTTTGACAAAAACTACAGTTTTGAACTTAAACAAAATCAGTTCATAGTTTCCTCAAACTTATCGTAATTCCAAACATGTCAAATGTCAAAAAAGTGCGGCAAACTACTTCCATGCCAAATTAAACTATATATCTTAGCCAATAGCTACGGAAACGGAGCTAGTAATTAATTGACCAATGATGATGCAAATCAATAATGAAAAAAAATAGAAGAAGCAACCGCTTTTGCAATTGTGCCTTAATTGGTTTTTATTTGCTCATAAAAAACAAATCCATTTAGTCTCACTTGATGACTAAACATGAAATATCATCATTTACCCGTCTCTTCGATTCGTATAATATTATAGGTTAACTACCATTTGCGGTCTATTACTTAGATGTTTACGACAAGTTAGATTATATTTAGAATCAATTAGTTGTGATTGGTAAAGTAAACTCCAAGGATTAAGATTGCACTTTTGATGTTAAGCATGCAAGATAACCCACTAATAACCCAAGATTTTGGTTGGCTAAACAATCACAATCAAAATGTTGGTCCTACTAACCGGAGTTTAGTGGGAGCTATCTAGTTGCTTTACTATATACATGTGAATGTGAATATGAATGAATTGCGAAGGGAGAAACGAGCTTGTAAAAAAAAACTGATTAAGTACTACTTTTCAAGAATTTCCTTTTGGAAGTGTTGGGTCCCGCTTGATGAATGATGACACAATCACTTTCACTTCGATTGAAAATAGAGAAAAGTGTTTTGTCCGATTAAGATGATGTGGAATTGGAGAAACTTGACGGTAGAGGTAGCGCCATGAAAAGCATTGTCTAAGCCATTGCTCCAATAACGATATTGCTTGCATTCCCCCCCCCCCCCCCCTTTTTTTTTTTTTTGTTTTTTTTTTTTTTTACCGTGTTTGGTTTAATTAAAAACTTTTTGGTTTAAATGCAATTTTGATACCATATTTTCATTTTTTTCTTTTTGAAGTTTTGATACCTCTGTTTTAAAATTCAGTTCTTTTTCCCCTCAATTTCAATTTTTCTTACTTTTTTCCCCACCCCACTGCAAAATACTTGACTTTTAGTGACAATAACTTGACTTTTTTTGACGATAGATTATTACAGGTAAAAGTTCCTTTACCATAGGTATTGCCCCAAGTATCTATACCCATATATTTTTTGTCTAGTCTACAGTGTCGAATTTTACTTGTCAGACCAAACTTTTTAGTTTTACCTATCGGTTTTAGTCGTGGTTATAACATTTAATCATAAATTACAAATTTATTGGTATATGTATTTGTGGCTATACAGGTGGTAAAAGGAAGTTTACATATGGAAATCATTTATCATTAAAAGTAAGTTGTTAGGTACTTGGAAAAATTGTTGTTCACACATTTGAGAAGGTTGAGAAATACATGTAAAATACCAAATTGTTGTTGGATTAATTATTTAAGTAATCAATTATGGATTGACAATAATCAATTATTATAAGTTAATGTTATAATATAAATTATGGTTTATTGTGTTAAACACTAATTAGTGATGAATATGTGTGATTGAGATATTCTTTCTAAATGGACCGTGATGGGTTGGACCATTTAACTAAGCTCAATGAGAGGTCGCTGCCCACGGTCGTTTAGCTATTTAAACGTCATCCCATCAGACGGTTAAACTATTCTGAACAACATTTTGAAAACCTAAAGCTAGACGGAATGAGGGTGGTCATCCCTCTCATAGTTGTCTGCAGTATGCTTCGTTAACCTAATTCAAAGGTACACAATTTCTTCTCCCTTCTTTATTATTGATAATCTCTTATTTCTTAAAGTTAACCCGAAAGCAAAATTTTGCCCTAGATTTATCCTAATTTCTTTGCTTAATTTTACTATATTAACCCTATTTAATTAACCATATTTAATTTAATCAAAATGTTAATTGTTATGGAAATCAAAATAAACAGATCGCTCTTATTAATCCATAGTTTATTTAATCCGCCACTAAGGAAAACTGTACTTTCACTCTTTTATTTCAATTACGCTCAACAACATTAAATTGCATAAACTCTTTTATTCATTAATCTCTTTCATTGCTGTAAGAGAAATATGAGGGATTTCAGAAAATTTATCAGAAGGTGATTATAATGATCTTTGATGATCTAGATTGGTATTCTTCAGACTACTCATTGGTTGAATTGGGTGTATCTCTCACTCTCTTTCTCCCATCTAATTCTATTATATTTTTTCTTCCCGTTTTTTTCAACTTTGCAGGTCACGCTTTTTGGTTGGACAACGTTTATTGAGATATATGTATGGTTTGACTGCAATACTGATGTAGACCAAGAAGATCCATAAACTACTGGTATTGAAAAAGACAACGAATAAGGTGCAAGATTTAATGATTCACTGTTCGTTTTGTGATAGTTATCTCATAATTTGTTCATGATCCATCAACTAGGTTCAGGATTAAGTGCAATATCCACCAAATATAGGTGAAAGTTTTGTTTTAATCATGCAAAACAAAAGGAGTGGTGGCAGCAAAGTGGAGGGGACTTCAAATGTGGGACTACATGTTTGTTCTTGATAGTACTGCGCACTATGATTTTCTCTCAACATCCAAGATGCTTTCTTTCCTCCAATGTATGATTCAGAATAAGAGGAGTTCCATTTTGTTTGTAAATAAAATAGGATTTTTAATTTTTCACATAAATTTTATGGTATTTTGTCTTCCCTACATGATCAATACGGGGTTGATAAAGTTTCTAAATATCTCATCCTTTTAAAATGGAGTTTAAATACACCATTGAAATGGTCTCTAAATGAGATTTGTCTAATTTCATTTGCTTAATTAGATTATTCATTAGCAACTCCAAATTGTATGATTATTTTTGCTTAGTTTTATTTAGGCATTGTGATGGTTACTGATTTGATCAGAAGTAGGATAAAAGTAATGTTATATATTAAGTGATATCTATTTTTCCTTAGACTTTTTTTTATTTTATGAATGATGTTGTTTGATTGAGTTTTCAATTGTTCTGTTGTCATAGCAGATAAACAAAAAATGGCATAATTGGGTGAAAGAAGACAATTAAAGATCATGAATCTTGGTTCATTCCCTTTGTAAATCCCTTCCGATATCTCAAACATTTCCTTTCTATGACTTTTTTTTTGAGGTATTTTAGATATATCATATTTTTTTAATGTTATTAATGCATGAATGAGAGAGAGGCTATGTCATTTTCTGATTATATATGGTTTCTTCAAAGGTTTGTTTAGTTTTGGTTGGGAAAAATCTTTTTTTTTTTTGTTTTCCTTACCTTCTACGGTGCAACTAATTTCCTCAATTCTACATTTTACAGGTGAAACAATAATTTTGATACTCTTTAGATTATCTACAGTTCAGAGGATACTTTTGGGGTTCTAATTTCTCTAAATATATAACAGGTAATAATGCTTAATTTGTCTGTTACTTTTATACAGTTGAGCTTATTTTGAGGTTTTAATGTTTCTGACTTCTCTAAATATACTCTTCAAAAAAAAAAACTTCTCTAAATATATGATAGGTAATCATGCTTAAGTTAATTTTTTACATTCATTTGCTTTTTTATTTCCTGCCAAGGTTTTTGCAGAATCACTGTGAGGCACTGCATTAGTTGTTGTCAGTGAGACATTGCTACTTTTTCATTCAGCATGAAGAGTAAGTGGAGTCCTTTTTTAGTCTTGATCCACTTAAAAGACTAAATTGGTGGAAAAACATGATTATATTTGCATGTGATTCACCTCTGCTTAAAATTTTCATGTCAATGCCTTTGCATGTGAGAATTTTACTTAGTTGGAGTAATTTTTAGTTCATTTCTATTTCATTATGTATATTGGTTTATGTTCTTCCTATATTGATCACCCTTTTTACAAAAACATATGTTAAATTGATGTAATGTACTCTAGACTTTGTGATTATAAGTTTCCTTTGAGAAAAAAATTGTGTTCCTACATGTAAGTTTCTATGGGAGTTATTTTTGTTTTTGTTTTGAAAGGATAGATAAATGTGAGTTGTATTTATTATTTATATGTTAAATAGATGGAATATACTTCACGTTTAGTAATTATAAGTCCCTTTGAATCCCCGAAAAAAGTTATCTTTTTAAAAAATGCATTCTTCAATACAAGTCATTGTGTGAGTTGGTTTTATTTCTTTATAAACTAAGACCTTATTAAGTCTAAATCTTAAATTAACATTCTTGTAACCAACCAATTTTACTATGTTAATGATTAGAATCTAAAAATCACATTTTTAATCGAGTCTTTAATTCTCTGTGTGTGTGTTTTGTTTTGTTTTTTTTATAAAACATTATAGATATTTTGATTTCCATAATCTCAAATATTTTTTATCTCCCTTAAATTATTTTGTGTTTACGGTCAAATCTATAATGTGGATCGCACGGATCCATGGTCTAGTATACTATAATTTGTATCTATTGATTTATGGTTGAATCTCTAAACTTTTATCAATTGGTATTAGTAGATATAATTTATGGCTATTGTTATTTGAATCATAACTTTGATGAAGAAATTCTTGTGATTGTTTAGCCGTATCGTATAATCATGTTATTGTTAAATTAAGTAATCATAGCATGAATCTAAACAATGATCGTCTTTTATTCTTGATCATACGCATAAATTGATTCATAAATTGTTAAAAATTGATGGTAAATATAATCCTACCTTGATGTTGTTTACATCGTAATACTTATACCCTACAACAACATTGATGAATGATCGCAATTGATTTATTTTGCCGAAAACAACTTTGTTGTGTGAAATTATAAGAACAGTGTAATCATTCCATATGGCATACGAAATTGTTTTCCAATTAGATTTGCCAAGAACCCTAATTTTTTTTTAATCTCTGATTGGGTCGATATTCCTCAAAATTGTTATATGAGTTCTTTTCTTCTCTCAATTTCGATCAATTCTGTACGTAATCGCCGCATTTCACCGCCTAAATCGTTAGAACCAGTCGGGTCAAATTTTGCGACCCATTTTTATGTAACGGGTGAAGAAGAACCTGGCGCATTAATTAAAAAAAATATTGGCCATAACTCAGGCGCGTGAATGCATAAAAAATTCCATATTTGTTCAATTTTTAATGCCAAATAATTATCATTTAATATTCTTATCTTTTTGGCATGGAATTTTATGCACTAGATATTTTATATATAAATGTTATTATTTGGGGGATAATTAAATTATATTCTCACATTTTATTGTGTCAAAATTATATGAATATTCCTTACTCTTGGGATTGACGTGTCAATGATAAATTTTACATCCTTAATTAACTAATAAATATTATATTATTTTGGGATATAAATATAATTTCTCTTGTATGCCCAAAATATTCCAAAGATGATTTAATTTATTTTATACCCTTAAAATTTGGGATTTAAATTACTTTATAATATCCCTAAGTATTTGATGTAAATTGATATGAGAATTGTATACTCTTTTAAATCATATATTCATTAGATTTGAGTCTATAATATCCTATGAGAAAATATTCTTTTATGGTAATAACACTTATGTGAATTAGTTTTAAAGTGTTATGATTGTGAAAATTCTTAGACTCAGACTCATATTCTTGCATCAAATATTCTATATTCTCTATATTTTGAGATTTGTTGACTCCCTAATGTCGGTTTGATTTAATTATGTACCATTGTAAAAGATATTGTATTTTTCTTGTTTATCACTGAGTTTAAATGTTATATGAGTTATATTGCATTTGGAAATGTTCTGGTTTAATTACAGGTAAAAACTGGTCGAAAAAATGGTTTGGAAATGTTTAAAATTATGCAGAACCCACTGTCTGCATAATTGTTTTTTCGGCAGTTAACTACTGAGGTTTTCCTCGGCAGTTAACTGCAGCCGGTTTTTGAAAACCTCGGCAGTTAACTGCCGAGGGGCAATTTGGTATTTTACATGTGTTTCTCAACCTTCTCAAATGTGTGAACAACAATTTTCGATACTTGGGGCTATAATACGGTAAAAGGACATTTACCTACAGAATTTACTGTCAGTAAAAGTCAAATGTCTAGGTACATGAGTTTATACCTACAGTAAAAGGATTTTTACCTACGAAAATTTACTGTTACTAAAAGTCGAGTTTCATGTAGTGGGGGTGGGGATCAAAATTCATGAAAAAATTGAATAAGGGGACCAGAAATGTGAGTTATAAAACAGGGGTACCAAATATTCAGAAAAATTAAAATAGGATACCAAAAGTATATTTGAGCCAACTTTATCACGCGTCAACGAATTTAGAAGCCATGACAATACCATATCATTGCTTTTTTTTTCTCATGATGTATAGTCTTCTAGCTTGGTTTCCACAAATGGTGCCTTGAGGGTTCCGTCAACAAAACCAATTTTTGATTTTTCATTTAACGAAATAGTAGTGGCTCAATGCCAAGTCGAATAATTGTCGTCATCGAGAGGTTTAGAAACAAAAACCATTCATGGATGATCATAATGGTGAAAAGAGTAAGAGCTGTCAGATTTGTACCAATGATGGTTTAAACACTAGAGAGAAAAAATTGTTTTACAGGTAGAGCGAAAGAAAAAAAAGGAGAGAGAGGATCTTTTTTTGGTAGTGTGGAGAGAGAGGATCTTACCTCCCTGATGCCATGTTAAGTAAAATAGAAGCTGCAAATAATTGAGTTGTGATTTTATTTCGTAATAACATTTTTTTTATTTTGTAATAACATAGAGGCAATATATACACAAATATATATTTCTCTAGTCTGACCATTTTGCATTGTCAAAAGAAAAAAAGAACTGACCATTTTGCTGCTATAATTAAGCAATCTACTCCAATTCTAATTCTAATATGACAGTTACTATATTTACGGCAAGACTAATGGAATACAATTAACTTTCCTAATGCCAATAATCATGGGATATAATTAACTTGTTTTGCTAACACGGTCTAAGACGATCTACAATGATGGATACTTAACTTATTTAACACCACATTAAATAGACACCCCAGTGTAGAGTATAATATTTAGATGCTTATGGAGGAGGGTGGTTATGGAATCACCCCCTCTCTCTTCATTTTTCATGGGTCTCATTTAATAAATCTTAGTAAAATGAATATATTTTGTTAAAAAGTTAATGATATAGAGTTATTGGTGGGACCTATTTAATAATTTCTTTTGAGGTGTTAGGTTGGAGAAAAATGATGTTTATTAAGTATTACCGTAAAATTGATGATGTGGATGTAGGGGACCCACTTAAGCACCCAATGTGGGGTGCTCTATTGTGGATGGTCTAACCATGACATGTTTGTGTGTGTCTATATTTTTATTTTTTTTGACAAAAACAAAATGATATTCATTCGTTCAAATCGAGAGATTACATCATTCAACACCGCTAAAAACGTAAAGGATAAATCTGCGAACAAACTCACAACATCCAAGTTAATAGCATACAACGACATAATGCCTACAAAAATATATGATAAAGTTGAAGTGACCGAAATATACTTAGCCTCCGAATCTGCAACGTTGATGCCCAGATCTTTGATTGAATAATCGATCTTCAATATGAATTAAATGAACACCGCAAGAAGACGAGAAATCAAACAACGCAGCACAAGGCGACGAACAACAAATTACCACACTTAGATGATGAAATCACAAAGGAAAAATCTAGATCAATGTGAAAATCACTTATTTAGATTGAAATATAGAGAAAAAGATGAAGATAGGTGATTTCAGGTCAAGAATTGACCCAAAACCACCCCTCAATGAAAAATTTGGAAGAGAAAACTAGGGTTGGCTTGTTAGAGAGGGAGGGGTTTTTTTTTTTTTAGAAGTTACGATGTTTATCTAGGTTGGTGTCTGTGTGTGTCTATATATAGAAAGGATCTATATATATATCCTTGTAAAAGAAATCTGAGCTATCCAAGAGCTAGAATTGCGATGATGTGGCACATCTAAAAAAGCTTCACACATTCTTTATGTGTTTATTATGAATCATAAACTCCAATGCATTCGTTTTTATTACATTATTATTATTAACCTTTGAACTACTATTTTTTTTTATTCCATAACTCATATTTCTTAACTACAAACAAACATTCACTCACTCATTATATATAAAACCACTAATATGATCTCAATATTTTTAGTTTCTACTAATGAGACTATTTGTCCTACATTGAAAATAATTTTTTATTAATTTATATTGATTTCTAATAGAGGTGAATGATACACTATTTATGTCAAAAGTAATTTTTATCTACTTTATACTATATATTTACTAGACGAGAGAATAAAATGTTTAAAAATTTTAATAGCTGTTTCATTTTTAATTAAAAAATAATTTAATAGAGATTCACCAAATTTATTATTTTCACTAACTTTAAAAAATAAACATTATAATCAAACTCGTGCAACGCACGGGTTGAATACCTAATATATCAAGTGAGAGGAGTAATTAGAATGAGAGATGAGAGCAATTAAGACTCAAATTTAACATATTACCATAGATTTGGTTTTAGGTTTGAATAGTTTTTTTTTGTTGAAAGTTTGCCTATTAGCCTGCGTAATATTTCATATTAACCTCTTTAATAAGTAACCTACCATATTTCCCCGTAAAAAAAAGAAGAAGCCATTGTATCTTTTAATAAGTAATCCACCATATTTCCCCGTAAAAAAAAGAAGAAGCCATTGTATCTTTAAATAGAGAAATGAGATAATGTATTAATGATATTATATTCTATATATTTTGAGATTTAACATGGAAATTTAGAGAATCTAATTTCATATAACATCATATTTCAATTATATTTTACAATAATACATGTAAATATGTCGAAACATAATGCAAGTTAATATATTTTCATTATTCTTTCAAAAAAATTAATTGTTTTTTGAAGGAAAAAAAATCAATAGTTGAAAAGGCTAGTAATTTTAAATTGAACACAGAGTATTAAATTTAATATAACAGTAGTAGTAATATAAATATCAACTATATTTGTTTAAGTAGGTTGGGCAGAATTACCATAATTTTCTGTGATGCATAGTCTATTTTTTTTTTTTAATAAATAGGCTTCTAGAAAGTCTTATAGCTATGTCTGTTTTTATAAACAATTTATTGCCCGAGTCTAACACACGATAGTTCATTGAATTCTATTGACCATCAACGTGATGTATTCTCAGCCGCAAAAATTATAGTGCATAAGGAAATCCTTATGCACAGTGCATAAACACTTCACAACCATCAGATCTAGTGTACACGTGTAATAATCCTAGACTTCTCAAACTACACCAAATCAAATTTCATTTGCTTCAAACATTTATCTCACTAAAACATAAAGCTCTTCCTCTCTCTACAATTCAGATGAGTCTTCATTTCTTCCGGCCACACATGATGATTCCGGCGAGGTGGTCGTCGGCCAGAGGCAGCGGCGACGTCGTGCCTGAGAACCAAACTCACCCTTTTTAAAAACTAAAGCCATTTTTCAACCTCCATTTTCGTTTTAAAGCCAAATCCGAAGTCGGATCGCGCAAATACACAACGAGAAGGAGTAGATCTAAAGATTAAAACCGGTTCGCTCCTCTTCTTCCCTCGCGTTTTCTTCTTCTTCTTCGATCCAGTGGCGCTGTGTTGATTGTTATATGTTACTGTTTCCTCACTGTTTGTTTTCACGGTTTCAGATCTGAAGTTGTTACTGGATTCAAAATCTTTGTGATGTTAGAGGGATTTATGGTTGGGAAACTGCTGGAAACCATTAAGTACATCTAATGGTTTTGGAGTACAACTGCTGGAAACAATTAAATACATCTAATCGTTTTCCACAACAAAATGATTTTGACATTCCGATACGGTGATGATGATGAACGACGGTGTTGATGATGAGATTGAAGATTCCGCGTTTGTTTTGTTTTGTTTTGTTTTGTTTGGTTTCATTTGTGGATGTAGGAAGCAATTATGTTGGGATTTATGCACGGTGCATAAGGATTTTCTTATGCACCATAATCGCTCCCGGTTGATTATTGATTAAATAAATGTATTATGACTTCATCAAACTGACTTTAATGCACAATTACTAGTTTTTTCAGTGCAATTTAGTTTTCATGATATTACTTTGCTTTGTTTCATAATAACTGCACACAAATTGTTCTAAATTGCACAAAAAAAATAGTAATTGTTTATAAAATTGATTATATTTATAGGGACTAAAAACAAAATTGACTATATTTTTTTTGATACAAAATTGATTATGTTTATAGGGACTAAAAACTTGTTTAACCTCTACTTCTCTTAATGAGTTTGGAGATATAATCTCTAGATGTAAGACCTTATTAGCATCCTACAGTAATTATTATGTGCTTTATGTCAGGAGACAAGCAATTAGGGTAGCTTATAACATAACTAGAGCTTCCTTATCTCATTTTGGCCCCTATCTTTTTCACGATGTTCCTGATTACTTGTATCCACTTATTATTAATGAAATGAATTAATCTTACCTTTGCTAAAAAAAAACTTGTTTAACCCTTCTTTTAATATTCTTTAAAAAAATAACCCTTCTTTTAATAATATTTGTGTCAAATGAAACCGTGTATTGTTGGAACTTTTTTTTTGAAGCATGTATTGTTGGAACTTGGATGAGGAAATACAGTATGTTATTGATAAAAACTTGCGACTTTAAAAATGTAATGCCCATACGAACCTTTATTGTGTTTTTTTTTTTTTTGTGAATATGCCCATACGTGTATGGTGTACCACAAATATCCATTGAGATAGGAGAAGCTTGGCGGCTACAACAGCAAACCATAAATGGAGCAACAAATTAGGCCGTTGCTGAATTCTATTTTGTGTGGCAGAATGGTCTTGGTCCATTGCTTTCATCCAATCAATGTCAAATTTTCAACCATATTGTTTAATCTTCATACGTTACTTTCCGTTGATAGGTTTACGTATTTAATGAGGGTGGTCGTGCTTTCCTAAACTTTCCTTATATATCCCCAATACTCTATACATTATAGTCAACAAAGGAACTGAAAGAGCTCATTATATTGCAAGGAGACATAGATATCCTAGAGTAAAAATGGGTAATGCTTGCTTTGGAAAGAAGATGAGCAACAAGGGAGTGGTGCATCCTGTGGTAGTTCACCGCATTCGGGATCACGCCGTGACGATCAAGGTGAGAATGACCAAAGGCCAACTCAAGGATTTAATAGGGAAGGTGGATACAAACAATGCCAATTTAGAATTAGGCCATTTGATCGTTCAAGAATGCTCCAAAGGGAGGCTTCGTGCTCGTGTTGTAGCTGCTGCAGTTGGGGATCATGATCATTCGTACAAGTTTTCAAAGGGGCGGAGTTTAAGGCCAATTCAAGAACATAGCGAAGATGTGTAGGTGACAATTCTCAAGAATGGTGTTGTAGCTTAAACATTTTCTTTTACCTCTCTCCTTCTCAATATTTAAATTCTAAATTGAACCAAAACAATTTAATCTTTTTGCGTGTAACTTAATTAGTCCCTTTTTAATCATTGTAAAAGACTAAATTATTGCTTTTTAATTATTGGTATAGACCTAATTGTTTTTTTTTACATGGTTCATGTAGCGATCACACTTGTCTCAACTTTTCTCTTAAAAATTAACAGTTGCGTTTCTACACTTAGATCAAAATAGGTTGCAATTTTTGTGTCAATGACTCAAACGAGTCTTAACTCTTATGCGAAAAGAAAAAATGGCTCTTTGATAAAAAAAAAAAAACGTCTCTTAGAAGTTAGAACTTAGAAGGTTTACCAACTGAAGTGTTTTAAATTTTGTGAGCTTATATGCGAGTAGGAATGTGTCTGTGCTTTTCATACTTTGATAATCTTAAATAAAATTCTTAAAAAAAAAGTTGTAGAAGAGCTTCTTGTTACCTACACTTTCCTCCCTTAAACCGTCATTTAGCCTTTGTGTTGTACTAGTAGTATAACTATGGGTGTTCATGGGTGAGTTTGGGTTGGGTTTGGCCAAACCCAAAACCAAATCAAATAGGGTACTCTGATTTGGGTGAGGTAAAATAACCATCCGTTATACTATTGAGTGGGTTTGGACAAACCCACTAATTTTTGGGTTGGGTTAGATTGGGTAATGGGTTACCCAACTTATTTTTCTATTTTTTTAATATTAAATGACTAAATGAAAAGTCCTCGTAATTTTGTTTTAAAATAGTACTCTACATTTTAATTTTCTTTAAAAAAATGTTTAACTTATTTTACTATAATTTTATGCATCATAGAATATCAAATAATAAACTTCATCATAAAATACTTGCAACAAATTAAAGTTGCATGACATAAAATTGCATTAGTATCAAACTAACAAAAAAGTGCAACATATTAATTTGTAACTATATTTTATGCATAGAATATCAAATAATAAACTTCTTCATAAAATACTTGCAACAAATTAAAGTTGCATGACATAAAATTGCATTGGTATCAAAATAACAAAAAAGTGCAACATATTAATTTGTAACTATAGTATGTTTTGATTTTCAATATATAGGGTACAATGTGTATGTTTTGGAAATATAACTTTCTTCTACCCTATGAAAATAAAGATAAAAAATATTAACATTATTGGGTAAGTGAGTTTTTTTGGGTTTGGGTCTGGTTTTACCCAAAACCCATTTACTTTTATGGGTTTTCCATTTTTAGAAACCATGCCCACCCAATTACTCAACCCAACCCATTTTTTTGGATTTTTTGAGCTTGACCGGGTTTTCTGGGTTGACCCAACCCATGAACACCCCTAAGTATGACTATTGGAGCTATTTTATTCAAAATAAGGTTGAAAATATGGATGTAAGTGAGTCGAGTCGAACTCGTCTAGATTCGAATAAAAATTGGTTCAATTCGAGTTTGAAATAAACTTTTTATTTAGTTTGAGTTCGACTCATTTAATGTTTACGAAAAACTCAGTTTTGCTCGTTAGATTAAATTTGTCTGCTCGAATCACATAATTAAAAAAATTATCAAAAAAGTAAAAGAAAAATTATATATTTGACCTTTTAATTTTTCTTTTAAAAAGAAAGGGATTGAATTAAAATAACAGTGGTCATATACATACATTGTTTAAAGGATTAGCACAAATACAAAGTTATAACATTCATAAATATGCAAATAAATATGAAGAACTAAACACGCAGCAAGCTATAAAAAACCAAAAGCAATGATACAAAACAACACACTAAAACTAGTATATAGTAATTCCAAACGCGCATGCACACACGCGCACACGCATGCACATACACAAAGTCAAGCCAACTTTTTTTTTCAAAAAGGAGGAGAGCATAAAAGGGCATGCCCTACCAAAATATATAGATCAGGGGAAAAGAAACGGAGGGGTGACCAAACCAAGCCCTCTTAAAAATTTACAAAACTAAAAGGTAGACATACCCAACATATTTCTACTAAAGAGGAATGCTAGCAACACTCTTTTTTCCACGCTCTCTCTAACACTCACTGTCTTATTGGTTTAAATCATTGTGGGTGTATACTTTGAAAATTGAACCCACACAAAATGGTGGGACATGCATTGATTCCATCCAATAAAAAAGTGAGTATTAGAGAGAGTGTTGAAAAATGAGTGTTGCTAGTATTTCTATTCTACTAAAACTACCTTTGACCTGTAAGGGGATAGTTTAAAAAAATTAGAACAATATAAAGTTTGGCCTAAATTATTCAAGTCATGTGCACACCGACTACCCTCTCTAAAGATGTGGGTACTCAAAAACCTCATACAACAAGTTTTAACTATACATTTGCTCCATCTGTTTCAAAAACTACAAAGGAATCAAAGAATTGGTTTTAAAAGGAAAAACTACCACCTTAGAAACTAAGCTCAATAAGTTAATTATCAAGTTGAATTCCGAACTTTGTTCGAGTTGACTTGTTTCATTGTCAGTTTTAGCTAGAAATGAGTCAAACTCACTTAAACTATACCTGATAAGAATCAGTCCAACTCGAAACTCGACTTAGGTTCGATACAAACATTTTTTCGTACTCAATTTTGACTCATTAAAATTAACAAACAACTCGGTTCAACTCGTTTACTCAAATCACCGTGGATGGAAAAGGAGGGATACGAAGAGTAGCAGGCCGGTATAGAATAGAAGGATGGTTCTAAAATGGGCCAAAACATAAAGCCCAAGAATGAGCACTAGAATAGGTTTAAAACCCTGAAACCCTAAACTCACAAAACATTTGCGGCGCTGCGAAACACTCTTCTCGTCGTCTCCGATCTCCTTTGGTTCCAATATCAGGTAACACTGCTTTTGATTTTGTTATTGGAATTTGAATATGATTATTCCTTCCTTACAGATCTTGATTGGTGTGGTAATTTGTCTGTAGTGTGAAAATGTCGCTCGGAGAAACTGCTTGCTCATACGCCCTTCTAATCCTTGAAGATGACAACATTCCAGCAACTGCTGACAACATCACCACTCTGTTGAAATCCGCAAAGGTTGATGTTGAATCATTCTGGCCCGCTTTATTCGCTAAACTTGCTGAGAAGAAAAATATTAGAGATTTGATTGCCAGTGCTGCTGGAGGTGGTGCTCCAGGAGCAGCTGTTGCGGCTGCTCCAGTTGCAGCATCAGGTGGTGGTGGCGGTGCTGCTCCAGCTGCTGCCGAGAAGAAGCCAGAGCCAGAGGAAGAAGAGAGTGATGAGGAAATGGGATTCGGCTTGTTCGATGAATAGGTTTAATATAAATTGCTGTGGTTGGTTCTTTCTTTTCTTTTAGTATAATTTTATTTTGCTCAGGATTCGGCCTTTTGAATGTTATGTTATTTTGCTCTTCTTTTTCAACGTACTTTTCACTGCTATCAAATCTTCTTATTTTGTGTCTGTTTATTCAGATATATGTTTTATTGTTGTTTTCAATTTTGAATTTCACATTTTCTCATTATTTCCAAAGCAAGCAGATTAAATTACTTTCTTATAAAATGAAATCGAATGTTAATGTATTTAGGACTGTGTCACTGGAATTACATGCCAGAGTTTTTAGATTACAGTGTTCTTCAAGTTTAAGTTTAAGGGGGTGTATTGGTTTAGGATTTTAAGACAATTTTTGCCTTGATAAGGTCCATGTAGATTTTAAAAGACTATCATCAAGATTTGTAATTTGGATTTCAAAGGATTCATAAGATTTTAGGCACTACCAAGATTTCCAAGGATTTATATCATTAGGTTTTTCCTAGGTGCTTTATCGTTTTTTTTTCTTCTTCTTTCAACACTGTATTACACGGTTAAAATTGGGTTCTATACATAGTCGTCTTTAAAAAAAAATTAGTTTAAAGTAGAACCAATAAATTGAACAAATAGCTAAAATTGTACGAGAATGAAATTGTAGAAAGATTGTACGACAATGAAATTGTAATCATTTTATTTTCATTTTGTCCAACGAGATTCATGTCCAGGGCACAGAGTAAAGGTCGTTTGTTACTTTGTTCTGGGTGTAAAAAACTTCCGGTTTATAAAGCAACAACCTTCACTGGGTTGAATATTTTTTAGGCTTCCTTCAACTTCATTCTCTTACAATTATTTGCACCTGCAAATGAATCTGTTGGACATCAATGAAAATAAAATGACGAGTCTCACTAGATTGTTGAATAAGTATTGTGTTTACATTTTTAACTAAAAAGTTTTGCAAAATTCACTCCATAAAAGAAACCATCAACCAAAGGACGTTATATAAGTTGTGAGAAAGTTCAATTGAATATCAATGGATTTTGTTGCATTGATTGTTGTCTTAATTACTACAAGATTTATTTATATTTTATAAAAATCTTGATTGAATTGCACAACTTTTTTATAATCAAAATCCCTTGGAATCTCAATCCAATTCACCTCATAAATAGCAAAGATCTTACAAGTTGATGGAATCCAAAGATAGATGAAAAGTCTGAGATGATATGATTAATTAGGTTCGTCAACAAGCAACAAAGCTAGGATTTACTATAGTTATAGAGAGATCTAATCTGCAAAAACCAATGCAAATGTTCCGTTCTAAAAATATAAACAACCAAATAGGAAGACAAAATTGCAACCTGATCACACTGACTCAAGGAAGTGTGGATGTGAGTTTAGGATGTGTGACCTAACTTTGCTCTTTGTATAAGTAATTGTTTGGTTTGACGTTTGCAATTGCATTCTCACGTCCCAATGCCACTTCAACGTGACTTTTAGGAAGCTATAAATTATTTATTTAGCTTAGATGTGCGTTGGTGGCTTGTCCACCGCAATTCCAAACATTGGATAAGATGAATCATTATTTCAACAAAAAAATTAACTCGAGTTATCTCAAAAAAAATACCTAACAGATACTCAATCACTTATTTAGATGGATCATATTTTTCAGTTTCATATCAAATTCAAAAATGGCTTTTTGAAAATTAGATTTAGTTCTTTTTGTCTTAACTCCGATACTCATGGACATGGATCTTAGTAATTTGAAATTTAATTGAAAAGTAAATAAAGTGTAACCAATAAATTATTTCAGTTACGATTCAAATTCAGTTTCTTTCAATCAATTCATCATTATTCTTTGAATCATATAGTGATCGATATTTTTGTTTTACCATTAAATGTTCTTATTCTTTGGAGGTAGCAAATAACTAATAGTCTAATACTGATGAACTAAATTCGATAATGAACCTGTAAATCAATAGAACTAATAAATAAAAATTATATGCTAAGTACTAACAAATTATGATTATCTTTATTCACTTAAATGTACATCTCATTTTTTTTCTTATTAATACATAAAAGTATTTATAAAATTTGTTTTTACTATAACAAGATTTAAAAAAGATGCAAGTAATAGTAGTTTGATAGATTTAGAATATATTTTTAGCTTGAACTGAATCCATTTTATAAATCAAATCCAACATATAATCCAACTCAATTGTTAAGTTCAATTTTATACTCTTGATTTATTTATTTTCAGTTTTAAAGTCATTTTTTTTTCAGCTTCCTTAAATTAAATTCGATGTTTTATGAACGTCTCACGTGAGACCCGTCGAAAACAATTTCTATTTCGGTTTCTTAAAATTGTTAGTTTTACATATTGACAAGGAGAAAAAAAAAAGCTTTTAAAGCGAGTCATTCTAATGTAGAGAAGATAAAATACTAGTTAAGATCATTTCAGAAAACAGTGAAAATTGCTCTTCTGACATTGCATTTTTTTTTTCCGGAAATGCAACACAATTGTTCACTTGCATCATTTTCCTTTCCTGTTAACAAGTAAAACTAACACAAATTTTAAGAAATGAAAATAGAAAATGTTTTCATAAAGTAAATGAGCCGTAATACTTGGATACATTGTAAAGTCCAAGTCCCTAGTGACATCACTGGGTGCAACATAGAAGTCAAATTAATAATACATTGACTGATAAAAGTGAAAGTGCCCCTCTGATCAATTAATTTCACATGTAAAAGCAAATTTACATTGTATCCCCTTCGTATGCCAGATTCTTGAAACTGAGTATAAGAATAAGAATAATCAATACAAATTGAATAGAAAGATTGCATGCATACATACATAAATCTATTATACCATTCTTTCATTTCAAACATATAATATGACCAAGCACAATGCAATATTGTCAAGCACAATGCACAATGACCAGTACGAAATAAGGAAAAAATGGCATATCTTTTCTTATAAAATATTGACGTTCAAACCTATAACTCACAGGCTCCCTGATCTTCATACATCAACATCTGAACGTGTTGGAAACTCAATGCCCCTAAGTGCTGGTATGTTTTCTAAATCCTCTTCTGAAAACAACGGGAACAACCATAGGGCCTTCTTTGTGCCAAAAACCTATAAAAGGTAAAATAGAGATTTAAAATACCAAATAAGTGAGTGACTGCATTCACAGGCTATTGGTATAACTAGAGATCATATGGTTACAATTACATTTTGATAGACATTGTTGAGATTATTCCTCCGTAGAAGACTTAGTTTCATGTTGAATTACATCAAATTCATCACATTACTTAAGATTGTTCTGTGGCAATCGATATAATCTATTAATTTAGTAACAGGTCAAGAGACAATTATTACAGGTTTTTTTTTTTTTTATGAAAATGATTCCTCAGTGGAAGACTTACGTTAAATTGCATTAAAAAGCATAACATTGACATCATTAAAAGTTAAAACTATGTTTTTGGTCACAGAGAAGTAAAGCTGGACAACGGGCAAGTTCAAATCCAAGCCCCCTAATCTGACCCAAACCAAAACGAGATATTTAGGGTTCAATTAGGTCTTATAGCCCTTTTGAGATGGGCAGGAAGTGGGTCATTGGTTTAGGTGAGTCAGCTGCGGCTGGTGCAAATATTAGGTCGGGTTTGTTTTTGGGCCCCTTTTCCATTTTTGGGGCAATAATGAACGGCAGGTCTAGGCTCAGTTACTGCTGACCTGACTAGGAAGGACCACCAACACTTTCCAAACATGCCGTCTCCAATCTTCCCTAACCTAGAGAATCGGGTTAGCTCAACATCTTGTCTCCGCCATTACCTACACCATCGAGGACCGTCATCTACAACTTTTGTGATCTCTCCATCTGAAACTCACACAATCTCTCCGTCTACAACTTGCCACTGTTTGTTACCTTATGTTGAATGGGTTCGGTCACAAATGAAATTCTTTTCAACCCAATGACCTGCAAACCTGATATCACCCGCCCACACACAGACATACTTGCATTTGCTACCAGGTAATTCAGGACCGGGTCAGTTTGCAGGCCTTGTCCAGCCCTACTGAGAAAGTGGCTGGAGGGAACCAGGGAAAAGTTCTTACATCCTCCTAAAGTAAGAACTTTCTTACTCCAGCTCCTGAGGGCATCTTTACTGTCTATTTTTGTTCCACTCGTTTTATACTTCTACATCTTTCCTTTTCTCATTCTTTATTTACAAGAAATGGCTAGAGATCCCTCCTTCAGTGATAAAATTCCTGCTCCAAGAGGATGGACATTTTTCTTGGGGGGAGGGAAGATAGGTCATACAGGTATATGGAAAAGCATTTTTATGCTTTTACATTATCTCATTCATTCCTTACACTTGTTCCCTATAACTTAATTCATGGATATAAACTTGCCAAGTAGCTCTTGAAACAATTTCATACATTACTCCTCACTTTAACTAATCCTTGTTTGGTGTTCATACACTTGAACCAAGGATATTAAAAAAACACATTTTCTTATTTACATTATTAGTTTTAACACAATATATAAAAAATAGTTTAATATTAAACATTTTTTATATTGTTCCACAGTCATTTTGTATTCAATGGCTACTTGATATTTGATATTACCTGCTCAAAATTCTTCTTCCTTCCCACGTCGTACCTCCACCTAACTCCTTTTTTCTTTTCATGAACCTAAAACATAATTTTCAAAATAAACTATTTAGATAAAAGAAATCACTAAGCTGCAGGAAGAATAATCAAGAATATAAAAAGCTGATATCTTAGTTTTCTGACAACAGTGCCAATTGTTTTCAAAATTACCTGGTATACCAGGCTTTGTAAACGTCAATGCCTATGAGACAACAACGAATGGTTCGTTGAACAAATAACTAAGTGAAGCGAAAAATAGCCCTCAAATACTTATCCCCATTGTGTCCTTATCAAAAATGACCAAACGGTTTTGATCATTCTGTTGAAAAAGTTTAAAAATAGCCTGGCATGATTCCATACCATGACAACAGGAATATGCTGGTTCTCAGACACAATTTGGTGATATTGAGCATGACCACTAACCAATTCAAATAGGGTAAATAAAAATAATAATTTTGTATTGATTACCTCTACTGAAGTTGTGTTACTTAACAGAAGAGATAAATGCATGACTATGAAACAGAGAAGACTCAGCGCAAAGGCTAAATTGAGAACTGCATCAAGGCAATCAATCTGTAAGGAGCAATAATAGTCACAACAATGCAATAAAAAGCTAGTCTTGAGTGACTTGACTTGGGTCTATACAAGAAGAATGCTTATACTTACTGGAAGCCAAGAAAATGGCAGAAAATCCTCCAGGAGACAATTTATGATGCTTGGCTCCACCAACACCGAAGAATCTGAGAAAACTAGGGATGAGAGCTAAGCAAACCAGCGTTGTCTCGAGGAATGTATAAAGCTACAAATAGTGGGGGCAAAAAAAAAGAAAGTTAGCAATAGCATACTAGATCTAGAAGTAGCAAGTACTTCAATTTGTTCTAAGAGCACCCCCTTAGTTAAGGATATATCATCAATGTATACTGATATAACAGTCGTTTTAAAATAATGCAAAAATCAACAAATCTCTAGCTAAAATTTGAGTGTTAGATGCACTTGCGAACAACAACGAAATGTTTTTATGAACTTTGAGTTGATTATAGTCTACAGAAATGAAAGAAGAATGTAAGATGAAAAGAAAGATAAATTACATACCAAGAAGAGAAGAAAAAACTTGTAGGTTCGTGCGCCAACGCAATTGACGACCCAAATGCAATGATGATCCATCTTAAGAACACACCTTTGACCTAAAATGAAATAGGAGAAACATTAGGAGCAAAACCTAATCTAATTGATAAAGGGTTAGAAGTTACTTACAGATAGAGCAGTGATGACAACGAGGAGGCTTGACGTTTTGGCATCGAGTACAGTAACCAACGGTGGAAGTTGTTGATGTTGATGCCTCCTCTTCCAATTGGAATTGGTTGGAAGGTGGTGGAACAGCAACAGCAGGAAGTTGAGGAACAGAACCAGGATCATTGAAAACGGACATAAAGTAAGACCAAGTGAGTAGAAGAAGAAGAGTGTGAAATAAGAGAAGAATAAAGAAGGAGGAGAAAAAGGAAGAAGAAGAAGATAAAGGAAACAAGAGAGGACCCCAAGTAACGAAAACGACGGCGTAGTAAGTGAGGATAACAATAGCGGCAAATAAGAGAATCATGAAGTAACCTACAACTCTCAGAGCGGAACACAACTTAAAGAGATTCATGTTTTGCATTATCATAATTCGCCTACTGTTTCTTCGTGCTGGAAAAAGGCGTCTCCATGTATCCGAAGCCAGGATTGATTGATTGATCGATCGTTCGTTCGTTGTGAACGTTTCGGATCCAAGCCCCTCCCCCGGATGTTAAAATAAAATAAAACTAAGTCATTCAAAATGTGACTTTCTCTTCTAGAGGGAGTAAAGAAAAATTTATCCTCTTCTATGTAGGCATTGCAATGGGGCGATGTTTAACAATTTTTACCTTACCCGTCTCTATCCCTGACATTCATATCTATTGGATGCTGTTTTCGGTAGGAGACTTGAATGGGTCTCCCACAGTAGAAGACATTATAAAAGATTTTTTTATGACATGTGTTACAAAAAACCCTCTCGGCCAAAACAAACCCCAAAAAAAGAAAAAAAAAACATTTCCTTCCTCTTTCGTTCTCTCATCTCTTCTGCCGCCGGCAACATCCTCCACCCACTTACACTTTATTCCACCTCTCTCTTCCTTTCTCTTTCCCTCACCTCCGTCCCCACCACCGTGTTCTCCATCCTCGTCCTCAGATCTCACCCCACCTCCGCCGATCACTCCATCGTCCCGTAATCGTCGTTCTCAACCCTGCCGGAATCTGAAGAAATTCGTCGTCCCTTCCAAATCTCAGATTCGTCGTCGTAACAACGGTGTATAACATATTGTTTTAACAAATACTCAACCAAAAGGAAGCACTGTTACAGAACTATAACAAGGGAGAAGTAGAACTTGGAATCAAAACAGGTATGAGGCACACGCTGATAGTACTGGTGCTGGTTCATGGTGGACACTAGCACTATTGGTGGATCATACTTTTTCCGTTCCGTCAGGCTTCTGTTGGTTGATCTATTGGTGCTGCTGCTAGGCTTAATTGTGGTGATGCTGATATTGCTATCAATTGGGCTGGTGGATTGCATCATGCTAAGAAATATGAAGCTTATGGATTTTGCGATATTAACGACATTGTTCTTGGAATTCTCGAGCTTCTCAACAACAACAATTAAAATGAAGAAATGGATTGACCAAAGTGAGTGGAAGTGTCATGAGGGACGGCGGCAACGGTGTAAAAAGAAGGATGATGGTGGGCAAGTAGGCAGATACATGGAGGGGAGAGAGAATATGATGGAATATAATATAAAAAAATCTAGTGTTGAAAGAGTATGTTAATACCATGGTCTTCAAAAAAATTCAAATACATTCAATGGTTAACATCTATTTTACAAAAAAAATAAATAAAATCAAGTCTCCTACGGTAGGAAACCTAAAGAGGTCTCCCATCGTAGCCTAAGCCTATCTAATGACAACGAGAACTGGTTCATCCTCATCCCACACAGGTTCGGGTATCTATGTCCTCGTAGCGAATCGTGTTTTTTTAATGAAAAAATAAATAAATAAATCTTGAGGTCAATGTTGTAATGCATTATCTAACAATATGTTCGCTTTAATATTTTATTAATAGAATAGTTTGGTTGCTCATTTAAATATGAGTAATATCAATGAAAGTTTTTATAACATGGCATATCAACATATAACTGAAATATCAATGTTCTAAATTAAACGATAATTCAAGCCAAATTACATTTCATTTCATTATAGAATGGATAGAAAAATAATAACGGCAATGAAAGTTTCAAATCTGGGATAAACCAAAACAAAATCAAACATAAATCGTCAAAACACACACATGAAGATGATGGCAAAGAAAGTGAAGAAGATGGTGAGACCAAAAAAGATTTGGGATTTTGAGTTGTAAATCTGAGAGTGTGAAATCGATTTGAGTTTATACATAGGCTAATATTAAACTTAAATGCCAATTATGTAGATGAATTGTTTTTCACGCTTTCCAATTTTTCGTGTGCACTACTTTTCAAATCTTAAAATCCATAAAAAAAATGAGGTTACATGTTTTTACCCCTTCATAACATAGAATCCAAATATATCTATGTGAGAGAAATGCAAGGGACAAAGGCGGTGACAAGAAACTACCATTTTATCAGGGTATAGTTAAGCTCAACCTATATATTGAGAGAGCTAAAAAAATGTATTTTAGTCGCACGAGTATGAAGTTCCAACTCCAAATCCCTGACATTGTCAAACAAAAAATAGAGATCAACTATCATGTTTTATGCATATTGGCCAACACACTAACACATCACAAAAAACAAAAATCAATCATCCGCCAGACCAATATAGTGTCTTGGATTTAAGTACCATCGTGTGATACCATAGTTTGTATTTTTTATATTTCAAATTCAACCAATTCAAAGCATTCATTTTCACAGATTCGACCATATTATAAATGCAAACCTCCTTATTACGGAATAACTTCTCATTCATTGCCTTCCAAATGCATGCGAACCACACCACACTATCTATTTTCGAGACTGTGCTTCCACCGCCGACTAGCCCTTCAAATTGATCTAAATGTAACAAGCTGACTTTTTGAAATACTGAGGAGATTCCTAGCCATTTACACAAGGCATACCATATACCTGCAAAGACTGGACACTCAAAAAACAAATGAGAAACTGATTCTTTGACTCCATATAGCCTCCTGCACATTGAAGCTATCCTTGACCGATGACTCATCTCCTAAAAAGATAATCTTTGGTAGCTATTTTATTTTGAAATAATCTCCAACCAAGCAAGCAATTTTTGACGGAATTGATTTATGTCAAGCATTCGACCATGATGGATAGGAGTACTTATCAATCAATTTATCAAAAGTTCATATGCCGCTCTTACCAAATACATATTTTAGTCTTGAACACCTATATCTATATTGCATATATCGTTCCACCAAACTAAATTGTCGCTCTCACCCTCTCTAAACACCCCATCTCTCTCACTATATCTATTTGGTAGAACTCTATACCAAAACCCAAACTCTCATTTCTTAATTTCCACTTCCATTACCTAGGATGACATTGTTAAAAGACCTAAAAAAATATTCC
>Ga0228711_1002878_pt1 | contig 26706 bp, 14 predicted proteins | sample MedpolnodulmetaG_2_FD_177996 | JGI IMG/M metagenome (GOLD analysis project Ga0228711, IMG submission 177996) | Root nodule microbial communities from Medicago polymorpha collected in Santa Monica, California, United States - brown nodules | ecosystem: Host-associated > Plants > Roots > Nodule... | reverse complement strand
CACACATATTATATATATATATATATATATATATATATATATATATATATAGAAAAAAGGGAAAATATATGTACAAGAGGGGGGCGAAACCAAACCCTTTAAAGAAAAACGACAAGAAAAAAAATCTACAGAAAGCGAAAATTAGGGAACTCATAACGGTCCCTAAAAAAATCCTCCTCAACAAAAACGGGTATAATGTCCCACCAAACTGTGTCTGAAAGCGAGCACCAATACCTACAACGCCAAAAAGAATAACAATAGACAAAACAATTTGCAATGCAGAAGTCCATGCCATATGAAACCACCATAGAAATTCTCCCATTCTATGTGCATCAACTGCAATGTAATTCACAATTTCTCCAGCCGAGTGTCTTGTTCTTGCCAAACTAGAAAGCTTTAGCTGCGTTTGATAAAACTGCCACCATCAAAGCTGATCTCATTTTCATTCCTAACCTCCTTGAAGTCAAATGCTAGTTAACTACCGTTCGGCCCACTTTTTAAATCGGTTGTACCGATTTAAAAAGTATCTTAACTTATCAATAAAGTATCGAACGACAATTAACTGGCGTTCGTTGGATGCCCGAGAGCAATTGTTAGGTGCCTAGAGAGCAATTACCTATATAAGAGTATAATAGTGGGAATTATTGGAAGAAAAAAATAATAAAAAGAAAAGGTAAATGAATTATATTCTTGCTCAACTCTATTTCTTGTAAGCTAAACTATATAAAAAAAACTAAAAAATTAAAAAAATTAAATGTTCAAATTTGATAGTTAAGGTACATCTTCTGAAACATTTTCAGTGGTCTTAACACTACAAAACTGACAAGAAATACCAGAAGGTTTCAAATGCAAGCATTGATCAACCCGTTTCTCCAGCCAAACAAGTCTTTTCTCAAGTCTCAAGACACCAATGTGCAAAATCCTAATGTCAACTTGTGCAATTCTGGCACATGCCCAAAGCAAAATGTAATAATCAACATGAGCAAAGTAAGTCATGGCACTTTTATCCTTATTTCTGACATAGTGAACATAATCAAGGTTCTTCGGCTTGACGCGAGGTGGTATATAACAAAATAGGTTTTCCTCCATGCCTAATTTCATTTGTTTAATGGCTTCATTGACTACAGATTTTCCTGAACCGCTGTTCTTGTTGAAAACTGAGTCTTCACCATATGGCGAAGTCTCGAAGGAATTATCATTGTTCAAACTTCCAGGAAAGTCATCTACATGGCAGGTGCCATCGTCATGAGAGGGCTCATTGAAACATTCTCTTCTTACCTTTTTCATCTCAGATGTCCTCCTAATGCGTCCTTCATCCGTCAACCTCGATCGGTTAAAAGCGGTATTGGATTTTCCTGCATGTTCCGATGGTTTGGTGGTATTCTGAAATAAAAAAGCATCTTGAAATGAGAATTGATTATGATAAGCTTTCTTTATAATATATCAAGCGATTATGAAAACGAAAAAAATTCATAATAAAAGGAATTCCTAGTAACTAGACGTTACACGGCGAATGTAAACGCATTAAAAGACCTACATAGTATTCCAAAAGAAAATACATAATTATCAAGAGAATATGAAAATGAAATATTTCAACCTATATATGCCGAAGAGGACAACTACCATGTCAATTTTAGTAAGTTTTCATAATAAACATCATCGAATAGGCTTTGTTCAATATTTAAAGACAACTCATTTGTTAAGAAAGAAAAGCCTCTCATTATATTTTCAGGAAATTATCTCATACGTAATATGTTCCTTTCATAATGTCATCTTTCATGCAGTTTAACGTCGTTTAGCCACTCAGGAAATGATGATATAGCTAATTTACTTTTCAAGATTCACTATGAATGAAGAAAAAAAAATCCAAATCACCAATGCAATGCAACTTGATTACTGACACATCCCCAAGAAAAACAAGAAAGAAGTTGACGGTAGTTCCAAGATATTGTAATTATAAATGAGTAAATAGGCAATTACCCTCTCGAAATTCGAAATCGTAAGTTTCGTCAATTACTCCCTTGAAATTAGCAAAACTTCAATTACACTCCTGAAAGTGCACAACGTTAATCAATTTACCACTCCGTCAAATTCTTCTGTTAGTCAACATGACGTTTTTACAAATACCCCCCTGAAGTTTTGCACTTATGTGCAAAATGCCCCCTAAACTTGAAAATTAATTTTTTTTTCTTCTTATCCTTGACTCAAAAAATATTAAAGGCAAACAATTAACAGTTAACTTTAATATTTTAAACTCTACAATATTACAATCCAATATCACGATTAACATTTGAATCATTAGTGTTTTGTTGTTGAAATAGAAGCATCTTATGTGTTTTGTTTTGTGGAATAATGTAATTTTAGGATTAGGATTGAATACCAGGTTGTTCTCTTCATACATTGGGCAATTGTCTTTTAGCTATAGCAAAATCATGTCCTCGAGCTAGTTGAAAAGTTTTCACCAAAAAGCATGATAACCACATATAGTGAATTACTCATGCCAACATAGCATACAACAGAACAACCTATCTGAAGAAGTAGAAAAAACTACACTAAGCAAACTACACTGTCACTACTGTCTGTCTGGAAAAAAAATGGAAAATATAGAAATAGACAAAAATATATAGACTTAAATGAAATTTTGCTTTTAACTTTTAAAAACTTACCATTTTGAGTCAAGGATAAAAAAAATAAAAAATAAGTTCAGGGTGCATTTGCAAAACGTCATGTTGATTAACAGAAAAATTTGACGAAGGGGGTAAATTGATTAAAGTTGTGCAATTTCAGGGGGGTAATTGAAGTTTTGTTAATTTCAGGAGGTAATTGACGAAACTTACAATTTCAGGGGAGTAATTGCCTATTTACTGTTTGGGCATCCCTGTGGAACAATTAATCCAAGTCTTCAATTACCTTTTCATTCTGATAAAAATTCCATAGGATTTCAATCATTCTTTGTTCCTCATAATTATCATAAGATTGTTCTTTTGATCCATCAAAGACAACATCTCTACGGTATTTGAGATAAGTAGGTAAGTCCCTTGAATACTCTGCAAAAATACAAAATGTTAGACAATCATTTTGACTGTGATAAAAATAAATTTATTAAACCTACATACTTCAAAATTGAAGAGTATCAGTCAGTGTCTGACACGTATTTGATACTGGTGTGCGTCATGATAATAATTTAAATTAATGTTAAAATACTTTCATCAATACTTCTAAGATTGGAGAGGGTTAGGTAGCTCAACTGGTCTGAGCTAAGGGATTAAAGGAGGTGAGGAGTAAAAGTCCAAGGTTCAAGTCCTGGAAGGAGAAAAATACTAACATAATAATTAACATACTAACATTTGTCATTCAACAAAAAAAATACTTATAAAATACATCACTGACATTTCTCAACAACTAAAGACACAATTTCATATGGACATTATACATGTTCAATGTCCAATACATCTTACTTACTAAAGAAACAAAATTGTATGTTTTTGTGACAAATTCATAGTTAAGAATATTGATATCAGCGGAGGGAAAATATGTAGCTATTGTTCTACACTAAAGATTCATAACAACCTTAACCGTTGATATCTTTCGTTACTAATATGAAATGCCAATTCTGCAGTATATTTTCCAATACCTAAGTTTCCATCATTAGCTCATCATCCTTAACAACATTTATGCAGCAGTAGCGGAAAGATGATAAGTTAGCTTATAGTATATGAACTTATAGTAAATAGTTTATTGAGAACAATAATAGTACTCATTAAGAAATCAAATAATCTTGAAATTTACATGAATGCAGAACCGAATTCAAGCACTGTAGGGTTAGGGTTTTGAGGGAAGAAAAATAGGGGAGCAATAGAGAGAATAAACGGAAGGAGAAACTTACCAATAGGGGTGGAAAAGAATATGGCGGGTTGGGCTCCGGGGAAGTTTCATGGCGGATCACGGTGAGGCTGACGGCGTTGAGCTCCTCACAGTGGTGGCAGTTTGGGTGGAAAAAAGGGTGTTTCAGATTATTATGGCGATAAGGGTTGAGATTTGATGACTTGGGAAAATAAAGAGATCTAAGCACTTGCTTTGGTATAAAAATTAGGGTTATATATTTTTTTAAGGAAATGTTAAATTTTAATTTTTTTTAAGCGAGGGTTAAATTTCTTTGGTAAATTGAAAACTTTTTTTTTACAAGAATAAACTTATATCATTTCATTTCTCACGAAATGGTAAATACAAGATGAAATCAACTCGAAAACTTGGTGACTATCATTATATTATGACACCTTTGCTAAGCAATGAGTAACACAATTAGCTTGTCTCCTAATAAAACTTATTTCAAAGTTTGGACATTAACATATGCTTAATAAATTGCCAAATTCGAATTGATTCACGGAGCTATAATCAATGTCGTCTACCACTAGCTTGCAATCTAGCTCAATTGACACTTTTGATAACCCCAACTCACCAAATCAAATTATAGCTTCCTTAACCCAATTGCTTCTGCTTCCATTGGAGGAGGGCTTCCTTCAAACCATTTCATTAGCGCTTTAATAAAATGTCCCTGAGCATCTCGATACCAAACACTAATGAAATGGCAGCGTCCACATTACACTTCACATAACCCTTTGCTGGTGGTTTCTGATTCGTGTCTGTAATAGGATGCTGTACAGCAAAACTTGTTTTCTGATCTCGGACAGATAGCCATTCCTTTAAGTTGTCATGCGCTAGCTGACACTACTAAAAAAAGAAAAATTAGCGAGGGAAATTAGTGACGGAAAAAATGAAATTCCTCACAAATTCCTTGGTCGCAAAAATTAGTGACGGAATTAGAGAGGGATTTCACGTTTTCCCTCACTAAATATCCCTCACTAATTTTTGTTTTTTTAGTAGTGTGAATAGATACATGTGGCTCCTTCACCTCGTCATGCCACACCTTTTTGTTACGTCTCTGCCATAGACATCGCATGATCATGATGATATTTGTCACCACATCTCTGGATAACCTACAGAAAATTGAAAATAGGTCTGCAAAATCAGCTGCAATGTTAACAAAGCCAGCAATTGTTTCCCGCAGTCCTGCTTCCATCCATATTTTCTTCGCTTTCTCACATCAAACAAAAAAGTTCCATTCATTTTCATAATGGTTTTCGCAATAAGGACAGTTGTTCGAACAATCACCACCCTTATCTTGAAGCCTCATACATCTAGGTAAGCAACCGTTGAGCATTCTCCAAACAACAACTTTAACACGTTGCGGAACACACATACTCCATATTCTGCTCCACTCACCATGTACTCTTAATTCTTCATTGTCAATAAGAGTTTCCATTGTGTATCTATATGCCGACTTAACCGTATACAGACCCTTGTTGTTAAACTTCCACACATATTTGTCCTCCCTCTCTTGCTGCAATGTGACGTTGTTAGCTATCTCTTCTACGCCTCTATCATTAAAAAAACCCCTAATAGCTTCCTAATTTCAGCGCCCCTCCATTCGAGATCAAGTCTACAACTGTCAAATTTTCCAATCCATGCACACTTAGTGTCGTAATGAAATAATTATCCACATTTCTCAACCATGGTTGATACCATACTTTTATCTTCTTGCCATTTCCCACACACCATCTAAGTCCTCCACTAACTAACACCTATGAAGCAATGATACTACACCATACATAACTTGGGTTGTGGCCTTGACGAGCCCTCGAAAAGTGACTCATTGGAAAATATCTTTCTTTGTAGATCCTTGACTCTATAGTACCTTGGTTAGTCATCAACTTCCAACCCTCTTTCCATGGCATAGCCAAATTAAAACTATAAAGTTGTTCCCTTCCAAAAAGAATTAATCATTATATGAATTTCCTCCCCTAAAGTTGTTGGTAACAAAAAGGTACTTAGATCATCCTCATTAGTGAGGTCTTAACCATTAAAGACCTGGTACCTAATAGGTACCCTTATTGGAGATTTTTTTTTTTTTGGTCTTCTAAGACCCATGGTCTCACTTAAGATTCTCATTCTTAAGTGGATCCCACACTACTTTTTTATTAAAATAATGTGTTATTGTTGAAATGTAAATTATGAAAAGTTATTGGTGGGACTCATTTAGACTTTTTGTTTGGGGGTCTCCGTTGGAGTGATCAAGTGCTTATTAAGTACTGTTATTAAAAAATTATAAAAGAGTGATGTGTACACGTGATACCCGTTTAAGAACTTTAAATTAAAGATATTCATTGTGGATGCTCTCATGCAATATGTTGGAATCGATTATGCTACCGATTTGATAACAACCTCTCTCCTTGCCTTTGACAGATGTTTTCTGTACCATTGTTGTAGTTTCCTCCACACTTTGTCCCTTAAGTATCCTAAAATTGCCTTCTTGTTCCTTCCCACCATAGATGGTAGCCCTAACTACCTGTCTACCCTTAACCTCTGACACCTGCAAGATGTTTCGAATAGCATCTTTATCCTCCTCCATATTGTTTTACTGAAAAAGATTCCTAACTTTTGAAAATTAATGGCTTGTCTGGATACTTCTTCATACGATTTTAGAATCTCTTGTATTTTAGTACACTCTTGAATATTGGCCCTGCAAAAAAATAAAACAATCATCAGCAAATAACATGCGTGTGAGGAGTCGTACAAATTTAACCCTTAACTAGAGCATCGACCGGTGCTAATGCACGGGTCATCGAAGGTAATATTTGACGGTAATAAGTAACAAAATAATTTAGATGAATGTCATGATTGTCATATAGTATTTCATAATATCAAGAAGCATAGACGTTGGTACTATACCATATACATAATATTTCCATGACATCGTCCTTGGTACCATAACGTAACATAAGAAGTTAAGTATAGCGAGACGGGTTAACGGTTATTCCTTTCCAAAAAAATAGCATCTAATTAGGAACATAATTTTATTTTACTTTAGATAAACATTAAATGCAAAAGTGTGGAGGGAAAAATTAGGTTAAGTATACCGAGACGGGTTAACATTTATAAGTAAGAGATATAGCGAGACGGGTTAACGGTTATTCCTTTCTAAAAAATAGCATCTAATTAGGAACATAATTTTATTTTACTTTTTAGATAAACATTAAATGCAAAAGTGTGGAGGAAAAAATTAGGTTAAAATTAGGTTAAGTATAGCGAGGTGAGTTAACATTTATAAATAAGTGATATATTAACCTCATGTGTTTATAGTAACTAATATGACCTCTTTTTAAGTTCTGATTCTTATTTAAAAGAAGAAAATGTTAACTTGTGTATTTAACAAAAGTTTAGAAGCTAAATATAAATAGTTTTTTTGAAAATTGTTCGTTCAATATATTAAAAGTTTAAAATTTTATCTTCTTAATACAAAAGTTATCTTGTTAAAATCCAATTAATCGGAAAAAAAATTTGAGCAAACTTTGCCCCATAAAACAATCACATTCCATTTTGTGTAGGTCAAGTGTGCCCACTTTTTGTAATGAAAGTTGCAGCTAAGAATTTTCCAGTAATCCTAGAAGCCTTTCCCTGTTACATGTCAATGCTCCCATTTGTTTATTATCATCTTCCCTCTCTTTAAAAAACATGCATGTCTCTCAGATTTCCCATTCATTATTAATGTTTGTTAATTTTTGGCAAATTGAATGCCACTATCACGTAATTTTCATATTGTGTCATGTCATGTCTCACGTCAATGTCAAAAATATGGCATGTACCCCACAAAAATAGCATTTTTTTAATTTAGTATATTTTAAGGAATATTTTTAATTTACTTATTTTGTGACCTTTCGTATTGAATATTTTAAATAACTTTTGACCCTTTCTCACTCCCAAAAAAGACCCAAACTTTTTATTTGCAAGAGGAGAGACCATCAAGTAAAATAATAATTTGTTAAAAAAAAAGTAAATTAACAATTTAAATTAGGGGTGTAATAAGGAAATCCAAATTCACCAATAATTTGCATAAGAGATATACATATTGTCTTCGGTAGTTTTTTTTTTAGGTTAATAGGCCTTTACCCTCCTGTAAAAAATTTTTGTCAGATTTCATCCTTGTAAAAAAAATTTGTTTTAGAATACCCCCTAACCCAACTGACTGTGCATTTTTGCTTATGTGGCATGTTGTGTCACCTTTTTATTGATGATGTGGCGTGCTGACTGTATAATTATTTTGATTAGGTACACGTGGCATTTGTGATTTTTTTAAATAAAATAAAAAAATTCTTAAAAATTTTAAAAAGCAAAAGAAAACTTACAAAATTCTAGAAAATTAATAAAATTGAAAAAAAAAATACCGAAAATTTTTAAAATTATGGAAAAATTAATAAAAATAAATAAAAATGATTAAAAAATCTGGTAAAATGAAAAAAATCTGGAAATATTTTTAAAAAAAATGTGAAAAAGATTAAGATATATTGAAATTTATGAAATTTTTATTCCAGAATATCATATTTAAAAAACAAAAAAGATTGATCATTTTTAAAAAAACAAAAATTTTGAAAAAAGATTAATCATATTTAAAAAAACTAAATTTTCGAAAAAATAATGGAAAAGATTAAAATAAAAATTCTTACTTTTGAAAAAAAATATGAATTTTTTCCATTTTTCCAGAATTTTTTAATTTTTCCCGTATTGAAAAAAATTTGGAAATATGATTTTTTTTTTCTAAATATATTAATTTTTAGAAAAATTCGATATATATTAATCTTTTCCAGATTTTTTTAAATATTTCCAGAATTTTTTCATTATTTTTTTTACCGGTTTTGTTTAATCATGTTTTTATTTTTATTAATTTGTCCAGAATTTTTAAATTTTTTGGTATTTTTTTTTCAAAAAAATTCCAATTTTTTAAGATTTTTTTTTCGTTTTTAAAATTTTTTTATTTTTAAAAAAATCACAAATGCCACGTGTATCTAAAAAAAATTATATAGTCAACGCGCCACGTCATCATAAATAGGTGACGCAGCACGCCACATCAACAAAACTGCACAATCAACAGGCCTAGGGGGGTATTCTAAAACAAAATTTTTTTACAAGGATGAAATCTGACAAAAAAATTTTATAGGGAGGAAAATAAAAAATGATCTATATTATAGGGGGTAAAGTCTTATTAACTTTTTTTTTTTTTACTACAAAAACAATAGTATTTTGAAATCAAAACCAATACACCCCACCGGTTAATGAAACTAGATTAAAATCTACATAAGATGAATAAATGGTGGCTGAGATAAATAAAATCCATTAATATGGCTAGTCAAATTTCTCACCAAATACCAACTATATAACCAAAATAAATATCAAACATATGTTCCAAGCAACATTATCTTTTATCGTCCGAGCTTTATTTCACTAAGTAGATCGATTGCATATATCAGACGTCATAACACTCTATCATATTCATATTATTACATAATTAGTTTATATCATAGAGATTCAACAAAAATATTTACGCTAGATAGTCATCATATCATAAAGATTTGATTGTCTAACACAATCCTCTCTTCTTTTATCCGGATTTGAGACGGACTATACATAATAAGACTGATACTACAAACACCAACTTTAATATGAAAAGATAATATTAAAACAAAATAATAATGATTAAAAATAAAATATGGTATATTCCTAAGAATAAAAAACCAAACTTTAAAAAAATATAAAAAATAAATAAAGAAAGAAAAACTTAGTGCTAAAAACAAAATATTAGACCAAGTATAAATGTACAGCTTTTTTATTGAACATGAGATTCATATTGGGACAGAGGGATGATGATAGAATTGAAGGAGTGTGGATAGAACGTGTACTCACCAACCAATCACAACACAGAGAAATCACACATTCTCAAATAATTCCAAAAACTTTCCATACGCCACATCTTTTGCCACATCATTTCATTATTCATTTCCACACAAAAACTCCAAAAACCAAACCATACACAAACATAAACATAGATTTAGCTCCAAGTAACAATACCAACCTTACTATTATTATTGTCTAAGTACACTAATTACAATGGCTGTTTCAACTAGTTTCTATGGTGCTAAATTGGAACCTTTGTTCCTTAAATGTTGTTCTTCTTCTTCAACATCTTCCTCTTATGTTACTACCCATTTATCATTTTTTGGTAGTAACAAAAAGAGCTTTGTTCAAAGAGGTTCAATTCGTTGTGACGCTTCATCTTCTGATGTTTTGGTTGATCCTAGTGATAATGCTAAATCTGTTTCTGCTTTACAACAGCTTAAAGCTTCTGCAGCTGATAGTAAGTCCTCTTTGAATGTTTTGAATACAAGGTTAATTATATTGGTTAATAATGAATGGTTCAATTATATGGTTAAGATTAGTGGTTACAAATTAAAATATAGAATCAATTTTTGTTATAATAATTTGTTGGTTAATGTAGTTTGAATACAAGGTTAATTATGTTTAGTGGATGGTTAATGAATATAATAAGGTGTCGCAATTAATTAATAATAAAGTTATACCAATTAACAATGATTTTGAACATCGTTAACCAAAATTTTCAGGTGTACATTTGATCACAAATTATGGTTAATGGATATCATGTATGCAAAATTAAACACATGAAAGTTGTGGTTAATGACGTTGAAAGTCGTGATTAATTACGTTTGATGGATGGTTAATGAATTGTGGCATCTTGTTATATCCATATAAATTATTGTCAAATTCCTGTTGAGGATATAATTTCTCTATATGGGATGTATAGTTATTCATTAAGAGTATTAGACCTATGTTGAAAATAGAATAGAATAGAACATGCAAACTTTATTATGTTATATGTTATATTCCTCGGTAGATATTAGACATCGACGAAGTTAGTGAATATTTCGCACATATAACACAATTACGGAGAAAGAAAAAAAACATGTAATTAACTTTATGAAATTGACTTTCAACAGGATATACAAAGGAAAGGAGCAGCATTGTCGTTATAGGGCTAAGTATTCATACTACACCAGTCGATGTGCGCGAAAAACTTGCCATACCAGAAGCAGAATGGCCTAGAGCCATTGGCGAGCTTTGTAATCTGAATCATATTGAAGAAGCAGCAGTTCTGAGCACCTGCAACCGAATGGAGATATATGTTGTCGCGCTTTCTCAGCACCGTGGTGTCAAAGAAGTCACTGAATGGATGTCCAATGTAGGTTCACTTTTTTATCTATACACAGTTCTTGTGAAAGCTAAATATCTACATTTATGTTTGGATTGACATGTTTAAGTTTATCTGTAGACATAAGCAGTAGTGAGACTATTTGAGTGAGCTCATGAAAACAACTTATAGCTTATATGAAAACAGTTTGACTTTATTTTATCTTTTGCTATAGAAATAGATTATACATTAGGAGTTACATGATGAGCGCTTAATTCAGTGAGTTTTTTATTACTTGAATTTCATGATAAATACCGAGTTCATGCAAGAATTAGTGCATGATTGGAACCACGGTAAGTGTGAAGCAACAAGCTATAGCTTTTCCTGAAATCCAAATATACATCGTCAATCCAAACATACACTCAATTTGTTTTTGTTTTCTATTGCATTGATACATATTGGATATTTCTGTTATTTTCTTGTTTTGCAGACAAGTGGTATACCTGCATCAGAGCTTTCAAAGTATCTATTTTTGCTATACAACAAAGATGCAACACAACACCTTTTTGAAGTATCAGCAGGTCTTGATTCTCTTGTAATGGGAGAAGGTCAAATCCTTGCACAAGTCAAACAAGTTGTGAAAGCAGGACAAGGAGTTAATGGCTTTGGTAGAAACATCAGTGGTCTATTCAAGCACGCAATCACCGTCGGTAAAAGGGTCCGAACTGAGACCAACATTGCAGCTGGTGCAGTTTCTGTTAGCTCGGCTGCAGTTGAATTAGCCTTGATGAAGTTACCTGATCAAGCCTCACATGGCAATGCAAGAATGCTAGTTATTGGAGCTGGCAAAATGGGAAAGCTTGTGATCAAACATTTGGTTGCAAAAGGGTGTAAAAAGATGGTAGTTGTTAATCGAACCGAAGGGAGAGTCGCAGCAATCCGTGAAGAAATAAATGATGTTGAGATAATCTACAAACCGCTTTCGGAAATGCTCAAATGTATTGGTGAAGCAGATATTGTTTTCACTAGCACTGCATCAGAGAATCCTTTGATTTTGAAAGAAAATGTTAAGGAACTTCCTTTAGCAAGCGAAGAAATGGGAGGAAAACGCCTCTTTGTTGATATTTCTGTTCCGAGAAATGTAGGTTCATGTGTCGATGATCTTGAGTCGGTTAAGGTTTACAATGTCGATGATCTTAAAGAGGTTGTGGCTGCCAACAAAGAGGATAGGCTAAGAAAAGCAATGGAAGCACAAGTGATCATCGGCGAAGAATCGGGACAATTTGAAGCTTGGAGAGACTCATTAGAAACTGTTCCTACCATTAAGAAATTAAGGGCTTATGCTGAAAGATTAAGGGTTGCTGAACTTGAGAAATGTTTAGGTAAAATGGGTGATGATATAAATAAGAAGACACAAAAAGCTGTGGATGATCTTAGTAAGGGGATTGTGAATAAAATGCTTCATGGTCCAATGCAACATTTGAGATGTGATGGGAGTGATAGTAGGACTTTGAGTGAGACACTTGAGAATATGCATGCTTTGAACAGAATGTTTAGTCTTGAAACTGAGGTTTCTGTTTTGGAGCAGAAGATTAGAGCTAAGGTGGAGCAAAAACCACAGTAAGATTAATATGACACCATTTTCATTGATTATTACACTCATTTATTTTCTTATGGAAGATGAAAATCCTTACCCTTAAAGGCTTGAGAAAGAATCATGTAATATCTCTATGTTGATTGAAACATGAAAGTCTCCTTTGTTTGTTTTTCTGGTTATGTATTTAGATTCATGACATGTTGAATCGTTAGTGTATATTGTACAAACTAGAGGAGTTGTGGCCTCCAAACTCGTAAATAGAGCCTTAATGTGTGTGCCTCTTTCAATCGGAATTAGTAAATTGATTCAACACAATTGTGGGAATCTAACATCTTCTGCTAGACTAAACTCATGTTGATAACATACATTATTTTAATTATATTTAGATATCGCGCTTACAATTTTTTTTAGGAAATGTAGGATCAAGAAAATATCTAAGTGTGAGAAACGACAAATCAGCAGTTTGATCCCCAGTAAATAGGTTTCTTCAGTTGCAGAAAATCATCTCCGGTAAAAAACTCATTATACAGCTCAAGGCAATCGAAAAAGAACAAGTCAAATTCTTAAAAAGAAAAGCAAAAGTCAGACTCTATGTTATCAATAATGCATGACTTCTCTGCATATAGGGTGATTGTCTTCATGACAAGGGTCGCCGACAGCGGTGGACGATGAGGTGGAAAGTTGCCTGCGCTCGGATGTAGTAATTGGCGATATGGCGTGCTGGTCAGCTAGCTCCCATGGAGGCGGAGGACGAGGAGGATGGTTGACTTCTCTTGGATGTTGTAACTGGCAAGGGTAAGGTTGTCCTCTAGTTGCTTACCGTCGTTGATTAGACGCTGCTCGTGCATTGGGATCCCTTCCTTGTCTAGAATCTTTTTCTTCACATCGACTATCGTGTCTGAACTCTCAACCCTCAGGGGAATCGTCTTTCCAGTCAGGTCTTCTATGTAGATTTGCATCTGCACCACAAATACCATTAAATCAGTAAAAGAAAATTTGAGACTAACATTTCAAGAACTAATCGAAAAAGCAAAGAAAAGGAGATAGGAGGTACCATGGGGGTTATGCAAATATCTAGCTTGAGAGGTTCAGAAGAACCAAATGGAATCACAAGCAACTCTGATGAAGGAGTTGCTAAAGCAACCTGTTGGACGTTCTTCACAAAAGACTGTAATGTCAGTTCGCATATCTGAGACCTAGCCAATATATCATAACTATACTCGGACTCAGAAGAGTTGGGACCAATGCAACAAATATTGACTGCATTTCCCAAAAGTGTGGTTCTATTATTGAGAATAAATAGTTTGCCCTCAGTTTCCTCTTGAAGAACAATGGTTTCATCGTTAGACTTCAAAGAGACAACGAAGGAGTGACCATAAGAAAATTTGATTTGAGAATCCCCATGTTTATGGCTGAAATGGTTGGACAACACTTCTGACGATGCAGCAAAGTCACAACCAGAAAGGGGGCAGTAATATGGTAGGTATATGCATTCGTCTTCATGTTTCCTATTGCCAGTGTAACTTATTTTCTCCTTGCAACCATGTTTTGCATTCGGACATGGCATTTCGATAGATAACAATATATTCTCAATAGCTTTACAACGTTTTGAGCTAATGCGCAACGAGCACTCATGACACTTGTTCCTAAGTTTAGTACAGCAGGCACAGCAAACAATATGACCATTATCACACTGAAAGGTATTGCAACATAAAAGAAAATCATCAAATTATACTTTGAACCATTTGTTAGAATAAAATAAAATAAGAGATTCATTGCAAGGCTTGTTAGCTAGTTTTGTAATCAAAAGTATAACCAATATAAAGAAAATCATTCTTAATATATTCTTCTCAAAATCTATGTAATCAATGACGGATTGCGGCTAGTCCCCAAAACGCTACAGCGGTATAGCTAGTAGCGGTATGGTTGCTATATCAAAGTTTAGGGAAACAATAAGAGAAGTTCATACCATACACATGTAAAAACTCAAAAGTAGAAGGATATACAAAATTAAAGACATTCACAATTATTAATCAAATTTCATTGTAACTAATATTCAAAACCAAGTAAAGAAGATAAATCTTGGTCTCCGAGGCTTAAAATAACCCATCGAAGCATTTAAAATAAACAAAAGTGATTCCTTAAATAGAATCACTATCTCTAACAACTTATTCATCGTCGTCGTGCTCACTCTCTTCACTACTAGACCTCATTTGTTATGCATCTATCTCTGTTTCGCCCTCGCCCCAAGTGTTTTGTGTCTCTATAGGGACAACTTGGTTTTCCATTCTTTCCTGGATCCTACAAAGCCGCATAAGATGATGAGTGATAGTAATGCTGTTTTTAGAGGAATTTGGCTCCTATAAAGCGAGAAAATCAAGGTCGTGAACTTAAAAATTCTTGATTGTTATGATGTACCTCTAATATTTATCTTGTAAAGTGAATTACTTGTTAAGACCTAGATATGAGTAAATAAGTGGGGGGCATTCTTCACGTTATGTCCAACACAAATTCTAAGAAAATGTCAAAGTGTATCCAAGATTCATTGGGTCACCAGTCACTCGGATCACACTCATGTCTAATCTGGACCATGAGGGGGTGTGTTATGTGCTACGACGCACAGACACTCTTCAAATTAGACGTGTCCCAGAGTCGGACATGCGTTATGTCCGACACGACACCGACACACATAATTACACTAAACTGTGTGATTTCCTCAAATTATTAACAGTGACGTCGTATAGTGTCTGTATCCGTTAGCCGATACTATTGAATATAGAGCAGGAAACATATACATATTAGCTCTTCTCATATGTAGAAAATAATTTATGAAAGAAAAATGAAAAGAAAATGCATACCTGAAAGAGGGGAATAGTTAAGGGTTGAAAACATCTGCAGCAATCAAGCAAATTAGGGTTGGAAATCATCAAAGGCTCCATCCCAAGTCGTTCTAGTAAAAAAAAAATCAAGTCGCTGCTAAAAATTACTTTTAACAAAACAGAGATAAATTGTAGGACTAGGTTTTGCTTTTTGGTATGACAACCTACCTCGTCCTGCACATCGTTACATATAAAACTATTTCCTGATTAAAATAAATAATTTAATTTTAATCCAATAATTATTTAAAATATTCTCTATCAATTTATTATTTAAAAAATAAATTATCTATTACAATAATCTGATTAAAATAAATGTTCAACAAGGTCATGATATAACTATTTACATTACCCGAAATTGATAATGTCATAATGAGAGGTCGGGGACAAAAGCAGAATCAACATTAAGTTAGTGTTTTTGATAGAAGTCATCGATTAAATAGAAAATAAAAACGAAATTATGTTGATCATGAGACCATCCACAATGGTGGGTGCTTCACCTATTTAGCACCACATTAAATAGGCACCTCCATTGTGGAGTATAACATATGGGTGCTTATGGAAGAGGGTGGCTATGGAAGCACTCTCTCTTCAATTTTCATGGGTCTCATTTAATAAATCTTAGTAAAATGAATAAATTTTGTTAAAAATGTAATGGTATAGAGTTATTTGTGGGGCCTAGTTAATAAGTTGTGGCTAGCTTATCATCACAAATATTCTATACCCATGAGTCCCCCCTCTCTCTTCAATTTTCATGGGTCCCATTTAATAAATCTTAGTCAAATGAATAAATTTTGTTAAAAATGTAATGGTATAGAGTTATTTGTGGGGGGCCTAGTTAATAAGTTGTGGCTAGTTTATCAACAAATGTTGCTGATATAAATAAATGTAAGAAGGATGTAAATATTTCTTTACAAGACTGGTCCAATGTTTTTATAGGCTTTAAATTTTTTTTATAACAAAGCATTTTAAACTAAAATAAAATATAACCAAAACCTGTAAAAAGATAAATCAAGTTTGAGCTTGGGTCAAAGAGAATATGAGGTCCACATATTAAACAATTAAGCTAAGCAAACATTTAATAATAATTTATCACGGCATATATTTATAACATTTTTTGAGCAAATTTATATTTATAACTAAAATTAATTTTTTATTTGACTTGTTTTGGGCCAAAATTTTAAAGCTTAAAGCGTTAACTTTGACACATTGACCCTTGGACCAATCCTATTATCAATATTAAGAGTTAAGATCAAATAAAAAAAAGAATAAACCGTTGATTTGATCCCTAAATTAATATTCTCTCATCTCTCACCAATTTAGTTTTAAACCATTAAAATCAACTAAAATACGAAAAATACATCAATTTAATCTCTAAAAAAAAATTTCTTCAAAAAAAAAAAAAACTTTAAACAATTTTGTTAACTGATCGACTAAATATTTCGATGGGAGAATGGTTTAGGACTTTTTGCTCAAAAAAATAGTTCATGATTTTATTTTTTTTAAGGAAAATAGTTCATGACTTTTTAATTGACTTTAATAAGAGATTATATTGATAATAAATTGACAATTCAATGACCAAATTAAATGATTATTCGATAGAAAAATGTGGGACGTGATTACTTTTTGAAGAAGTATATAGGAGGTGATTAATGGAAACCTATTTATTATATCAAACCTAGAAGTTATTTACAAACTTGTAGCAGAAATAGACTCACACAAAATATTTCATAGCAATGCAATTTATTGCATAGAAAACAAATGCAAAGTAATTTCTACGAATCTTCCATTTCCATTGATCTCACGATTTTTCGTGGGTCTCAAGTTTTAGCCTCAAAATCTCATCTCATGTTATGATTTCCACAACGTTCTCTATATATATATATGATAAGTCTTTGGAAGTTCATATTCACAATACATCATTTTTTTTCTCTCATAAAATTTTTACGTGATGGGAAGTTGTTCCTCCAAACAAGGGAAGAAATGGGATGATGATAAGGGAAACAAGAAGAAGAAGAGTGACTTAACGTCAAAAATATCAGGGATTAAGAATGAAGGTTCTCAACAGGTTTCAAAAGCTAAGAAAGTTACAAGACGTAGTGATAGTGCTCCCAAGAGTGATAACATGTTTATTATGAGTGCTGGAGCAATGTCCATGTCTTCAAATGGAAATCAAGCAGGGGGTTGCAATGGTGGTGGAGGAGCTGGAGGCGTTGGTGGAGGGCACGTGCATGGAAATGGTGGTGGAGGTAGTGGAGGTGGTGGTGGAGGGCACGGGCATGGGAATGGTGGTGGAGGTAGTGGAGTTGGTGGTGGAGATCATTGCGGAGGGCATGGAGGTGGTGGAGGTGGCGTGGAGGGTGTGGAGGTGGTAGTTAGTAATTATTTATAAAGATTTGCTTACTTAATTCTGTTTTAACTTTTAAATAAAGTAGCAACTTCTATATTCTAGGGTTTTATTAGTTATAGTATTCAACTTTATATCATTTGATGCAATGTTATTTCTTTTGATATTTATTAATTAATTTATCCATTAGTCGTTCATTAGTTGTTTACTTGTTGATTAACCCTGAAAATTTAAACAAAAACGTACAAGATCATGAGTGGAATCCGCTCTCACCCTTCTTCTCTCTCGATTCTTGTTTATCTATTGATAATATAAAAAGTATGTTATAAAATCTCTTAAATATTAAATCCTCCACCACAAAAAAAAAAAAAAAAAATCCTTAGATTTGTATCAAGTTTAATTATTTTTTTGGTACAACAAGTTTAAAATTCTTTATAATGTTGTAAAACCAATTTCGTGGTTATTGCTAAATGGTTTATACTGTTTTGAAGCTAATATTCTATAGTGCATATTTCTATTAAAATTCATCCTTTTGGAAAATTTCATATCCTTAATTTGCCTGTTTAAAATCGTGGTTGGTGTGGAACTGAAAAATTGTTTGCCATGACTTCATAAGCACACATGGATAGATTAAAGGCAATTTCTATGGTACTCCAAACAAAATTGAGTGTTTTGGTACTCTCAAATGTTAAACCAATAGAAAATAGTCATTTCAATTAAATGATCTATGTCAGCACTATTAAATATTGATTTAAGAAAAGAGTTTTGGTACAATTGTCTATTCAATTTAACTTCCTAAAAATTGTACAAATTATTATTTCAGTCAAGTAATTAATTAATTTTTTAATTAAAACAAAACCAAATCATTTACCGTCATCACAATTTTCTCTCCAACCTTCATCACCTCAAACGTAACCTCCTCCTTTTCCTTTACGAGAACACAAAACTTCATCTATGTACCAATTTCATCTCAAACATCTTTGAACATTTATGTTCTTTTCTTTCTTTCTCTCCATTAATTTTGCTTGAAATACTAGTACCGGATTTTAATTGGAAAATTGATGGCATGACTTTCTTCTGTGACCTTTTTTCTTGTATTTTCATGGTACAATTTTATGCGTTTTTTATTTGTTTTTCTATCGGTATTTTCAAATATACCTGATTTCTGCTTTGCAATATAAATAAGGGAAGTTACGTGATCGTGATCCACGGTGTTTTTCTTTAATTGAAAGTTAATGTTAGAGCCAATTGTTTCGTGACATGGATTAGTTTAAAGTGTAATCTTCATATTTGGGATGAAGAAGAGCTGGGATGAAGGAGTAGAAGAATGGAGTTCAACAATTGAAATTTGTTTTCTATTAAATCAAATTAAAATTAATTATATAATAAAATAAAAGCCTCAAAGTGCAAAACTCACAAGTTTGGTGGTACTAATTCTATAATCTACTCACACTTACTTGTTCCATGCTGCCAAAAAACTATTGGTCATTTTAGTTTGGAGTATTGGTACGTATAAATATTTGGGTGTATGATAGAAGGAGCCTAGATTAAAAGGATCATAGTTGCAAATACAATAATCTAAAAGTTTTTTACACCTAAATCCCCAAATTTGAATAGGAACAAAAGCTCCTCAAATCCCCCAAGTTCAATTTGTATTTTTTGAATAGTGAGTGGTGTGTTGAAGAAGCCTTTCACGAGAAAATTAATGTTCATAAGCATAATTGATATAAAAATAAGCCAAAATAGGTGTACTGACTTCACTGTTAATAGAAGCCTAGGAAGGAAAGAAAGTGATCAAGTTGCAAGGATACAGATTGAAATAATGTGTGCCAAAATTGCAAAAAAATACTGATGAAGTGTTCAAGTTGAAAAAAAATCAAACATACCAAAAGTAAGAAACGTTTATGTTGAGGGTATCTTCATCATATGCTTTTCAAATAATCACTAACATCTTGTCAAAAAAATAATAATCACTGATATAAGATTATTAAAAAAACTGAGTAAAAAATTATAATAAATATTTAATGTTATCAAATCTGAGACTGATCTCAAATTATAAACTTATTCTATGGATTTTGTGCTAATAATAATGGATAATCTTTTTACCTCAAAAAATAATGAATAATCTTTAATTTTTTGTTAACATCTGAATTTTAGGAGAAAGAGCCTAATAAATAAAGTCTCACCAAGAATTCAAGTTGCTCAAAATGATGTTCTTGGAAGACATGCAAATAATGGTCATTTCTGATAAAAAAAAAAAAAAATATTGATCATTTATTACGATATTTTCGAATAAAATCTTTCTATTTAGCATTTTTTGGGCAAAGTAATTATTATACCTGATTTATTCTTATTTTATTTTTTAAAAAAGGCCAAAATAAAGTATATTAAACACAACACACTAAAGAAATCATTCTAGTACTTCCCTCAAAAAAAAAAAATCATTCTAGTACAAGACGTATTAGAAGAGATTTATAGTAGTTACCAAGTTACATCACAAAAGGAAGGACTAGTAAAACAAGGAGATGAACAAAAAAAAAAGACAATCAATAATAGGATTAAGTCTCCTAAACTGATCATCAAAGTCGAAAGTAATGTATTTCGATTTCAACCACCGAAACGTCTGAAGCTGTTTACCAAGTAGTAGAAAGCCAAAAGACTTTCATTGATAATCGAACATTCTTTGAGAAACCACCAAGACCGCCAAAATGTGCGAGATGATCCAACAGAGTACCATGTGTCCCTATAGCAAAACCTAACCAATTTAAAATCAAACACAAAATTCTGCCAAAGAAATTACATCTGAAAAATAAATGGTTTAAATCTTCATTCAAACAACATCCGAATTAATTTTCTATAAATAATCGTATAAGATTCAGTAACTTTCTATTATTTTAGTTTTTCAAAAACGCGATGAGATACCAGGCGAATGTGAGAGGCGGAAGCTCTAGGGTTAGCTTTGGGCAACCGCGTCGGAGCTTATCTCCGGCAGAGAGAATTCATGGGGGGTGATAGGGTCCAACCAGGGTGGCAGAAATTGGGGGGATAGGGGAGATTGGACTGCGGTGAGGTCTAGGAAGAGGAAAGCGATAGAGCAGGAGCATAGAGGACGGGACAGGTCAAGAGGCTCAGATGGTCAACGAGGAACGACGATATGTATGGGACTGGAACGACATCAGGTTTATGGAAGGGGTTTCTTGGATGATCGGCGCGATAGGGTTGATTCAAATGGCAGAAGCGATATTGGTTTCTCCAACAAAGTGGGAGGACATGTTGTTTCAGCTGAGTGGCATGCTACTGGTTCGGTTGTGTCAGGGATTAAGGGAGAAGAGAGGCAGGTGGAGGCAGACAATATGATGAGAGTAGGGTCGGTAGAGGTGGCTGTGAGGAATGTGAGGAAGGTACAGAAGATTAGGAGTGCTTACACTTTTAAATTTTTAACATATTTTTTACATACTTATTTAGACCATTATACAAAGTTCCTCCGCAAAAAAGTAGCTCAAAAATTTTATTATTAGGTTCAAATTTTCATTAATATAATCTTAAAAATTTGGATTTTAGAAAAAGTGTCTTACAATGTTATGCTCATGTCTATAAAAAATCTTTCAAAAATTTAGAAGTTTAAGCAAAATTAAACAAATTTTAATTTAACGGGGACTAAAAACACTAACGGAAAATTTTGTAGAGACTAAAAAATATAATTTATTTTTATAGGGACTAAGAACGAAACTGCAGATTTTATAGGGACTAAGAACGAAACTGCAGATATTTATAGGGACCAAAAACTTAATTAACTCAATTAATAAAAAGCTCAGACTATAACTTATCACCATGTCCAATTTAAATTCATGTCTATATGGCATAAACCAACCCTAAAAAAGGATGGCTATGTAGCCTGTACTCTGTAGGTTCTTTTATACGCAAGAACTTTTTGATCTCGAGAGCTTCAAACAATGTTTCATTATAAAAAACAAGAGCCAATAAAGGCTCAGCATTGTTGATGATGCCACTTCTGTTCTGTGCATGCTTCAGTTGAATGAATCAGGAAGATCCATGCATTGCACTGCACCCAATAATCAGTGCTTCACATGCTATGCTACTGGACAACCCGACAACCATATCCAACAGTGTCATAGTATCTTCATTGTTTAATGCAAATGGCTCAAACCATCACCAAGCACAACATTTTTATTTTTTATTTTGATAAGAGCTTCGAGTTCGGTTAGTAACACTTTCTTTTCAACACTCACTCTTATTCTATAAAATTTACGTGGACTTTGCCGTTTTATGTCTGACCATTTTCAAAATGATAGATATTTTGCACTAATAATATGGTTGCAACAAAATTCGATTTCTTGCAACTTGGATATCCATGTATTCATGTAGTCAGTACATCGATGATCATTGAATTTAGATCGAACATATCATAAAAATATGCAAAAAAAAATTGTAAAATCTAAAATACAAAACCTAAAATATGAATTCGTTTATTTTAATCGAATGATCACAGATATACCAACTTCATCAATTCAAAGTGTCATACTAGAATCTTGTTCCATATTGAGAAAGGTTACAAGTTGGGGACCACTGTTTGGGTAAAAATGTGATCATACTAACTCTAAACTATGGGAATTCAACTTTTTTGTGTCAGTTCTTGCCAACACCTAACTACTATATGCAACAGGTGAATGACATAGACATGTAACAAAAGTTAAAAACAATGTCATAGAAACTGTAAAAGTTACATTCCATATTAAGTTAAACAGTTTTTTGTTTTCAACAACACACAAAGCCACAAACATATATAATGCAATATTTCACAGTTTCACACACTAATCCTTCACAACAGGACATATAAGAATCTTTCACACTAAAATGTCTTAGGGATATATAAATTGTGACAATAATAAAAACAAAAAAACAGAAACATTTTCACACCATAGACAGTTAGATAGATAGAGTGTGTGTGACCATTATTGATACTGCTTAGTTCCTGCTTTTACTTTTTTCAACTGCTCTGGGGGCTGCAAAATGGACCACAACTTATAATTTGTACTTGAATTGGAAATGCTAACATATGGTATAATATAAATAAAATTTTATCAAAAATAAAGATTGATGGTGTTAAATGAATGGAATACTAACCTAAACCAATGGCATCAGAGCTCTTCATGATTCTTAGCCTCCTGCATGTATCAATAAACATCCTGCAAAGAGTTGAAATGTATAGGTATTGGAAATAGTTTGCAGGGTGCAGATATAAAATCAAAGTGAAGTTAACAAGGTCAGTAAAATTTTGTCTATAAACATAGACCCACTCTAAGAATTTTCCTCATCCCCTTTCAATAAAATCGTATCAAATTCACAACTGGATTAATTACGAAATAAGCAATAGATACTATGAAACGCAAAATTGAAAACAGGATAATCAAAATCCTAAGCCCCATGTAACATATTCATGTAGTGCATGACTGCATGTTTGGAAACTGGAATCATGGCAGCACTGCAATTTTGTTTAAGCTCTAAAGTGTAACATTAGTCAAAATTATTGTGCTACACCATTATTTCGTCTAACTACGGCTAATCTAAACAAGCACTAAGTTTTGAATTGGCTTAAATTGTTAGTCCATTTTAATTTGAAGTCACAGTGTTCTGATTATGCTCACATGTCACCAATGCAGTACAAATAGTACAGTATGGTTTATATCCATTATCATTCAAGCTTTTATTGCTTTTGTACAGTCTTCAATAATGCCAAAAATGGCAGTTTCTTACCTTCTATTAATATACCTTACATGGACCACCTATTTAAAATGAAAACCACAATGCTGCAAAATTTGCATTTCTCTAATTATTTTAATAGAATTCATTATTTTTATCAGCATAATCAAACTGTATAAATAAATTTTACACATAAGTCTGTTTACCTATTTCATTATCTTCTAATATCACAATACTATGTTTAAATATGTGTTTACACTGTGATAAGATAATAAAATATGATTGAACTTTTGTATAAAACTTATCTACGTAGAATGTTGATGATGTGTATGTATACTTATGTAGATTGAATGTGTGTTTAGTGTCCGACACAACACCAGCACATGTGGTTACATTCAGTTATTCTATTTTCTAAAAATACTACCAATGTCGACGGTATCAGTGTCATTACCCTGTCGGTGCTTCATTAATCGCGTGAAAGAAAACCAAGTACATAAACTTACTCCCAGGGAACATCACCGACAAGCATCCAATCACCATCTTTATCCTCATAAGTAATAACATATTCTGAACCATGAAGCAGATCCCTCAGCTTGGTTTCATTCAGCATCTGATTTCCATGAGATTCACATTGACCTGAAATCACATAAACATAAGCAGTAACTTGATCTAGACACAAATATTGCCTCAAACCGTTGAAAGACTATTTTTCTTTTATTCAAAAATGAACCTATTCCTACCTACCTATGGTGAAACAGCTGAACATCTTCTCAAGAGAAGAAGATAGTTGTGAATATGCAGTGTAATTATTCAAGTCTACTTTTCTCAAATAAGGAGCACCATCCATGCTGACCTTCACAAACACAGTACCTCCTGATCCCAATTTTCCATCAACCTCTTCAGTGTTCTTTGAAGCAGTTGTCAATGAATTTTTCCTAAACGATCTTATTGGAGGCCAACCAACAACCTGTGCCCTGCCACACAAGATTCATCAATCATCATTCCGAGTTCATTTCCATTGTTAAGCCAAACCAAGCTTTTAAAAAAAGTTCGCAACCGCGGTCTAGGCCGCGACATCAGGGTTTCTGATGTTGGCATGACCGTGATACAATCACAATTCAAGCTGCATTTGATTAAGACTCTCAAAAATCACAAAACTTGAAACGCGACCATCAGGGTTTTTGATGTTGGCATGACCGTGATACAATCACGATTCAAGCTGTATTTGATTATGACTCTTAAAAATCACAAAACTTGAAATGCGACTATTATTTGACCGCAATCTCAGCTGCGACATCATGGCTTTTGATGTCGCCGCGTTTGTAAGTAACTGCGATTTAGGCTGCATCAACAGCATTTGATTCGCAGTATCAAAAAACGTAACATGTCCTAAATTTAAAACCTTGCGATAAACTCTAATGCCAATTCAGACCACCCTACTTACTTGCTAGCAGGAGCAGTGCTATTTCCATTATTTGCAGAACCATTAAGACTTGGTTTGCTTTCACCGACACCATTAGGCCTCTCAAGACCAATCTTAACTGTTGCTATTTCATCGGCTTTCACTTTCTGCCCGGCAACATTCTCAAGCATTTTGGAGCTAGGTTTCAATTTCCCCTGCATAAGAAATTTCGAGGGAACTTTAATATTTAGTACCTTCTTTCATTATTTTAAAAAAAGTAAACATATCTTAGATAATTCTAAATTGCGGTCCGCAACTGCAATTGTGCTGCATCGAAAACATTTTCCCACATTTTACTGCAACAGCTTCAACCGCAATTTAAAACCATCATACCCTTTTGATTGAATTAACAATTTACCTCTGAAAAAACATTCATGGCATCAGAAAACCCTCTTTTGTTACCTAAAACAGCAGGCTTTGATTCAAAAAGATGATCATCTTTTTGAGGGTGCAAAGGAAAAAGAGGCTTTTCATCAAACTGCTTCGAACTTCTCAAACAAAAATCTGATGAATCTCTTTCAGGAGAAACTGATCCTGGAAGTCCCAATCTAAGCTCAGTAGCTTTAAGATTCATATTACTTTTGGTCTCATCTTTAAAAGATTGAATTTTTGAAACTGAACTATCCACTAATGAACAATTAGAGGATGATAATCCCATGTAGTTGAACTCTTTTGGTTTTGAACCATTCAAACACACGCTTTTTTCCAACAAAGTAACATTGCTTTTACTTTCCTCATCACCTATTCCTAACCTTGGTAGAGACATCACAATGAATTCAAAATTTCAAACAAGAAAAAAAACCTTCAAGCTTTCAATACCCTATAAAAAAGAAAAACAACATTTGTTATTGTTCCTTAACCAAAACATTGAAAAACACAACATAGTACTAAACCAAAAACATAACATATGTAATGTAGAACTCATGAAAAACACATCAAAAAATAAACAACATTTGTTATTGTTCCTAAACCAAGAACATTGAAAAACATAACATAGTTAAATGGAAAACCCATGAAACAAACTATTCACTAAATCACTTTCCAACCACCATTTTAGCATAAAGACATAAACTTTCATAAAAAAATTTATGACACGTTTCACAGAAATTGATACTTGTGTTAATGGATTGGTCTAAACAAATTGGTTGATAGTTTCATGAGTTTTTTGGTGACATGTTACAGAGAAAAATGGAAGCAAAACTTGAAAGGTGAAGATGAAAAAATGTTACCTGAAGAATCGGCAAGATCAAAAGAGTGAAGAAGAGAAGTGAGAGAGTTTAGAGATTTTGGTTGAGAGTACAAAGTGAAAGGAAAGAAGAAACAAAAACTAAGAATCCTCCATTTGTCACAAAGTAACATAAACTAAGAATCCTTGCATTAAAAAATTATAGACTTTAATTTAAAGAAAGTGTTTCAACAAAAACACTACTCCTTTATGCAATTTTAATTATTTTTTTAACAAAAGGTTTAGGATCAGAATAGATATCGAAGCTTATCAAAGTTAATAGAAGAAGTTTTGACACTAACCGTGAAAATTGAACTCATATTCTTACAAGATATAAGTTAACTCATTACCAATTAAGTAAACTTTTTTTTTTTTTTTTTTAC
>Ga0228711_1002877_pt1 | contig 26708 bp, 17 predicted proteins | sample MedpolnodulmetaG_2_FD_177996 | JGI IMG/M metagenome (GOLD analysis project Ga0228711, IMG submission 177996) | Root nodule microbial communities from Medicago polymorpha collected in Santa Monica, California, United States - brown nodules | ecosystem: Host-associated > Plants > Roots > Nodule... | reverse complement strand
TTCAAATCTCAATATTAACCTTGTAACAACTTTTATTATTATTTATTATTATTAGGTTATCTTATTCTTATAACAATTATTATTATTATTTTGTTATATTTTTTTTGTAACAACTTTTATTATTATATTATCAATAACTCTTATTTGTTACATCTAAAATCACTTCTACTACTACTTTGTTGATGTCAACGGCCTTATTATTATTATTATCTTATTTAAATTCAACTTATTATTGCTTGTTGATCCTTTTTTTTAATGTTAATTCACCGGTTCATGTCTTGTTGTGGAAAATATATAAGCCAGTTTGAGATAAAATAAGCAGCTTAGATGTGTGTTTGTCATTGGTTGGTCTCTGAAATTGTAAAATCAAGTAGTTTCTTTTATTTAATTAAGTTTAAGGGTAAAACAGTAAAATAATTTTAACCCCTCCCCTCCCCTCCCCTTGCAAACCAAACACGTTTTTAATTAAAATATCTTCCCTCCGTTAAAATCCCTCCCCTCCCCTCCTAATTCTCGAACCAAACGGACCCTAAGTGTAAAGTAAAAGATAGTAATTTGAGAGTGATGCATAATATTAACTAGAGGGGCAAAATTGAAAACTAATTAATTAAAATTACATTAAAAATTGAAAATGACAAGTATTTTAGGGCAATTTTTTACAAATATAATCATAACAATTATTGGACGGATGGAGTACACAGTATATATTAGATGAATAAAGCTTATAGAAATGAAAAATGAGCAAATTAAATGCATGGAAACACATTCAATAATAATGAATAAATAATAATATCAAATAGTACAATTTTGGTTTAGGAAGATGTCCGTGGAAAAAATGTCAACTTCTTGATCTTAATGAAGAGGTAGCGTTACATACACACAAATACAAATAAAATTAGTTGACCACACACATAGTAACGAAGAAAACTAAAAGATAAATAAATTAGTTACATCACAAATTTTTTAAATTTGAGTTTGTCCCAAACAAGAAATTCTCCTTAATAAAACAACATACATGCCCAAATGAACAGTATGAAGTAGTGTCCAGTGAAAGTGATCATCCCCGCTCCTCCGTCATCACTTCCACGTGTTGCTGCAAATTCGTAAAAACTCAGGATCATTGGTGATTTTGTATACATCATTTAGAGCATCTCCGATAACACTTTTACTAAGAGAATTTTTATGTGACTCTCACATCCACGCCACTTTTTTTAAATGAGTCTCACTCATAATTTTACATCATTATATTTTAACAATAATTTCTTTGTTAAATCATAATTATCTCTTTTTAAGAGAATAATTATCTTATTTATGAAAATATGAAATTTTAAGATTATGAAATTTATCTGTACAATTATTTTTCTTCCAATATTTTTTTTTAATAATTTAAACATTATAAAAACAGTGGAATGCATGTTGGAAAAAAATTTGAAATATCTGAAGTTTTTTTTTTGGAAAGAAAGAAGAAATATCTGAAGTTGACATGCATATGTTCCTAACACTAGCAATACTTTCCTGTTTTTTTATGCATATGGTAACAAATCTCACAAGACAAGTATGCTATTTTTATTCTCTCAAAAATAAAAAAGTTTAAATATCTTTTTGATCATTTATCTTTTATTAAAAATTTGTTTTGGTTCTTTAACTTTTTTCTAAATCATTTTGGTTTTTTTTTAATCTTTTTTTCTAAATTATTTTAGTCCTATATCTTTTTAAAGATTGATATTTTAGTCATTTTGACATACCAAAACCAATGAAAATAAGGACTAAAATATCATCATTTTAAAAAGATAAAGGATTAAAATGATTTAAATAAAAAAGATAAAAGACCAAATATATATTTAAGTCAAGAAAAAAGTATGTTATTTTCCCTAGAAAAAAAACCTTTGTGGAGCCCATATTTATGAGAATGAGATTGATATATACAAAAGAGCTTGAACAACCAAATGAGACAACTACACTGCTACATTGTGAGTTCTTCATTTTAACTTTTGAAGTAACTTTTTGTTTGTCTTAATTTCCGTGTCAATGTGTGCATTGTTTTGTACTCTTTGGTTATAGATAAAGTTGTTCAAATAACATTATTTCTTTTTTGAAATATGGGATGGTTTGTAAAAAAACAAGTTATTTTATGATATTAATTGTGTTTTAACTGTTATCTTAAAATTATTTTTCCCTATTTTTTAATTGAATTATTTTTCACTATATCACAAAACACAATGCAAATTCACGACATGCTACTCCTATTTATTTAAAGTTTTCTCAGCCACGTGTATGTCACTTTGTAAGTAAAAGTTGTTTGGATTTTTTTTTGGGTGATGGCCGAGGTTTGAACCCGGACCTTGTATATATTATACATTGTTTCTACCAACTAAGCTCACGAGGATGTTTGGATTGATTTATTTTTAAAGTTACCCAAAATAGTCTATGCAAATAACTAAATTTATATGTATTATTCACATGTTTGTCAAGTTATTTTATAAAATAAAAAAAACAACTTCGAAAGTTACCGTTTTTGTTAATTAGAATTTATGAATTAACATTTTTTTTAAAGAACTGATTCATAAGTTCAAAATAAGTCAATTCAAACGAGTTATAAGAATTGTTCGGTAATCCCAAAAATAAAAATAGAGAGAAATTGAGAGGCTTTTTACCTGGAGGTTGCAGCAATGACGGAGATAGACCTGGAGAAGAAGCTGCAATTTTCCAAAACGTAAAGTAAATTTCAGGACTTCTTTTTTAGAAGAAAATAATCAGGACATCGCTGCTTTAGATAAGGTAAAAAAAGTTTTTCTTATATTGAAGTAAATTATTATGTACCTTGAAGTTTGGTCAGATACTTGGTACCGTAGGCAAGATTCTTTTAAAATTTTATTTAATTTTTAAATAAAGTAAAACAAAAATATGACATGTTAATGAATAATTGTATGATATATATTCAACCAAGCTTCATATACTATTGTGTTCATGTTTAATTAATAGATAAAGTCTTGTATAAACCCAATTAATATGAAACGTTTTATTAATTTCACACATAGATATAAGTATATGGTACCTTTGCAGGAGGTGGGATCGAATTTGACACCACAAGAGTTAACAACTTTGACAGCCAAAGCTAGTTTAACACCAAAACTTTCGAGTAGGCCAGGAGTTGAAATTTGACAGAAACATGTATAATCGTGGGTTGCTTCAAAAATTTCTTTAATTGGATTGCAGCAAATGTCTGGTGGATGAGTAGAATTGAGGTAGTCTGTGCATGGCAACATCTTATCACCAGCACAAGGGGGAAGCATTTGTGCATCTACTAAGCTAATTACATTTATGTTAATTACTAAGATAATCAACAAAACCACCATCATCCTCATAGTAGACATTCTGCAATTATCCATATTGTTTTGTTCAACTTTGTCTCTTATGTTGAAAATGAATGTATGTTACTTTGGTTTGGTGGAGATATATATAGTTCCCATTGCCTCATTGGAATTGTTTATTTTTTTGCTTCAATTAATTAATTAATCAGCATGTGTCCCTTTCAAGAAAGTTGACACCGCAAACCAGAGAGTGTGTGATGGAGTTATTTTTGGGGAGATTCTCTACTATCAGAAAAATATTCTTACTTTGTCTTTATGTGTGTTTACAATTTCTCATTCTAATACCAACTTTACATTGATCCCAGTGGAATTGAACTTATTAAGTCATTTCTCGAGTCTAAACTTTGTAAATATAAAAAAATGTGATTAAGAAGAGAGATCTTACTACCGGTTGTCAACAAGGTTTTCCAAAAAAGAATAGTCATTGACAAAGTCGGTAGATGTTTCATATCAATAACATGACTACACATTTTAGTGACACCAACATGGTGTAGAAATAGTTGTCAACAAAACTTTTTCCCAAAAGAAAAAAAAAACTTCAATTTATTTATGGAGTCTTTCATATTTGGGAGATAGCTCAACCCTGGTAAAAAGATATTCCACTGTCGATTTGAGTAGTAGTCTCATGCAGGTACAATAGGTTTAAATCGTGTGAATAGCTTAGAGTGTCTATTGGGTGGATTAACAACAAAAAACTTTTAAAGACAATGAGTTTGTATATATTGATTTTGTAGTTTTTAATTTTAAATAAAATTCATGTTGAATATAAGAGTTTGGTGTCACATTAATAAATGTTGTTATCTTAACATGCACAAATTTACACATGATAGAAAAACCAAAAACTATAAAGAATCAAAATTGCACAAAAATGTGTAGGAGATTAAATTTCACAATCTTGATAATAATGTCAAAAGTAAAATTACGTCATATTAGTATTTTTACAAGTATTTATTAAAATAAAAATATAAACTTAGTATAAATGAGATCAACGAAAACCGAACCTAGGGAAAAAGATTAGACTCCTGTGTTATTCCAAATCAATGTTTAAATGTTTGATTGATATATACTCCATATTGCATTTTAAATACATAAATGCTAAGTAAAGCGAAACATTCCATCAAGAATTGCTCGCGGATAATTTTGATTGGTTGATTATCACCCCTGACCCACATGTATTTACCCCTGACCCACATGTTTTTCACAAGAAGTTTCATTTATAAAACTTGAAAATACACACACTCGTAAAATTTCTCGAAACATTATTCGGGACATATAGCATTACTGTTTTAAATAGGATTACCTCTGATTTATTGATCTAAAGGGAAAAGGAATTAATATGAGTAAGACTAAGAGGGTAGATGGGAGACAACTCTAATAAGCAGGAAGTACTACTCAAATGAGAAGATTTCCTCCCTTGACACCTAACGATTATGCTAAAAAATGGATGTTGACCTTTGATCTACTCATCAAGACATGGCTGGTGATATTGGAGCATTGATTGGTTCAAACCAAATGATAAGAGACTGTTTTTGACGTGCGTACCAAACAAGAAAAGTCTTATAGGAGCATTATGTTTTTAATTCTCCAACATGGATTGACCAACTTGTTAATGACGATCCTTAGCATCTTTTTTTGGCTAGTTGTTAGATGGACATAATGGAGGATATTCTAAATTAATTTCTATAGGCTAAAGGCTGGTAGAATCAAATTAAATATACATAAATCTTAATTTGTCAAATCAAATTATTCAAAATATAATACTGTAATTTCTCAAATGAATTGTACAATTATTAGCCTCTACATGGGCATGTTTAATTTATTCTTGGCTGGCTCAATGATTGTCTGATAAAACGTTTCATCGCTGATGAGAGACGATTGTAAAGCTGAAACTAGCTAGGAAGAGCCAGAAAAGGAAGAAAAAAATGGAGATGGTGAATCTAAGACAAAGATCAACTGAAAGTGAGCATGGTTGGCTACTTGTCTTGACTGATTGAGTTCTAGAGATCATTGCTCAGGTTTAGCGGTCCATTCAAACAGAAGTCATCACAAATTAAGGAATAAAATTTGATGAAAGTTACAATGTTTTTGCTGTATTTTAATACACATGGGTTTCACTGTATTAGTAGTAACAACGTTTATCTATATCTCCTTAAAAAAAAAAAAAGTTTATTTATGTCAGCATAGGTTTGATCCAATTGGTAAAGAATCGGTTCATGTTTTCATAAAGATTGAAGTTCAAATTTTGTTGTCGATGTGATGACTTTTTTGTCGGTGGATAATATGCTAGTACATCTACCAACCTTATGAATTTTGTGACTTTTTATGTCTTTGTTGCGGCCCTAAAATCCAACTCGACTAAACATTTATATCAAAATGATTTGTATCTACTATCTCTTTATAAGTACCCATATCAATCATATTTAACTTTATAGAGTATCCATATCAATCATATTTATTTAGAGCCAAAAATGGTTTAAGATGAACTTGCTTCTAAATGCTGTGAGTTTGGTGGTAATTTGGTGATTTTTTTATCATTCACCTTATTGGATGTCTATGAAGCATGGCATTTCAAAATCAATATGAAACCCATACCCGGTACTCATGCGTTATAAGTACCGAACACAAACCAAAATTAATTTTTTTAAAAATAAAATATTGGATGTTTTTATGGGTACGCATCTACATACTTTTTGAGTATTTACATGTGTATGCTTGTTAAATAAATATTTATTTTCTTTTACTATAAAAATTTAAATTAAGTTTTCTAGTTCATTTTTGTTAATGTTGATACTTTTTATATTATACTGTATGTATGTATATCTTAATAAAAGAATAATATTTCTCGACTCTTGTTGTGTAAATGTCCTTTTTATAACCTAATTTTCTTGAATTTGTATATTTATTTTTTAACTCTATCTTAATTTGTGAAATAGTAAATTATGAAAGACATGTCAGCTCTTTTTTCAAAATAAATTATTATCCTCAAACCATAAACTCTGATACCCTTAATAATAAGAGACAGCAAAGTGAACTGAAATAAAATGAAATGGAAACCCAAGTTCAATAACACCTATTTTGAATTGAGTTATAAGTGTGTGTAAAAAAAAATAGGGTTAATTAAGTTTTTAGTCCCCGTAAATATTCACAGTTTTGTTTTTAGCCCCTACAAAATAAAATCACACTTTTTAGTCCCTGTGACATTTTTCTTAAGCATTTTAGGGACTAAAAATGTTGGTGGAAAAAATTTATAGAGACAAAAAATGCCGATGGAAAATTTTATAGGGACTAAAAAGTGTGATTTTATTTTGTAGGGACTAAAAACAAAATTCTGAATATTTATAGGGACCATTTACTTAATTAACTCAAAAAAATATAATTGAACAATCAAGTAGCTAGGCCACCTCTCAAAGAAAACAAACAATCTAGGTTGGCCTCAACTATATATTATATGAATTATTATAATAAGTTGAAATTTGATTAATTAGGAAGAAAAGCATACGCACGATTATTCAATTAAAATAAATTTTGTATATTATATTTTAGTAACACTTGCAGACAATTTCATAAACTTTATAAAATACATCATATTTAAGTGTTGATTTATTTGAGAGACTTAATTAAAAATATATATAACTTAATATATGGTGTTTTTTACAGATATTATATGGTGTTAGAGGTCAATTTTTTGTATCAAAATAACAATTTTGTATAAAAAAATAAGTTTAATTATCACGCAGATCCTTGGAATATTTGAAAATATAAAACTTAATTGCATGTTTGATCCCTTATATTTATTTTAGTTTTTAAATTGGTTCGATTTCAACATAACAACGAGCACGGGACCATCTAACACCTCACTCATGTGAGTTGGACGCCATGTGGAATATATTTGAATTAAAAATAAAAGAAAACGTTCATCCCTTCATCCATCATCTTTCAATATCATATTCATCATCCATCATTTTACAAACTCAGAAAATTTGCAATTAAAATAAAATCACAAATTATTTGTAAAATTCAACAACAGCACCTTTGTTCCCAAAACCACCACCACTACAGTATTAATAGCAACAGCAGAAGGCGAAGCTGATGCATTTTCGACGGCGGAATATGCAGCCAAATCAGCCCATGAAGATGAAGATCTCATAGTATCAAACCCAGAAATTACAAAAATCGAATTCAAACATTTTGATCTCGTAATTTGTCAAAGCAACAACGTTAATACCAAAAAAATTGAAAAAAAATTGTTGAAAAAACTAAAGAAATTCACCACTCAAATTCAAAGCTCTAATCCCATCCTCTTCAGAAGCTTTCGCCGTTACAGCACTCACCGGTGAAGCACTAATCTGCACTGCAACATCCACACCTTGAAGAGAAAGCGACGGCGAAGTGAAAGAACCATCATCCTCCTCTACTGCCTTCGGCATTGTCACTAGTTTCGGCTCCGATGTAGTTACCAACATCCTCATATGAATTATGGATTTGTTCTCAACACCACAACCACAACCATATTCTCCACCTTCGGCGCCACCAGACTCGTCAATGCCACCATTCACCAGATCACAACCACGACCTTGGAAGGAATGAATCTCAACCACAAATTCAACACATATTTATGAGTGATAAAAGAGATTGAAGGAGAAAGAAGCCTTAAAGCTTGATTTTGTTGTTCATTTTTTTCATTTTCCTTTTTTATTTATTTAATTCCATTTATAACCAAGTGGCTTTTTCTTTTATTTTTAATTCAAATATATTCCACGTGGCGTCCAACTCACATGAGTGAGGTGCCACCTATGCGTTGACCGGGTCAAAATCAGATGGGACCTCTGTGTTGCAAAATGGGGTGAAGTTAGGGGGCTGGAAAGTGATTTTTTTTAATAGGGGGACAAAATTGCTACCAAGGCAAACATAGGGGGCCAAAAGTGCGTTTAAGCCTAAAAAGAAAGGAAAATAGGATAAAGATTAAAGAAACAGAATGAGGTAAATAAACCTTTACGCACGAGCCAGATTAGTCGCCCACCTTTGGTGGGTCGGAAACCGGTGCGAAAGCCAAAAAAAAAAAGAATGAGGTAAATAATAAAAAGAGTTTAACAAAAAAACAAAAATTAAAATTGATTTAAAAATTTAAATAAGAGATGGAAATTAAAATTAAAAACAAAAATAAAATAAAGAGAGAGGGCTCGACTTGGAACCAAAAAATGAAGTATTTTAAAATACCTCTCTGCCGAAATTTCCACTGAAACATCAGAGTCCAGTCAGGGTCAAGCGACACGTGTCAGTGGTATCTTAGGTCAAAAATTGGGGTATGACAATCAGCCTTCCATCCGCACCACCTATGTGCTTGGTTTTTCGGCGGAAGCTTAGGCTGTTTCTTTGGAGTGCACAGTTATGTCTGATTGCTTCGCCGATGGTCGATGGATTTTCATGCGTCGGTGGTCGCTGATCTTCATCTGAGTTCGCAAATGGATGGAGATTATTGGGTCGGTCGCCAACGTCGTTGCGAAGGTTCTGATGTGTTGCTCCGAGCTTCTTTTGGTGTTCGCCGTTTTCTTTTTTTGTTTTCTTTTGTGGTATGTTTTCTTTTCAGGAAGATGAAGCTGGTGGAGGTTTGATCCGGATCTTGATTTGTTGTTAATCTTAAATCTGGATTTTCTAGATTTAAGATGTGGTTTCAAAAAGTTTTGTTTCATCTGTGGTGGATTTGATTCGCCAGTTGTTGCTCGAAAGAGTTTGGTGTGTAGTCGGTCTGTGTTGGCGGTGGTAGACATTAACGTATCTTCAAAACCGGTTAATCCGTCGCGGTTGTATGTCGTAGATGGACTGAGTTTCGTCGCTTGTTCATCGATATGGACTTCGATAGGTTTGATTTGGCCCAAAAGGGCACTTTGGCTTGCTGATGTTTTAGGGATATGTTGAATCTTGGATCGTCTCTGTGTTGGCAGACGATTCATACGCCTACCTAGATACTCTAAACATTCACTCTGTGTTTTTTTGCAGTTTAGTTTCGTATCCACACGTGAGTTCGTTGGGCTGTCTGCAGTAGTGTTGTTTAGAGTTGTTTTCCCTTACCACTTTTGTATTGAATTCTTGTATCACCCATTTGGGTTTGAGTCTGTGGTTATCTAGGTCAGGTTCATGTCCTCCCAATCTTGTACTTCCTTTTTATTTTAATTAAATTTCTCCTTTTCATAAAAAAAAAAAAAAATTCTTAAATAATTTGTTACTAGACCATTAAGTTTTTAAATAATTCATAATTGAGTTCTTGTGGATAATTTTTGTTTCTTTTTGGTAAAAAATAGTGAATAGTTGATAAACTAACTTATAGTGGATGAACTATCTATTGAACTGTCTTATAAGTAAGAAATGACATTAAAAATATTTATTTAATTGATATTTAATTCTTTTCAATTAAAATCACAGGAGTAAATTGAATTAAAAAATGATAAGTTATAAACTGCTAAAATCACCTTATCAAAAGATGTTATAAACTAGTAAAAATAAGTTATAAGTTAGTGAGAAAGTGACGATTACCAAACTGTTCTTTTCTAGCCAAATGAGCTTAAAAGACATAAGGTATAAGCTATAAACACGCATCGACAATGAGTAAATACAATATTAAATATATAACAAGATCAATTCATATTCTCAACGTTTTAAAATTTTGGATGAAGATATAACATCTCCCTCTCATACTCTCTGAAACCGTTGATGAATTGTTGCTCTAAGCACCTAGACTTCCCAACAAGGGTGTGGTTAGCAAAACGTATCACACGACAAAATACTTAACAGCCCATCAAATAAGTGGACTAAACTTTTGGAGTGGCCCATGTTGAAAACCCAACGAAAAATTTCACTAATAACTAAATTACACATATACCCTTGTGAATTTAGCAATATTCCAGATTGGAAAGGTATAACAGATAACGCATCATCTGATTGAAGAAGATAGTAACCATAGCAAGCAAGGTGGTTAGATAGTTTTATTTCCTTCAACTTGAATAAATGGCTACGCTTAACTTTGGCTTAGCCACAACAAGAAGTTTGAATGCTACTTCTGGTTTTCGAACTATAACCAAATCATGGAACAGAGGCAAATCCACAATTGTGTGTATTGGTCCAGGTCCTATTGGTCCTGTTGATTGGGTAACTTAACTAAACTTCAACTTTAACTAACTAACTAACTATTTGTTTGTTGATTGAAAATTTTGATTGATGTAGGACCCAGAAGGTGTACTAGGCCGGCCGAATACTGGCCACCTTGCAAGGCTTGAGTTTAAGAGACGGCTTGAGAAAGATTCTGATGCTCGCGAAGCCTTCGAGCGTCAAGTTCGTGAAGAGAAAGAACGTCGTCGAGCCCTTCGCGATGTTAGTTAACTTTATTTTGATACTTAAATGTGTGAGACGTTATCACAATAGTCAAAATTTTATAAACATTCATAAATGTGTGTTTTTTTAGTCATTTTGGGATTTGACTGTAACAGAAGTTTAGTCATTAAATGTGTTTGTAATTTCAATACTTTCAGGGACTATAGTAACATTGCCTTGAATATTTAGAGATCAAAATGACTATTACACTAATTTAGTCCGTAGATGTATGACTATAAAGTATATATAATCCATCATGCTATAAAGATTGCACTAGTTCTGTTAGAAACTAAAATGACAAATTTTCATATAATTTGGAGATTAAATTGGAGAGGGCGTGAAACTTTGGAGACTAAATTGATTGTTTATTCATTTCTTGAATGATTATTTCTTTGTAGCCTTTTTTATTTTATGACGGTTCAATGCTTTAATATGTTATTTTTCATTTGCTTAGTCTCGTGATGTTCCGGATACTCCACAAGACATCATTGAATACTTACTTGACACTGAAGCTCAGGAGATTGAATTTGAGATTGCAAGAATGAGACCACGGTTCGTAGTACTTTTCAAATTAATGAAATTCATCTTTATATTCTGTTGTGATTGAGTACTTGTTTTATCAATGCACTGTGATCGACTCTCAAGTTCTGCAGATTAAACGATGAATTCTTTTTGGCATTAAAATCCGAGTTAGGACAGCTTCGATTTGCTGTTAACAAAACACAGGTATCTGACTCTTTTTGTTGGTTATTTCATCGAATAAATTATTCTAGTGTCTGGTCCTTTTTACAATGATGATTTCTGCAGCTTACAGAGGATAGATTGACTGAGCTGGAGGCTCTAGAGAAGGCCATACAAGAAGGAACAGGTTTGTGAAAATGGAATCCGAATAGAGTGAATCGCCAATTTAGTTCATGAAATTGTAGGGTGCTGGTAACTTTGTCCTTGAAATTAACAAAATTTCACAATGATCTCCGGATTTGAAAATTCTCAATCACATTAGTCATGTTCAGACTATTTCGCGGTCTAAATTGACTGAGTTGGAAAGAATCATGATCAGTGATTTTCAATATCCAAGACTGTTTTGATATATTAATAATTTGAAGGATTAAATTGTCAACACCATACCATTTCAAGGACTAAATTGGCGATTTGATTAATCGGTCAATCTGAACGAGAAATAAATACTTGTCTAGAAACTACTACTATAATGCAAGCTTACTCCTTGGTCGGTTGCTCCCATTTGCTTATGCAGATGCCTATGATAAGATGCAAGCTCAGCTCATAAAAGCCAAGGAAAACCTAACCAAAATCTTGACATCAAAGGATGTCAAAGCAACTGTATGTAAATTAATGTCCACAGTTCTTTATAGTTGATATTATTGGTTTTGTACTTCTGTTCTAGTCAAACTAGGTCTGATTTATCTTCAATACAGTTGCTGGAGTTGGTTGAGCGCAACGAGATTAATCGATCATTGTTGACCCTTCTTGATGAAAACATATCTAGTGCACATGGTGCCAACCAGGTAATATCAATTTAATGATTTTTCATCTGATTACCAGAATCTGTGTGTGGAATTGTCAATTTTGAAACAGGATAATTCCAGCATCATCCAGCTATAATCTTTAACTCATTACCCTTCTTAGAGCACGGCATATTTTTGTGCCGCCGAAACTAGAAACATAAAAGTTATAAATTGCCAGATTTAATTTACTGAACATGGTTTATATTTGAACATAACAGAACTTGTGGTGCACATACTTTATTAGTCATATTGAGATTAGTGCTTATTTTCCTTGTTGCAGAAGCAAGCTGCAGAATACATGGAGAAGCTCCGTGGGGCTGTTCTCAAATACATTACAGTTTAGTGTAGATAGTATGTTTTGTTTCTTACTTTATTATCACCATTTGTGGAAAACTGTGCCGTCGATAATTGTATCAAATATGCGATATATAATACTTTCTTTGCTATGATATCATAGTAAATGAGTTGTAAATTTTGAAATACCAGTATGTATGACTAATGTATCTTTAGTTGGAAATCTGGTAAAATTGTTTTTAAAATCACAATATACACATCCTGTTAATTGAGAATTTGGTTGTTTTTGTTTTTGAGTGATTTCAATTTTTCTCCTTCATGACTTAAATGTTCTGAACATAAGCTTGATGGATGATGAATTATACTAAGTGGCAGTAGTGGGTTTACATTGACAAATTAGATAGAATGTTAAATTTTATTGAGTAAATATTTAATAATTTGGTACTAAAAGTAGTCACTTTGAGTTGTTTTGGTCTTTTTTTTTTTTGTTTTTTCATCCTTTAGATAACGTTTACCAGTAGGAGGATGTGGCTAAGCAGATTTTTTCAAGGGAAAGCAGTGCCACTTAAAACATGTCAATAAAAGTTACTTTATCTTTTAAACATGTCAAAAAAGAAGAGATATCTTCAAAAGAATACATTAACAAATTTAAAGATAACCTGCCAATATTTTCCTTTTTTAAAAACAAAGTGGGATACGGTAGCAATCCATACACAGTCACACAAAGATACAATAATACATGTTTCCCACTTCCTACAGTCTTATTTCATATAATAATACTATATATGCAAGAGGACCATATGATACAGCCATATATACATACATAGATACATATATCACTATATTGCTAGTAAACATGGCGGCTAGAGCAGGGGTATATTTGCTGGTCCTCATGAGCCTTGTCACTGCAGAATCCTCTATAACCCCATCAGAGTTCATCAAGTCCTCGTGTAGAGCTACTCGCTATCCTGTTTTATGTGTTCAATGTCTCATGGGATATGCGAGCGTGATTGGCCAAAGCGAGCGACAACTGACGACAACTGCTCTATCAGTGAGCATATCCAGGACACGATCGAGTGCATCGTTTGTAAAGAAGATATCAAAGGCAAGAGGTATCAAGCCAAGGGAGTACAGAGCCGTACAAGACTGCATAGAAAACATGGCTGACAGTTTGGACAGTCTTAGCCAATCGGTTAGGGAGTTAGGCAGTATTGGTCATGCTGTTGGAGAGGACTTCGTGTGGCACATGAGCAACGTGCAGACTTGGGTCAGTGCTGCACTTACTGATGATAACACTTGTCTTGATGGCTTTGCTGGTCCTTCCATGAATGGAATTGTTAAGGCTGCCATCAAGGACAGGGTTGTCAATGTTGCTCAAGTTACCAGCAACACACTCGCTTTGGTTAATCGCTTTGCCTCAAGCCATCGAACTGCAGAAACTCCTTAAATCGGTCGGTTGTACTTGTTCAACTGTATTGTTCAGAGTCTAGATTCGGTCTTGTGTGGTTCTCTTTAATGCATGATGTATACAAAAATTATATTTTGAGGGTGTTTGTGTAATATAGGTGTTTCTTATGGTGTATTGAAAAGGTTTCTGTATTGAAGAATGTGAAATTACTGTTTAGAATTCATCAATCTAGTTTCAGTGAACGAGTTTGTGAATCTATTGATTTCAGGATAATTGTGCAGAGTTTTTCTATATCCACTGCTAGCTTCTGCACTGTGCACTAACACCAAAGTGCTTGTTCCATCTTTTAAGACAATTGCTTGTTCACTTTTTGAGTATTTATTTTGTTACACTTCTCTTCCATCATATTTATATCTTCTGTCTCTTAAATCTAGACTTAATCAAAATACCACTTGGCATAACGACTAGATGAAAATATAACGACTAACATTTCAAATTTGTGGAGGAAAAATATGAGTCATTTAATCTTCATCTGGTTTCACATTGTAGACAATAATGATTGTCATTTTTTACAATAATATGTACCAATCTCTCTTCCTTTTTTCTTTTCTTGTTCTTCCTTCTTTATATGTACCAGTCTCTCTTCCTTTTTTATATTACAAATCACACATCCTACTTTCTCTTCCCCTGCTTCTTTATCTTATCTTTTTAGCTTTCTTCTCTGCATCTTTTACTAAAAGGTGTGAGAATCTTTCTTAGTGACATATGGTTTAAATGTTTCTAACCAAGTAACCAACATCAAATTTTGAAACATTAACTTAATCAATTGTATATGTAGCACTAGAGATTTCTAATTGTTTTGTCCCATAAGTCCTAGCTCAACTGGCAAAAATGCCGAAATTGTTAGGCTGGACGTCATGACCGGGGTTTGAACCCCGGTACCTCCACTTTCTGTGTGTGAGTTTATGATGACTTTATCATTTCGTCAATCTACCAAAAAAAAAAAAGAGATTTCTAATTGCTTTTATTGTTAAATCGCTTATTATACCGTCACTGCGTCACATGCATGGTTACCAGATATCCCCACAAAGATGCACATTACAACATAAGGTTGAATGGTTATTGAATACCCTCAAAGAGGTACATTACAAGTTACAACACTATTCTTTACTGAAAAACATTATGCCACCGAATATGAAAGCACACTTCTGTCAGAATGGCAACAGAGTGAATCTGCTTTGCTGTTATGGATCCAAACCCTCATCAAAGGATGGATTTTCTTTTCTTGTAAACAAGATCAAGTCGCGTATTATGGTTAACCAATCAAACTGATACAGGACAATTATGTACATGGATCAATTCTATTTCTAAATTGTAATGACCAATATATAGAACAATTATTACATTTCTAATTTGTAAAGAGTTTACATGAACATAGATGAATTGCATCATCATTAAGCACAATATATGATATCAAAAGGCAATTCAAACGACGATAAGTCGTACACAACTAAACAAAGACACAAAAACTAGAACAAAGTACAAGAATCAATACATCAGATATTGAATTCTTCACATTACAGATAAAAGAAGGATTTCAAGAACTGCTGAAACTAGTGACAATGGGAATGACAATGATGAGAACCAGAATAAGCAAAAGTATAATCCCAATGCACATCCACTTCCTGCTACTTTTCTGATACTGTTTAGCACCGTGAAGATTCTTTGTACCATCTTTAACATAATGAGAAGCATGAAGAACATGATGTTCAATATCATCCATTTTTTCACCTTGTGCTTCAACCATAACAGCCATATCCAAAAATATTTGATGAAGTTCCAACAAACTCTTCTCAATCTCTTTTGCTGCATCATGTCTGTCTTGAATCTCAACCACAGTTTCCAGAACCTTTCCTCTTCCATGTTCTTGTATTGCCTTCCCTAAGAAACTTTCATCATCTCCATTTGATATTATCTTCTCAATTACCTCTTCATCGGCATGTTCCCCTGTCACTGTATAATACCTTCTCCCTACTGTTTCTTTGTATTCACTCATCATTTTCTGCCTCAGCCCCTGGTGTATAACATACAAGGTTTCATAAATTGTGATGAGTGTAATGTTACAAGATACACAACATACTAAAACTAAATACCTTAGAATATGACATTATCTGAAATTAGTCTTATTTAATAAGGTCTATGAGTTTCTTACACAAATATGCATATTTTAAACCTTAAATTCAAAAAAAATTATTAATTTGAATCCAGAAAGAAAAAAAGCAGAAGAGAAATTGAAAAGGGTAACTACCTGAAACTCCATCATAAGCTCCTTGAGTTTCTTACGCAAGCCATTAGTAACAGCAATTCTAGTTCTATAAATTGCTGGTGAACCATCTTTAAGTCCAGAGAGTCTTCTATTAGCAGCATTAGCACGATCCATTTCTTCAAGTTGAGTCCTAATAAACTTGGCTTTCTTCAAAACGGTTACAATATCAGTATTAATTCTTTCCCTCAATGCTTTCAAAGCTTCAGTTTTGTGAAGACTTTTGCTCTCTTCATTTGCTTGTTCAAGCTTTGTTAGTATATCGCGAATTTCACCCATTTCTGTTCTCACTTTCTCAGCTTCTTCCAAGAACAAATTCATATCAGTTTCCAAATGGGTCAATGAAGATCTTGTTAATTCAACACCACCTTGTTTTTGAAGACCAGCTTCTAAATCAACTTCATCTTTCATAGCTGCTTTTTTTAGATCAACATAGTTGGTGAATGATTTTGTCATTAGATCATTCATTTTTGATCAATTTGGTATAAAGGGTTTTCCTGCATAGATAAAAAGAACATAAATTTGAAGGAAAATATGAAGATTAATATACAAAAATTGTGGAGTTACGAACTATAAAAAAAAATTGATTTTTTGCAATAATAGAAACATGAGATGAGAAAGATTACTTACCTTTTTGATTTTGTGAGATTTGAGAGAAGAGAAAAAAAAGGAAAGTGAAGAGAAAGAAACGCAGATTGAGAAGGAAATTTTTGAGGAATCTAGAGAGTGTTGAAGTAGATTTGAATATTGAAAGGAAGTGAAGGTTTTTATGAGTTGGGAAAATGGGTCTAACGGCTAGTTTTAGTAGAATAATGAAGTAACCGTTATTGTTTTCTGTGAATCCAACGGCTATATGTATGTTTGGGACTCAAGACAAAGGACAAGGTTTCATTGTACAAAAGTTGTTTCGGCCCATTTTGGTCTTTATTTTATTTTTCTCAGTTAAAACATTTTTTTAATCCTTGTAGTATCACGAACTTTTAAACTCCTTAAAAAAAATTAGGTATTATTAAAGTTTAATGGTAATTCTAATCATTTATAATTCTGCAGTTTATAAAAATAGGAAAAAACTTGTTATAAAATATAGATATTTTTAGTTCTCAAAATGGTCTCTATAAAATGTAAATAGGCATTTAAAGTGAATAATTTTTTTTTAGGAACTAAATTTAAAATCATAATTTAATGAGGACTGAAAATATATTTAACTATTTTTGTTTCTGTTTTTTTCCTATTGTTTTCAAAAATGAAAATACATGTGTGAACTAATTTTACGGTGACGATAAATTAAAATTATGCACACCGTAATTACTAATTACAACTTTATAACTTTATAGTAATTTATGGACTTAATTGGACTTTTGGTCCCGTAACTAAATTCTTGTTTTCATTTTGGTCTCATAACTCCTAAAATCAACGTTTCGGTCCCTTACAAAATATCTCCGATAGTCAAATTAGTCATATTCCATTAATTTTAACATCAAATGTTTAAGATGAACCGACATGGTAAATGGTCCACCATAGACCTTATTAATTTATTTAATCGTAGACCTTATTAATCTTAGACCATATTAATTATGATTCATGTGTGCTATTGTGTAAAAATACTCTCTTTAGTTATTAATTTTTTAAGTGTCGAGTGTAAAATTTGAAGCATAGATCTTAATTTAGAGTCACTTAATTTATATATTAAAAATCCATAATTGTGTTCTTTTTATACGATGTCTATTCTTGTAGTCGAAGAATGTTTTTAGGTATTGGTAAATATATGGGCATGCTTAATATGATTGGGAGGAGAAAGAAAAATCTTTTCGGGTAGAAAATTCAGGACTGGTCCTACTAACACTCATCCAAAGTTGAGTAGAGATGTAAGTAAATTCAGTTGCTCAAGTAATTCCAACTTACTGTTTGAGCATCGTTCTTCATCTAGAGTCTTGGGCGACTAATTGGAGAGAACTGGGTTTAGGTGAAAATAGTTGACCAATTTTTTACAAGTGGATACGGGGCCATTCTGCCCATGAGGAAAAAGTATGTAGGTCTGGTTGGTACAATTTTCCCTAATTATTATTGTCTGCCCTGCATTAAAACAATTTTTATGGAAAAAAATGCATTGAAATTGTTCTTATAAATTAAAAACTACAGGTATAATTAACGGTTCCTGCAACTAACAAAAATTTGATTTTTCATACAACTCACGTTTAAGTAGCAAAATAAGATTGCTTTGTGCTCTCTACTGAATTTTTTTCATGCATTTCTTCCCTTTAAATTCGTAGCTCTCTAAAACAATGTAAAGTTGCAGATGTTGATTATCGTATTCCAATTGGATTTGACTTTTTTTAACCCCCCAGCTAACGAATGAAAGAGACTAATAATTCATAGTTTAACTCGAGCTCTCTAACCGTTCATTCTTAGAATGAATTCATCAAACACTGAAGTTCAACCTCATAATTGAATTTGACAATACGATCATGCCGGAATCAGCAAAACTCCTTATCTGACTGGATTGTTCAATACTACAACAACAACAACAAAAACAAAAGAAAACCGACTCAATTGTCCAACGAGGAATATCAAAAGACGCCAGAATACTGCCTGCAACAAACACAAGACATACACACTTTTCTATTATAGCCTTCTTCATGATATCTTATTTAGAGCAACGAGCTTGATGGTTTTTTTATTATGAGCATGATATCTCTATTTTAATTTTTTGGATTATGAGCTTGATATCTCTATTACCACATTTAGATTCAACTCTCCTCATAACAAGCAGCTCGACATTGTCATATTCCACTTCCCCTGTTTTTGTTTATTCAACAGACGTCCACAACATTACACCTAACTTCAAAGTAATGAACCTTTTTTTTTGCAAAGAGAGGGGCGCATTAGGCCTACAGAGACTCGTATTGCCTGTTACTGCATTGTGCAATTAAAACGCAGTAGTACCAAACAACACAATCTAGCTCAAGTACCTCTTCTCCAATCAAAGAAAAAGATTTCTTAGATGACCAATTGAAAGCATGCACACGACATCAATTACTATGCAAAAATGAATACTTGAGTTTTTAAAAATTCTACGAATACACGAAAACAAAAACAAAAAGTCAAAATTTCCCAACTATTGTACTTCCAATCAATCTATTCCAATATCAAATCAAAGTCACAATAGGAATAATAGCCAATTGCTTTTTCGCAAGAGCTGCCATCTTCCACCAAATTTACTTCATCTGGACAATTCCGGCACTGATCAGCTTTTGGATCTTGTCCATCACACCTGGGTTCTTGGTATGTTCCTGTGCAGCCTTAGGATTTTCCTGGAAATCAACCAATACCTGCATACAAAGCCAGCCATTATAACCACGTCTATGGCACATTATACACGATGCAGCCAAGAAAAAAGCAAACCTGTCTCATAACAGGGTCTTGAAGGATGTTCTGAATCTCTGGATCTGACATTGCCTTAGCCTGAAAAATATTCAAAATACAGTATATATCATATCATATTTAAATTATAATTTCTGATTGCAAAGATTTTCCCACTATATGACAAACCTGTCTCTCCTTCAACTCTTCAGGAGTTACATCTCCACGACTGGTTCTATTAATTTGCTTCACACAACTGAAATGGATATACATGGTTAAACATGATTTGCAGCCAAAAAAGGAAACTAGAAATGTTAAACACATTGCATGGATTTTAACCAATATAATATGTACCTTCGAACCCCTTCAAGCAATTCCTGGTTGTTTGCATCATGTTTCAACCCTTCCTGATATGTTTCCAAAGCCTTTTCATATTCTTTCATGAAAAACTGAACCGCACCCTTCCGGGTGTAACCCTTGGTGAAGGTCGGATCAAGCTCAATACACTTCTCTGCATCCTTTAAACCTTCAGGCATTGCCCCCAGTTTTGTGTAACATGCAGCTCTGTTACTATAAGCCTGAAAGAAATGTAGTATTCAAACATGTTAGGATTCAGCTAGCATAACCATAAGGACCACCTGAATTCAAAGAGTATTATTACCTTAGGATTTTTCGGGTTTCTTTTTATAGACTCTGTGTAATGCTTAATAGCTTCAGGATACTTCTGCTGCTTAAAGTATTCATTCCCTGCAAGACAAGGTTTTCATACATTAACACAGTCTACAAATAAGATTGAGTCAAAACAATAATGTGGAAATAGAGGCTAGGAGAAGGATGCTTGCAGGAAATGAAGAGCCTGGAAGATCAGACTAAGAGATAGTACCTTTTTCCCTCTCCTCATCAGCCAAATTTGGATCAAAGTATTCTTGTTGTTCTAGTTCTTTCTTGGCCTTCTCAGCTTCATTGAGTTTCTTCAGGGTGTCTGGGTTACGGTGCTCTGTAAGTGCTTTTTGGTAAGTCTCAATGACGGGTTCATAATCTTTAGAGCATTTTGCCGTTTTACCCATGGCATTTCCTTTCCTTGTCAAAGCTCTTGCTATCATCTTGTAGTCTGCTCTTAGCTCTCGTCCTCTTTCAACAGCCTTATCACAATCTTTTATGCAATCCTCATACTGAAAAGATTCAAGGATTTATCAGAATACATTACAGGAAAGAAGTGTCCCTTGACTTAACTTTAGAAACCCTTAGACTTTTATCTTCCTAATCCTATTCAAACACTAGGAAATCTTCCTAAACCATAGTTAAATTTGATCAAGTTCTGTAACCATCAAACACTGAAACAAGCTTTAACAACAAAACCGCTGTTATTTTTGGATGCTAAGTGCAATAAGCAGGTATAATTATAGATCATAAGACTTACACTTCATAAATATCTAATACTCTTGGAGGTTGCCAAATACTCTGCTGGAAAATCAGAGTATTTTGCATATAATGGTATAACTACATAAAATCCTAAATTCTCAGCAGTCTTAAAATATTATTGGGGTTGTTAAAGGGTCATTTAGCTCCGGTGTCATTAGATTCCACGATTACAGAACTTCTATGACATACAGTTAATAATAAACCAAAGTCAACCTTCAGTAAGGCTTTGGATGGGAGACTGGAGAGAGGGAGGGGAGGGCGGAGGGCTTTGGTGTGAAGGGGGGTAGAGAATAGGAGCATCTTCATTTTTATCCAGAAAACTCTCTCCTCCATTCTGCTACAAACTCCCAATTAAAAAGCCTAAGGCTTTGTTTGGGAGTTTGGAGGGGAGGGGAAGGAAGGGCTTTGAGGGGTGAGAAATATAGGGGAAAATTGAGAAATCTTTCACATTTTTTGAAACAGTATTTTCTTCAGAGAGTGATAAATTAATGCTTATGATTAATATATTTCTATTTTTAAGAATATTATAACAACATAGATTAAATTTGAATAATTCATATAAAACCTCTCAAACCTTCCAAAACCATCCTCCGATACAATGTTTTAGTTCCTCCAAATGAGGAGGGTTTTATATTTTGAAGAAAAATTAACCCCCCAAAGCCCTCTCCTCCTAATGTCCTCTATTTCTTTCACTTACTCCTTCCTTTTTTCCCAAACCCTCCCCTCGCAAACGTATGTTGGAGAGATTATGAGGGAAGAGGAAGAGAAGGCTTTGGATAAAATGAAAGAGAAATGAAAGTGATAGAAAGGATAGTCCCCTAACTCAAATGGGCAGTTAATTTTTCTTTATAATACCAAATCCCTCCAATATGGGAGACCTCGGGTATTTGGAGGAGGGTTCGATAAATGTTTCAAACCCAATACTTATATCGTTATAATACGCTCAAAATAAAGAATATATTAATCCCAAACATTCATTTAAAAGACTCTCTCAAATAAGGTGTAAAACCCCACTCTATAAAGTGAAAGCATCATAGATATCAACATCTCACACACAAACAAAAGTATGTTTAATCACACACTTAGCAGATAATTTCCAGCTTTCATAAAAACAATAGTTCTGTCTAACAGTAAGATGTATTATCACCACTTCCAAGTGTCAGGACCAAATCAAAATACTTGTCCCACATAAAAACAAATTAATGTATTTTCATAGTCTATACATGATAGACTTCTCAATGTTTCATAACTTGATGGTACATCTATTCAATGGAATTCTCATGGGGTTTAAATGGAAATAGTTAAAAGGACAAGTTTTAACTACAAGCACACACCAGACTATGTTAAATACTTTTTCACCTAGGGAAAAAGTTGAACAGGCTAAATTTAACACCTTTTGGCCTATGGGGTCAAATTAAAAATCACTGCCCCTTTGCATAGAGATAGCACAGCTAGACCATATACTATAACTAAGCAAGGAAGCGGTAAAATTATAGTCAAATAAATAACCTTGGCAATGAAACTAGACTAAACTTAGATAGAACAATGCATAATTAACAAACAATAGAAACACAATGCATACATACATATACACACACACACACATACATATAGATAAATATTTGTCAAAAACACATAAAAATAGGAAAATTCATACCTTTCCCATTTCCAAGTATACAGCAGCACGGTTTGTGAGAAAGGAAACATCCTCATCATCCAATTCCAAAGCTTTTGAATAATGCTGAATCGCGGTATCAAAATCCTTCTTCTTATACGCAGCATTACCAGCCTCCTTCTCCTTCTGTGCCTCAGCTTTCCTCTGCTTCACTTCCTTCTCCTCATCAGCCACCTCCATTGGCTCTGGTTCCGGCTCAGGTTCAACCTCCGGCTGCTTAGTCACCTCAGGTTCAGCAGCTCTCTTCCTCTCGGAACTGGAGGGCATATCAGGCATATCCACATCATCACCACCTCTTCCAATTTTAACATTAAGTAAAACCCCAAAAGCTTGCATAACTCTTTGATCCTTCAAATACAAATTCAAATTATTGGGATCCTTTTGAATATCTTGCATCATCTTGACAAAATCAGGTTGTTGAAGATAAACCCTAGTTGTAGGATCAGCAGTAAGTTTCGCCCACATCTCCGGTCCAGAAAAGGCATCACCAAACGGATTAGCACCCGGCGCAGAACGTGACCTAGAGAAACTCCCAGCCGCGGCTTTTTGAGCATCGGCTAAACCTGATTTCAAGGGTTCATTATTAGGATCAATTTCTAACCCTTTTTTGTAAGCTGAAACGGCGTCGTCGTATTGAGAAAGACCGAGATGAGCGGCACCGAGACGGCTGTAACCCTTTGACCAATCAGGTTTGAGTTCGACGGTTTTCTTTGCGTCGGTTAAAGCGTCAGTGTAATTCTGGAGAGAAGCGTGAGCGGCGGATCGGTTGGAATACAGGACGTGGTTGGTGGGGGAAAGATCGATGGCTTCTGAGAAGTGACGGATGGCGGTTGAGAAATCGCCGGAGGAGAATGCGGCGTTGCCTTTGGCTTTAGCTTCGTCGGCCATGGATGGATAGATCGGAGTTGAATTCAAAAGGGTTTTGAGGATTTTGGGATAGGAAGAAGAAGAAAGGGTTTTTTACTTTGTTTGTTGATTGGGACCAAGAGAGAGAAAGAGTGGGTTAGGTTATATATATGAGTAATTAATTGGTTCTTGACTAGAGAGTTCTACTAGGGTCTGGGGTTGGGGTTCTCGAATGTTCTGCCAATTATGCATATGGGTGGGTCTTCATTTTGCGGGTAGACCTGTAAACCCGATGACATAAACCGATCGAACATGATCATTAACGGCTCTAATCTGAATTAACCTGCAGCAATAAGCAATTTGTATTTGGTCAGACCCAACCCAACCCAACTTGTGTGCATCCCTAGTTCTGTGATTCAAACATTACTTTTCTTTTCATCAATTTTACTTGTGTAGTCGTATTATTTCAATTGGAAAAAAATTAAATATAATTAAAGATATTTTTTGACTTCAATGCAATTTTAATCACTTATATTTTCAAATTTTTTAACTTTTGATACCCCTATTTCTTAAAACTAACTTTTTGGTCCCGCTATTTAGTAAGTCAGCGAAAATTTTTGATCTCTTTCTTCTTTGCATGATGTGACATATTCATTAATGATGCAGATCATACATGGTTCGCATTAATTTTATCCCATTATTTTAATCCCATTATGTACATGTCACCACATACACAAACAGTTAAGATAAAGAATTCACCATAAAGGAGAACTGGTTCACATATCTGTCAAATGGTCTATAAATGGTCAAGTATCTTAGCTAGAGTTGAACTGGGATGTGGAAAAAATATCCCATAAGCAATCAGTTGACATGATTAAAAGTGAGGGGTACAAAAGCATCAGGTGCCTTTGGTATTGAAACCTTGGATTTAGCTTTGCACGTGGCCTAAGACCATTGAATGGTGATGTTGATGTTTTGAATTTCATTGAGGATATCAATGGTTTTGACTTAGTAAACGTTTATGTGGAGAATTCAACTAACAACTTTATTATTAAGGAAGAGATTATTGATCTTGAAAAATGGAATGAGACTGATTTTGACATTGAAATGGAGAGTGGCGATAAAATAATCAATGGTGTTGAGGTTGAGTTTTAGAATGAAATAGGTGTGAGGGTAGATGCAAATGAGATTAAAGTTGAGGTTCAAAATGAAGGTGTGGGAGTTAAAGATGAAGTTAATCCTTAGGTCCATGACGAAGCTAATGTTGGGCGGTCAAATGGACGATGATGCTGACTTTGTTCCTATTGGGGAAGATAGTTATAGTTCTCAGGTCGTCAATCAAGAAAGAGGTAATAACCTACTGATTCTAACTTGTTCACTGTATTATGGGTTATTATTTTGAGTTTGTGATTTTAGTAAGTGAAAAGGTTCTGTACAAGACTATTCACTCCCTTGGGCACGACCAACAAAGGATTTATTGTCTACAACATGGTCTCACTCTTACCGTCAAAGTAGTTCTGGTTTATCAACAATGTGGTCTGCTCTTCAAAAATATATTGAATTCAAGAATGTTTTTGTATCACTTTTAGGGCTGTGATGTTAGTATTGGTGGAAAATTTACTTTTCTAGGGTTAAGTTTAGCTATGTATATTGTATTTATTTATTGTTCTTGGTGTTGTTATGTTGGGTTGCTTGCTTCTCTTCGTTCCTAACTTGCCAAGTTAACCATGATCAATAGCGTTAAATGTCCTAACTTGGTGTTCTACTAGGGTTTGGGGTCTGGACCTCTTAATGTTCTGCCAATTAGGCATCAGTTAGACGATGGGTTAAATAATGTTTACCTATGTCATTCTCACTAATTTTGGTTTATCTCTAAAATATATTTTTTTAGATTTTTTCTTGTAATTTAAATATTCTTTCATTTTAGAACCTCAAAACATATGACAATGCATAACACTGACGTGACATGATGACTCTGCATTAATAAGATTTATGGATTTATGATGAACTTAATGATTTCAAGGTTTGTTGAACAAATTTTTTGGATTTATTATGAATTTTATTAACTCTTTTAAATTAATTAAAATGATTTTTTGTATTGTTTTTTCAAATAAAAACTTTAGTAAATAAAAGTTATGTGGAAGTCAAACAAAAAATTTCTTGTACTAAAAAAATTGAAAAGAAAATTGACTTACACAATCAACGTGTCACATCAAATTAAATATATAAAAGGTGTAAGACAAAAGAATCTTCACTATAAAAGGATCTGAAAAAATATATTTTATAAGGGATGAACTAAAACTCACTCAAATGACAAAGAGAAAAACATTATTTAACCCTTAAACGACTTAATATGTTTTCTGTCCTTCAATTTGCATGCATCGATCAAGTTTGTTCTCAAATTATACACTTAAATAAATTTTGTTGGCGTCATGTTAAAAAAGATAAGAATTTATATATGAGTTTTGCTAGAAGCCACCCATGAAAGTGTTTTTTAGCAATCCACGCCTCAAGGTGTGATTTCCACTTTTTAGTTATAACTTTGCTAAAAGACACCTTCATAAAAATTAGTTGGTATCTTTTATCAAATGCTTATAGAATAACTTGTTAAAAGACACCTTCATAAAAAATGTCTTCTAGCAAAACCTTTTATATTATATTTGTTGTTTTAGCAAAGATATAACTAAAAAGTTGTTAAATACACTTTACAGGGGTGTATTGAATTAGGATTTTAAAGGACAATTTTTGTCTAAAAAAGTCTTCAAGATTTTAATGACATTGATGATTTTGAAAGACTATCCAGATTTACAATTTGGATTTCAATGGATTTAACTCATAAGATTTTAAAGGATTTTATGGATTTTAAATGATTTTATGAATTTTAAGCACTCATTGAAAAGGAAAGGGTTGATATGTCTTTACCCCTTGTAATTTGGGCAAGTTCCGGTTTACCCCCTGTAAAAAAAAAGTTTAGATTCCAACCCTATAATATGGGCGAGATCATAACACACTCTCTTTCCCTATATTTTCAATACTGATTCTTTTTTTTATTTTTTTTATTTTACTTTATTTTTTTACGAGAGAGAGGAGGGAAAAAAGAGTGAGAGGTATGGGGGGG
>Ga0228711_1002874_pt1 | contig 26725 bp, 14 predicted proteins | sample MedpolnodulmetaG_2_FD_177996 | JGI IMG/M metagenome (GOLD analysis project Ga0228711, IMG submission 177996) | Root nodule microbial communities from Medicago polymorpha collected in Santa Monica, California, United States - brown nodules | ecosystem: Host-associated > Plants > Roots > Nodule... | reverse complement strand
TCTATAAAATAAAAAAATGATATTAAAGTAATTTTAGCAATTTATACACCTTAAAGTTTGTGATTTTTTCTTACCATTAGGAAAAAAAAAAAAAAACCAAACCTTTTATTATAGATGGCATAGAAGGGAGTATTATATTTGTTTGAGTGTTTCTTTTGCTTTAATTGTTTTTCCATTCACTTCAACTAGAAATGCTTCTAACTTCAATTGTTACAAAGAAATTGAATTAATTTCATTTAAATAATTATGTTACAAAGAAATTGAATCAATTTTATTTAAATAATTTTTTTGATATATTAATGGAATGGATAACTGTTACTGTAGAATTTATATGGTTTTTGATAGTAACCCTTTGTTAGTGATTTACTTAGGCTAATCAGGCAGATAGTTGAGTCGGTTAGAAAAAATAAATCAGACATTTTGCCTATAAATAGGAAAAGGAGTTGTGATGTTAGGGAAGCAATTGGTGGGATAGAGTTATCTTCAATATCTTGGGGTTTGTTCATTCACACGATAGAAGGGTTATGGCGTCGTATAATCCATGCAGCTGACTCCACCAAGTGGAAAATGGCATGGCTGTTGTTGTGATGTATGATTAGTTCTACATCAAACATGCTTTCCAATCAGCAATTCATTGAACAATGTGGCATTGAATGTAAGAAAACTATAACTATTAAATTGATATGAACTCAAAACAGCTAAGGGTTTTTGGTGGCGCTATAGATGCTTTTTACACGTGTTGTAGCTAGTAGATCGTAAGATTAATCCTTATACATTGATTCTAACTTTGAAGCAGAACATGTTCTCCCATTACTCAATTCCTCTTTTAATTGTAAAAGAAATTTTGGTTTTTCTTTTTATATATTGTAGTACTTTGTGAATCGTTAATTTTCCTTATGGAGCTTCGTATGTGCATTTCAGAGAGTTTGCAAGTCTAGTTGATCAATCATGGAGGATGGAAATGGGTGGCAATCTTACACAGGAGTTTCTACCATTATAATTTATATTTATTGCCTTGATAATCAAGATAGAATGCTTCAAGGTTTGAACCTTAATCTTCAATTGCATGATGTATTTTCAACAATATCTTTGATAATTTATACAATGATTTTTTAAAAATAAAAAGGAATGCAACTCTTCATGTACTTGCGGCGAGTACAATATTAGAAACTAGGGTTTAGTCTGTTTATGTGATGCCTTGGGAATGATCCCAAGAGGAGTATTTATAGTCCTTTGTGGGCTTGTTTCTGCGTGACTTAAGCCCCAAGCAAGCTGGGCCTTAAGACTTTTTACTAAGCTCTAGACGCTTCTAGAAGCTAGTTGAGGCGGCGCCTCTTGAAGGGCGCGGCTAGGCCTCAGGAGCCCTTCTGAAGGGCGCCTTAGCCTTTCTAGAGGGCCTTTGAGCCCTTAGGAATATATTGACGGTCCACAGCCCCCCAAGCACGAGCTTTGGTACAAGGCGAAGTGATGAATCTATGAGGTTGATTATTTGTATAAGTTATATGTGCTTTCAGATGCTTGCTAGGGGCGATGTCCTTTGGGAGGGACACGCCCAGGCTTCGGGGAGCCCTTCTGGAGGGTACCTGACTCTTTCTAGAGGGCATTCAAGCCCTTAGGAATATATTGACAGTCCACTGCGTTAGCAATAGTTAACAGATATGATGCACTCTTTAGCCTAGGCTTTTGGGACATTTGGTCCTTGGACGGGAATAGAGGCTTCTATGACCAAGTGGTTAAGAGTTCAATCCTTCCCACTCTTGTATGACCAAGTCGTTAGGAGTTCAATCCTTGCCATTCCCATTCACTTATATCTAAATTACAATTCAGAATACACTGGTGGGCGTGGGCCTATGCTTTACCCACAATTCAGGCCGAAGTGAAGCAGGTAATTTTAGAGATATAGTTAAATATATTTTGTGATAGGCAGTAACCTCCAAGTAGGAGAGTCTGTGTGTGAGAAGGGATAGTTAAGTAGCAAAAGATCACGGCCTCTAAATTAGTTGGAACTGGGTAACTAAGTGGATTGACTATTACTAAGTAGCGAAAGACATTATCCTTTGAGTTTATTCCAGGCTGATTCAAGACCAGTGGTTAACTGACCGAACATTTCAGCCCTGACCATAACTGGACGAATCATGTCCATTCTTCTGTCAGTTATCTCTGTCTGAAACCAAACCAAATTAGTATCTTATCTATCAATGAATGGAGGTGTAACCAATCAGAGGAATTGTAGATGACGTGGCATGCTTACCGCGAAGGAATTCCTGTAAGAAAGGGAAGAACAAAGCTTGCTCGAAGAAGAGGAGAATGTGGTGGTGGTTCGATGGTGAGAGAGAGGCGTCGACAAATGACGGGATGCTAGTACTGCTTCCATCTCCACCAACTGAACTCAGTAGTACTTGATGCTATTTGTGTTTTATCCACAACTGCCAAACTGGACTATCAACTTCCGTCACATAACCTTTTTTAATTCATTTACTACTACCTTGCTAAAGTAAATTTACTTTTTATTTATTTTAAAAAATGAATTCATCTTATCCAAACTTAAATATAAGCAAAATTAATTGAATGGATATTAATTAATCTAATTTACTTTTTTAATATTACCAAAAAATAATTGTATGCAAATTAGCATATCCTTATCTTATTTTATTTTTTGTTTTAGATTCAAACAACAAAACTCACACACACTAAGTACATAGAATTGGGAAAGAGGAGAAAAGGATGTTAGGGAGGGTATTGGATTGAATTATGAGTGTGTGGAAAAGGCTAGTAGGATCTCTCAACCAGGAATTTACTCTGTTCTATCACTATGTTCTCTTTCCCCTGAACCAGTTCACACTACATTGGTACTGGATTTGGGAGATAGGGTTCCGCAATTGAAGTTCAGTTGTCAGTTCTTATCCCTGTAAGTTCTTATCTATAAAATACTTAAGATCTGAATACCTTTTCTATTTTAACTGTCATCACTCATTATCTATACCGCCCTCTTATAAGAGGGTAATTTACATACCCTCTTAAGTAGTTAGGAGAGATTTTTACTGATGACCTGATAATCAATCCTGGGATTTCCTTTGGATGGTCACTAATGCACGTATTTTGTTGTGAGCTATCTTTCACATTCATCTTAAAAGTCACTATACTGATACATTAAGCTCTCATGTATGACCAGAGTGCCTGTATTTACCTCACACATGATGAAAGAATGACTGTTAAGAATTCACATGAAACTAGTAAAATAACCAAAAGTACATATATAACGGGTTTATTTGGAACTAGATTTAGAGTTCACATGAAAGTAGCTTCCAAATAAGTTTTACTGCAGAGTTTTTACATATTTGGAAGCTTTCATGAAACTCAACAGGTTTACTGAATGCATTATCCGTTCACACTCAAAAGTACATGCATATCACAATCACACTATGAAATACTATTCTTGAGAAGTCTCTTATAGAGTCTCAATTTATTAACACTTTCATACAGCATAAGTTGCTACAGCTCCAGCACCAAATCTGCAATACCAACAATTGTAAATTAGTCAAAATACATAAATATATTTCAATTATAATGCAATGCAAATAATATGATGCTCCATAGTATATTAGTTTGCATTGAAATCGAAAAACCTGCTGGGGATTTAGTTTGAAATTTGTCATATACTACATATTAATAATCAATGTTATTAAAGAAAGTATATTTTGCACATTGGTAGGGTTTGAATATTTACAATATATGATGGAGAGTATTCTCCATTTATTTTTTGTAAATAAACTATTAGCTGATATGTTTAGGACAGGCTTCAATGAATATGTGATAGACCTTAGATAACTTGCCTTCAACATTTTATGAGTGGAATTAAAGTACATCTGTATTCATTGATCGAGGAGAATCCAAATGGACCCAAAGGGGGAAGATAATTTGGTTTATGTGCATTCCAGCATGAGTCATATATAGAAAAGATAGGATACTAAAGGAGAGTCAACTTTGTGGGGCATTAGAGATGCACATGATCCTCTTAATGATGATGGAGGACTTTTGAATTGGTAGAGTAGAGTTGTCTCGTGAAGAACTAAACATGGAAACCATGTTTGTTTTGATCAGAATGAAGAAGAGATGAAAGTGATATAGTTAGGACATGTTTGATTGTGTTTTGTTTTTTTAGTTTTAAAAACTGTTTTATAAAATAGTTTTTTAAAACAGGTATCATCTGTTTTGGTCTTTTAATTTTAAAAATAAGAAAGGATACTTAAGGAGAGTCAAAGGTTGTGAGGCTTTAGAGATGCACATGATCCACTTAATGATGGTGAAGGACTTTTGAATTGGTAGAATAGAGTTGTCTCTTGATGAACTTAACTTAGAAGCCATATTTGTTTTGATCAGAATGAAGAAGAGCTGAAAATGATATAGTTAGGACATGTTTGATTGTGTTTTGGTTCTTCAATTTTTAAAAACTGTTTCGTAAAATCATTTCAAGAGTAGTTTCTAAAATAAGTATTATCTGTTTTGTCTTTTAGAATATCCTGTCACAGTGGAGTTCCTGCTAGTGTTGTTGTTTGATGCACCAGTAAGGGCATGCTTCCATGCATTTAGGTGCTCAATGAGGAAGGAAAAAGTTAAAAAGAAGCCCTTGATTAGAGAACCTAGAGCTGCTGATACCATGGCCTAACAGCTCGCATCGATCCGAAACAAAAAGAAAAACTTCGAAGCTAAAATAAACAGAAACAAAGGTCAACAAAAAATAAAAAAGAATAAAGAAGACTTGAGAAAAATGTGTTACACAAGTCAGAACTGGACCACTTACGAGACTAATTCAGTTAGACTTGAGGGAAAATCTCACATTGTGTAAAATAGTTAAGACTAAAGTGTTTGTTTATATGCAAAGTGAGGTGAAGTCCAATTGGTTTTGACCTTTTGGATTACAAACCCCCAAGCTTAGACCGTTAAAGCACAACATATAAAGACTTCTCCAATTGAATCTGCTAAAATCCAACGCGCAATAAAGGAACATCTGAATAGAATAAATAAAATCCAGGAGATCAAGATATTCCCCTATTCTCCAACACTATTTTATTGTTATATGTTTTTCGTTAGTATTTTTTTTTATTTTCAATTTAAGATACATTTGAATTTATTTCCTATATGATGTCTTCTATAATTTTTTTGTTAACACAAATGATACATTTTTTCATAGCATATTCTATAATATTTTAAATATATAATACAGTCACTTATCATGAATAGCTGTATTCCATTAATAACATCGGTCCAACACTCACCATATCATGAAAATTTTGAAATGGCATTCCACTATATTATCAATCACTCCTTTTATACTGCATATTATGTTGTTTAAAGAAGACTATACGAAAACTTAAAATGACACTGATGGAATATATTTATCAAATTTCTGTGCTTGAATAATTAGATTCTAGAGATATATAGTACTTACACTCGGCATCTGTTTTGATCCAGTGCTCATTGTTCCCAGTCGAACCACTGCAACATAAGTCATCTTGCGGTGGATTCCAGTTGATCTCACAGTGTTCATCAAAGCACTCACGAGGAAGATTTTTAATCTTACCTTTGGGGGATTTAGCAACACTTTTTGCATTTATGGTGTCTTCAGGATAGACTTTTCTGTGAAACTTGCGTAGAACCTGCATACCCAGATGAATAACCGAATAACTTATTATGATTGTTTCGTGTGTGTTCAAGATGAAATATTGAAATTGTGGTTTGATTTTGAGAGCTAAACCTATTCAAGAAGATGGGTGTCTTTGCATACCTAATGATATTTGGCACATTAACTTTTTAACATAGTTACATTTTGTGGAAAGCCCTACTAGAATCCCTTCATTTAATGGTCTGTAAGGATACTTTACAATTTTTAAATGTTAATATGGTGATTTTCTTTTTATTCTCCTCTATCTGAAGTGTTTTACTTTATTCTTGATGATAACAAGCTCCCATTAAATTCATGTCTGTCTTATTGATGATTCTTATATTTCCGTATTACTTTTTTCGTTATATTTGATAGGGAAATGTCAGTGATTAATATGTCAGCAGTAGGGATCAAATGCTGGACCTTCTTTAGCATTCTAAGTCATACCACTGGGGGGGTTGACATATGTATACTCTCTCTAAATTGTCAATTGCATTAACATGGTGAAAAGAGCGAGAGAATGAGTCCTAGTTTTTATGATAATTTTAAAAAATAATACAAATTGAATGTTACTAACTAAATTAACCAACCTTTCTTGTGAATTATTTAACAGGGTCTCGCATGAAGGAACAGACAGAGTATTGTTAAATAAGTAATAGAAAATCTAGTAATAGTGACCAACCTTACTGAGCTTTTTATTGGTTGTAGTAGAATCAGCGATATTCTCGGAGGTGTTGCAGCTTTTTGAGGAAATGTGGACCATTTTCAACATCTTTTTCATAATATGCATCGGTGACTTTTGTGCTTGCTTGACTTGTGTGTCTTTTACTCTTGTCTCTATACAGTCTTCATTTGCTGTCTTTGTCCTTAGAAATAGCTCAGCAAGTGACGCCCTCTCTTTCCTCTCCTGTACTTTTTCTGGTATTTCAAACGACGACCCCAATAAATATCCTTGCAGAGGACAGACATCCTTGTTTCCACAATCTTCATCTACGGATCCATCTTTTTGCTTTCCGCTAATTTTGATGTTGCTATGACTAAGACGGCTGTTTCTTCCTGATGATTCATTGAAACTTTCTTCTTCAGTCTCAAGAAATTTTTCAAGCTCGTAACTTATGAGCTTCAGTTCATTCTCTGTCACGGCTGCATCTTTCATAGGTATGTTTTCTGAAGGCGTGGCAAATGTTGGCGTTACTGGTTCATTGATAACTGCCTCTGCACCAAGTGTTCCAATTGTCAGAAAGCCTTCAAAGAGCTCCGAGACGACTGCAGATGTTTCTTCTTGTGATTTATCTTCTTCCCTGCACCAAGATGTTTGACTTTCCTGATGGTGTGACTTTACGAAACAGAGTTGGTTAATGGAACTGAAGCTTTGCTTTGTCTGAGAGTATTGGCTGTCAAGTGTAAGACAAGCGCAAGGATTTCCTGAAATTGGAGTTCCAAAAGAAATTACTAAGTTGTGGAAATTATATAAAGTTTAGATATACACATGACCTGATAATACATATTTATTTCTTGCTTCTGCTATCCTTGAATCTTGGAAATAGTAATACAGAACATGGAAGAGAACAAACAGGATTATTATTTGATAGTGAAATGTGAATTAGGGGTCTTGAGAATGATATAAGTTCAATGTTTCATCTGTATTAATGTTAAAGATTTTAATCAACATGAAATGGGATGCGGATGGTTCAAGAACAATAGTTGTCCTAAATCCTTGTCTATTTGGAAAGTATGATATGCAAAACACCTTAATTTTACTCTAGCTAGAGATGTGTAACATCGAGGGTTTTTAGTTAGATTATTGGTGATAGATTACGGTGCATTCCTGCAACTCAGAAAAACCAATGTAATACATATTTTGATATGTTGATGGACAGTGACCAGTCATCAGTGTGACAATTTAATTGTGTCATGGTGTATTTGATGATACTCCCTCCATTCCATATCCTTGGTAGTTTAAGTTTTTTGCACACATAGAAATAAATCATTTTAGTTATATCTCAAGTGTATAATTAGAAAATAACGATTAATATCTTGAGTTTCTAAAACACCTATCGTTTTGAAACTCAAATAAAATGGTAAAACTACCAAAGATTTTGAATGGAGGGAGTAGCTTTTAGCTTTCACCAAATGAGATAGAGAACATTTGCAGTGCAAACCTCCCTTTCCACTTTTACTTTCATCAATGAAGAATAAACAATAAAAAATTTAAGCAAATGAGAGTTAACAACAGTAAAAACAGCTGAATACCAAGCTTGACATCCTTGAAGGGATCATTATCATTTTGCTGCAGTTTTCGATGAACCCATTGAAACAACTGCAATAAGTATAGACATGAGTTAAGATTAAAGTCTGGAAGAATTTTTTCATTCTAAATTGGTTGAGATTAGACATACCTTCATTTTGACTCTTTACTTAATTTGTTAGGTGTCTCACACTTATATAAATAAGAATGGAAAAAGGTCTCGAGGATTTGGTGGTTATGATAGATAAAGTGAAAAGGCACAATGAGTTGGAAGTTGGTAAATGCAAGGGTCTAAGATAGATGTCTGTATGGAGAAAAACAATTAGATAGATACAACAATGTGGTTGGCCATTCTATTCAAAATCTAATCATGGGGGTAAATTGAGTTTGTTATGTGTGCCAACTAGTTTCTATTTGTCTATATTTTTGTCTCTGTATGAACTTTAATGGAGTTAGACACGTATGTAAATCCATAACCTTTGATCCAAGGCAGGTCAAAGTGCATTCAGATGCTAAAGCACTGCCAATTTTGTAAGATAAAGATGTTGTAAATTTCAATTTCCAAAACATTTTCATTGCTGAGCAGAGAAATATACATCTATTGGATGTTTTTTGACCAGCCATCAATTGAATGTTAATTTTTACTAATTTACCTGATAACATAATATATTATTACTCATTAGGGATCTTAGAAGCAACTACGAAATCCATTAATTTGACATACGGCATGATTTTGGTGACATTGTATTTTTGAAAGACTGCTTATTAATTCAGATCCCCCAATTCACCTTTGTGCCTGTTGTATACTGATGTACTTTGTGCCTGTTGTATACCATATTTCTATTTGTATTTTCTGTAAATGATAACTTTTTCCATGTGTGGCTCATAAAATCAGAAGTCCCAGGGTTTCCACTTTCAAATTGTCCAGACAGCATTGTGTAAACCATGAGAATTAAGAGACATTGAATGTTAAGCTCAAACTACAATGGTAAATTTATACTTTGTAGGGCTGGGTTAAATACATTTTTTTATATATTGAAATTATTAAGAAAATATTGTCACGATGGATGTGACAGAAAGTTTTCTGCAAACATATTAATGTAATAAATTATACTAGCAACTCACTCTCTTCTCGGTACACTCCCTAACTATTTGAAAATCATGGGCGTCACAAAATTTACTTGAGGTCAACATAATTTAGTAAGATTCACTTGAATTTCAACCGGTTAAAGTTAAAGAGTGTGTTGAAATAAAAAAGTGTTTAAGAATGTGTTGATAGCACGTCTTTTAATCTAATTTTATATATGATTTGTATACGTTCATTTTATATGTATGTACGCGCAGACGTGCACGCATGTCGATACATCGATGAGTTTTTGGGTAAAAAGTTTGGATTGGAATTTGGTGCTGTAACTTTTCCCACAGTTTTAATGTCAGCCGTTGGATGAATTTGTGCCACAAAACCTCCCAATATTGTAATCTAATCCAATGGCTTAAATGAAAAACAGTGTGTAACTGCGTCATTTTTGAACAGCAGCAAATCCTGGTCCAAAAAGTTTTAATATGGGAGGTGTGGTGGTAAGGTGGCCAAGTGAAGGACGAAACCTTCAACATCAAGATACTAAAATCAAACTTTAATTTTGTATTGTTATAAACTCTGTTTGTGATTCGTGTGGTAATAATTAGCTAAAACTCTTCCTACATCGGAAGTACTTGCCATGTGCTAGTTGGGACTAAGGTTATAGAAGAGATGTTAAGCTTTCACCCGACACTTATGAGTGGTCCTCTTGCACCTTTCGAAATCATTGAGAAGTTCTCTTATTGATTGTACTATTATTCAAGTTGAGGATATTTTTCAACCATTTTATTTTTGTAATTATGCCCTCTGGACAACCTTAATTGCTGTAGTTCAATTTGCAGAGATAATAACTGTTGCTGTTCCTGAAAGATCCACACAGTACCAAGAAAGCGATGAGTTGTTTGATTGGAGCAGGAGAAAAACAGTTGTAAACATTATTTACTAAGCTCATCTCATTTGTAAAACATACATATCTATCTTGTACAAAATTAGGCTAGTATCACACTCCAATACATTCTCTAACACACTCATCTTAACACACTTTCCAATGGATTTTGCTCTTTTCACTTCAAGAATTGCACCCTCACACCCTGAAAATACCAAAATACTTCCAATGGCAGGTAACTGTTGCTCGCTACCAAAACGCCCTCCAACCGCAGTTACTGTTGTTCGCTAAATGCTGCTGGTTCATTTAGTGAACGACAGTTAACTGACGCTAGAGATATTTTGATATTTTTGGAGTGTGAGGGAGCGATTTTTGAATTGAGATGAGCAAAATCCCTTTCTATGTGGTTGAAATTTAAACGGGGTCTACTAAATGCATGCGAGACTAATATAATTTTATGGGGCCATTTGAATTTCAATCAATTAGAAAGTATGTGATGAGAAGAGTGTGTCGATAACACTCTCCATTACTATCTCACAATTTTTTTAGGAACTTTAACAACTTTTCACTCCAACGGTGTAACTCTTAGAACTTAAAATAGGTTTCTACAAGATACCCTACATCTGATATTGTATGTAGAGAAATTAGTATTTTTAAATTTATAGGAACATGTTCTTCTACAAGAACAGTTTGTAAATGCTGCATATCCCTCATCCTCCCTCCAACAGTGATACTTGTTAAGAATAGGTTCTTACATTGAATATGTTCTCTTTAGTACTTTCTTTGTTTGAATACTTAATTTGTTGGAACAGAAACAAATAATTATTGCTGCCTTTTACTTTGTCCATTACCATCAATGAATGGTTATTGACCAAACTTATTCAACTAAGAATCAGAACATCTTGATTCTAGCTGGACCATTTCTTGTCGTCAACGAATGGTTTGGTCCAAGGGTAAGACCACTAAAGTCCTTTTTTCAGACTTGCAAATAATATTTTTTAATATATTTTATAAGTAAAATTTTCTGATATGCATACTAAAAATCTCATATTAAAATATGCTTTGCGTCTCACTTAATTGACAATTGCTCTTTATGCACTCAATAAAGTCAAACGGTAGTTAACTGCCGTTCGGTGGATACCTGAGAACAATCGTTGGGCGCCCAAAGAGCAATCATCCACTTACTTTTAAAGATTACTGGCTCGGCCCACAGTCAATCTTGTAGTCAAACCAATAATTTTGAGGAAAACAGTGCTGAAGACTATTCCGCGTTACAATCAACCATGAACTGAATTATTATGAGTCGATTTCGATTCCAACTAAATTCGGATTGGTTAATGAAAAGTTGCAGTGCCAATCGTAATCATGTAAATGAACTGCATGTGTTTGTCATACGCTAACTTGCTTCTCAGAAATAGTCATTGAGATTTTATTAAGCTTTTGATGCTTGATATTTTTTCTTACTTAAATTGGTTAAAAGTAGGATATTTTCTATTATATATTATCTATAGCTACTTGATATGTGGCATAAACGAAACCAACAATACTGAGGATCGAATTTAAGGGACAATATCCAGCACCACTACCCTAACACACTGTTTAGACAGAGGAAATTTTCCCTAGTTATAGCCTGATGGACTCAATAATTGTAGAGGGATAGACAGGTACCTACGTAATTGAGACAAACCCCACCAATGAGGTCAGTTTTTGTGTCATGACATCCTCATTTGTAGCTAGAAGCCTGATAGATCTAAAGCATAAAAGTTTACTACTTTTAGAGGATTTACTATATCAATGTTTAGTTAGGACAATGCCAAGTCATAGCCATTAAAAATGTGCTAACCAAAACAAACAGAAAGGTTTAATAGTTATGGGCCATTTTGGGGTCAGTGAATGGTACAGGTGAGATCCTTATCAACTCTATACGGTGACCATGTGAATTCCATGGGACTTTTTGGTTAGGTTTGTTAAATGAGTGTTGATCTCATTTAAGTTGGACTTAAGGGTCACGTCAGGTGCGAGCTTAACTATTGAAGTTGAATTGAAGTTACATATTGGCAAAATTTTTAGCTGGCAGGTGTATATACGTGTCTGAACAATCTTATTTTATGAGGATTTGTTAGGGTGAGATTCAAATTTATTTAACATAAATTCTTGAGCTTCTTTTTATTCTCTTTTATCTAACTCATCATTCTTCAGAGAGAGAAAGACTCGTCAATTGAAATAGTATAAAGAGAAAGACTCGTTAAATAAACTAATTTTATATCATGAATTTTTCTCTCTTGAATTGGAATTGTCGTTAAATAGATAAGGTTTAAACAAATTTAGTTGGTTGAGCCTTGTGAGTGTACAAGATTTTCACACTAAGTATGTGTTTTATTGTACAACATCAATCATAACCAATTCTCATTTTGCTAGGTAAAGTTGAATACACGGATTAAACATCATATTGTTCTATCTTAGATAATTCCTTTAATCAAATTATTGGTGTGGAAACCGCGTGTTGGAATTGGTATTTTTAAGATGTTTATTTGGGCTCAGCTGTGAGAAGAGAAAGTGAGGCGTTGTTATAGGGTTTTTGTTGGTTTTTTTTAGGGTTTTTGGTGCGAGCAGCAGACAATAGGTGGTCGGAACTTGTTTATGAGGTTATTCACAATGGGGTTTGGGGTTTTGGGTCAACTATGGTTTATGCAGTTGCTTGAGGCTTTGGCATTATTCTTGGTGTTGTCTTTGGGTTTAGTGGTTAGTTTTTTATTGGTTTATGTGGTAGTTGTAACACCCTAAACCCCACATATCATTTTCTAATAAAAATATAATAATTATTAAAGCACGTAAGAGTGTCACACATCTTCTTAAATCAAAAGTACTTTATTTAGATTAAAAAAAACGTCGCAGCAGAATAGTTTTAAAAAACTTTAAAGTATACATCTCATCATAGTTTCAACAAAAACTGAATACAATAGAATTCAAAAACATAGTCTAAATAAAATAAATCCCCAATCCCTAGTGTCACAGATCAAAGCATCGACTCGATAAAGACTCCCAAAAGCGATAAGTAAACAAGTAGGCTCCAAAGCCATCCTCCAAGACTCACTGCTACTAAACTTCTTCTTCCTGCAAATCTACACCACAAGGGTGCACAGGCGCCCAACCCGCCACTAAAGGGTGAGAATATATTCAACATAAGAAATGCATAAACACATGTATAGATCCAGATAAAAGAACACTTCAATTACATTTAGGCATGCATACATCACAGACAGATAATATTCGCATTTAAACATGTGCCTTCATTTAATAAAATCAACAGGCATCAATCAACATCTTATATAACATACAAGTATCAACACTATTTAAGTATATCAAGTATACATTTAGAAAAATACAGATCATTCACACATAATCATACAAAAGCACATCAATAAATATCACATCTTTAAATAACACATCTTCAGATAGACTTGCCGTTATGTATGCAATGTCCCTAACTTGACTCTAAATGCATGTGGTACCAGTTTTGGATATCAAAGTTATGTTACTGATTTATCCCCCATCTTTAAACACATCTTTAAACACATCTTTACATCGGAATGACCATGAATGAATGAACACCAAATAATGACTCGACAATGCACATCTTTATATGACTCAACAAATACACATCTTTAAATAACACATCTTTAATTACACATCTTCAAATAGCACATCTTTATACAACACATCTTAAAATCACACATCTTCAAATAACACATCTTTATATAATACATCTTTAATTACACATCTTCAAATAGCACATCTTTATACAACACATCATAAAATCACACATCTTCAAATAGCACATCTTTATATAACACATCTTAAAATCACATATCTTCAAATAATTTACGAATTACGCTTAATCAAATAATTCATCATCTAAATCATATTATTTCAAACATGTCAAGTTTCAAAACACATCATTTGCTTAGCTAACATTAGAAATTAATTACTTAACTAGCATGAGAAATTAATTACTTAACTAACTAGAATTATATTTAATTCTAAATATAATAGTAACTTTTTACTACTATAATTATTATTAAATAGTCTTTAAATTTATAAAAGCTTTCAAACATTGGGTTTCAACTATGGTTTTTAGAGCCTACTTGTTAACTTTAAATTTAGTCGATGCTATTTGTTTACTTTAAATCTAGTCCAACAAGTAAATATCAATGTGAATATTTGGTACTTTATTTAGATTAAAAAAAATGTCGCAGCGGAATAGTTTTCAAAAACTTTAAAGTATACATCTCATCATAGTTTCAACAAAAGCTGAATACAATAAAATTCAAAAACATAGTTTAAATAAAATAAATCCCCAATCCCTAGTGTCACAGATCAAAGCATCGACTCGATAAAAACTCCCAAAAACAATAAGTAAACAAGTAGGCTCCAAAAACCCTAGTTTGAAAGCTTATATAAATTTAAAGTAAACAAGTAGCATTGACTAGATTTAAAGTAAACAAGTAATCGGTTGGAACTTCAATTTAATCTAGTCGATGCTACTTGTTGGAACAGATTACATCCGAAGAATCTAGTCGATGCACTTATCAATTTGTTAAACTTCAATTTGTTGGGAACAGATTACATCCGAATATCAAGTATTCACATTTTCAATTATAACTGATTTGCATTAATCATTAAAGAAAATTATGGTAAAATTCTTGTAGCTAAAACTAAAGGTATTAACACACGCTTAATTTCAGAAGTAAAATCAAAACAACCTTAATTGCCAATCAAATTGATATAACTTATAATAGAATAAAAATCATGATAATACAGTGAATCAAGCCTTCCCATGATCTGATCACTCAATTGACAAAAATATATATATTTTGAATCAAAATTCCGAAACAAAAGAAGTTCGTATGTCTCTGTAAAAATAATACCGGCATGAACAGTTCACACCTTGATGCAATTGCGGCTCAAATAAAAGTGTTGTTTCACTAGTCAAAAAAAAAAAAAAAAAAATCCCGTATGAAGCTTATTTTGCTAGCACACTTCTACCAAATATGTATATTAATATGTTTTACTAATATATACTACATGCTAATCGATTCCTAGAGATTCAGAATGCCCACGTTTGCTATCACATATGTATATTAATAAAATTCTACCTCGTTAAATAACTCACTTTTGCTTTTATATTCAAAACACCACGTAGTCATATTTTAATCACAAATTCTGCATGAAAGCATCACACTTCAAAACTAAAAGCAAACATATAATTGCAGTAACATATAACAACATGAATTTAATTATAGATTCGTCAAAGGAATAAAAAAAAATAACAAAAATGAACAACCATTCACTACCTACATGAATACACAGACCTTATGATGAATAGAGACCCCCCCCCCCAACCTCTGGTTCGGAGAATTTGATGAATTTCTACGGTGAAATCTCCCTCTAGATTCTTCTTTCTATGCCACCTTGCCTTTTCTATCCACAACCTTATTTTTCCTTTTGTCACCTTGTTTCTCTCTTTCCCAATAACCCTTTCTCTCTAATTCTCTTTTCTATTTATAAGCTTTAATTGAGTTTGTTACAAATCTTTTCAAACTCTAGGTTTGTTGCTAATCTATTTAGATTACTATCTGCACCTATATATTTTGTTACTCATCTTTCCGTAACTACATTGTCTTGCTATTCACACATCTCTTTACTTAAATGTACTCAGCTCACTAACTACACCTCTTTTCTCCCCAATTTTACTAATCCACATCTGTTCGCATTCTACTTTCCTATTCTCTCTAAAAAAAAACTCTATTTTCTTCCTAAATATTATTTTCTCTCACTCTTTACCCAACTAATCAATCCATCTACTTTCCCCTCACCTACTCTCTCAATAAATATGAATAATTAAATTAATAATATCAAACAAATTAATACTATTAATAATATTAATATTAATATCATCTAATAATAATACTAATAAACTAATATTAAAAATTGGGGTGTTACAGTAGTCATCGGTTGGGTTGTATCATTATTGGTGCTTTGATGTATGAGTTGTATTAGTTTTCTTTTCTGTGTTATGCCTATATACGACAGTTGACAAGTAATCTTACGTTATTCTTAGCATGTTTTTCAGTCATTTTCAGTAGGTTTTACCAGCAAAATAGAGGAGTATTAGATCAATTGCCTATGATTTCGGGACATTTGTATTGTTTTTTATATTTGAGTTTGTAATTCTATTCTTCCCGAAACATAGCAATTTTAGGGTGTTCTTGATGTAATTCACGAAGAAATCAAGCAACTCAGGAAAATCAAGACATTCGAAGATTTATGTGGTCCTTGGGAAGATGAAGAATGAAGATTCAAGTGGCCTCAGAAGACTTTACAGAGGGAGGAATTATGTTCCTAAGTTCCAAGACATCTTACAATGAACAAAGCACCTAAAAAGGTGAAGAAATCGGGCATTTAAGCACCAAAACACACTCAGAAGCGCCTAGGCGCCCAAAAACTACACATAAGCACCCAGGCGCATGCTAAGGGGAGCCAGACGCCTAGACCTAGAAAGAACATGCGCCTGGCGCATGGTCGACCAATTACTTGCGAAAAAAGTCACAATTTTTTACTTTTACGCCCCTAGAAGCCCATGTGTTTAGCTTAAGTCAAGTGGAAACTTTCCCTATAAATACCTCCTTCCCCGTTCATAATTTCTCGTTCAAAACTTGAGCAGTTCAAGAGGAAGGCGATTCTAGGAGCTTTAGGAGGAGTTCTATCTTCTCTTATCTTTTATAGGGTGTCTTTTTGTATTTTGTACGTCTTAGTTATCATGTGTATTTATAGGCCAGGGTTCTAAGACGAACCTCTATTTGTTTTGTTGGATAAGTATTTAATTTAATGTCGTTTATTTAGTTTATCTTCTGCTCGCTATTAAGTTTTATTAGGATTAGTTTGTTTCAAAGGAGCACAACCCTAGATTAGGTACTTAGGTTGTGACAGAACCTAATATTGATGTTTATCAGACTCCGCATGTAGGAGACCATATGATAAGACAAGTGATGTGAAGAATGAGCACATGGTGCTTCACAAACTGATTTTGGAGTGCTTTATTCCCAGAGAAGGAGGGACTGATTATAGGTCTTGGGACCACAATCACTTCCTTCATTTCTTAATCAATAACTTTAGAACCAACCTCCCAACATACATCTTTAAATATATGTGTTCTTCAATCAAGGAGGGTATTACAAAGGGAAAGAAACAAGTACCTTATGTCAAATTACTCTCTGAAATCTTTCATTAAGGGAAACTACTCCAGAAGCTGGAAGAGTTTGAGTTAGCCACTGATGAGGAGTTGGGAACTTGAACAGGAAGGATTATGTCTGGAGCTCTTCTGGGGAGCATGAAAATCATTGAGAAGAAGAAGGTTGTAACTTTAGAATAGGACATTCAGACAACCTTCAGACTCTCAGAGTTATTGGAAGATTTTCCTCCTATCCCTAGGGAAGATCCTCCTGATGTGTTGGCACATTTCATTACTCACTATTATCATGATACTGGAATTTCCATCACTTGGGACATGATCCCATAAGGTCTTGGACAAGTTTACAAGGCACCCAGAAAGAGGAAGATTGAAGCCTCTGATAAACCTGAATCTGCTGAAAAGCCTGCTAAGAAGCCGAAAGTTACCAAGAAAACTGAAGCTTATGATGTTCAGAAGGAAGTTGTAGAGTTAAATCTAGTAGAGATCCTGCCTACCAGAACCAGAAGATGAGCTTATGAGAAACAATCACCTACACAAGCTAAAAAGGAAGTGAAGAGGAAGAAACCTGCTATCAGAAAGTTGATTCTTGCACCAGATGCTGAAGCAGAAGTAGGAGGATCAAGTCAATTGTCCAAGGTCGTTGAGGCTAAGCAAGCATAAGTTGCACAGAAGGTGCTGACTCTATCTGAAGAGTTGAAGGTATCTGCTGTTAATCAAGCTAGTGAGGTTCAGAAGACTCATGATGATCAAGTCTGAACCTAGAGCTTCTGATGTGTCTAGGCCAGAAGCTGGTGTATCAAGTAATCTTGCAAACTCCTCTCCCTCCAAACCAGTGGATATAGACTCACCCTCACCTTCAAGTTCTAATAAGTTAACACTTAGTCAAACCTATTCAAATATACAAAAGACTAAGACCACATCACCATCAACCTTACCTTAACTAGACCGTGTACCAGAACCATAGAAAACTTGGGTTGGGCCTTGGAATGAGACTCCACTTCAAACTCTGCTTCGAGGAGAAGAGTTTCAAGTCTCATCTGAGGTACTCAATGAAGTTTAAGAAGCATAAGCTAAGTTAAAAGATTTAGATAGACGTAAGACTCAACTACTATGAAAAAAAAAAATGATGCTAAGGTGGCATCTGATGCTAAGGCAGCTTCTGAAGCTCAGTTAACTTCTGGTACATCAACCTCAATCTTACCAACCAAAGTTCATCATCCACCATAGATGTACTTTCTCAGAATTTGGGTGGTGAACTACATAAAAAAATACCAACCCAAACTACACAAATAGCCCCTGAAACAATGACTGAACCAATTGTTTCAGAAACTCAACATCAACCCTCACTGCAACAGAAAGCCACTGATACAACAACTGCACAAGTTGTATCAGAACCGCAAACAACAACAACAACCACGATATAATGTGAACCACCCTCCATTACATCCATTCATACAGTCTTTGATACATCATAAGTATCAAAAGACAAACCTATCATAGCCATACCCCTAAACTTTGCCAAATTAGAAACGAACCAAATAGATTCTAATGTTCTCATGCTTGAGGCATCAAAAGATGTTATCTAACCAAATACAACTTCTCACCACAACTCAAACAACCTTGACCTCTGTTGATGACACTCAAGCTATGGATATATTTTCATATGATATTCTATAAGTTGTCATCACAGAAATACCAACTTAAACTTTCATTAACCCACCTCCTATCCTTACATCTAACCTTGTTCTCCAAGGAGTGTGTCAAGAGATATTTGATAGTCTTCTAGAACTAGTTGAAGCTAGACATCAAGCCATACATCTTGTCAACTATATTGATAAATGGAATAATTTGAGAAAGCTTATGGACAGTACATTGGGCAATCTTCAAACCATTGCAATTGCTTCTCAGCAAGAAGCACTCAAGAAATGGTTTTCAAAGTCTGCAAGAGCATTGAATAAGTTGAACTAAAGACCAATATATCAAGACAAATCATATACTCTGAGCTGGTAAAAGAGTCTGATAATGTTGAAGTGTCAGAAACTACAGAAGTTCCAGAGATTGTAAAGTCTGGACTACAAGGTTGTTGGCTCTCTAATCTCTTTACAAATCACAAACAAGTAATTCTTAAGAGTCAAAATCCCGAAGTAGTTCTCTTTCAAGATCAAATGAAAACAGTTTGGAAGGAATAAAAGTTGACTACAGAAGCTGTGAAAGCTCAACTAATGGAAGTTATGGCAGTACAGAAGCATCAGAATGAGTTCCAACCAGAACTTATCAGAAAGCAAGAGGAATTGGAAAGGAAGATGTAGGAGCACCATGAGGAATCTCTAAGGAAGCAAGCTGAGTTAGCTAAGGAGCAAGTAGGACTGGAAAAGAAGCACGATCAAACCAATGATGGAATAACTGTTATCTTGGAAATGAGGAAGAAGCAACAACAACCTTAGAAACTTAGTTGCACACCCTATTAATTTTTGTCTTACTTCTGATATTTTTAACTGCCTCTGAATATTTTTATCCTTTGATATACTATGTGCTTCTGAATGTTTATCTAACTCTAATTCACTATGTACCTCTGATGTTTATATTCTCATATTTTTATCCAATCTTTGTTGGAACAAAATCTGTTTAATATACATTACCCTTAGAGTGGGGGAGATTGTTGGAACGAAATTTGTTCAACATACGTTACCCTTAGAGTTTTGATGATAATAAGGTATTAAAAAATTTCAATTGGTTATACTAATATTTGTTCAAGTGTACAGGACCATAGACAAAAATTTGATATCTTTATAAGGTTCTAGAAGAACAAAAGAGAGCAAAGGAATCAACAAAAAGGAAGCTTGAAGCATCTGAAGGAAAGTGCATCTGAAGTATAAGTGCTCCTGAAGTGATGACGTCATCAGAAGCAAGTTCGTCAGAAGCACCTCATCAGAAGCAAGATCACCAGAAGCTGAAGTTCATCAGGAGATGAAAGACTTAAAGCTTCAAAGGCTGGGTAATTGATTTAATCCCGTCTAAGCATTGCAGAAGACTAAAAGAGTGTAACAACGGCCCTTGAGATGAAATTTGAAAGCATTGGATGCTTGTTCTATCAAGAGCGTTGACAAAGGACAATTGTACGAACTGTACAACCACTTCTTCCACTACTCTGTTCGTGTCTCTGCAACAAGACAAGAATAACAGCTCTGCCTGCAGAAATGTTCCTTCAAACTAGGAATGCATTTGAAATTGATCCTTCATAGGACAATAACTATATCAGGCAAAAGATTATTGGTGATTTTCAACAAGCTTCAAACGACTCTTTTTTTGTGCTGGAAACATTCCAATGTATCTCTCACACCTCTATATAAAGGAGTGAAGACTTACTAGTTGAATATACAGACACATACAAAAGCAAGACTCATACAACAATTCAAAGTTCAAAACTTTATTATTGTTTTGCATTTAAAGTCACTTAGAACTTCTTATCAAAGTTCATATTTTAGAAATTCTATAGTCTTAAGAGTCTTAAAAGTCTGTATCTGATTTGTATTGTGAACACCACTGATTGTATATCAAGTGTTCAAACTCAAACAAACTTCTTTGTAATTCTGTTTGATTAGAAGTCTCTTGCTTGTGTGCTTGAGCAATAGAAGTCTCTTGCAGTTGTGCTTGAGTATAGGAAATCTCTTGCAATTGTGCTTGAGTAATTCGAAGTCTCGTGCTAGTTGTAGCATTGAACAGTTGTAATTTGATATTACATTTCAGTGAACTCTCCTTGGAAGTGCAAGGGGGACAAGACTACTGCTGGTTTGTGGAAGGAACCTGTATAATTGCTTTGTGTCTTCCTTCTCTCTCTCTCTGCTTTATCCGCTGCATTTAATTTCTGATTATCACTTTAGAAGTTGAACTCTATCTGCTTCTGAACAGTGACTTCAGTAGGAGAAAACGAAGAAAAAGCAAACACAATTCAACCCCCTTCTTGTGTTTTTCTCACCTTCAATCTTTTCTTACTCTTTTCAATCATTTTTGTTGATGACAAAAAGGGGGAGTAAGACATAATAGCATCCAGGCTCTGAGTCCACTAAGTTAATTTAAAACTTGACTTAGGAACCATCTTCTCTCTTATAGCCTCTGGATTTTAATGTGATTTAATTTTGAGGGATGAGTTATTTAATTATTTTTGAACTAAAAATAAATTTAATTAACTTGGATAGAACTTAGGGGGAGCTTACAAAACCCACCTTACATAGTATTAGACTTAGGGGAGTTTTCAAACCTCATACCCTAAAGTCAACTTGTTAATTAGATTAACAACAATTGACTATTAATACTTGTGTTTGTCATGATAAAAATTGGGGAGATTGTTGGAACAAAATGAGTTTAAACAATGCCTCTTGAGTTTTGATGATAACAAGGTATTAAAAGTTAAATTGGATATGTTAATATCTGTTAAAGTGTGCAGGACCTTAGACTAAAATTGATATGTCTTAAAACAAAATATTGGTTCTAGAAGAGAAATTTAGAGCAAAGGAATTGTCAAGAGTAGCCAAGTTGAAAATTAGAGTCTGAAGAAGTCAGAGTCTGAAGGTCATCCAGAAGCTGAATGTTCAGAGTCTGAAGATCACTCAGAAGCTAAAGTGTAGACCCTAATGTTAGTTTCTATAGTTATTTGAAGAGACAAAGATGCAGAAGGATATAGAAAACTGGAGCAATGATAGTTCTGAAGAATTAGAAGGCTTTAGATGCTTATTCTCAGAGAAAGGACATTGAAGGATAAATAGTACATTTGTACAACAATTACCACCACTACTCCAACATCTTCATGTGCATAGTACAAGCTACAATTGTGTCTCTATTGGATTGGAACAGTTAATTCCCTATCAAGGAATGGTTTTCAAATTATTCCTTCATAAGACATCAACCAAATCAAGCGACAAATCATTGTTGATTGATCAAGCTTCTCTAACGACTCTTTGATGTGCTGGCACCTCTACAACGTCTCTTTCATACCTCTATATAAATGAATGAAGATTTGAAGATATGCAGATACTCTGTTTTCTATTGTGAACACCACTGATTGTATATCAAGTGTTCAACCAAACAATTATTTCATTGTAATTCTTGTTTGTTATAAGTCTCTTGGTTGTGTGCGTGAGCATAGGAACCACAAAATGCCAGCACAATTCAACCCCTCGTCTTGTGTTTTTCGAACTTTTAGTGGTAAGTTAGTCAAGTCTCATAGTGAGAGGAATAACAATCTGAGAAAATCTTCAGAATGGTATGTTTTACACTTTAAATACATGTGAATTTTAACTTCATGCTATTGTCTTGCTTGAGGACAAGCAACAGTTTAAGTTTGGGGTTGTGATGATAGAGCATCATATAACATTTTGGCTATGTTTTTAGTACTTTTCTTTGCAGACAAATAAGTTGATAGATAGATGAGTTGTTAATACACTTAACATATGGTATTTTGTTCACTCTAGTCGTTGTAATTCACTTTTATCCTAGATCATGCAATTCCATAGGTGATTTGAGTTTTGAGTAGTGATAAATCATGTAAATCGACAAATCAAGATATCACGTGAAGGATCAATGATATGAAGATTGAAGTCAATGGTTCTTAAAAGGTTTTTAAAGAAAATACAAAGTGAAGAAAATTCATTTCAAGTTCCTAGGAGTTTCCAACTGGAAGAACGGTGGAAAACGACAGAAAAACGCAAGGATTCACACATTTTGGCTGTCCTGTGTGTGACTTACTCTTGGCTGGGCATAGCTCGCACCCGAGGAAGTAAGGCTACTATCGTGGGCGTGGCTAGCACCCGTTGCAAGCAAATTTTTCCTGCAACTTGTTTCTCAAGTTGGATCGCTGCAAAAAGCCGACTTTTCTTATCCTAAATCCTACCCAATCATTTGCTATAAATTGAGACCCTTGCTCTCATTATTTTTCATTTGGAAACACTTGACGGTTGGAGAAAAGTGTCAAACATCAAAGCTTCAAGGTAGGATTCTTCCTTTTCTTGTTCTCTGTATGGTATGTTTTTCTATTTTTTTAATATTATGTTTGTTGCCATTAGCAACTAAACCTCTTGATTAGGGTTCCATGATGAACCCCTTCTTATTTGTTGGATATTATTAATAAAGTCTTTTATTCAGTTTATGTCTTACAATGTTCATATTTAAATTAGATTTTCCCATTCTTTAATGCTTTTCTCGTTTGGTTAACTACGTGAGTAATCTTGAAGAATGATTCGTATGATTAAAATAGGTACTAACTGAAGCTATGTGTTGCTTTTGGTCTTTCTTTTGATGATGTTTGCTAGATAGATAGTAGTTTTATTATTGTGACGATGTTATTATGTTGATAAATATAGGCTAGATTCATGTTACAACATCTAGAAATTGTCCTCTCATGTGTCCTAATGATTCTTGGTGTCTATAGTGGTATACACATGTAGATATGGTCTTTTCTCTTGGCAAAAGTTAGTTTCTAGTAGTTTGATTCGATTCAGAATCGTATAACAAGATCTTTCTGCCTTGTGCTTTTCAATTTTGAATCAATTCATGTTTTGATGAATCGTATCTTGCAAGAATCACAAGAATCTTTACACGTTAGATTTGATGACGAATAGCTTGACGGTAAAATGTCAGAGCAGATTGAAAGTTGTGCAGAAATATAGGTATATGAAGATGCACCAGAATCAACACAAGAGTTTGAACTTGTAATTGTAGCTCCAGAACCAACCAATTCATTTGAGGAACCAGAAACATATGCAATTCCTGAAGTTGAGGATTCTAAAGAAGCCCATAATGATTCAAAAGAAGCTGCTCAGTCCAGAAGAACCTTCAAATACGGTTCAGCTCATCCAGAGGGACTCATAATTGGAAGTAAAGATAGTTCCATAAAGGCAATATCAACGTTTAGAAATGAATCCTTGTTAGGACTAATCTCTCTAGTTGAGCCCACCTTTATTGATGAAGCACTCACTGATGATGGATGGATTGTAGCCATGCAAGAAGAACTGAATCAGTTCCAAAGAAATGTTTGTCTGGGATTTAATTGCCAAACCCCTTCAGAAGAATATCATTGGAACAATGTGGGTCTTCCGAAACAAACATAATGAGCAATGCAAGGTGGTAAAAAATAAGGCCAGACTTGTAGCTCAAGGGTATAGTCAACATGAGGATATTGACTATACAGAAACCTTTGCACCTATTGCAAGGTTAGACGTAATAAGATTATTTCTGCTATACATTGTCAATCATGGTAACATCCTATATAAAATGGATGTTAAGAGTGCCTTTCTAAATGATATCATTTCTGAAGAAGTGTATGTAAAGTAACCACTTGGGTTTGAAAATTCAAAACACCCAGATCATGTTTTCAAACTTAAGAAGTCTCTCTATGGTCTGAAACAAGCTCCCAAAGTATGGTATGATAGACTTAGTAACTTCTTGGTTGAAAAAGGATTTAAAAGAGGACATGTTGACATTACTCTTTTCAGGAAGGCATTAAAGAATGATATTTTAATTGTTCAAATATATGTTGATGATATCATCTTTGGATCTACCAATGCTGCTTTTTGCAAAGAGTTTTCTAAAATGACGCAAGTAGAGTTTAAGATAAGTATGATGGGGGAATTAAAATTCTTTCTTGGTATTCAAATAAATTAATGCAAAGATAGAGTATATGTTCATCAATCTAAATATATAAGGGAATTTTGAAGAAGTTCAAACTTGAAAATTGCAAACTAATGGCTACACCAATGCATCTAAATTGCAACATGAGTAAAGAAGAGTCCAACAACAAGGTAGATCATAAGTTGTACAGAGGTATGATAGGTTCTTTACTTTATGTAACAGTTTCCAGGACAAATATTTTGTTCAGTGTATGTCTGTGTGCAAGATTTCAATTAGATCATATAGGACCTCACTTAACAGTTGTTAAGAGAATCTTTAGGTATCTGAAAGGAACAAATAATCTAGGAATTATTTACAAGAAATCTCAAGATTATAAGCTGGTTGGATTATGTGATGCTGGTTATGCTGGGGATAATATTGAGAGAAAATCCACCAGTGGAAATTTTCAGTTCCTTGGTGATAACTTGATATCTTGGGCAAGTAAAAGGCAAAGCACTATTGCATTGTCAACAGAAGAAGCATAATACATCTCAGCTACAACATGCTGCACACAACTACTATGGATGAATTATCAATTAGAAGACTATCAGATTAGTGAGAGTATTATTCCAGTCTACTGTGTTAATATTGCAACTATATGTTTATCTAAGAATCCAATTCTTCACTCAAGAGTCAATCACATAGAGATAACGCATCATTTCATCAGAGATTATGTTCAAAAAGGTGTTATAGATATCCAATTCGTTGATACTGATCATCAATGGGCTGATATATTTACAAAATCCTTGTGTGTAGAAATGTTTTATTTTATTAAAAAGAACCTAAATATGCACTTTATCTTAGAATAATGTTCGCCTCTGAGTGAGAACACAAAATTTGGAGATGGTTTAGAAACTACTTTGCCAGAACCTCTACGAGTGTCTAAAACAAATTGACATAACCTGAAACAAATCATGGAATGATACATAAGTTGGATAATCTAGACTCTGACAATGTATGAAAGTGGAAAAGGTCATTATTGTACCTATCCACCTACATATTACTTATCTGAGTAAGTTTATGACATGGCTTATGACTATTGGGTAATAACATGTAGGCTATGATGATTAAGTTTTATTTACGATATCCTCGCGCTCCCAAATGTCATTAATACTTTTTTCTGTACGTTTCTCGAAAAACCTCCTGAAGTTGAAAAGTCTAGTTTTTGTTTATAAATAGTATTTTCTTCTACTAACTTTTCACTTCATCTTTCAAAATGTTTTCTGATAACAACCTAGTGTCCATAGAACTGTTAGTGAAACTCAAATCCAAAACAATGAACTTATAAGTATTTGGTTGATCAAAAGAGTAGCTATGGAAGTTGTCAGCAAAGATCCTAATATAATATCCATTGTAGATAAGTTTGATATAGAAGACCAATACACAACACAAGATGCTCTGAATGATAATGAAGATAATAAAATAGAGATTATGTAATCTATTATGTGGATTAAGTTTAAGCAGCCTAAATCTGCATGTCGTAAATGTGTCAGGGTTCAACTAATCAAAAATGGGAAGAACCTCTTGACACGACAAGATGGTTGCTTAAACTACATTGAAGATGAAGATGGATATATGATAGCTGGATTTGGACGGAAAGGTCCTATCTGAAGACATCTTCATATTTTAAGTTGTGAAGGCTTATGGGTATATCTGAAGAACAAGAAGAAGCAGAATACCTTACAACTTCAAGACAACATAGCTTAGGATAATCAACTACTGAGTTCAGAATTAAGGATTATCTCTTAAGTTCCTTGTTTTCTTGTTTTGTTTATTGATTGCTAGTTTTGTTTTTCTGTTTTTAAAAACTTGATGAGCAAAACCGCAAGTGTACGGTTCTGCCGAAGTAGTAAAAAGAGAGTATCGTTCCAACAGGGAGTTGTTTAATTTGATTTACTTTTAATGGATGATTAGAGAGTTTGATTGTAAAGTTTTGG
>Ga0228711_1002872_pt1 | contig 26728 bp, 14 predicted proteins | sample MedpolnodulmetaG_2_FD_177996 | JGI IMG/M metagenome (GOLD analysis project Ga0228711, IMG submission 177996) | Root nodule microbial communities from Medicago polymorpha collected in Santa Monica, California, United States - brown nodules | ecosystem: Host-associated > Plants > Roots > Nodule... | reverse complement strand
TATAATAAAGATTGCCATATATTTATTCAATAATAAAAGTCATGATACATAAGATAAGTTCAACATAAACTATTGGCCTCTAGGGCTTACACCAACATATATATCATACATCTCCAAATTATACATGTTATAAGATCAACATACATCATCATATAAAATCACCAAATCCCGATAATGGGTAAAATCTCAACAACATAACAATCCAGAATAAGCATAAAGACTGACACCCTAATCAGAGCCTAATCTAAGACTCTAATAGATAAACAGAGGTAGCTCCCGCTATCCTCAAGCACTCACCGAGCAAGCAACAAACTATTCCTGCACGCCGTTTACCCATTCATATAAATAGGTAGGCGGTCCACCACAGACCACTAGGGGTTAGCTTCACATCAATCATAATCAAACATAAACAATCATAAACATTCAAGGATTTCATGCAAGACACATATACATAACCATCCCTCTTAGAATATTAACATCACATGAATATTATCCCCCATTCAATACACATCATGCTTTCATAATTCTAACATAGCATAACAAGCATATTCAATCTCTAATCAAGTCATCGACATAAGCTTATCATTTATCAACATCAATCAATGAAAGGATTACGCACCTTATTTCATTTGGCCTAATCAACTCAAAAAATACAATTCATCATTTCAAAGCATAAGCAAGAAAGTCATCATCACCAAAAGATCATAAAATCACATTCATATAAACTACACTCCATTATTTTCACCGAAATAAACATCATCAATTCAAACCATCAAACATACAAGTATCACCATTAACAACAAACATCAACAAGTACTCATCTTCACATATTCACAAAATATCACCAAGTGTACAATTCACCAAACTCACCAATGCACATAAATCACCAAGGTTCATCAAACACATAATCAAATATGACGCATTTAACAAATTCACCAAATATATGTAATGCACCTAAACACGTCTCCTACATGGACACGGTACCATCAACTACGACTATGTCGTCAACTCATGATGCAACAAAAACATCACCAACTCGGATATAAAATCCATCAACTACGACAATGTCGTCAACTCATGATGCAACAAAAACATCATCAACACGGATATAAAATTCATAAACTACGACAATGTCGTCAACTCATGATGCAACAAAAACATCATCAACCATGTATGCATGAATATATGACTCAACAACAATACATATATTCAACAACACATTCACCAACACCATTGGATATAATATCCTATATCACCTTTAATTTGCATACATGCATTCACCAATTATATCACCATCAAAACAAAACAAAGGAGAAAAGTACATCACAACATGATAAACATCATGTTCAACACCTATTAATCATTCGCACATCTTCATATAATCATATCAAACTATCCACAAAAGATTTGCCAAGTATTTGGTCTTAAAGATTATTTTCGACAAAATTGGTCTCTCATTTTACAACTTTACAATAATTGAAAGAAATAAATCAAGACCAAGCAAACAAGATCCAATGCCTCAACTATGAATACACCTATACCACATATGAGTGCAGTAGAGTATGCATGTGCGTTTCACCGATCAACTACGACAAAATCATCAAAATCACAAAGTTACGACAAGTTCGTATCATTTTACCATTTTCCAAGTTATCCGATAAGACAAAGCAAACACATTTGGGAACCTCAACTAAGTATATACACAAATCACATATGACTGAAGTAGTGTATACATCACGTCTCATAGGCTAACTCACTTAAATTTCAAAGTTTTGCAAAGTTCGTATCGTTTCTCCCATATTGCAAAACCAATTCATTTTCAAAACAAAACCATGTTAGATCCATCATATCATAGGTTAAATACTTTTAAACACCTTAATTGAACTCCTAATACTCAAGTTTTGAAGTTTGGAAACAAACCATAAGTTTGGGGTTGACTTAGAAATAGTTATGCTGAATTTTCATAAGATTTCACCAAGACCTACTTGGAGTATTTTCACCATAACTACAAATATAAAAATCATTTTAAAGTCAAACCAAAGCCACTGGAAATCTAACACAATTATCTAAAATTTTCATGTTTATACCAAAAGCCAATTCGAAATAGAAACGTATGAAAACTACGCGGGAACGCGAAACAGGGTTTGCTGATAGAAAGCAACTCGCCCCGGCAAGTAAATCACTCGCCATGGCCACCAAATTATTCGCCATGGCGAGCTATGACAGGAGCTCTCGGGAAAAACTCAATTTTCACCCCAAAACCCCAACAACAACATCTCACGACAACAACAACAACAACCAATTATGAATTCATCAACAACATTATATTTCATCAATTTTGAGTGAAAACACAAAGTATACATATATACACATCTTTAGCATCTAATTTCATCATCAACAACTTAATTGTCATCAAATTATCATACCCAAATATTACATCAAAGCATAAGCACGAATTTTATCAATTAAAATCATAATAACCACTTTTCACAAATAAGCACTTATGGGTAGAAGTAGAAAAGAGATTATACAAGAAGATTATGAATGAAAAATAGCCCTCTTACCTTAAATCTTCACAAATCTAAGCTAAGGCTTCACTTTATCTCCAATCCCTTGAGTCTCTACCCTCTTCTTGCTCTTCAAGTTCTTCTCTCTTCAAAACCCTCTTTCTAGCTCTTTCTCTCTCTACCTCTCTTGAAATGTTTTGTGAAAATGAACAAATGATTCTATGTGACCAAATTTCCTCAAAGAATAGAGTTTAAATAGGCTCCTCACTATTGGGCTTAACCCTTAATGTCTTAATGGGCTCAACACACTCATTAACCAATTCAAAAAGTTTCTACTCACTTAACGGTTAAAAACAATAACGATTACTTACCGGCTCTTAATTAATTACCCCACTTTCTAGTCACTTAATAACAATAATTATTCTCACTCAAACCACCAAATAATCTATGTGGTAAAATTACTAATTTACCCTTGCCCACCAAAATGACCAAAATACCTTTCTAACACTAAAATACACACCTAAGCAATTTATAACGTACAAGCATAAATAAACACACATAAAAACAATTAAAATAAATCTAACGAAAAATCGGGCTGTTACGAAGTTCAACATACATCATCTTCAGCGATGCTTATAACCAACTAGGATTACCGGACTCACCTTTGTTGCTATAATGAAGTGTCTTAATTGGTATTTAACGTTGGAACATCGAGGTGATAGACTACATTGATACCCCTATGACTTTTGCAACATACCTTAGGTATAAATCCATAATTATAAACCAAGTTAATGGTGGTTGACGCCTCATCCTCAAACAACCTTATCATCGGTAAGTCGATAGTTAACACTCTAGGAGGGGAAGCATGCTACAATGCACATCGATCAACAAACATGAAGATCTCTACAATGCACATCAATCAGTAAGTGGCTCGACAGTGATATGTCAACAACCTCAAACCATCGCATAAAAATCCAGGTGGAAATTGTAATATCTTAAATCCCACAATGTATGAGGGTGAATGCAAGTTAGTAGAATTATATCTTAGAAAAGATAGAGGCTTTCACTCAAAGCCAATGGTGAAGATTAAGGAAGTAGAGATATTATGACCTGAAAAAATCACGAAGATGGGCACTCAGTTGTCACCCAAGTAAGAAGCTAACCTAGTCGAGACATTGTGAGACAAGTCAGATCTATTCTCCTGGAGTCCTACTGACATGCCTGGGAGAAATCCAAATGTTGTGCGCAACAAGCTGGCAGTAGACCCTGAAATCAAACTAGTTGTTCAGAAGAAGCGTAAATTGGCAGTACGAGATGAGAATGAGAAGTTATTAAGGTTAATTTCATTAAAGAAATCATAGAGAAGCCAACATAGAGATATACATGGACAAGAAGCACTTGATAAGTGTTCACGAAGAAGATCAGGGACAACACAGAGATAAACATGGATGATATGGTTACTAGGATGCGAGTTACAAACTCACATTCGATGGATCTGAAGATCATATTTGAATAGGCTAGAAGGTACAACTTGCGACTAAATCACGAGAAGTTCACTTTTAGAGTCTAAGGTGGCAAGTTCTTAAGTCTCATCATAACTCAGAGGGCAATATAGGTGAACAACGATAAATGCAGAGCTATTATGGAGATGTGCAGTACTACTTCAATCGATAAGGTTCAACGCCTTGCAGGATGCATGTAGCCCTTGTCCATATTTCTCTCCATGTTAGCAGATAAGTCATTACCCTTATACTAAGTCCTAAAGAAGACAAATCAGATCTAGTGGAAAATTCGGAGTAAAGAAACATTCCCTAAGTTGAAGAGGTTATTGGCATCACCATCGGTGTTAACAAGGTCAACACCATGTGCTAATTTGACTTTATATATACCATGTACTGATGTAGCCATTACTTGACTCTAGTTAAAGAAAGAGAAGGAGTACTGATGAAAGATCATCTTACATTATTTTTAGCATGTTTTTCAGTCATTTTCAATAGGTTTTTCTTCTAGAATAGATGAGTATTAAAACAATTGCTTATGACACCGACAATCTAACATTTTTATAGTCAAATTTATTTAAAAGCATATATGACGTAATGATAAATCCAACCCAAAATAACAAATTTACTATTTTTTATCTATAATTTTTTTATATATTATTATAAATAAAAAATAGTAAATTTTGTTTATAGAATTATCTATCTCTTTTTTATAATACTATTAATTATTATTTTTTCAATCGATTTCCATTTCTCTCCAATAATTAGTCTATGTTTTAACCAATAAAATATTTTTAAAGTTGTATTAAACATTGAAAATGATAGATAAATAAAAGTTTTTTCTACAAAAATGATGAGTTTCTCATTTGATATAATTATTTCTGCAATAAATAATTAGAGGTAATTTTGATAAAAAATAGTATATACTGCTACATCCTAAAAAAAGTTCATGCTGCTACAAAAATTTGAAAATATAAATAATAGAAAACTAAAATAGATACGTTAAAATTAAGAGTGAAGAACCAAATTGGTTAATGTAAATTTTCTTGCGGTCTAATTAAATCCTAACAAGAAATAATAACAAACATTTTTTTTGAAATAAAGAAATAATAACAAACTAATCCCTATCATTTTCAGATTGGGAATAAATTAGGCACTGTGATATTTTATTTGTTAGTGATTGTGTCAAGAGAAAATTATAAGCGACCAAATATTTTTTTTTTTTTTTAAGAATATAAGTGACCAAATTGGATTTCACTTTAAAAATAAATTAAATCTAACTAGTTCTCCATTTTTCACTGAATTGTTGTTCCTACTTCTTTCTCGTCAGTTTCACTTATAGCAAACACGTGGTTTTCGAGATAATTTATTCTTCCACTCGTTTTCTTTAAAGCAAACGTGGTGTATTCAGATAATTTACTCTTCCATTCATTTTCTCTTAAATCAAATATGCTATTCGTGAGATAACTTATTCCTTCTTTCCACTCGTTTTCCTTAAAGCAAACACGCTTTTCACTTTTTTGTCACTCATACTTCTTTCGAGTTGGTTTCTCTTAAAACAAACACGCGGTTTGTGGGATAATTTTACTATATTCTTTCTACTCGTTTTCTTTTCTAGTGCGTTATGTTCTAAGCTCCACCAGTTTTCACTTTTTCTTCCATTATTATTACGAACTAGAATTTTTTCTACGAATAGCCTATTGATTTATTTCCTTCAGTCTTCCTTCTTCAAAATTTAAAATCATTATTTTTTTCCTCCTAAAAACAATCCTTATTTTTTATTTATTTATACAAAATACATTGTTTTTTTAACAAGCCAAAATGAGATATATTAACAAAAAAAATAGTTTTACTCCCTAGCACAAGAAGTGTCTAAAGAAGCAAAACAAAGTTACACCAATCTGTCCTGAGGAACATAGTTAAATTTGTAAAATAAGAACATCAGTCAAACCCCAAACAAATAAGGGGATGCTGCCACTAAATTTGGTAAGCAAAAGGAAAACACATATTTTTAGCTTTCATCCACAAAGAGATGTAATCTTAACCTTTTCCAGTAGTTGCACGGTCGTGTTGGCTTTTTTAGCAAAGAGTCTATGGTTCCTTTCATTCTAGAGAACTCAAATACAACAAAGCCAAATCAAATGTAAGAATGACCGTCGCGAAGCGTAACCACCTGAAGAGTGAACAAATTGATAAAAATAATCTGTATTCTGTTGGGGATCCACATAATACACACCAAGCCAAGACTTAATAAGTTGCGAGAGATTGCCATAAATAGGACAATGAATTATTAGATGATCTAATGTTTCATTTTGCCCACATCCCGAAACACACAATTGGCTGTCAATAGTAATGAAACCTTGTCGCACCAAGTTATCCTTTGTCAGCCATCTATTGTGGAAGAGACGCCGCACGCAAATAGATACTTTTCAAAGGAACACTTTTATGCCAAGATGCCTCCGAAACAACGTCGTGGTTATGCATCTCCTCCGAAATACACTATTTTCTAATAGTGTATTTTCATATTAAATCTGAAAATTCACTATTGTGGAATAGATATCGGACCTTTTTGTGTGGTTTAAATACACCATTTTTCTTGCATTTTGATTTGGTTAATTATGATTTTTTTTAAAGGATGATTTTAATTATGATATTGGTATAGATTGGGTAAAACCCTATAAAGCACTGACAAAATTGGACACTAACAATGACCCTTACACGACATCATCGGGAATAGTTTGATAATATGAGTTAATTAAACCCACAATCACCAGCCCTGTCCTTAGCATTTTATAGGCCTTAGGCCAAGTTTGAGAAAATGATCCCTTTATATAATTATATCATTTTTTGTATTTTTTATGAATGAAACATGCATTAATTATGATGGTTGATATCCCAACAATGTTGCGGTCCCAAGTCACCATAATACCATGTTCTGAAACCCAACAATGCTGACATCCCAAAACTCTATGTCAAATACACTTTGTCCTATATATTATTAATAAAAAAGAGTAACAAAAAAAAATTGAGGGCTCGAACCAAACCAAGGAAATCTAAGTAAAACGATAGGTAGACATACCAAGCTTTATATAAGTTTTATTATCTGATTTGATAATTCAGCTGATTTACTATCTCTAAAATTTCTCAAAGAGCATCGTAATCATTTATCACCATAAATCTATTATAGTATAAAATACACTTCCCTCAAACTCAGTAACATGAAAACCTTTTATGATTTGTCAATATAATATGATGTTACTTATAAGGGAAATGTTAACTTGTGTCCTTGAGGCATAAGTTAAGAAGCTAAATTTAGAAGTTTTTTTTTTTTTTTAAATTGTGCATTCAATATCTTAAAAGTTTCAAAAGTTATTTTTTCAATATCAAACTAAGTTCGTAATTATATTCTAAGCTCCTTAACTTAACATAACACTACTTATAAAAAATCACCCAAGACGAAATTTGGTGTCGTGCATGAAACTTTCACAATGAAAGTCATATTATATTGTTAAATCTAAATATAAATTCATGTTAGTTTCAATTTAAAACACAAAATAGCATCCTCAAAATAAAAAATAAATTTAGTCTCTAGAAAGGAGTAGAGATTTTTCTTTTTACGTGTTGCTTTGCATTTTACGTTTTAAGTTTAGTGTTTTGACCAATGTTGGGGAGTGTGAAAATGAAAGTGCTGGGCTGTGAAAATGAAATACTGCCAAGTTGTAAAATAAAAAAGGTGATGGGCTACTGGGCTGAAGTCTGATTAATAGTTGGGCTCTCTTTGCCATTTTTGCTGTTTATACGCCCTATAAAACAAGTATTTCTATACACACCCCTTATATAATTTTTTTTCCGGCCCCCTATGGAAATGTGCCCTAGGCCACTGCACCCCGGCCTATGCCTTGGACCGGCCCTGGCAATCACACAGGTGAGTGTTGTGTTTATCACCGCATAATATTATGAGAAAATTATATATTGAACTCGCAATCAAGTGTGTCATTCTCTGTATGGACACCAAACATTCCAATTATGGAAACCTTTTTTCTTTTATTTGAAATTGAGCTCAGTCTTGCTAAATAATTATTGTTTAGGTTTTGTATTATTTTATTTTATTTTATTTTGACACAAGATTGTTTGGGTTGTTAATGTTGTATTTAATTTTACTTTATTGTAAAATATTTGCCGTTGTGTGATTGTTGTTTTGTTATTTGGACTGGTAATTACACTCCCTATGCTGACCGTGAGCTTCACTACCTTGGGCAGCTGGTTTGGATCTGAATGTATTATGTGTAGAATTGTGATAAATTGTTTGTTAGTCTGTATATGCCTAGGGATTATTTGAAATCAAAACATGACTTATATTTTCTTGCAATTTAATTTGTTACGATTTAGAATTGTATATTTGCATCTCTTGAATTATTTGAAATGAAATTGGTGTGATTTGTTTGAATTTTTTTTGAAGAAACTAAAATGGAATTATATTACGAAAAACAAACTGTCTTTCCTAACACAAGCTGTATTGAGAAGACAAACAAAGTCACAAGTAATAATTACAATAGGAACCTATACAAGAAAAATAGAAAAGGAAAAACACTTAGCCTTTGTCCAATATGGAAAACGGACTAAGCCACCACCATGGTAATTGAGGGGAAGAGAGACACACTTCCCCTTCAACCACGTAAAAGCAAGACACTTAATCTTGTCGACCACCTGTAAAACTGAACATTCTTTGACATTAAAAAGCCTGTTATTTTTTTCCTTTCATATTTCCCACACCGTAGCAAACCAAATGACCTGAATAATTAAGCGGCGCTTCTTGGCTATACCACCATTGAAACTTAATTGATTAAAATGGTCCGACACAAAATACGGGACAACCGCTTCTATGCCTAGCCATCTATAGATTAAATGCCAAACAGACCCAAAAATATTATAATGTAAAAATAAATGATTTGATGATTCTGACAATCCACACCCAGCCACGCACACCGTGGAAGCATGATCAATGACACCGCGACGATGCAGATTGTCCTTGGTAGGCAACCTATCACGGAACAATTGCCAAGCAAAAAGCACAACCTTTAAAGGGACATCCTTATGCCACAAAGAAGAAATAGCCACCGGTAACTCAATAAGAGGTTGACTTGTTAGGAATTTATAAGCACTTCGAACAGAGAAAACATGAGATGATTCCAGTGTCCAAAGCCACCTGTCTTCCTTATCAACCTGCAAAAATACATTCTGAAGAAGTAACATGAGTTCCCCCACCAACTCCTCCTCCCACGCAAACAATCTCCGCCTCCACCTCCACGCCTCACCATCCACCCCCAACCTAACTGACACATGTCAAACACCGAAATCCCCCTAAACAAAGACAAATCATATAACCTGCTGAACCTGACACTAAACGCCACCCCACCAATCCAAACATCTGACCAAAAGAGGGTATGCTTCCCATTACCAACCGAGCGACTAGCGCGATCGCTAAACCACTCCCCCCGACACAACGCATGAATGTCACACCACCAAAGGGAAGGATTTCGGCCTCCCCCCAAACTTTTTAAACAAAACTTTATGCTAATATGCTATTGTATCTTTTTATCTTTATATTTTATTTTCCTTTTAAAAAGATCTTTATATTCTATTTTCTTCCTAAAAAGATCTTTATATTTTATTTTTGTGAAGATTAAATAATAATATTGTATATTGGTGGTTGACTTGGGATCTCTTGGAGTGTGCTCATCTCAATGTCTTAGGTTTGATTCCCTCTGGTGTCAATTTCGATGGGCAAGTCCAAACAGAGCTTTGCTCGGTGAGATTGTACCTCTTGGATTAGTCGGTCCTTAGATCGGATATCGAGTTTTAAAAAAATAAAAATAAAAAATATTGTATATTGGTTTTTTTTTTGACAAATGTATATTGGTTATTTTATTGACTCAATATATACCGGGTCTTAAACACTTACCTATTCTTTCAGTGAATTTCTATATACTCTATATCTTATTGACTCAATATACATTGACTCTATATTTCTATTGAATTTGAATTTTATGATTTTGGTTTTAGTGAAAAAAATGTAAATTAAAGTAGTCTATGCATATATGTTGTGTTGGCATGTTGTAGTGGAGTCAGAATTAAAAAATCTATTTTTAGTGTTTAGCCTTATTCACAGTAGTATATGTACCATATTATTTTCCTCTAAATTTAATTAAAAGATCATGTTTTTGTTTTAGGTGAAAGATGGTTAAAAATCAATTCACTCGTTTTTCAAGAGAGTGTTGATAAACTTGAACAATAACCAATAGGCTTAACTATAAAGCAACTTGCCCAGCGACCTCCTACCAAAGCTCCATGTTTTGAACAAGAAAGAATCAACATTAATACTTGATCCGTGATACTCGAAAACGTACACAAATCTGGAATTACTGTGTTAATCAACAAGATGAAATTCGCAGGGAGTATTTAAACCTCGGGCCGTATCAAATTTTTATGGATGTGTATCCACTTTCTGGTCAAGAAGATCATCCTCGCCGATTTCATGCTCATTGGTCTAAAGAAGTATTTGATGTTCATATTTATGTATTTTAAATTTTAAATATGATTATCAATGTTGTGTGTTCTTCTAGTAAATGCCATGATGAGTTGCAAGCTGCGTATGAAAATGAAATTATCTGTTTGGTTGAAAATTATGAATTTATGAGATTGAAACTGGATGAGGGATGAATCAATTTCTAACAGTACAAAAATCTTTGAGATACTAGATGAATAATGCAACTGTTAGAGTTACTGTTCTTGAAGATTTGGCAGTTGAAGGATTCCCTTTTAGACAGTCAAATATATTTGTAATACCCTTTCCATTTCAATTCCTGATATGAGTTCTTCATTCTATGATTTAATTCAGTCATGTCGTCATAAAGATTATGTGACAATTGAAAATCATTGTCATTTAGACTTATTTAATGTTATAATAGATTATCAATTAAATGAGTTGAATGGAAGATTCAGTGAGCAAGCAACTCAACTTTTTATATTAAGTGCAACTTTAAATCCCAATGATTCATTCAAGACATGTAATTTTGACGACATTTGCAATCTTGTTGAGAAATTTTATCGTTTAGATTTTTCTATTTATGAAAAGACTCAATTGCAATATGAGTTGAAACATTATGAATTTGAGGTGCTTAAAGATGTCGATTTTCAGATGTTGTCTACTATCGGTGAATTATGTCAAAAATTAGTTAAGATTGGTACGACTTGTGTTGACTATTCTGGTTTCAAAAGCAACCACAAACCATGCACTTTCAGCCATGAAAATTATAAAAACAAGGCCAATGAACAAGATGGAAGATGAGATTGCTGAAAAATTCACCTCATATAGGATAGTTGATATTTTTAAATGTATATGCAACCATGACAAGTATCATTTCAGAAGTAAGGGTTAGTTGATTTTATATTTGACAATATTAACTTTGGATACACTTTATAATTTATATATTTTCTTGTATATTTTGTGCATTTTAATTTTTTTTTTCTTTACTAAATTATACTATTAATTGCTGACTCCGTTCCTGGCTGCAGACCATGCTATTTTGAGATAAGGTATGATATTAAGGAGGACTTTGAGTTTAGTCTTAATATCCTTTTGATTTCACTCACTAATCTATATATTCTACTTTAGATTTACACATTTTGTCATTGAAAAATGTTTAAGAGAAAGCAAATGTTTTTAACGAATTTTTTGTTTGTTTAGAAAAAGGTCAATTATATGTACTTTGATTCACATTTAGAAGACTCTCAAATTGTGTGGTTAATTTTCACTTGCATGTCGACTAGAGTGTATACAGGAATTCAATGTTTAGGTAGAAAAAGATTGTGCTCAAGGTGTCATCATTGTGATACTTCCTTTCGACCAAATAAATTGTGGGAAACCATTCTATTAGGAGTAGGAAAACGAAAAACACTAGTAGCTACATCACTAGAAGAGGTAAAATCATTTAGAGAGGTGTGTAATTTTATGTAAATTTTTAAGTGCAAGTATGTTTGCTTGAGGACAAGAAAATATTTAAGTGTGGGTCTGTGATGAAAGAAGTTATATAGGACTTGTAGTCATCTTTTATATTCAATTTAGAGTATAAGTAGTTAGTTTTATGGCCTTTTAGTCAAGAATCCAATGTGTCAAAAAAAAGTCAGAAGAAAAAGTCATGAAATCACAAGACTAGCCTCGTCCAAGATTGTGTCGCAAGATGTATAGCCGCATCGCGAAACACAAGAGAAATCGCCAAATTCAGCTTCTACCAAGATCGCATCGTGGGCTATAAACCCCACATTGTGTGCAACTGCTAGAGAAACAACATAATTAGCCTCGTTAAGGCTCGCCTTGTGAGATGATTTCTCACGTTATAGGACAAATTTCCTTAAAATATTGAGAAATGTGCGCCTATAAAGCTTAATATAATGACCAAAATCACTTTTTGACAAGCAGAAATCGCCGAAAGTCCGATCTAGGGCAATTCATAGTGATCCGGAGCACTTCTGAAGCTAGGAACCATCACTGGTAATTCTTTTCTTATGTTTGTTTATTCATATAGCATAATATGTTTTTAGAAATCATGATTCAATAACCCTCTATAGGGTAGGACTTGAAAGATAAGCTTCTGTAATTGTTCGAATCATGTAACTTTAAATTATGCTTTGAAATTCAGTTGATTGCTTTGTATTTTATTCAATTATACTTTTGTTTGATGATATTTATATTCATATTATTATTAAGAAATTGAATAATAATAGTGTTAACTTCATCAAAAAATCATTCTCACAACTTCATAGAATTTTCCTTAAAAGTTTTTCTCTTGAAACATATTTCGTGTTGATCATGATATAACAAACTTTATGATCCTTAATAACACAAACTCCTTTTGGATTTGCTTTTATTTTCTTCAGATTCAACTTCAAGACTACTTTTGCCAAGAATTCTTCAATGAATGTGTTCTTCCTTTTATACATCTTGAAGAATATAGACTTGAATAATTGTCCTGTTTGGCTGAACTGCCACACGTTTGATTTGCAGCAGTGGATATTAGAGCTTCAAATGAATATTTTGCTGTCACATCCCAATTTTTGACCTAAGATACCATTGACATGCGTCACTTGACTCTGATCGATCTCTGACGTTTTAGTGAAAAATTCGACAAAGAGGTATTTTAAAATACCTCATGTTTGGTTCCGAGTCGAGTCCTCTTCTCTCTTTCTTTTTTAATCTTCATTTCCATCTTTTAAAAAAATTTTATAATTAATTAATTAACTTTAACTTTAATTTTTTTAATGTAGTCATTATTTGTTTTATTAATTACTTCTTTTTTTAAGATAAGTCCAAAAAATCCAAGTCTGCACAATTATCCATTTTTTTTATTTTCATTTTCATTATTTCTATTATCAGATGATAAGCCGAAAAAAGTCCAAATCCAAAAATATGCATAGTTATCCCTTTTTATTATTATTTATTTTTATTAGATGATAAGTCCAAATGTTCAAATCTAAAAAAATGCAATCTGTAACAAACGTGTTTTCCTCCTCCACATAGTTTCTTTTAAACAAACCCTAATCACGGTCCTATAAAAAACAACCTGCAACAACACAATTGACACACAATTTTACACAACAACACAATTTTCACATGCACAAATATTTCAAAAAAAACCTAACCACCGCACTATTACTTTTTCAAAACCTTTTGTTTCCCTGCAATTTTTCCATTCAGCCGTCAATATTCATTTGAATTTAATTGCTACTTTATACGATTACTATTCACCTTATTTCATTTGAGTCTCTTTAGCGCTGCTTTATTTTCAATTGATTGCCTCCTATTTTATTTCATTCCTTTTTTAAGTTAATAATTAATGTATCTGCTTTACAATGTAGACCAGATACATTAACTATTCAATGAACCTAACCAAGAAATCTTTTCTTATATTTGAGACCGCAGGAAGTATAATATATTTTTTTTAGAATTCTTGTTGGAGGCAATTTTTAATTTTCAGTTCCATATTACAATTTGGGCACCACTATTGCTATTGTTACTTTTGATTGCCGTGTTCCACATATATACATATACACAAAACTGTTGCGTGGGTGTACTGTTCTCGATATCATATTGATTTGAATTGTTTCAGGTAGCAGCCGCTTCTTTTATCTAGAGAATCCATCGTTAACAGGTTGTTGTTAAAGAGATTCCATCATAAAGAGAACTGGTGGCCCCTTTGCATTTCTTTTTTAAATTACATCTTCATGCACTTTTAAATCCTCTTGCATTTTTTTTTACGTCCTTTGCATTTTATTATTTCCATATTTATTAGATTAGGTAGCATATTCGTCATTCATTTATCCATTGCATATTTTTTTTTTTTATGTCATTTATTTTTTATTTTTTTTACAGCATGAAATTTAGTTTGTATACTAGGCTTTAATGTAAATCATTCATGCATTTTTTAGTTTATTTTTATCATTTCGCATTTTAATTTATTCATTCTTTCGCTGTTTACATCATTGCATAGATCTTAGAGTGTACATTAGGCTTTAATGTAAATTTATCATGCATGTTTATTTTTCCGCAGACCCTAGAATGTATATTAGGCTTAATGTAAATCATTCATGTGTGCGTGTGTATGCTTTATTTTTATGCTTATAGTTTAGGTTAAAATGTTTTTGTGGTGATCCAACGTCACCACAGAATACCTACGCTTTATTTTCTCGCTCCATTAGTTTTAATTTTAGTTTAATTATTATTCAAAAACAACAAAAACATGCAAAATTATGACTTGATTGATTGTGTGGACGTAAATACTCGATAATGCAATTGTTGTTGAGGTGATCAATATAAATGGAAGTTATCCTGAACCTGTATATTGTTGTTGAATATTATGAGGTGATTTTACATTGTCGAGTCTTTGCTTGTATGTCCATGCATCATAGTCATGTTGAGTCTTGATGTTGTAAAAGAGGGTTACTCTTTTACTTCGGTGATAATGTAAGACGGATGTGAAATCTTACATATGATGTTTTTGTTGCATCATGGGTGACGACCTTGAGGTGATTTGGTACCACATGCATCTAGCGGAGTCTAGAACATTGCATGCATTTGAATAGTTGATGAGTCGTGTCATAATTGAATATGTGACTTGTTGAATTTGTGCGTTGGTGAATTTTGGTGAATGTTGTGATTGTGTGGAATGGTGTATATGTACATGGGTGGATTTTGTTGATGGTTGTGAATAATTGAACTATGCTCTAATTGCATGTCTTACTTGCTTGTGCTTATACACTTGGTGAATCTATTAGATGATAATTATTTTGGTAATAGCAATGAGGTGAGAATTGTATAAGTATATACATATGATGTAGTGATTTCTTTGATAATGATGATTGCTTGCTTATAACTTTGAAATGATGAATTATACTTGTTGAGTTAAGTATGCTAAGTGAGGAAGAAGGTGAGTAATCCTTTCATTGATTGATGTTGATAAATGATGAGCTTATGTCGATGACTTGATTAGAGATTAAATGTGTTTGCTATGCTATGTTAGTAATGTGATAGCTTGAGGTGTAAAGAATGAGGGATAATAATCATGTGATGTTAGTATTCTAGGAAGGATGGATATTTATATGTGATTTGTATGAATCCTTGAATGCTTATGTTTTCATATGTTGATTATGATTGATGTGAAGCTTACCCCCAGTGGTTTTGACCGCCTACCTGTTTGTATGAATGGGTAGACGAAGTGCAGGACTAATTTGCTTTCGGTGAGTTTCTTGGTGATTGCTTGGATAGCGGTAGCTAATATCCGTTATCAGTTCCTTAGAGTCTTAGATTAGGCTCTGATTAGGCGTCGGTTTTATGATATTCTGGACTTATTTATGTTATAGAGATTTTGCCCATTTGTCGGGTTTTGGAGATTTTATTTATGGATGTATGTTGATCTTATGACATGTATATTTTGGAGATGTATGAATTATATCTGCTGCGACTGTTGAGAATTTTTACAAATGCATGTTGTTGGATATTTTTGTTGAAGACGTAGCGTCAATTTCTTGAATATATGCTTTATTCGCGTGTTTTATCGCTTTAATAGAAATAGGGCGTTACAGGGGTGGAGGGTCTTTTTTTGAATGACAAATTATAGTATGTTTTTCTACTATTCAAACCATGGACCTTTAACTCCTCAACTCCTCGCATCATTTTTTTGTTTTTTTTTAAATAAATAATATTAGTATAAATATGATGTTCCAAGTTAAGGATCATAACGAACACGACTCTACCCACTTTCTATGAAAAGTTGCAGTGTACCCATCATATCATTTGCTAGAGAGTCCGAGAGAAAGGAATATTGTATCATCAATACACCTTGAATTCCAAAAGCATAGTAAGGCAACCAATTAGGCACCAAATGAGAGATGAAAAACAAAGGAACTCCTTAAATAACTTTGCTAAACCCATTGAACTACCCACCCCATGAGGGGGAGGCTCACTGATGATATATAACTGGTTAGTAAATATGTCGGTTTATCAAAAATAAAATGTATTGAATTCACAGGGACAACGAATAGTTTACATTCAAATTCTAAATATTCCAAATCAAAGTATATGAAAAGTGTGTTTAAGTATCATATTACAAAGTTTATGATAGGAACCTTGTGCTGAGATAAAGTCTGTTAATATATTCAATGTATTCAAATTCTCAATATTTAATGTATTCCCAATATTGTGTGTCTTTGTTTTGTAAGGATGGATTTTGGAGAATATCTGAAGCTTTTTCCAAGGAAGTTTGTGAGTGACTACGATCATGCTCAACCTCTTGCTTCCAGATGGAAACCCAGGAGGCTTTTCTGATCCTAGACACTACTGAGGCCTCATTGATCTGATGGTGTATGATGATGTCATATGGAGGCCATAAGAGGACTGACGATACATCACGCATTTACACGACATCTGCTGGTACTCCGGTTGTATCATGGCCGACAAAGACAGGAGGTGTATTCACTTGCTGGAGCGGGTTCTAAAGCAGTACGACTATATCCAGACCATTCCCAGATCTCCTACAACGATTAAGGCTCTTTAGCGAACCTGCGCCCGTTGTTGAGTACACATCTCTTGTCCCTCCTTATGAGGATGTTATTTTTCAGAAGCAGTGGGCCAGACAACTTCCCGACCCACTCTAGATTATTTTGCGTATTTAAATTTTGAATGGATGAATGATTCAACGATTGATTGAATGAATGAATGAATTATTGCATGAATGGATGAGTACATGGATGAAAATGAAGGAATGAATGTATGGAAGTATAAATGAATGAAGGAAAGTAAGGTAAAAAGTCACGTTGATTTATAACCTACGTGAATTAAGTCACGTTGAGGTATAACCTACGTGACTTATGTCACATGGCCAACGTGATCACTTAAGTCACACTGAGGGTATTATTGTGGGAACACATGGGAATGAGCAATTTTCAATGGGAGATGAGCAATTGTGTCTTAATTTTTTATGATAGCCCATATGCATTATGATAGGCTATGATATGTTAAGTTTTACAATTCTTAAATTTGATGTTTTTTCTTTTATCAAGGATCGTATTTGGAAATGGATAAATGTGTGGAGGGGACGAGAATTATCAAAGGCGGGTAAGGAAGTTATGATCAAATCTGTGTTACAATCTATTCCTTCATACATCATGATTATTTACCTTCTACCGAATTCAATTATAGATGATATTGAGAAGATGATCAATGCATTTTGGTGGGGAGGAAGGAGTAACACCCGAGGGATTAAATGGATGGCATGGGAACGTGTCGCATGCCCTAAAGAGTTTGGTGGAATGGGGTTTAGGAATTTCAAAGCTTTTAATCTTGCTATGGTAGCTAAGCAAGGATGAAGTTTCCTGTCTAAACCTGAATCTCTGGTTGCTAGAGTTTTTAAATCGAAGTACTTTCCCCATTCTTCATTTTTGGATGCTAAACTCGGTTATAACCCGAGCCTTGCTTGGCGAAGTATATGGAATTCGCTTCAGTTACTCTTATACGGATGTAGGTGGACAATTGGAAATGGGTAGTAGATCAGCGTGATGAACGATCCATGGGTTCGAGGTGTTCAAGGTAGCTTGATTCAATCCCCACAAAGCCGAGGTGTGCATAATTTGAGCGTATCTGATTTGCTAGTTGCCGAGGAACAATTTTGGGATATTGATAAGATTAAAGATTTGTTTCCAGATGATATGGTGCAAGCTATTCTCGACACACCATTGTTTGTGGCAGTTCAGAATGATAAAATAGAGGGGATGATGGAATGTAATCGGAGGTATACTGTTAAGACTGGTTATAAACTAGCGATGATGGAGTTGCTACATAATGAATGATTCCATAATCAAGGAGAGTGGCATAAAATCTGGAAGGTGAATGCCCCTCATAAAGCTCGTAATTTATTATGGAGGATTTACAAAGAGTGTGTTCTGACTCATCTCCAATTACAATCACGACATGTACAATGTGAGTTGATCTGTCCTTGGTGTGATATGACTGTTCAAGATGATTGGCATACTTTTGTGGGTTGTAAGGTGGCACGTGAGAGTTGATATTGGGCAGGGCTTTCGACTGTGCTGCAACAACGAGTTGGAACTGTGAGCAGTTTGGCCGATTTTTCTTTTTGATATATGACATTCAGAAAGCCGAGACATTGCTGGTAGGGTGGCTTTACTTCTTTGGAAAATTTGGGCTGCACGTAATGACTTCATTTGGAATGATGCTCATCACACTTCAACGGAAATTGGGAGGACAGCACTAGATGCATGACAGCAATGACAAGAGGTTCATAAACATCATTCACCATCGGTTGTGCAACACAGGCAGAATAGAGTGCAAGTTTGGGAGAAACCAAACGAGTCGTGGTTGAAGTGCAATGTGGGCGCCGCGTTCCATGACCGTAACCATATTACATCTTTTGCGTGTTGTGTTAGAGACTCCCGGGGACAATTTATTCGGGCTCAAACAAAATGGCAGCGGGCAAATATGACATGTTTGGAGGGGGAGGCAGTAGTCTTACTCGAGGCCCTTCACTTTGCTAATGCTAACAGATCGGACCGGGTTGTATTCGAGTCTGACTCATCTACTCAGTGCGAGCTCTATCGTTTCCGGGCCATGGTGATTCGGAATTCTATGCTATTGCTTCTAGTATTAGTTATAAGTTATCTTTACATTCCAACTTCAAGGTGAAGTTAATTAGGAGACAAGCGAACATGATTGCTCATACTTTAGCTAGGGCTGCCTGTTCTTGGGTTAGTCACCGTATTTTTTATTCTTATCCTTCTTGTATTGAACATTGGTTGATTAAAGATAATAGTTAAATTTGTTTCTGTCAAAAAAAATCTGATGTTTCACAATTGGTTAGCACTTGCATAACTAAGGGCGAACAATTCGATTATATTTTTTTTATAAAAAAGGGCGAACAATATTTTTATAACTTTTTTTAAAGGAATATTTTTAAAACCTTTTTTATCAAAAAAATTAATATATTTTTATAACCTTTGTAAAAAAAATAAAATCATAACCGTTTCCTTAAACCTTCCATCTTTTTGAATTTGGATGCATTTTGTAGAAAATTTGAAAGAACTTACAAAAATATATTTAACATAATATATATTTTTTAGTATAATGGTGGTGGGTTGACGGTTCAAAACAATTGTTCACACACAACAAATTAAAATATTTAGAATCGTCACATAAATTCATGTTTTTAATTTACGTGGCAATTCAGATATTTTGATTGGTTGTGTGCAAAGTTGTTTTGGATCATCAACTCACCACCATTAAATTTTTTTTTTTGCGCTAACCATTCAATTCACAAGGGAGTGATCCCTGGTAATTTGGAGTTCGACCTTAAGGTAAGTATAGTCTGTCTAAGAATTGTTTAATAAAAAAATCAAAGTCAATTTTACTCTCGCAAACGATTCATCTTTTAATGGAACTCATTATTCATAAAGCTAAATTGCTTGGTTTAATTTAATATCAACCTTGACTGCACACAAAAAATTTAAAAATTCAGAAACCATAATCATAAAGCTAAATTATTATAAATTATCTGTATTACTATTACATATACTAATTGTATTACATATGCTAATTGGATATTTTTATATGAATAAAATATTATTTGTGATATACTATGTCAAAAAATATATAATATCAATTTGATTCTCTATCATAAATGAGTTTTATAAAGAACATTAATAATGAATAAAATATTTGAGATTTTATTAAAAAAAGACAAGGAAAATAATATTTAAACGGTGTTGTCAAAATAATAATAATAATAATAATTACATTTAATTGAATAAAAATGGCACTATTTACCTTTTTCACACATTAATTGAAATCCACAAGATAGTTTTGCATTTGTGTTAACAAATGCAAAGATTGATTTTTTAATAAAAAATCAATCATAATCGTTAAAACATTAAAAACTCAAAAGTGACGCATATGACTAATCGTGTTTAGTTGATGGTGTATGATAAATAAATATCGTGAATCGTAGGATTATTATTTTATCAATGGTTTAATTCTTCATTTTATCTTTAAACATAAAAGTAAATATAACTAATTAATAAAACCATCATAAAATATTCTAACATATTATTTTCTGCTATTTTTAAATAGTGAAATCTTCTCTAGAAGGAGCACACTATGAAACAGCCCATACTCGGCAAAATGAGAGGTATACAAACTTTCCATATAATTCATTTTTTTCAATTTAATCACTCTTAAAAAAATAGATTAAATACAAATTAAAGGCAAAAAGGACACATTCTTTTTAATATATATATGCCTAGCTTCAATCCTATTTACCTCTGCTTTTGTTGTCACGCTAGTTGAAGAAATTGTGTTACATTTGTAATACAATCGCAGCACAACAAAAGTGAACAAATATTACCTCTATACACTCTCATCTCACTTCTTAGATTGGTATTCTTGAGTGGTTTAGTAGATTAAAAGAAAGATCACAAGAGAAAATGAGTTACGACAGATCTAACATTCAAGTTTTGGTTGTGGACCATGATGATGAGTCTTTGGCATCACTGGCTAATATACTCATGGCATGGCAATACAAAGGTACGTACGTCTTGTTTATTTAACCATCACATAATTGAATTACTTTATTTCCGTTGGGATTTCATAGATTTTGAAACATTTCAATTATGTAAAAGGTTTGTTGAAATCCAAAAAAAAATTCCCAAACAATGTATACTACTGTTTATTGATCAATCCATGTGTATTTATTAAAAAATCTCTAAAGTTATTCAATATATAAAAAACCTCTAAAGTTGGTCAATATGTGAAAATCTCTAAAGTTTTTTTTCTTTTGATGGAAAAAATCTTTAAAGTTGTTCAATATGCATGTTGTTGAATATTGTATAATTTTTTTCCTTTCCATTGTGATATTTTTAATTTTTTGATATCAACCCTCTGATTCGAACGAAAAGGGGTCCCAAATAATCAATCCAAAATCTAGGTAAGAGGTAAGTAAGTAAAATATGATCATCAATTGTTTCAGCAAAGATTTAAAATCTAGCTTTCTAGATTTTAAATTATATTATATGATGTTAATATCTTGTACAAATTTTTTCTTTTTGTATTTATTGTACAAAGACTTTGTTTACAAAGAATGATTTTATGTGTGATCCCCCTCTTTTAAACCGAGAAGGCTAAGTTTTTTATTAAAGTTTAATTGGCTAAAATGTCTAGCCACAAAACATTAATTTTTTTAAGCCTAACAAACCAGACTATTTAAATAAATATAAATAATAGTTTTATTACTATCGTTATTATAATATTAAATATTTACTTTAAATTAAATTATAAATTTCTTGACTTGTTTAGTAATTTAAGTTTATTATAAATTAAAATTGAAAATTTGATATTTATTTAAATTCTCTAAAATGTTTTGTTAAATATAAAATACAAAGTTTAATATCATTTGTATGTTAGTTTTTTTAGGGGAGGGGGGATTGATCTGTTAGGTTGTTAATATATTTAAGCATAAATTATATTTTTTATTTAAATACGTAAATATGAATAGACTTTTAACCGGACTACATGTCAAAATCATATCTTCAATTTTTTGGTAGACCGTGCTTAGGTATTGTGAAGCCTAACTTGGCTCAACTTATTCTCAAACAGGAGTATTAGGATTAATTGAATCAAATTAAACTGATAAGGAAGAAATATAACTCCTATAGTATGTTGTCATGAAATATTAATGCACACTCAATAGGAAAACTTGAATCCTTCCATTCAGTAATTTAAGTTAAAATATTCAATATTTTAATGGTGGTCAACATTCATTTGTACATTGTAAAATTTCAATGACCTAAATTTCTTTAATTTGATTTTGATTTTAGTTCGAACTGTCAAAGATGCTCACCATGCTTTGGCCACTCTTCGAGACTCTAAAATCTTGTTTGATCTAATAATAAGTGAGTTTCATATATTTGGAATGAATGGATTTGAATTCCAAAAGCAAATTCAAGATGAATTTCAACTTCCTGTCATAGGTAAGTATCAACTTTCCCTTCCAAATAAAAATTAAGTATAATTTTTAGACATTAAATCAACCTTGCAATTGTTTTTTATTTTTTATTTTACTATAGTTTTTATTTTTATGTTTTGAATACTCTGTATTAATATTATGCCCTTGTTTACCTTTTTGTTTCAAATAGTGATGTCTAAAGACAATAGAGAGGACATAATCTCCATGACTTTAGAACATGGAGCAGCACACTACATTGTTAAACCATTTTGTCTTGAAGACTTTAGAGATATTTGGAAGTATGCTTTGGAAGCAAAGAAAAATAAAGTATTTATTGATAGTTTATTTGTGGCAAGTGAAGAAGAAGAAACATCAACTGATCAACTACAAACAAAAAATAAATGTAGTAAAAGAAAGAGTTTTGGTGATCACCGAGATGAAGGGGAGTTTGGAGTTGTTAAGAAACCAAGGCTCGTTTGGACTAATAATCTTCACAGTCGATTTTTGTATGCTATTAGACAGATTGGATTGGGAGGTAAGTAATCTTTTAAAATTCTTTATATCTTATATGAATGTCTAGGGAAATATATTTATCACAATTTAAACATAAAACTGCATTTTGCTAATGTTTCACATCACACGTATGTTTATAATCCAACCCCATGAACAAAAATACCATTCAAAATTTTGGAGATATCAATATTTTTCATGTGAATGGTTTTTGTATGCTAAGTTAATTATCTCGAGTTAAATAACAATTTACATATTCAAAATTTAATATTAATACACACTTTGCATATGTTTCATACTTTTTATACATTAACATTAAGTCTTTATCTCTTCCATTATATAGAAAGCTAACTAATATAAATTTTGTCGTGCTTCGTTTTTCTCTCTTTCAGATGTTGTGCCAAAGAAAATCTTGGAGATAATGAATGTTCCAAACCTAACAAGGGAAAATGTAGCCAGTCATTTACAGGTATTTTTTTTCTACTCAATCTATATACTTCACATATTTCTTTGAATCTTAATCATTCTCTATATGCATATGCTCCTTTTCTTTTTATAAGCCTAATCAAATTTTTAGAAGATAGATATTCTAAATATTGTTGAGGAATTCACTTTTGCTTCATGCTAAATTTATTATTCTAATTTCTTTTTCCTTCTTAAATCCTAAAATTTTCCTTTTTATATATAGACCATAACTTGTTATCCGTTTATTTTTGTATAATACAAGTCATCTTTTTAGTCATTGCCTCAATTATTATTTAAAACAGTGTTGTGATAAGTGTAAGAACGCCAAATTCAGTAACCAATTTCATTTTTTCCTTCTCTAATTTAATCATTTTTCTTCCAAATATTTTTAGAATATATGTAAAGTTTCTAACGCATTAGTATATGATCATATAAACACTTGTAGAAGCATCGCATGTTTCTGAAAAATGTACAAGAGAAAGGAATGGAAGGAGGAGTTTCTCAGAGAGCTTTAAATTCAAAATTTGCATCGGATCTTCCAATTTCTGTCATCAATGAAATCACAGAAAGAAGAAAAAACAGACGATATTCAAACCTTTCAGTTTTTCAAGCGAAAAATTCTTTCAATGATGGTGCGTTTACCGGCTCTTCATCAAACTTTTCACTTTTTCAAGCTAAAAATTCATTTAATAATGGCGCTTCTACCAACTATCCATCATATGGAGGAAGAAAAGGAATAATGGCTTCTTCTTCTTCGTCATCAAGTTTCTTAACAAGGGATTTCAAATTTGGTGATACCAGTAACCAAAACCATAGTATAGTTGGAAATGATTCGTTCAATCATTTCACTTATGGTGTGAAGAATTGGAGCGTTGGATCTACAAGCAACTCTAAAAATTTGCTTAAGAACGTTACTTTTTCTTCAATCAATAATAGACCAACAGAAGTGGGAACAGGAACTACAAATAAAGGAAGGTTTGATAATGTTACTCCATATAGCTTTGGGTTTGATTTTACGGGTCGAAAGGAAAATATGAGTGGAAGTGAGGTTGATGCAAGATTAGTTAATGATGTAAATGTTTCTGAGAATAGAGGGATTCATCTGCATAAATCAAAGGCTGTTGTGGAAAATGAGGGTGATTTCAACCGGATGGAATTGAACATTTCTGATTTTTTGGTGGCTGATGACATTAATCTTCACAATGAGGTATGCAAACATAGAGAAACATTTGGTATATAGATACACACGTAATGTGCACCATAAATTATTTTTAATGTTACTGACATATTTTTTTATCTTGAATCAGAACAATGATGCAAGTGAACTTCTGAATTCTGACCTGTTTAATTTCTATCAAGATGTGCAACCCCTTCAGAAGGTAATGTCATTTTAGGCATAACTTTTGTATGACCATTAGTATCACTTTAGTTAATAACAGATGTTATTATAGAAAGGAATTTTATCAACGCCTAAATTTTTTCACTTCACCAGTTACATAAAGATGGAGATAATATCGATCCTGATCAAGCTGAAATCTCATTCTCTGTGCTGAATGAGTTGCCAATAAATCAAAACTCAAACCAGGCAAGTCTCATTGATCATCATATTCTTTAGTTAAATCACATTTTTATTTTGTTTTATTCTTCAAATGATTGACAAAATCTCATAATGATCAGGCAAGTACATCAACTACTAATCAAGCAAGTACATCAGCTACTGATCAGGCAAGTAAACTTGTTAAAATAAATGCATGTTTATTGAAATTAATTTTTCGAAATACTTCTAACAAGATGCAATTTTACCATATTTATAACAATGCAGGAATTTAATATGGATCTTATTGAAGAATTTTTTGGAACTACGGAAGATTTTCGTTTGGATTAATTATTGTTTATATACATGTTTGGATGTTTGAGGACATATCTTCATTGCTTCAAGGATCAGGTTGTGCTTGTTAAGAGATATTACTTATGAGCATTTCTATTTATCTAGAGAGTTTTTATCCAGAATTGTTCAAGAAAAGGTCTCAGCCAATTCCTTAATAGTGTGTAATTAAGGAAAGGTGTTGAGGAAATACACGGGAAATATTCTTGATACATTTTCTCGCTGTATCTATCAATTTCCATTACTTATTCCTTGTTGTCCACACTCTGGTTGTGTACTTATTGTTTCTCCTGCTTTTGTTGGTTATAGATTTTCTATTTGTCTGGTGCCTATGATTATTTTGGTTTGTGTGTAATTGTTATAACTCTTTCCTTTCGATGTTTCTTGTGTTTTTCTTGGATGCTTTTTGTACTCCTTGCAAACTTGTACTCACCTTATATATATAAGATGGTTGAGAGTGAACGAGTCAATGGATGGAGAAGTTGAAGGGGACTTGTCATACCCCAAGTTTTTCCATTTTTTACTCATCTTTTGAACCAGACTTTTTCGTCGCTTCAGACGAAATTTCGGTAGAGAGGTGTTTTAAAATACCTCATTTTTGGTTTCGAAGGCGACAGTTTTCAGTTTTTTATTCTTTATAATTATTTTCTTTTTATGTTTTTCATTTTATTTATTACTCTAACTTTTTTATTTTTAATTCATGTGTTTATTTATTATTTTGTTTTTTTTACTCGAATTTTCATTTCATTAATTATTTAAACCTTTTTATTTATTGTGTCGGATCGGGATCCGAGGTTTACTTCTAAGTTTTGGGAGAGTTTGCATGCTGCTTTGGGAACTAAGTTGAGGTTGAGTTTTGCGTATCATCCCCAGATTAATGGGCAAACTGAGAGGACTATTCAAAGTATGGAGGATTTGTTGAGAGCTTGTGTTTTGGAGCAAGGTGTCAGTTAGGTTGAATGTTTACCGTTGATTGAGTTTACTTACAAAAACAGTTTTCATTCTAGTATCGATATGACACCGTTTGAGGCTTTGTATGGTAGAAGGTGTAGGACGTCGTTGTGTTGGTTTGAGTCAGGTGAAAGTGCTTCGTTAGGACTGGAAGTTGTGCAAGAGACTACGGAAAAGGTTAAGATGATTCAAGAGAAGATGAGAGCGTCTCAGAGTAGGGAGAAGAGTTATCATGATAAGAGGAGGAAGGACATTGAGTTTCAGGTTGGTGATCATGTGTTTTTGAGAGTGAATCATGTAACTGGTGTTGGACGTGCTTTGAAGTGTCGTAAGTTGACTCCTCATTTT
>Ga0228711_1002870_pt1 | contig 26737 bp, 23 predicted proteins | sample MedpolnodulmetaG_2_FD_177996 | JGI IMG/M metagenome (GOLD analysis project Ga0228711, IMG submission 177996) | Root nodule microbial communities from Medicago polymorpha collected in Santa Monica, California, United States - brown nodules | ecosystem: Host-associated > Plants > Roots > Nodule... | reverse complement strand
TCATGTTCCCACCATTTTTTTTTTATTATTAATTTTTGTTCCTCTTTTTGGTTTTTGTTTGGTTTTTTTTAGGTTCTTGCAAGAAAAGCCAAGAATCAGTATACCTGGAAAGGTTTTGCAGCAATTCCTGTTGCTTTACAGGAGCTTAAGGTAATTTCAAATTTTAGGATTCAATTCTTTCTCAATTTAATTTTTGGGATTCAATAATTGTAAATATTTTTTTTTTTGTAATTGTTTTGATTTTGAATTGTTTTTTAGGAAGAGGGTTTATGGCAGAATCTCAATTCTTCACAAGAAGGTGCCAATGAAGATGTGAAGGTGAGTTCTATTTTTACATACATAATTTAGTTTTATGAGAAGTATAATTGGTTTATTAGGGTTGTTTTTAAGTAATTTCGTGATTTAGGTATCGGATGAAGAGGATGAGGATGAATTGTTATCCCAAACCACTGGAAGTCAGGGTGAATCATTATCCCAACCCACTGGAAGTCAGAATGACAATCTCAACCCTAATTCCGCTTTTCCCAGATCTTTGAAAAATGGTAACTTTTTTATTCTTGGTACAAACATGTTTCAGATCTTTGAAACATGTTTTTATGTTTTTCTTGTTGTTGTTGAGGTGGTGGTATATGATATTGTTCTGTCCTGTAATGTTTTTATTAAAAAACCAGATTTACAGTTTATTCTTCTAAATGCATTATAGGTCAGTAGATTAATTTATTTTTCTTCAAATTTTGGGTCACTGAATTAGCCTTTTAATGATTTAAAAATATCACCATAATTTTGATTTTAAGTAAAACAAGAGTGGTGATAAGTTGAATGTTTGAGGAACTACTTTAATAGCATAATTTTTTAAACACGGGCTTGGAACAAACTTTTACGACTTAAGTTTTAGTCAACTTTAATTTGCAAATTGCAAAACAATTCTCTCTGCATACTATTAATAATTATGTTTGATGACAAAAATGTGTTTTTAAATAACCCCATGTTAACTAAATTAGGGTTCAATCCAATTTTGCTGGGTAAGCATAAGTTGAGGGGTCTTTGACCTCAATCTACACACACATTACTATGTTGTGGGTTATAGTTTTAAGGTGCTAATGCACTCTACCTTAATCTAAACAAACACTTAGTTGTTAGAGTTTTCTTCTACATATTGTATGCCATACCTGTATTATGTCTTTTGTGCACGATTGATAGAGATTTATTTTTACTTTTGTATCCTCAGAACAATCCAATTTCGCATCAGATTGTTCAAGTTTATAGGAAGTTTTCTTTTCTTAGGGTTAGGAAATACCATTTACATTTAAATAAAACAGCTTTTAAAATCATATGATACTGTTAGTGATTATGACTGTTATTAGCACCAGAGAATGATAATTTAGTTAAAGAAGTGCACCAAGACTTAAAAGTTTATACAATTGCGAAGCCATTGTTTATTAAATTTTATAATATTGGAGTAGTAGGTGGACTTAGACTTGGCACTGATTGCAATTTGAGGCTCACTCTTCTATTCTAATGTTTTGCAGACAGAAGGGAAAAATCTCTGGCGCTGCTTACTCAGAATTTTGTCAAGCTCTTTGTCTGTTCCAACGTGAGAATTGCATAGTTTCTTGTTCATTCCAAGCTGATTTATGTCTTTAATATCCATGCCATATATCTGATATGTTAAAGTTGTTGACTAACGATAACCACTCTACTCTGCAGCTGGAAATGATATCCCTTGATGATGCAGCAAGGTTGTTGCTTGGAGATGCTTATAATTCATCAACAATGAGAAGTAAGTAATATAAACTGAATTACCTTGTTTGTTTGTTTTCGTTAACAAAAGAGTCAGCGACGAATCTTTTCACTTACAGTCCCATCTGGCCTTGCAGCAAAAGTCAGGCGCCTTTATGATATTGCAAACGTGCTAACCTCCATGAACCTTATTGAGAAGGTAATATATTCCTTACACTTTTCATTTTATATTTGTTATTTGTTCAAATTTAATATTAAATAGTAGTGAGAATGAGTTCCACATTTCCTCTTTGCATTGGTTTGTTTATTGATCATTGTCACCCTACAAAATGATGCAGACCCATACCACAGATACAAGAAAACCAGCATTCAGGTGGCTAGGCTTAAAAGGGAAGACATTGAATGAGGCATCACTTTACAATTCAAAACAAAATGAGTCTAGGAAAAGGGCGTTTGGAAATGATGTCACAAACATAAGCTTTGCCAGGAATAGAACGGACTTGTTCACGGGTGGGGACTTTAAGAAGCAAAAGACAATGGAAAATGATAGTGGGCTATGTCAGGAAGATGTGAAACAAGGCATAAAACAGACTTCAGCTAACTATCAATTTGGTCCTTTTGCTCCTGCCTTTGTATCCAAAGCTGGAAGCTCTGAGAATAAAGTGAAGCAGGTGCATGACTGGGAGAGTCTCGCTACTGAACATTGCCCTCAGTATCAAAACCAAGGCAATTAAGCATTTTCATCTCTGCAAACAGTAAAAAATGACTTCTTTTTTTTACACTGACATTCAATATTCATTCACTAAACTATTTTGCAGCAAGTGATACTAGTAGTTTTCTTTTGATACTGTTTCATAATAGTTGGGCAGATTTGTTATGTATAATCTTTATGCAGTGGCTTTATTACTGAAATATGTTATTGAATATTCAACTAATCTGTTATGATTTACTTTTTCTACAGCTTTGAAAGAACTTTACTCTCATTACATGGAAGCATGGAAATCTTGGTACTCTGAAGTTGCTGGGAAGAGGTCAACGCAAGTTTTGTAGTAACTTATATGCAACAAAGTCAAATAAAATAGTTTTTTTCGAAAAGAGAGATATTCCATTGTAGTGTACTTAGACACATTCTAGATGTGCCAACATAGAATGTACGGATTTTTTTAGCTGTGATGCTTGGCCTAATATCTGATTAGGCTGTACTTGGGAAATTCTATATCACACCTCTTTATGCAAAGGGAAATCTTGTGGGTTATCTTGTTTGCAGCTGTTAATTTTAGAAAGTCTTAATATACCTTTAAATAAGGTTGCACGTTAGATTCTTTATTAATTTTATGGGTCAAATTGGTGTCTTAATTCTACAAACTAGATTCAGTTGGTCCTTTTCATTATCTCCTTTTTCTCACGTCATTATAATTGCATGTATGTCCTCTCAAAAATAATTGCATGTATGTTTCTGTTAAATAAAAAAATAATTGCATGTAAGTGGATATAATAATATGAGTCAACACTTTCATTAGTACTTTTTTTTGAGGGGAACACTTTCATTACTTATTTAATTCATTACTTATTAACATAACTAGTCTCCCTTTTAACACATGAATGAATCACATTAAATGCCAAACACAGTGTTTGGTTCACTATGTGTCTTTAAGAAATATTCAAGTGAGTTTGGTTAAAAAAAATTCGTACACCAAAGTGAGTTTGGTTTTAATGGAGTAAATTAGTTTTATCACATTATATTTTTGATGCTATTGTCATCGTTTTGTTAAAATTTCATATTATTAACTTTGATAAATTACTATCGGTCAAACTAATTTTCATGTCTTCAAGGTTTGATAATTTGGCCAATGTTGTTCTGAGCTGCACATGTAACATCTATTCATTGCTTGTTTTAGTCTGGATGTAGTTGCACATGTAATATCTATTTATTGTTTGTTTTAGTTTGGATGTAGTTGCACATGTAACATCTATTTATTGTATTTTTAGTCTTTTAGAATAAGAGAAAAATAAAAAGGTGGAGATTTTCTAAATTTAGCGAATAGAAAATAGAAAATTCAAAACAAATTGTACCAAAACACAAAGATGTAGCTGCACATGTAACATCTATTCACTCTGTTTGTTTTAGTCTTTTAGAATAAGAGAGAAATAAAAAGATGGAGATTTTCTAAATTTAGCGAATAGAAATCCAAAACAAATTGTACCAAAAACATAAAATGAAAATTCAAAACAAAAATAATATTAAAAATAGTAACATTAGAAACAGGGAATTTACCTTAAGTTTGTTTTACCTTTGTAAGTCAAAAACAATTCTAGAAGCATAAAACAATTTGAGTATGGATTATTCAGTATACTATTTTTGTATCTTGATTTAAAATTCTTGCTGTCATACATGATTTTTAGTTTGGAATTCATTGTTTAACTTATTTTTCTGTTATTGTATTCAAATATTTAACTCTCAACTCATTCTAAATAAAACTCTTATGAAATTATTCAAAATCAAGCATGTATGTGGAACTGTGTTTGCAAACCATTTTTACATCTTGAGCATTTTCACCATAAAAACACATAAGATGCAAAACTAAGCTGCTGCATTACCGTGGTTTCTCACTATGGTTTTTGCAAACGTGTCGTGGAACAAAATGATTTTCCTATGATGACCAATTTCAAAATGATTTTCCTATGTTTGTTTTATATTTTTAATTTAAGCTGTCTATCTAGATTGCTCCATAGTTTCAATTCAAAGGGTTTTAGTGTATGCATCTTTATCATTACATAATTTAAGTAGTCTCATTCTCATGATATTTATCTTTGTTTTTTCTTTCACAATTAACAAGTCTCACATGCTTTGGGAATACTTCCACTTCTAGGTAAATCGAAAAATTTCTTTCTTTAACATTAAAATTAATTCAGAAATGAAATTGCCCAAAACACATGTCATAACCAAACCCAATTAGGTAACTAGCATAGGGTGTGATATCCAAATTATACAAACATGCTAGGTACAATGCAAAAGTACGAGAAAACCTACCACACCGAGCTAGATTGCAAGTAGAAGATGAAGTTCTTGGAGACAACACCTATCACATCGAGCTTGGATTTTTTATCTTGATGAAAGACTTTACCGCACCACAACCTAGGAGAAAATTGTTGTTGACAGTTAACTGATCTTAAAACCTGAAATTAAATAAAGAAATACACTTAAGTTTTTCCTTAATTAAATTTACTTCTTTAATAAAGAAATATTTATAATTAATTTCATTGATGTCTCTCATTAATAAGGATTTGCTAATTTAATTTAATTTATTTTATGCAGGAATCAAAACCTTGAGCTATTTAATTTATTTTAAATAAGCCAATTGGATGATTGGAATTCACAACATGTTATTTTATTATTTATTATCTGTTTAATTGGATATCTGATTGCAATTAGGAGCTTGCACGTCTATGGAAAAAGATGAGACGTCACGAGATTGCTAAAAAGACAGATCTAATTAAACGGATAATAAGCAATTAAAGGTTCCTGCATAAAATAAATTAAATTAAATTATTTAAAATAAATTAAATAGCCCAAGGTTTTGATTCTGCATAAAATAAATTAAATTAAATTAGCAAATCCTTATTAATGAGAGACATCAATGAAATTAATTACAAATATTTTCTTATTAAAGAATTAAATTTAATTAAGAAAAAACTTAGGTGTATTTCCTTATTTAATTTCATGTTTTCCTCGGTAGTTAACTGCAGCCGGTTTTGAACTTCCTCGGCAGTTAATTATCGAAGGGCATTTTAGTGTTTTATATGTGTTTCTTAGCCTTCTCAAATGTGTTGACAACAATTTTCTTGTTAGGAAACAAACAATATTATCCTCCTATACTTACCGGACGACCGATTGCAAAAAAAAAGAAGATTAATTGGTTTCAAAATCCAACTGTAGCAAATGGTTTTTATACGTGCACGAATTGATATAACTTGTATAAATAACCTATCCATCCTCTCAAAAAAAAAAAAAGAAGAAGAACCTATCCATGAACAACCTTATAGATATTCAAGTCCTAAACAGATTAGTTAGCCACATTAAAATCTGTGACCCTTTTATTTGTGTGCGTACGTCAAGAAGTATGCAGAGGAAAATGACGCGTGCACAAACTTTATACTCACAACCCCTCATAGAACTCAATGACCTACTTATTGGGGCCATTCAGAATAGACTTCAATGGAATCATAGTAGGAAACAGAATAGAGTTGAGAGAAGTTTGTCGTAATGGCGTTAAAAAATCGAAGCATGATGGTAGGCCAGCATAAAACCAAATCAAACAAACACACTACCGGCATAAACATGAAAGCAATCAGTTCCATTGTTTTACAGAGACATTATAAATATGGGTCTTGTTAACGAGTGTCCCCGGGGCACTCTTTAAGGATTCTAAAAGAAGAAATTAATTTGTAAAAAAAGTCAAACATTTCGATTTCCAAAACATTGATTACACATGTTTTCATACAAAGTTACTATATAAAGGTCTTAACGAGTGCCCCCGTTAACATTTCCCTTATAATATATGCCTTCCCACCTTAGGATCATAGTCATAATTTGGTATTATCCAACCCTTATTCATGTCGGTTTTTAGATACATATCACAGTTTTGCAGGAGGTTGGTACCAGCCCCATGGTTCATCAGAGATGTACTGAGTCACTTGCTTCACGCTCAAGTAATTGTCCAGTCCCCTGTTAAAAAATATTAAACAAAATCAGAGTCAAGGTCAAATAAGACAGGTTTAGCGAAATTATTTATTTCCCGCACCACCCCAATCCAATTATCCCTTTATGCCAGATTCAGACCAAGGAAACATGCAAGTTAGGTTGAACTTTAAACGTGCCAACACATGTTAATCCCTATCATGTATAATTCAAATTTTACAATGCAAGGGATGCACCTGTGCCATGATCCGTTCATAACTTTATTGACTGTTAAATTGAATTTAGAAGTACAGTATCTGATGATCACTACACTGTCAGCAGGGAATGTACTAGTACATTTAACAATCCACAAACTTAGACTTCACCTTATAATTGTGGGTTTCTTTTGCATATTAAGAAGTTGCGATCACCTCTTCATCCAGAGAAATAAATAAAAAGATAGGCATTTAAGGAGACTTTCACATTAGCTAATTTAGTAAATAGAGTCATACCATTCTCCAAGTTCACGGCCAAAACCACTACGTTTAATGCCTCCCCATGGCGCTTGAGTGAAGCATGGCTGAGAGCAATTGACCCATACTATTCCGGCCTTAAACGCCTGCATCAGAGCAAGATAAACTATTTAATTGCAACAACATTCCAATTATTTAGGTGTTTTCTTGATGACCTATAATAAGTCTCACCTTAGTTACACGCTCACATCTTTCTAGATCATTTGATATTACAGCAGCACCTAAGCCATAGCTGTAGAGGACCAGAGTATATAACTTAGATACCATTCCACAAATGACCGGAAATCAGTATACAGATGAAGTTAACGTTAGTTCGCAGAAAACTGACTCACATAGTGTCATTTGCTAGATCAATAGCTTCTTCCTCGGTGCTAAACGTTTTTACACAGAGAACAGGTCCAAATACTTCTTCTTTCCAAATTTGCATGGAAGTAGTCACATCAGTTATGATGGTTGGTTCAACAAAGAATCCTTTCTTTAGATGCTGCCATTGCATTTGCAAAACATAATCAATTATCATGGAAACAGCAGAAATACCTAACTGAACACACATGCACAGAAAGCATAATCATACCTCTGGTCGAGATCCACCAGTCAAAATTGTCGCACCCTCACTCTTAGCATTCGAGACAAACTTCAATATTTTTTCGTACTGAACCATATAATGTGAATACTGAATATTAGATATCATATAATCATTGTTCCAGACAAATACTGAATATTAGATATCATATAATCATTGTTCCAGACAAATACTGAATATTAGATATCATATAATCATTGTTCCAGACAAATATGCTTAGAATCAGTAAACTGTTTTTAGTTGCCTGACCAGAAAGAAAACTACATTATGTGGACATGTACAATGGTTTGAAGAAGATTCCTTCTTCCTTCTCATAAATTATACATACAAGTTAAAACCAACCAGCCAATAGTGCTTCTCAGGAAGCTTTATACCAGTCCAAGGTACAAGCAAATTGACATATTTCATTATAATATCATATTTACCAATACATTTTCATTGAATATGAAGAAGCAATTTGAACATACAAAAGCATACCCGTCCTTTACTTTACAGAGTTCAAAATATAAGTTAAGTATAAAGCATATACATTGTACAGAAATGAGAAATGAAAATATACCTGTCCTTCACTAACAACAGGTCCTAGCCTGCAACCTTCTTCCAAGGGATCGGAAATTTTGATGTTTTTGATCCATTTCACCATCCTATTCAAAAATTCTGTTGCTATACTTTCCTGAAATAATAAGAGTATCTTAGCTTGTCAGTTTTTGAAGATGAATGCTGACAAAATCCCTACTACCAATTTGTCTGACAAAGTTCTAGCACAATTGAAGTTAGCACGATCAGTCCCATATATGCAGACAAAAGAAAAAAACATAAATGGAAGTTACAATTACTTGTTTAATGAGCTAGCACAAAAGTTTATGGAAGGCGTGGGATCAATCTATTATACTTACATGTACAATAAGACGCGAAGTTGCACTGCATATTTGACCGTTTGTCCAGAAGCAGCCGAAGATGGCCCATTCAGCAGCTTTAAATAATGGAGAAAGGGGATCAATACATTAAATGATAAGTAATGGATAAGATTTACTCATCCTCAATCATATGTTCAGGAAGCACGACCCCACAATACAAGTATGGGTTGTCCATAGCTAAATAGTTATACTGGAGAAGGTACTAACCCTTATCAAGGTCAACATCCTCAAAAACAATTAACGGGCTTTTACCACCAAGCTCCAGTGAAACAGGCTGCCAAGAAACCACAAATTTGATGTTACAGAAGGAACTCATGAAAAGTAGAAAATAAAAATATGAATAGGTAAAAAAAGGTTCCACTGAGTGTGTTTCAGTGTGTGTTCTTCATTTCATTAAAACATCATGAAATATGAATTGTATGTAATTTATAGAAAATACTGCATCAAAATACCTTGACCAGCTGAGCTGCCGCTGTCATAATTTTGCTCCCAGTTGCAGAGCTTCCGGTAAAAGCAATCTGTTAGAAATGTCAAATGTTAGTCATGGGATCATAGAAGTAACATGATAATAAATTGAATGTGAGACATAGGTATGGCCCTCTATAACTCCACATCTATTAAAATCTAAAGATAATTGAACCTTGTCAACATCGGGATGGGATGCCAAAGGAGCGCCAGCTTCAGGGCCTAATCCAGTGAGAATATTTAATACACCCGGAGGAAGGCCCACTTCTTTGCATATTTCGCCCAACTCCAAGCAGGTTCTAAAATTGTAAAATGAAACACATCATGAGAAACAAACAAAACAAAGAAGCAAGATTATAAGCGTTGATGAGAACATAACATACAGAGATGCCAATTCAGATGGCTTCAATATTGCAGCGCAGCCAGCAGCAAGAGCAGGAGCAACCTTCCACGTAGCCATCAACATAGGATAGTTCCTAAAACAACATTTGATCGAGCATTAAAAAACACTCAACCGGCAATCAACAAAATTACAGTAAGTAAAACGACAATGTGCATGCATAGGGGAGTGGGGACGTAATACTAATAGCGCATAAAAGTACATGTTATCGACAAAGTTAGCATTGCCATATCAAATTTGGCAAGTCCTTAATACAAAAAAATTTGAGCACAAAATCAGCAGTCGGGTCCATCCAGTCAAATCTCAAACAATTGAATTCTTGTTGCAGTTCGATCCAACTGTCAAGATTTGACTGGACTGACCATATAGAAGTCGAAATAATAACTAAATTGCTATAAAAAAAGGTTAAATAAGAATTCTATGAATTCATATACGATTAGCAAATGAAGAAAAAGAAACTAGTAGCATACCATGGAGTTATTAATCCAACCACACCAATAGGTTCCCTAAGGACATGACTCTTGAATGTATCCATTGGAAGAGAAACAGGAGCCTTTTGCTTTGCATCCAATTTTTCAGCAAGATCAGCATAAAACTCGAAACAGCCAGCAACATCATCCTACACACAAATCAATTAAAGTGACACTAATAATCATTTTACAACGTCTCTGACAAGATTTGAACTCAGTACTAAAGTTACAAGGATATGCTCTTAAAATAAAAAGTCTTTTTAATTTTGAAGTGCGAAATCATTAACACTTAACAGTAGAGTTAGTTAGTTAGTTAGTTACGACTAGTGGCACTTACAATATCCCACGCGGCTTCATCGAGTGGTTTACCAGAATCAATAGCTTCAAGTTTAGCGAGTTCTGATTTTTTCTCAGTAACCTTAGCGGCGATAGCGCGTAGATAGCGAGCACGAACAGCTCCAGGAGCGGAAGCCCAATCAGCGCCTTTGTTACGAGAGAGGGCAGTTTTAGCAGCGGCAACAGCGGCGTCTACATCTTCCTTAGTAGCTGCTGGGATGTCCCCTGAATTGAATCAACAATTGAGAATTAGAGATGATTGAAGTAATCTAACGGTGTGAATAGAATGAGATGGAACTACTACTGACCGATGGTTTGTTGAGTGGAGGGGTTGATGACGGGGATCCGTTTATTGAGGATGGGAGATTTCCAGTCACCGTTAATGAATAACTGTCGAGAAGGGATCGGAATATCCATTTTTCTACTCTCTCTCTTCTTGATTTGATGGAATGGAGAGATCAGATATCACAGTAAAAGTTGCTGAAATCGTTCACTCAACTGAGCTAAATTAGGTAGTAGTACGTTTCACCACGTTTTTCTTGTTTCCTTCTTCTTCTTCTTTCTTAATATTGTGATTGTGCTCTTTTTAGCTGCGATAGAGAAAGTTGTATAAAATTGGTTATAAAAATGATTCTACAAATATCATTTCTCTTTTATCATTCACTTTTCATACTTTGGCTCTGTTTGGGAAGACCAAAAAAATATCTTATAGCTTATAGCGGATAGCTTATAAGTTGGTTTGACCAAAAAAGCTTTGTTTGATAATGATTTTTCACCACAAACTTATAGCTTATTTCACAAATTTATAAGTTATTTTTCAGACGCTATTGCAATTAGCCTATAGCTTCTCATTTTTTCTTCCATTTTTACCATTATTATTTTATTTAAAATCTATTATTACCCTTTATTTTTTTTAGGGGATAAAGTAATACATATTGCTACGGTGATTGTGGGATAGGTACGGATTGATATTATTTTTACGAAAATGTCTATTGTTACGTAATAAACATATTTAGGAGAAGCTGTATCAGTTATCACAATTGTTTTACTTTTTTGTAGGATCACAATTGTTTTATTCTTCGTTCAACAAAAAAGAAATTGTTTTAATTTCCATTGTTTTTTTGTGAGAATAGTAACTATCCATTTTTTTTCTCCTGAAAGAGTAACTATTCATTGTTAATAATATCTTCCGTAACTGTTCATTGTACGATTAATTAGTTAAAAATAAAATTTTATTTTTAAAGATATAAAATAAATTTTAGTGAGTAAAAATTAATTAAAATATAAAAGATAAGTTAAATTAATAAATTTAAATTACTACATTATAAATACTTTTGTATTAACCTATATAAATTTTGGGGATAATAGTGTTTTACCACCCCTGTAATATAGGTCATTTCCAGGTTTGCACCCTGAAAATTTTAGTTTTGGTTTTAGTCCTTGTAAAAAAAAAATTTCCAAAATACCCTCTAATAGGTCATTTAAAAACCAAAGTTTCTGGAAAAAAATTCTAAAAATGGCCTATTAAGGGGGTATTCTGGAAAAAAATTATTTTACAAGAACGAAAACCAAAACAAAATTTTTACAGGGGTAAACTCGAAATTGACCTATATTACAAGGGGTAAAGCACTATTACCCTAATTTTTATTATGAACTAAGAATGTCCTTTTATGTAATTTTATATTTATCAGTTAGTTGAACCACTAACTTTACCAAACACTTCAACTAGTTTATCAACTATCAGTCATCAACTATAAGCTATCAGTCATCAACTATCAACTATCAGCTATAAGCCATCAGCTAGCTTATAAGCTATCCGCTATTTTTACCAAACAGAGTCTTTGAGATTTGATCTCATCTAAAATGTTACTTTCTCTAACTTAAAATAAATGACTTGGTTTCTCATTTCACACATACAAGAGAAAAAGAGAAAAAATGGTTTTAAATATTTTTGTCAAAGTATCGGTGCATTCATCATGATTTTTAGTGCATTTACTATGATGATAAATATAAAGTGGAAGAATAATGCTAATGTGCACGTCACTATTGTCGTGCAACTCCCACAACAATGACTTGGCATCATCACACACCCATAATTGAATTATATGTATTATGCATCTTCCTTTTTAAACGTCGCTGCCCCTTCTCTTGCATGTTACCACCAAACTCCCTTCCAACCTTCCTCCCATAATTTCAATTCCTTCGAACAATGTCAACCATTCTCTAACACACGGTATCACCGAACTCCTTGCTATTCCATTGAGAGTCACGACAACGACAACAATGATAATGACCCCAACTGAAATGACAAAGACAACTATGACGCCAACGACGACGATTGTGACAACAACAATATTGTCGAGGGCAACGACGATGAAGGCAATCACAACAACTATGTCGTGGTGCAGATAAGTTGTGCGGCGACAACGATGAAGGCCACAATGAAGACAACTACATCAACACATACGTTGATGGCAATGATGAATATAGCTATAGTGAGAGGCAACAATGAAGACGACTATGTGAGACAACAATGACTTAGAGGAATTGTTTACACGGTTAGTCCTAAAACATGCAGACAGGGTTACAACAATATAGAAATGCTGAGATGGTGGTGGAAACCATTGGAGACGTGTGTGTGTTTTTTTTTTTGAAGAAATCAAAATGAAATATATTAACAACGACAATGGACAATCCTTAGTACAAGGTGTACTAGAGGTGTCAGCCCGGCAAACAAAGTGTCACAGAGTATAATTACAGATAAAGGTCAATCGATACCCGGACAATAAAAAGGGTTCGACCACCAACTTTGAGAATCGTACACAAAAGTGGTTTTATTGGCTTTAAGCCACCACAACGAGTGAAATTTTGCTTTATCTAATAACTGCTCGATAGATGTTTCAGTGTTTTTGAACAATCTGTTGTTTTGTTCATTCCACACCAGCCAAACGCACAAAAGCCATAATAATTGTAAAAAAGAACGACGTGCCTTTGAATAACCTGCATAATGGATAAATTGCTGAAAATGTTCCCTGACGTTGTCTGTATCAACACCAGTCATGCCAATCCAAGAACGAATGTGCTGCCAGATAGACCCAAAAACCTGACAATGTAGGAACAAATGTGATGCGGACTCCTCTTTGCCGCACCCCGAGACGCACAAAGTGTCTGTGACATGAGCGATACCACGCCGATGGAGATTGGTTTTTGTTGGTAACCTATCTTTCAGTAACCGCCACACAACAATGGAAACCTTTTGAGGGACCTGCTTATGCCAGACAAGATTCGCTGTCACATCAAGAGTGGGAGCTGCCATGTGTGTCAGCGCTTGATACGCGTCTCTAACCTTGTATCCATCATTTTTGTCCAGCTCCCATTGCCACCTGTCAGAAACATTTGGCTACAATACAACATTAGTCAATAAAATCCTACACTCCTCTACCATCTCCTCCTCCCACATCCACAGACGTCTCCTCCAACTCCACGCCTCCCCACCGTCCACCCAACCAAGAGCAAAAATATTTGCCACAGTGCTTAACTTATTTGTTGTAAGGTCAAATAAGCGAGCAAACCTCCTACACAAGGGAACCTCTCCTACCCACCTATCCAACCAAAAATAAGTATTGTTCCCTGATAAGTGCCAGGAAGTAGTAATTCTAATGAAGATTTATGGCACCTTTGTTACTTGTTTTGCAAGTTATTAAGGAAAAAGCCGAGAGATAATTGATTTTTATCCTTTTACGCTTTATCTATCTTACTTTACCTAATTTTGCAGGAAAGTTACTCAAGGCACTGAGCAAATATGGAAAACAAGAAACAAATTGCAACAAGGCCAAAAATAGGCAGAAAGACACATCTGCTCGCCCTCAACTCGCACCCAACTCGCTATGGCGAGTTATCAAAGGAAAAAATAGGCAGAGAGGCACATTTGCTCGCCACCAGCTCGCACCCTACTCGCCATGGTGAGTTAGCAAAGGAAAAAATAGGCAGAAGCACAGGTTTGCTCGCCATGGCGAGCGAAGTTACTTGGGAGGCGAGCAAGGGCGGCTAAAACTCCCCATGATGACGTGGCACAAACCCACTGGGGAAGAAACCTCAACTCGCCATGGCGAACAGAGGAACTCGCGGGGCAAGTTGATGCAGATGGGAAAGCTTATAAATAGCCCTTGATCATTTATTGAGGAAAAGCAAGCTTTTATTGCAAAGAAATACAGATAGATCCTTAGAGAGAGAGAGATAGGGCTTGGTCTTCATAGAGTGAGAGTGATAGAAGTTGGATTCTTTCACATTTGGTGAGAGATCACAGAGTTGTAATGAATCTTTTCCTTTCAATTCATTCTTGCAAGGCTTCCATGACAATGAGTAGCTAAATCTCCATTGTTGGGATTAGAGGTACTTGATATTAGCTAATCATGTAATCAATTGATCTATAAATGTATGGTTCTAGTATTTCATTTGATATGGAGATTATTCTCGCACTTTATTGTTCATGTTTGATTTAATTGTGATTGAAAAATACTTTTGAATCCAGGTTTAGAATAATTCTCTATCCAAACATAAATTCTAGACATGGAATTGATGTTTAGATAACCACTCTTTGTATCCGAACTTAATGTTTTTCTATCATTCAAGAGATTGAGAAATCATCGATTGAATGATAGGAACGACTCTTGGATCGTTTAATAGTGCGAGACATCGACGATTAAACGATACAATTGAAGTCACCATATTATTTGGACACGGATGATATTGATGAGGGATACGTGGTAATATCAAAGGAAAGCTAGAATCCATGCAAGATCTTTAGGTTATTTGTGACGCTTGATTAAGGAACTCTAATCCTAACAAGTTTTACGCCCTATCAATCTCAAGTTTTAATCTTATAACATAGATACTTAGGTTTTAAACAAATAAACAAATTACTCTTTCAACTTAAAATGGTAATCGATGTCGAACGATCCATGATATCGCACTAGTCCCTAAGGAGACGATATATAAATACTTACTTTTGATATACGTAAATATGCTGCATCATTCCCATCCCCTATGACTTTCGATACCCTCTCTGCAAACCAGCCCCCATCGTTCTCACCCACTCCATCCCTAATCTTCGCTATCTCTCTCCACCACGGTGAAGTACTCCGGCCCCCAACCTCCACCCTCCCTGCCTCCTCACCATATCTCACCACCAGAACCCTATACCACAATCTGCCTCTCTCCACCAACATCCTCCAACACCACCTGCCTAACAAGGCGGTATTGAATTCTTTCAACCGCCTCACCCCCCAAACCTCCTTCCTCCTTCTGTAAACAAATGGAACTCCAACAATCCAGGACATTTTCCTGTTATCCTCATTCCCTCCCCAATTTTTTTTAAAAAAAATAGATTCAATAAGAGAAATGATACCTGATGGAGCTTTGAAAAAGGAAAGAGCATAGACTGGAAGCAAGGTCAAGACATATTTGAGAAGAATTAAACGGCCCCATATGATAAGAATCGACTTTGCCACCCCTCCAATCTAGTTTTAATGGTATTTATCACAGGTTCCCAAAACACTAATTTTCGAGGATCTCCTCCAATCGAAAAACAAAGATATAACAACGGAATTTTACCCACTTTACAGTTCAATAAGGATGCCGCCTCTACCAATCATGAGTCCCTTATATTGATGCCGACCAATAAACTCATATTAAAATTCACTTTAAGACCAGACATGTCTGCAAACAGAGTCAACACTGCCCGTAAAGCTCGCACATTTGCCCAACTTTTTTCACCTATCAAGAGTGTATCATCCGCAAATTGCAAATGAGACACCACCACCGAATTTGACGTGCCAACCCCGTATCCCTTATACAAATTATTTTCTACCACGGAGTGCATCAAAACATTCAGTCCCTCAGCAACCAATAAAAATAAGAAAGGGGAAAGAGGATCCCCTTGACGCAGGCCCCGTTGCAAGGGGAACTCATATGTGGGACTTCCATTCACTATAATTGAAGCAGTGGCTGTACTGACGCACTATTTTATCCATTTTCTCCACAATACAGGAAACGCCATTTTATTCATAACTGTATCCAAGTAACTCCAATCTACCGAGTCATATGCTTTTTCAAAATCAACTTTAAAAAGGAGCAGCTCCTTGTTTGATTTTTGAGCCTCATCAACCACCTCATTTGCAATTAAAATGCCGTCTAAAATTTGTCTGTCTTTCACAAAAGCCGTCTGAGTATCTGATACAACCCGACCAATGACCAACCTCAACCTATTGGCCAACACCTTTGACAATATTTTATATAGACACCCAACCAATGTTATAGGTCGAAAATCATTTAATTTTTTAGGACTGTCAACTTTAGGAATAAGAGCTATGAAAATTGAATTTATACCTATTGATAATTTTCTGTTCCTATGAAATTCGGAAATAAATCTCATAACGTCACCTTTGATGTCCTCCCATAATTCCTTGATGAAACCAAGATTAACTTCATCTGGACCTGGGCTTTTAAAGCTATCACAATCTCACACCGCTATTTTTACTTCAGTTTCTGTAAAGGGTAAAATTAAACTCCTTCCTTCCGCGTAAGTCAATTGCTTGAACAATAAATTTTCCGCCCTTGGTCTTGAAATGTTTTGTACCGCAAAATGTTCTTTGAAGTGTGAAAATACCGCATTCCGGATAGGCTGAACGCCTTCGAGAAGGTTGTCGTTCACCATCAACGATACAATGGAGTTTCTTCGACGACGACTAGAAAGCATCGAATGGAAAAACTTTGAGTTTGCATCCCCCTTTTTCAACCAACGAGACCGAGCCTGCTGCCAAGTAATACTAGCGTTAACACGTGACAAAGAATGAATGTCATGCGTTATATTCCTCATCTCCTCCAACTCTTCCAATGATAATCCACCATCATCCACTTGATCATCCAACACAGAGAGCCTATTTTTTAAACCCTCAATTTTTCCTGGTATATTTTTAGCATGAATAGAATGCCAATCCTTCAAAGCCGTCTTGATCATTTTTAATTTTTCCGGGAGGTCATAGCCGCCTCACCCTTCAACATCCAGGGACTTCCATTTCTCTTTTACAAACTGCTTATATCCTGACAAGTCTAGCCAACATTTCAACATTCTCACCGGATGGGGTCCCCAATTTTCCTCATCCACAGACAATTGAAGCGGACAATGATCAGACAAACCCCGCAGAAGGGCTACCTGAAAACAATTAGGCCACTAAAGACACCATTCTTCGGATAGTAAAAAACGATCTAACCTGCTCATAGTTGAACCACTCCTTTGAACCATGTGTACCGACGACCACACAACGGTAAATCTATCAACCCATTAGCATCAATAAAATGGCTGAAATTGTTAAAATCATAAACGACATTGTTCCCCCTTTTTGACCATCTTTCCTCCACATCTCTAACCGAATTGATATCCCCACACAAGCACACATTCGCACCACTTAACAACTGTAATCTTGTTGATAGAGATCCCCATAACGCCTGTTTTGCATGGAGTTCACAAGGAGCATAAATATTAAACAAATAGAACTCCTCATTTGTGCGGATAAATCGACCTTGAATATAAAGAACATGTTCCTGACTGCCAGAAGACCACACCTCCACTTCCTTTGTGGCCCACATAATTAACAAACCCCCCGAAGCCCCCACCGATGGATGATATGAAAAAGAATGATTTGAATCTCCCCATAACGAATTGCATAAAAAATCATCACACACTGATAGTTTTGTCTCTTGTAAACATAAAATGGATGGACTCTTCTCTCCCACCAACCTCCTAACTTCCCTTCTTTTATCTATACCTCCCAACCCCTGTACATTCCACGATATAAGCTTCATAACACACACCAACCACGCACACACCCACTCCACACCAAACTCCTACACTCCCTCCTCCTCATCATCTCTGTCATCAACCAAAGGCGTTAGCACATACCCTAATTCGACTTTCATGTACCGAGATAACACACTAAATTTATTGTGACAATTTCCTTTAAAATAAACACCTAGAATTTTACCAATGCACTGCGCATCCGCTGCCTTTGACACTTCACTTTCATTTAAAGCTACCCAGTTCGACCAATCATTATTCACGGAACCCAAAGATGAAGATTCATTTTGTGAATTTACATTCACCGCCTTTAGTGACCTTGTGACCTTCTCCCTTTGTCGACGTCGATTTTGAATTTTTTGTTTCAATACTTTCATAATTTTTGACTTCCACAAAACCTTCATAACCTATTCTCTATCACTGATTGGAAGCCTTGCCACTTTTTTTAGGGTAAGAAACAGATGTCTAAGTACTCCACCTGCTTTCTTTTTGACGTTGTTATTCGAGAGTCTCCCGCCATTACCTCCATTTACATTCACCACTTTTTTCAAACGTTTGTTTTTAGAAGAAATAAGACCTTTATCTCTTCACGGAACCCAAAGAACAAGATGTGCTGATTTTCCTTGTCTTTCGTTTCGACCCCACTTCCGCCACTGTTGATTGTTCTTCCGCAAATGGATATGAACCCCCCGCACGTGACGTTTCCTCATTACAGTCGGTCCCCTTTGTGGCTTGTTTTTCTATCTCCATACAGTAGCCGTCCTTACAAACAGAAGTCTCGGATAACATAGGTATTTCGACTGTCTGTTTAGCTATCGGTGGACTGTCCGAACCTCCATTAGTGTGAAAATTAGCAAGCCCCTTAATGGAGTCTGTAGTCTCCGACATTACCTTATCAGCGTCATTCAAATCCACACCTTCCATGCTATTTGCTGCCTCTAAATCTTGCACAATTTTCTTAGCTAATATCTCAACATTTTCAATGTTTTCAAAGTCGTCATGTATTTCCTCATTTTCTTGAGATTCAGACTCAACCTTATCCTCCTCATCATATAGACAAACATCGTCGCCTAAATGAAAACCTCATTCCTTGATGATTTTTATCTCTACCATCACACCATCCACTAGAATTTGATCCGAAGTATTTACCACATCTAATGAAGTCGTTGGAATCAACACCCTAGTGTAATCAAACCTTTCTCTATTAAAAGAGCAACTGTCAGTTCGTAAAAATCTTCCACAGTCTAGGACACATAATTTAAAAAAACTTTCATTCCAAACATGTATCGGTATTCCATATAATCGAATCCATGCACCCCTCTGAAACGGTAATACTTCCTCTTTCCAAGGCACCAAGTTTGAGAAAATTAACAATTAGAAAAGGAAGTTGTACGTGGGTTAAGCAAAAAAGTTAGTGTCCTGCAATTGTCGTGCTATTGGCTCTCGTGCCATATAACACTACTCAAAGTGGAAACTACGTCTAAATTGAAAGTAATGAAATTGACATTAATTATATTTCATCCGTCTCAAAATAATTGTCTCTTGAATATTAGAAAGAGAGTGGACATAGTAACATTTATCTACTATATTCTCTCTTCCTTTCTTTTTAACTATCATTTAAGAGTGCATATTTTGTGTTCTATCCAATTATAGTTTTCACAGTTTAATGGTACACTTAATTATAATTTTCTCATCTTACATGTTTCTGTTCAATAAAACTAATTAATGTTCTATATTTGAAAATTTTATTTTTCCAGTTACGTGTAAATTAAAACTTTAATGAATTTTTTTTTTATAAATAAGACCATTAACAAAGACTATTAACATTGTTTTTTCCTTTAAAAAAAACATTGTTTTTTTTGGGTACAAAAGACCATTAACATTGTTAAAATTTTCAAATGCAAAATATAAGAACAATTCTAATGAAAAATATAAAATAAAAGACTACATGATCGTAAATTTTTCATAAATGAATAATAGAGCTAAGTTTTGCCACTAAAAAAAAAGAGCAGAGCTAAATTTTGACTACTCTAAAGTTAAATAAAATTTAGTTTGCTTTACCACTATTAAAAAAGATGTGTAGAGAATTTAGACTAATGACAATTGTTTAACATAAAAGAGAGATAGAGCGTGTATGCAAAAAAATAAATAGGAATTTGTTGGAAAGAAAGGGGTAACTAATTTAATTTTTATTTTCTCTCTCATGTTTAATAGTTGAGATTCTACTTGAGAAAATTTGAGAGAAATTTCAAGGGAGACAATCCAAATCCTTAACTAATATTTGTTTGTTATGAAAGAAAGACACGCTAAATTTACTAAAAAGAGAAAGTTTGCGCATAAAACTATGAATTTTTTGATACATTAAAATGATGTTATAATAAGGAAAAAAAACCTCCAAAGATTCACTTTCTTAGTTAGATGCTAATATTCTAAAACAACACTTAAAAAGAAACAAAGGAAGTAGTAAAATATACAAACAAAAAAAAAAAAGTGAAAACTTATTTTGGTCGTTCATATTTTTTAAAGGTTCAAATTTTTTTATAGCAAAAAAAATTCCCTTCCATAAAAAAAAGTAATACTCCGTCTGATTCTATTTTTTTCATAAAATATATTTAAATCAATGAAAATTGATGTATCCAGTTTAAAATTTGGTCTAAATACATTAAATTTAGTTGATCAAAATGTCTCGTATAAATAAGATGTAAGATGAAGTAATAAATTTATCCTTGTCAGTTTTATATAGATATAAATTCATAATTAACGGGGAATGAAAATTCATAATTAATTTGTCCATCATTTGAAAATTCCAAAATTTTATGGTGAAAGCTTTTATGATATATTTTAACCATATCTAAGAAATTAGAGAATAAAATTTAACGTATATGTTTACTCGGAACAAAATTGCAATTTTACACGTTTTAGTTAAAAAATAAAAATAAATTGAGGCTTAGTTGAAATGTTGCGAAACATTACCGATCATGTCTATGTTTATTTTATAGAGGTGTTTGCAAAAAAACATATTTAAAATTCAATTTATAAGTTGAGATTTTCCTTGTTTCTATTTTGAGTTTTTTCTGCTTTTAAAAATTCATAATTAACTCTTCAATTGTTGAAAAATTATAATTTTATATTGAAAGTAATATTTCAACTTCCCAAGTATGCATTAAAAAATCATAAAAAAAATTCAACTTTTAGATTATTTTTTTGACTTTATATTTATAGAAAAAACTATGACGTCAAAAATGTGAAAAAAGCTCCGATTACAAAGATATAATTTGTATTTCTAGAGATTATTTTCAGACTTCATGTCTATTAGATAGTCAATTTGAACCACTAACGCATAATTCATTATTATAATAGAGAAATTAATTATGTCATAATACGACAATGTCAATACCTTGTTTGAGTATTACTTTTGTCAAAAAAATTAAATCGTGAGAAAATTGTTCTAGCACTGCAATCCTTCTTTATCTTGACAATGCCTCCCAAAGATACCTACCTCATGCCTAAACCTTCTCCTTCTTAAAATAAGTTTAATTAAAAATATTAGACATTGAGGTCGAACTATCCATGTGCTCTCTGAGTGTGCATTCTTCTTATTGCGTAAACGAAGCCTCGTGTCGGTTAATAAAAATTTGATTATACCAACCTCAACTCTTCTCAATTCAGTAAGCTCACCCTAAACTCAGTTGTAGACCATTTTCAGCTAACAAATTAGAATAATTTTTTAGATAAACACATATATACAAGAAATCCTTAGATTAGGAAAAGTTCCCAAAAATTTTAATAGAGCATTTTTGTATTGGTTCAATCACATATATTGTTAATTTATTATCCGACTACGACAAACGGGTTATGAACTTTGAAGATGTCAACCCAGTCCTCTTTGCAGAGTTTAGCTTACGTTAATCTTTTATGATTCTCAAACACACAAAAAATGCTTGGTAATTACCCTAAATCAAAACACAATATATTTTAGACTAAAATATTGATGTACAACAAAGGTGAACATAAACGTGAAAACTAATATACAAGCAAGCATCTAGATCACACCCACACACCAAGAATAAATTAAATGAATTAAAAAAAAATGTATACAAAGAAGTTATATTTCAAATTTTCAAGTGGCCTAATGCTTATGGGTTGCTTTGGAATACTTGGTCTTGATCCAGTGGAGACTAACGGAGGTACCATCCTTTAATTTCTTCATGCCGGTAGAGGCCACTCCTTTGGTTTTACCTAAACCTTCCCCAAACTTTTCCTTGTATTTTGCTGTGCTCTTGTTGTTATTGGTATCAGCCATAATAGGGTCTGGACCATTGTCCCATTGGTCTGCCCAAGAAGTTCCATATGAGTTGTACACGTTCCCATGATTCATAGCTTCTCGATCTAGTTCTTTCTTTGTTCCACCGAAAAAATGGCTTTGTATATGAAGTTCAATTGAAGGATTACCAATTAATTATGCAGTGTGTATATAATGATGAATGATAGGCATATTTATACTAGTAGTCGTCGATTCTCTCAAAAAAAAAAAAAATACTAGTAGTCGTTGATATATTTTATTTTGAACAAACTAGTCGTCATTGATTACAAAAATCAATTATATCCAAATGCATGAGCTGTTTAGGCGTGTTAAATTTAGCACGTGAAGGACTGTCTGCAGTTATGTTATTTATAATTTTTATCGGTTACACAAACCAAGACAATCAATAAATGTTACTCCCTCGTCCTGCAATAGATGACCATTTAAAAATGTGCAATTTTGACCTAACTTATTTTGACCATATTTTTCTACTAATATACAAAGATAAATAATATCATATAAGATGTCATTAGATTCGTCTCGATGAGTATTTTCAAAATACCAACTTTTCATAATTTTTTCAAATATATTATTCAAGATATTTAAGCTCAAAATTATGCATTGACATGTGTAATAGGGTCAACTGTATCATGTATTATGGGACGGAGAGGGTACTACTTTTTTTTAGCTTTCACACCGGTTTCCGACCCACCAAAGGTGGCCGACTAATCCGGCTCGTGCGTAGAGGCATGCGCACTGGTTGGGAATCGAACCCGGTATTCCCCAGGTACGTCCTTGGAAGGAGCTCCTTGCCACCGGAGCCCCTTGGTTGGAGGGGTACTACTTTTGATACAGTTGTTTTTACTTTTACTATAATGACCTTATTAATTTAATATTTCATTTCATATGTTTCTCTCTCCGCAATAAATATCTAAGGCTAATATTGGTAAAACATCATTTAATGTTGCATTGAACTTTGAAAGTGGCAGTTGAATAGGAACAAAAATTTTCTCCAAAAGTGACAATTGAAAAGGAACGGAGGGAAGATTTAACAATACTTATCAAATTTGTCAAAATAACAATAATAATCAAATAATTAAAAGCACATTCTTCTTTATCTAAAAATATTACAATCTTTTACTAAAAAATGGCCAAATATTGAAGATTGTCTTTTTTTTTTACAAATGAAGATATTGTTTTTTTTTGGTGCATGAATATACATTTTTTAATCAACAATTTTTCCCTATTGAGTCTTTTTAAAAAAGCCTAATAATATCGCATGGTCTTGACCAAAAAACCAAATACTATATTGCATGGAGAGGAATTATTTTTAATGTTACGGACGCCACCATGTTCAACAAAGACGTCCGTCTAGTTGGAACCTTCTCTTGCGAAGTTTATTTGACCAATTGTATTGATAAAAAAATACATGTGGATGTTTGGACCAACATCAACCTATTTATTTTATCTTATATTCACCGTGTTTATGCTCCACTTTCCGTGTTTATTCTAAAAAGACCTCTCTTAGAAGCTTCAAGGTCCATCTGGATATATGATTTAATTTAATTTAATTTATACAGAGAAACTGAAAATATGAAGTCAAAGAATTGCACTCCAACAAAATGGACTGGCACATTCTGAGGTGGCCGGGGTAATGAGAAATGAATGATTAAGAAATTGTGAAATTTTTCTCTTCCAACATCTCTTACGTCCCTTAGAATTTTCCTTTTATATCTATCTATTTCGATTGTAGCAAGATCGATAAAAGAAAAAAAGCTTCAACTTTTGGAATATCATTTGTAACGAAACAACGCAAGATTAAAGAACTTCGCGAGGGCGACTTAATTTGGAAAACTATTCCACCAATAGAAAAAAAAAATACTTTAAAAAAATATGGAAGTTGTCGCGTCATTTTTTGGAGATCAAAGTTATTTGATTAGCGTTTGACTCACTAATTATTTCACGACTGAACATTTTAATTTTTTAAGAAAATGGAAAAAAAAGTTTGAACTACCAGTTGAGGCTAGTTACATAAAGGGAAGGTATTAACACCTTTATGCCTCCTACAAGAATCTCTTACTTGCTTTTAAAAATGAAATTTGAAATGATAAAAGAAAAAAAAGACCTAATTTATCTACATTTTTTATTGTTTGGAAGGACGAATGTCCTTTGCCTACGTACCCATGGACGATCAGAACCTCGTAGTTCAGGGTAAAAATTGAGTTTGATTTGTTTTGTGTTTTTTATTAGTTTTGGAAAAAAGTTTAAAATAAAAGCCAAGTGACAAAAAAGAATTTGTTTGTATTTTTTAGATTAAAAGAAAAAATGACTCAAGGTATAATTAAGTTGATTGAAATTTGATTAAGAAAATAAAAATAAAAAGGGATCACTTGATTGAAAATCAAGGTTTATTATGAAAATATTTTTTTGTGATTTTTGGTTATTTGCAATGTTTTTGTTGTTTTGGAATAATAAATGAAGATTAGACTAACGGAGCAATAAAGATAAAAGTGCGTGGATTTCTATAGTGACGTTGGATCACCAAATAATCCCTAATCTAATTTTTTGCATTTTTTGATACTATATTTAACACCCGTGCGTTGCACGGGGAGGAATTATATTAGAAATTTCACAAATATAAAATTTTATACTTAGAACTTTATACATATCTTAATATAAGTGGAGTTTTTTTTAAGAAATATAAATGAATTTTGTTATCTATAATATACAGTATAATTAATATTGGAAAACATATAAGAATTAATAGAAATACAATATAAAATGTTAATAACTTACCAAACAAAGAAATAATATTTTTTTAATTCAGTCACCAAGATAAAACTCTATAAAAATTTATAGTCCTCCATTTTGAGGAATACAAAACTTTAGACTTAACAATACGAAAACTACATAAAACTCTACAACCCCGTGTTTTCAAGGAATCTAAATTTTGGACTTAAAATATCAAGACTATATAAAACTCTATAGCCCTTGTGTTTTTGAGGAATATAAAACTTAGTGATATTAAGAGTAAATAAAACTCTACAGCTCTTCGTTCATTTGAGGAATATAAAACTTTGGACCTAATGAAATCAAGTCTACATAACACACTCCCCTCAATGATATTAACATAAAATTTTGGACTTATCAAACCAGTCAATTGTAAAATAAAAAATTTCACTAAATACATAAATACAGCATGTGCCAACATTACAACCAATTTTTTCCACACCACTACCACAAAATTAAGTGCCATGAACATGCCCAAATGTATTCAATCTTAAATAAAAAGCGTGTCACATGCTATTTTAATTGAAGTGAATTCCTCTTATTTCAATATTGGAAGCTACATTGCTGCATACCAAAGCATAATTTTCTAAATCTACTTCATCCTTCCATGGAGAGAACACTTGTCTACCCAGTAGCAAATGATGTGAGCACTGTTACCAGAATGGAAAATTTTGCTTCCTTGAAACTATTTATTTCCAAGTTCATTTGACATCCTAACGAACACTGCAATAAAGAAAATCAATGAGCTTGTTATAACAATGAATTAAGCAGTTGCATCAAATCAAAGAATAAACAGTTGGAAACATCAACATATTTTATGCTCCTTGTTAGAACAATATATTTGTGTTGTACCAAATCTGAAGACTGGGAAATGAACTATGGATTGAAATTTGAAATAGCAAACTAAGTTACGTCATGGTGTTTATCTTCGTGATTCAATCTCCATAAGAATTGGCTGCAAGCCAGAGAACCAGACACAAACCTAGAAACAATATATATAACAAAAGTGGGTTTAGACTTAATAGAGTATCATCTGTTAAATTCATCAAGAACAATACTCTAGAACATTGAAAAACAAAATCTGAGAATTTTAAACACAATGTCAGCATATGGGTCTAAGAGTTGCAGAATTCCCAGCATCAAATGATTTTTGAAGTAATTATCAAGCTAATAGATATAAATAGGACTCCTCAATGCATTGCTTCAACTATTTTGACCCCAACCTTAGTTTATGGTACCCAAGTAGGCTTCAATAGATTGAGCCTCTCGTACGTAGTAGAACACAAATACTTCCAACATGTGTTTTAGGCTCATCTAATTTTAGTACATGTTCATGATGGACATCTTAATCCATTTTAGGCAAAGCATATACCCATCCTTGACATGACTTCAAAAGTATGATAGAGGAAGTATTAATGCTATTAGAGGAAGTATTGCCAACTATCTCTCTTAATTCACTCGTAAAATTAATGATAAAAGTATGATAGAGGAATTTTTGAAATTATTAAAATGAGACTTTCATAAAAAACAAACAACATATTTGTCATACCCCAATTTTTGACCTAAGATTATATAGTGGGGGTGTATCTTTAATTAATGGGGGTACATAATTGTGTGAACAAAATAAGCACTAGAAAGATATTATTTGGAAATGATAAATTAATTAA
>Ga0228711_1002869_pt1 | contig 26748 bp, 19 predicted proteins | sample MedpolnodulmetaG_2_FD_177996 | JGI IMG/M metagenome (GOLD analysis project Ga0228711, IMG submission 177996) | Root nodule microbial communities from Medicago polymorpha collected in Santa Monica, California, United States - brown nodules | ecosystem: Host-associated > Plants > Roots > Nodule... | reverse complement strand
GTGTATCAAGTGAGAAGACTTGTTATAATGAGAGATGAGAGCATTAATTATTAACCATTAGACTTTAAGGAAAAGCTTAGGCTACGATTCCTTTTCGTTTACTATACTTCTTCTCATGTTCAATTGGCGACAAATATTCCTCCACCATGCACCAGCAAATTAGGAAGATGAAGCAAAGCAATAGAGGTGCAATTGTATGTGGATTAAGATTTTCAGTATTTTGTCCCTTCAAATCAAATTGGGGTTTTTTTTCTTTCAAAACTGACATATCTTTCCAAATTTACAATTAATATGAGCCATACACCCATCTGGTTTTCAATTGTTATGATTATGTCCACTTTTCTTTGCCATGCCAGATTATGAGTATTTCCTATGACATGTGCAATAGAAAGAGAGAGAGAACGGGAGAAGGGATGGAATAGGGAGAAAGGCGCACATGTGTTATGATGATGGAAGGTGCACCAAGAATTCTTAGAGTCTAATCGTTAAGTTAGATTGAATGTATGTATACTTGTGTGCGCGCGAGATATATATATATATATATATATATATATATATATATGTATATATGAACGTAGACAAAATGTTAATGTATAAAACTTATTTCAAGAGATATAACAATATCAATAAGGATTCGTTTTGTGCGCATGATATGACAGAGACATGATAGGATTAGAAAATGGATAAAGATATGATATGATAGTAACAAGATAAACATTTATCCTGTCATGTGTTTGGTGTAACACCCCAAATTTTATTTATTTAATTTAATAAAGTTAAATAAATAGTGACTTAATTATTATTGTGGTGACGAGACATTTTACTTAAAAAAAATATGTCATCGTTGAGAAGAAAGAATTTTGGCGGTTGTAAATATTTTATGTGAATTAAAATAATAAGGTGTAACAAAAAAAAAAACTAAGATAATAAGGAGAGGAATAAATAATAAATATTAGAAGTGGGAGGTGGGAAATAGTAGTAATAAAATAAGTGGGGGAGGAGGGAGTAAAATATGATACGTATAGGAGATAAAAGTAATAATAAATGGTTAACCTAGTTTCCTAGTATAAATAGATGAATAGAAAGTCAGAAACATATTGCAGTTGTATGATAGAGACAGAGAGAGAGAGAGAGAGGAAGAGAGAAAAGGAGGCAAACCCTAGCTAAGGAGAATTGAAGTTGCGTTTTTTTAAAGAATTCGAGGTAAGGGGGGAGATTATTTGACTCATGGGTATTTTAGCGGAAATGGGTAGAGGGGTTGGCTCTTGTCCCCGTCTCCAGCCTTGTTTGTGTTCTTTGAGCTTGTTGTGTGTTCTTTGTGGCTGTTTGTGTTCTTTGTGTTTGTTTGTGTTCTTGATATTTTTAATAAATTGTATGTCCCTTGTTGACTGAAAAATATTGAGTTGTGTTAATTGTTATCAAGATTTAAAGAGCAAAACCAGGTAGTAACGTTTGGAGATATTTTTGTCATGTTTCAGATTGATTTATATAGAACCCAATTTGGAGGGTGTTGTTTGAGATGGAAAAAAAAATCATTAGTTTTAGAACCGATCCTAAAATTTCAACACAGGTTCTCCTGTAGTTGTTATTCATGTAAATGCTAGATCATTTTCAAATGTTACAGATAATTTGAGTCTAAATTTTGTGGACCGTGACATGCACTTTGAGTTTTGGAAAATTAAGGTAGATGTGAATAGGTCTGGGATGGTGAACCTTTAGTTTTCTTCAGGGGTCATTTTGAGTGTTGATCTTTTAAGGAATTGTCATTGTAATGTTAGGCTCTCTTGATGGGATTTTTTTTGTTTCTATTGAGTCCTTTCTTTTTTTAGCAAGTACCGATCTAAGAGATTCTTAAAAAAAAAATAGTAGTTGGACAAATGTAGCTATGGAACAAGGCAATATTGGCTAGAGGTTCTATTAAATTTAGATACAATGAAATTAACCCCCTCTTAGTTTGGTTTAGTTTAAATTGTGGTGTATTTATATAGATATAACACGTTAACACCAATGGTATTGCAAAACTTAGTTAAGTGACATTTAGGAAGGAAATTAAGTAACAAACGAGTACCTTCATTTTCTATTAGTTGTCTGTTAGTATATTGTGTACATGGCACCCTATATCTAGTTTTATTACGGCAAGCTACATACAAGTACCCATACGTGACTACACCTTTAACAATTTATATCTAGTGGGTTCATATGAGTACACAATAGGAAAAGAGAAGTATATATCGAGGCTTTGAGGTACTTGGGTGGGAGTTTATAAAATTAGCTAAGAGATATCAAAAAGATAATTAGGAAAGAGAGAGTAGAAGTAAAATAGGTGTTTGATATTTCAATAGGAATTGGAATCTAAGATAAGTATAATAAAAAAAATCATCAATTTGAACTTATTAAAAGTTCATCCGCGAGATGCAAAAATTTAACATAGGTAAAGGTGGTTATTTCTCTGCCAATTTTGAAGAGTTAAAGAATTAGGATAATCATTAATGTTAAGAAACGATAAGACGAATGTAAATGAGAATATGAAGATGTAAGTTAAAGAAATGGGTAAGGTTAGAGATAGTGATAACGGTGAAGGAAAATATCAAGTTACTTAAAGTTAATAAGATGAATCTTTAATGTAAATGGTGTGAATATGGGGTGAGATAGAGATCTTAAGTTAGAATGAGGTTATGGTTATTGAAATCGTTGATGCTATAGGTGATGATAATAGATAAACAAATATTAAGTTATAATGAAGTCATGATTTAAGATAATGAGTTTACTAATAGTGAGACGAATTAATGGGTTATAGAGATTTCATTGAAGAGATGAGATAATATGTTGTAATGTTATCCCCGTGAACTTAGCTCAGTTGGTAGGGATATTATATATTATATGCAAGGGTCGGGGTTCGAACCCTGGACACCCCACTTCTCCACAATTTAATTGTGTGAGCTCTAGCCACTAGGCTACTTGACCAAAATAAAATAAAAAATGTTGTAATGTTGTTTTTAATAAGATGAATAAATGTAATAATGGTGTCGTTAATTGGCGAGAGTTTTGTTTCGTCGTCGTGTCGATAATTGGTGGGATAAATTTTGCAATGAATGTTGAATATTAGTGAGTTATATATTGTAAATTGGTGCTTAATATTGATGAGATACACATATAAATTATTAATGATGACGATATTGGCGAGTAATTATATAAATTAATGATGACGATATTGGTGAGTAATTATATAAATTCCGGTTTTTTTTTTTGGTCCAAAAATTCCGGTGACTTTATTGGTGAGTAATTATATAAATTTTGGTGACATTATTGGCGAGTAAATATGTAAACTCTATAGTGTTTTATTTGGTGAGTTTCTTCGTGCATCATATCATAATTAGGATTCTGGTGACGTGTATGTTCAGTAACATAACTCTGACATACAATATTGGTGAGTAGAAATGTTACCACATGCATATAGGTGATAAGGGTGTGTTGCATAATGCATATAAATGTTGATGTGAATAACTGGTGTGTGTTGTGAATGATGTGTATCAATGGTGGCGTTAAAATTGACGAGAGCTGTGAATGATGTACTTAACTGTTGATGACTAAATATTATTATTTATTAATTTTGTTCACGTGTACTAATTACATGTTATGAATTGCATTTTCACCCCGTTTTTTTGTCGTGTGTTTGTGGTGTCTGTACTCGTGAGGTACATATACTCAGGTGAGAAGAACAAGAAACAAGAGTGTAATTTATACTATTGGGTTGGGAAGATAGATTGGGAACAAAAAAATCAAGAAAATTGATTGGGAAGATATCAGGTTTGTAATTTATGGTACAAGGAACAAAAAAAAAGTAACAAGAAACAATTTTCTAGTTGGAAGATTGGGAAGAAAAAAGAAGAAAAAAAAAATTAAAAGAACAAAACATGAAGAAACATGGAAAAAGTGGGAGTCGAAGGTTTTACCAGGAATAGAGGAGGCACGCGCTTGATAGTTTTATGCTATCAGGTTGCTAACCCACCAAAAACTAAGGATAAGAATAACAAAGGAGGAGGAAGATATGATTAGAAATAGGTTAAACTTATCCTTCCTTGTGGGTACACCAAAAGGATTGAGTCAAGATATGATAATCTAAACATATGTCTCCTTATCATGCACACCAAACGGACAATAATAGTTAATTAATATTATGTTATGTGTGATGCATGCATTAGAAGAAAAAGAAAACAAAGAGCATAATTATATGCACTTACGCACGCATGCGTACGCGCGCGCACCTAAACAAACAAACTGAAACACAAACACACACAAGCTCACACATTCATATGAACATTTACGGGAAGTCTCCCCATTAAATTATAAATAAAAATCAAGTTTTAAGATGTGTGCAGCCGAATATCATGTCCTTTTTAATGCTAGACAACATTTTTTAAAAAATAACTTCTCAATGCATCACTCCCACAATTTTTCAATGGTATCATTGACATTGCGCTTACACGAAACATGTCATTACACGTGATTTCATTTCACCCCACCATTCTCATATGCATCCGCAAGATTGCAGCCACGTCAAGTGTTGCTGTCAAACCATGATCCTTCTTTTTATAAGCATAATACCCAGATCCAGCTCCAACTGAAAGCAACTCAAACAACGGAAACCAACAGCTAAACCAATTTTCAATGAATTTCTATTTTCATCAAAAACTTCAATCGAAATACTTCATTTCAATACACAGTTTATCTCAGTCGTAAGTCCTGTTGAAGCAGAAAATCCAAAATATAAGTTTTGATTCACCACTTTTTTAAGACCAAGCTCCATATGAGATAAGGAATGAATTCGATATGTTATTCATATTGCTATTGATACATTTATACAGTGATTGTCTACAAGGAATAATGACTTGAGACAAATACCATTATGGATAATAATTGGTAGAACAAAGTCAAAACCAGTACCAGACCAAACATGAGAACCATTATATTAATTACAAGTTATGGTGAGAGATATGATATTGGCATTAACTTGATGGTAATTAAATTATATGTCTTGACTTGTCTGCATGACTGTTGCATCCTTAACACTCCAAACTTAAATTTGGTTTAGCCAATTTTGCAACTATAGGTAAATGTAGTGAAGGTTGTACCACCATGTAAACTGTTTCCATCATATTCTATCCACAAAACGTACAACCGAGTCTCGTTCGAGGCGATTTCAAACGAGAGAAATTCTGACATTGGAACGAGAGCCGTCAATGTCAAGTCTGATATGATTGTTGTCACGGTCAAACTCATTTTTACTTTCAACTCATTTTTAGTTAATATTAATTCTACAAAATCAATTCACTTAAAATCTATTTTCTTGACCGCCGAGTCAAACATACACCTATACTATCTTTTACAGTTTGATAAAATGATAGAATATTTTTTACTCCCAACATTTCCCCCCTAATCACACCACCAATTAGTAGCAAAAACCTCAAAAATTAAACTAAAATCTTTTCAAGATGTAATTGAGCATCTAAGCTAGAAGCCTTTCTTTCAGTAAAAATTAATAATCATTTTCATATTTGAACGTGTGACAAGTAGCTACAATAACGGTCCTTCATTGTAATGAAATTACAAAATAGTCACTGATTATGAACTTCGTTAGTTAAAATAGTTGCTACAACAAATGTTCATATTTTCGATCAAGAAATGCTTACATCTCCTGTGTCTACGCCCCATTTTCACACTCTGCGTTAACCCACCACGTTTCAACCATCTAATAGGTATAAGGTCATGGAGTTAAAGGAAGCATTACATAGTGCACAATCAAAAATTATTTTGTAATTTTGTTATATTGATAGACAATTGTGACTATTTGTTACACATTCAAAAATAAAAATGACTATTTAAGATAAGCACCTTTCAATTACGCACTCCGTTTTATCAAATAAACAATTTTCTTTCTTTTTGCCACTTTTTTAACAATTCCAAGAAAAAAAATGGCGTCAACATAAATTTTTTCTTTGAAGACACTTATCAACAAAGATAATTCTTGCACTGAACGACAATTAACTTTCGTTCAACAGTGAACAATAGTTAACTACCATTAAAGATATTTTTGAAAATATGTGGTGCCTGTGGTAAACAAATTTGATTTAAAAATAAAAAAGATTATCAAAATACTTTATACACAATGAAGTTCACTAGTTCTGGAATATGAATCATCTTCTTCACTCTTTTTTCTGCTCTCTCCTAACTCTTTATCTTTCTGTCTCTCTCTCTTAAATTCACAAATAAAAATATACTCTATCGGTTTCAAATTATAAGCCGCTTTGGGAAAAAAATTGTTCTAAACTATAAATCGTTTTACAATACCAATGAAGAATTAATGTTGCTTTCCATATTATAGCTTTTACTATTTATTACTTTTTTCCTTTCAATTTTAGATCTCAACCGTTTATTTATTAAAATGATCTTAACTATACAATTTTGATCGGACTGCTGACATGTTTTACAGCAGGAAATCTATTTCCCACTTTTTTCCGATATAATGATAATGCTCTGGAAACAAGCAATGATGTTTGAATGTAGGACAGTAGGACCTACCCAACTCATCACCATTTGACCAATTTTAGTGGCTTGTATGATGGCAACTTACTAATTACCGAGAGTATATAGTAAAGGACAATTTTTATCCCACCAACATTTTTCACCGCATTATTAAAAGAGCATAAAGCTCTCGGAAATTGAACTGAATCTTTCCTGCAATGGAAGCATCTAAACTACATAACCCTTTCCGTAAATTAATTTAAGATAACCAAACTTTTTAGCCACCATAAACTAAATTTTATAACAGAAACAGTTTTCAGTTACGCATTTCTTTTTCTAAATAAACAATTTTCTTTCTTTTCACAACTTTTTTAACAATTCCCGTAAAAAATGACGTCGACGCACGTTAAATCTGATCCCAACAGATTCCTTTTTCTTTCAGTGAAGTAATGGAATTTGACGGTGTTATCTTCCTAACAAACTCCGTTATTTCTTCTAACCGACAACACTTTCATCATCATCACCATCACAATGGATCCCTTGATCCGCAAGTTCCGCCGCCACATTCTCCATTGGCTTCACCGATCTCGCTCCGGTAACTCAATTTCAATCCTCTGTAGCACCCATACTTCTGATGGAAACTGTGTCACGTGATTACATTCAATTAATTCATACCAGTAGTATTCAAGTGTCAGTGTCGTATCCGGTGTCTGAGTGATATGTAATTTGTTGAATTGTTGTGCAGGATCGGTGTTTTTTGTGAGGAGGATTTCGTACAAGGAAGTAAGAAAAGCAACTGATAGTTTTCAAAGAATAGTTTATAGCAATTCTGAAGTTTCTGCATATGCTGCGAATTTTGGTGATAGTGGTGTTTGTTTGGTGAAAGAATTGAAAGATTTTGATAAAGGAAATGATGAGAATTTTCATAGACAAGTGCAATTGTTGGGACGTTTGCATCATCGACATCTTCTTTCGCTTAAAGGTTTTTCTTTGGGACATGATCGCAAGAGCAAGAGGTTTCACATTTTTTCATTTCTTTTTTATTGATTTTTCTGGTTGAGTATGAAAATTTGCATGATTAGAATTTATAAATGGTGATGGTGATGGTTTCACATTTTTAGTTGTGATTATAAACATTTTTAATGATTTGACGATTATGATTGATTGACAGTGTGAAATATCTTTACATTGAGGATGTATATAAATTGAATTCCTATTTTATGTTAATGGGTCTGCACTTATAAATAATAATAATAATAATCTTCACTAATGGGTAAATTGAAGGTAAATTTATTTTAAAATAATTGAGATGTAGAAGTAAATTTTAACTTATATAAGATATTAATATTTAAAAACATCACAGTTTGTTTTTATGAAAAAGACACATCATTGTTATTGCAAGATTCTTTTGATAATTCTTTCTTGTAAATGTTAAAAAGTTTATCAAAACTGGCTCTTATTCATTTCTATAGGATGAGATTGTATGCTTTTGGACATGGACTGTTAGAGTTTATTTGGTATGGGGGTAGATAGATATTGCAATTTCGTAACTTTTGCATTGGATTAATCCTGCAGGCTGCTTATATTTGACAACATAGATAATGGAAGCTTAAAGGAACATCTCAATGGTATATTTTGAAACGAAAAAAATAAGTTTAGAAGAGTATCTTGATGAATTTTGCAATATTTTTATTTTGTTATAATGTTTGGATGCTAACAGACCCCTTGAAAACTCCCTTAAATTGGAGGACGAGGTTGCAGATAGCTAATGGTGTTGTGGCTGCACTGGTAAGCTCTGTAAATTAAAGCATGTCTAACTTGATAATGCACTCTTATTTTACTTTATGTTACAATTAATTTGAAAAACCTAAAATTTAGGATGTGGGATATTCCCTGCTAAATTGACGTTTTTCAATACCTACTCCGTGTTAAGAAAATTGCTTGGTCAATTTTGCGAAAAGAATGATGGAAATATATTAGGCTACTTGGTTTTCATGGACGATTGTATGAGTTATCTTATGTCTGTTCAATTTGTGTTTAGTGTCATTTAGAAATTGATCTTAACCTACCAAAAATTCGACTTTAGGCAGGAAGGCTAACTATCTGTTTGTCTACTATTCTCCCCAGTGTACTTAAAGGGGGAAAATGATCAATTCTCATAAATGTTCGAGTGATGCTGATAGAAAATGAGATGAAAGAAAATGACAGAACAATAGTAAATTCTGTAAATTATATGAATGGACAGAGTATGAGAAGAACGTTGTAAATGCGTGTTTTGATACCCTAGCCATTAAAGCTACAAACAATTAGTAGAAGCTACAAAATTTGCCAACCACGTTTAACTGATTTTGGCGCCTTCTTACGTATGTTGATTCTCAATGCAGGAATACTTGTTTCTCTTCAGTGAACCACCAATAAGTCACGTCTCTATCAGCTCTAGCAATATTATGTTAGATGAGAACTTCACCCCTAAAGTAAGGAAATACTTCCCTGTATCTCACTATAATGTTATCTGATTGCTCATTTCCAAGTGCAAATTAAAAAATAATCTAATTTAGAATATTATTAAATGAGATTTCAATCTGTTGTTACCTTGTTACAGCTATCTGATTTTGGCCTTACCGGTGGAAGTTCGTCGCCATATTCACAAGGTCGCTTCTCTTTGTAAACTATTCTAATACTCTTACAACAAAAATCAAATTTCAAGTACTTGCACTTTGTAATTTATATATTTATATGCTCATTAGCATCATTCATTTCAGATTGCATGGGGCCGGAAAGTTGCAAGATTATATTCCAACTTGGAGTGCTCATACTGGAACTTGTAACAGGTCAATCTTCGGAGATGGAAGGTTCTGATTTAATTGAATGGATACAAGAATCCAGATTTTTTAGTTCCATAGATAAGATGTTAGACCCTGATCTTGGAAACAGTTATGAGTATACGGAGCTTAAAAGTCTTCTAGCTGTGGCAAAATTATGTATCAAATCTTGGGACAAGCCTTCATATACAATTCTTCAGTTATTTAGGTATCTCCAAAAGGAGACTGATATTCCCCAAGATTAGGTATGTTACTTGGGAGAATATAGGAGAATGTTGGTTTTGTGTGAGTGTGAATATCAATATGATTCTTGCCTCTTGGAGAGACTCAATTTCATTAACCTCGTCTGATAGGGTATTTTTACAATAACTGCTGATGACACTGATGAAGTGTTGTCTTTGTTTTGGATCATTTTACAAAAAATCACTTCTCAAAATCACTTTTAAGGTTTTGTTTATTTGTTTATTTCAGCTTTAAGAAATAAAAATTAAAGTGTAAAGATTTTAATTTCTAATTATGGTGAAAATTTATTTATAGGAGCTGTTGAAAATACTGTATATCAATATGTGTGAACTTAAGAGAGAAAGGATTGTACTTTAAGGACTACCTTTCATTTTAAATCGTTATGATATTGAGGTACTACTATTTATAAAATATTAAAGATTAGATACCATTTTCTTATTCTGTTAGGTCTAAATAGAAGAAATTATTGTACTTGAAAATGCTACTTTGCGTATTGCTTACTTTGCGTAGCTAAAAATGTTCTGCCAACTGGTTCAATTTGAGTAAAGAAGGGATGAAGCTGGAAAAGTTATGCCTCCTTTGTCATTTGGCTGCGGGAAAATCAGAACTCATTTTTGTGTAGTTTTAGATGGCGCAATTGGTGTGCTTTTCTTCTCAACTTGGTACCCATGTGTCATTGCAAACCGACTTGAAATGATGGAAAAATGATTAAACTGTGAAGATCATTGTACGGGCTGGGATCCTCTCCATATGGAGAGGATATTGATCCTCGTTATGCCACAACTTTTCTGTATAACTCTTTGGAAGGCATCATATGAGTTCTGGGATACAACCACGCTAATGCAAAGATGAATGCCCATTCCATGAATGTGCCTCCCTCACCTTACATGGAGCCCTCCCGAGTCCTGGTGCAGGATGCAGGCTCTTTAAGGTGGGATATATTGTTCGGGGATTGGTGGCAAGGAATTACTTGAAGGAAATGATGAGGCTAGATCAAAGTTGGTGCATGCAGATTGCACAGGAGGAGGAGCTCAACAAAATCATCGTTGAAACTGATGCGGAAGTGGTTTACAAAATGCATAAATCCCCGATTTTCCCGCAATAGATTCTGATTCTATATTGTTCATGATTGTAGGTACCTATTGTATAAGTTTCAATCTATGTGATGTATTATTCCACTTTAAAAGGCAACTGAGTATTGTTGTCTATGTTGTGATAAAAGTGAATAAAGAGGTAGGATATAGCATATGGCAAGGAGGTGTCCATGCTACATACTTGTGGCATCTGACTGCTGCTTCCTTCAATTTCTGGTCCTTCCACGGTTTGTTTGGGATTTTGATCTGATTGAGTTGGGGATTCAAATTCTTTCCTCAGGGTGGTCATCAGGTGTGCCCTCTAAACTATTTTTTCCATGTTAGGATGTTCATATCTCTTACTACTCCTTAATGAAATGGATTTGCAAGACTACTTTCCCTAGGATTTGGAATAGGAGCTGGCACTAGGAAGGGATCCACTAGGTCTGCTGTCTTATTTTGATTACCTTGGTTCTTCTGTAACATAATAATGTAAAGGAAATGTATTCATTCTCCCTACATTCACGACACGTGCAATTTTGGACTTCTACAATGTTACCTTGACGTACTTTGATGAAATGAATAATTAGTTCTATAATAAAGCATGAAACCACATATAATATTCAGTTGTTATCTACCAAATCCTCTTTATATCTCCTATCAAAACCTTGCAACAATGCATATAAACATTGTAATTGTCTTGGTGGATCCCATTCGGAGTCAAATGACCTACACTACTTTAAAGCATTGTTGAAGGTTTTAGACGGGAGAATGAATGATCTAACAAGAGAAGATGGTTAGATCACCTGGAACCTAACTTTGCTAAAAAAAGGTCAATAGAACATTGCAGAAGTAGGATAACATATACATTTTTAAATTACTATGTTTCACAAGAGCAACCAAATATTCAAAATTACTCATAATGAAAGGCTATGATGCTATGAAACTGACGCCGTTACAAAAGTTGAACAAGCAAGAAAGCAGTTTCCGTCATTAGTATGTCTTGTGATTTCATCTTATTTGTATAAATTCTGTCACATATTCACTATACTTACCTTGAAGTATGATATGTTATATTTTTCTTTTGAGCACTGTTATATTGACGTCCAAAATCTAACAACTTAACCCACACATTATCACCTCCCATAAAGCAATTCAAGCTTGCACGGATTTTGAGATAACTTAAAATGATTAAAAAGATCGATTTTGTAATAGTTAACCGTATCAACATACAATGTGAACAACTTAAAGGTTGTTCATTTATCATTCCTATTTCCTTTTTGAATGTTCAAAGGCTATTGACGAGTGTTGTTAAAGGATCTAGATACTCACAGTGACATTTTCGACAACAATATCTGCCGCAAAATTTGAGCTATTTGATTCAGTACAGACACGCTCAAAATATTTGTTTGGTGGGTATGCATATTGATACACTCGTAGAAAAATAATAAAACACAACACCACACTCAAAATGCTAATAATAACTATTGGAATAATGACGAATTTCCACCGTAAAAACAAAATAATGAATTTACCTAAAAAAATGAATGAATTTTCACCAATCACAATTGTCGCGGGAAATGATATTTGTACAACCGTTTTTTGACAACTTTTAGATAATTTTCTCTCTCATACTCACATTATATTCTTACTCTCTCTCTTTCTTTTTCTCTCTCCATTGTTTTTGACCAATGAGAAGAGAGAAAAATGAGGTTGTCATAAAAGTTGTTAGCAAATGGTTGTTCAAATATCATTGCTCTTGTCGCAATTTCATAAATTTGCATAGTAACTTCTCCATTGTTGCAAAATGAACCATATGTTTATGAACACCACACACAAATGATTGCAAATATCGTAAACTTATACATTTCAAACAATATAAACAATCAATCTCCATTTGTGTTGTTTGACGAAACAAGGTTTGTAGCATTTGAAATTTCTTTTATTCATAGCGGACCGTCTAATTTCAATTTCACATCGCTGTGAATGGAAACTTGATCTTCTTGTTGTCGACACCGAGTTACTTGTTCTTTGTAATAGGTTTCAACCTTATTTTAGCCTCACCATTTCATCTCATAATTAAGTGTCTAATTAATCTAACGGTTGAGATGCTTGGCCGAGACTGTGTTGTAAAGATAATAGTTGATGAGGATCTGAATGCTTTAAACATTCATATCATCGTCAACTACTTTCTCTAAAGACTATCTATGACAAAAAACTTAACTGTTGGATTAATTAGACGGTTGGAATATACAATGAAAAAGTAAGATTTAAAAAAGATAACCTCCATTTGTTTTTTACAAAGATAAAACGAGTTGGTGCTCGACGGCAAATAAATCAAGTTTAGATCAATGGCAGATGTGAAATTCAAATTGCAATTTAGATCAACGACAGACTGAGTTGTATAGGTTGTAAGTATACTTGCATTGACTACTCACAAAGTTTAAAGCATGAGACTATTTTATATGCAATCATTTATGTGATGTGTTCATGAATATATGGTTTGTTTTGCGGTAAAAACTACTATAAAAATGTATGGAATTGTGGCAATTGTGGTGAGTGAAATTCATTTTTTTTTCCGATGGAAATTAATTCTTTTGTTTTTTTCAGTGGATATTCATTTATATTCTAATAGTTGTGTGATAATTATTATCATTTTGAGTGTAATGTTGTGTTTTATTATTTTTCTACCCTAACAATATGTATACCCACCATACAAATTAAATATTTTGGGCGTATGTATTGTATCCAATTGCTAAGATCTTAAACCAAAGATTGTCGTTGTCGAGGATCCAAATCCGTTGTTTGAAGACTATTTGATATTGCTATGGTTATTAAGGTTGTTTAAAATAACAGCAATCAGGCATATATCTCAAACAAGCTAAACAAAATTGAGTAGTACAATAGCAAAAGCAATGAAAACACAAACAACAAAATGAAAAACTAGATTAAGAAATTTTGTGCACCGAGAAACTCTTTTTGAGTACTTAAGTGGACTCTACTTGTACACACATGTGTGTATAGAGAGAGAGCGCTTAGCAAAGCCACTCTCCCCAATAGACACCCTTTTATTTTGCTCCACAATGAGACTATCTATTATGTACCAAATTTAGAGTGTAACATTGAGATCGTTTTAAATATTTTGGAGGCATTATTTTAATTTTGAGCTTCAAAACAGTGAACATCAGTGTTTGTCTATGCATAAATTTTGGCCCTTAAAAATTGATATATGCTGGAAGTTGGACCCTTAAACACTTTGGAACCCTCAATTTAGAATTTATTGATGTAATTATGTTCAAAATTTCAGATTTGATTAAAATTTGGGTCCTTAAATATAAATTTTTTTGGGAAATTTGGGTCATCAAAATTTTGAGACAATGTGCACTAACCGAGCTTGCACCAGTTCACTCGCCCTGGGTAAGAATCTCCCATTATGGATGGTCTTAAAAAAATCAAATAAATGTGAGAGAAGAAGCATGCATACACATAAAAACATCAAATAAATGTGTGAGAAGAAGCATGAATACCCATTTTTGCATTTTGTAGGGAGGAATCACTATGATGTCAATTTCCATTGGAACTTGAGTGAAATTTTTCACTCTCGCGACAAGGTCATTATTGTTGTTACCACCGTCTTGTGTGTCTCTCTTCTCATAGCCTTCTTCTCAAACTCTTTTTAGTGTTTCATTTGAAATTTAAAAACTTGAACAAAACAAGTATGAGTGAGGAAAGACAAAACCAAGTGTTTCATTAATGAAAGAAAAAAAAAGGACGCAATTAAGGATAAGGCTATTAAAACCCTTGCTTTAGGCTCATTAAAAGAACTTTTTATAATGATTCTAAACAAAAAGTTTACATATGTAGGAAAAAAAAAGACATTATATATTAAAATTTGTTTAGATCTCATTTACCATTGAAATTTTTTTGACCGGCCATCCCAAAATTCCTACATTATTATCTGTCAAAAAATCCTATTTACCAGTACTAAAATTAGTATATAATCAAGTTATAGCAATTATGGTGATAAATATAAGTTTTGTATATATCATGAGAGAAAAGGGAAAAAAAGAATCGAGACGCAAAACACAAATCAATATGACAAGAAAAGAAAGGGTGAGAGACTTGGAGAAAGATCTAACACATCACTTGTAGGCTACAGCCTATTATATTTCTTAAGAAATGAACATAATGCATGTTTAAATTCTCGACAATAAGACGGAATCACAATAAATTATTGTGATGCAAAAGCTACACTATTATATGTAACTTTTTCAAAGTTATTCATTGTGGTTTTGACAAACACACGTTGAAACTAAATATGTACATAAGCAAAAAACAAATTGAGAATTATTAAAGTGGGATCTGAAATGTGGGTGTTCCTCTAAAGTTATAGGACATTGGCATTTGAAATGTTAAGGAAGATGGGGAAAAAAAACATGCTTCAAAAAAAGGAGAGAACTAAGATCTAAGATTGAAAAGAAAAAAACAAGTAGAGAAAAAATATGTGTTGTTAGAGGTATAAGAACTAACAAATAGATGAAAAAAGATGCTTTGAAGGAGGAAGAGAGATATAAGATGAAATGAAAAAACCGTGGTTGATGTTGAAGGGTAACAAGCATTTTTATATGGTGAAGCATTGGTTAAAGTTAGGGGGTAGGGGTCCGTTGTGTGTACCTTAGAAGTGAAGTGATGGAGTGTTATGAGTAGAAAAATTAGACATGTGATTGCTTAGGAATAAATGGTAAATAAGACACAACTACTAAAAAGAGTTATTGTTTTATACATGGAAGTAGCAACTCGGTGATAAGTGTGTGGTCGTAACTTCGTGGCTTTTTTATTCTTCTTGGTTAATTACATTTTTAGTCTCCTTAGTTAGTTTTTTATTTTACTTTGTGTACATAATGGAGTGTTATGAGTAGAAAATCATATTAGATAGTTCATTGTTTAGGAATAAATGGTAAAAAGGACACTACTAGTAAAAAGAGTTATTGTTTTGTACATGGAAATAGCAACACGGTGATAAGTGTGTGGTCGTAACTTTCATGTCATTCTTATTGTTCTTAGGTTAAATTACATTTTTATTATTTTGTGTATGGGATGGAGTGTTATACGAAGAAAATCATATTCGATAGTTCGTTGCTTAAGAATAAATGGTAAAAAGGACACTACCGATGAAAAGAGTTATTGTTTTATATATGGAAATAGTAACTCGGTCCTAAGTGTGTGATTGTAATTTTAGACCATTGTTATTTCTTTAGTTAATTTTAGATTTTATTCAAGGTCGTGTTATTTATTTAGACACAAGATATCCAACATGGTACATAAATAAATGTAGATATTTGATTTGAGTAGACAGATATAAACCATAAATATACCACTTTTTTTAAGCAAAGAGAGATATGAATTGACAAGAGAAAAAATAATATAAAAGTCACAAATACAGATATGTTAGAGTTGCTGTTGAATTTTGCTTCAAAAAACATTTCACATTATTTTAGTTCTAAAATTTTTGTTTTCATTTTGATTCTTTTAAGTTATGAATGTTAGACATTTTAATTTTAATCACTTACATTTTCTTGTTTCATCTTAGCCTCTTTAAATTATAAATGTTAGACATTTTAGTTATTTAAGTTACAAATGTTTGACAATTTTGTCTTTGTTACAAACATTATACACCGATGAAAATGACCAAAATGTCTAGCCTTTATAACATAAAAACACCAAAATGGAATAAAATGGTTAAATGAATAAAGTGTATAGTATTTTATAACTTAAAAAGGTCAAATTGGATCCGAAAAAACTTAAATTATAAACGAAACCTAAAACTAACTTTGATATTTAAAAATGTAATTTAACCCTTTTCAAAAGAAAACTAAAAGCACGACTTTTCTCTAAAGTCACCCACACTCTTTAAAAAAAATCTATTTTTACGTAAATATATTTAAACAATCACTCTGCATTTAAGTAATTTTTACGTAAATATATTTAAATAATCTCCGTAAAGTTAACTTAGTTGGTAAAGATATTGCTTATTATATGCAGGGGCCGGGGTTCGAACCCGGACACTCCACTTCTCCACAGTTAAATTGTTTGAACTCTAGCCACTAGGTTACTTGACCAAAAAAAAAAAAAAAATTAATTTTTAATCGAAATTAATTTTATAAAATTAATTCAAATTACTTCTCATTATCATTGAACCAAACACAATTAGTTACTCTAAAACCCTGTCCTCATGAGCTTAGCTCAACTAGTAAGGACGATGCATCATATATGCAAGGTCTGGAGTTCAAATCCCGGCCACCATCCAAAAAAAGAAAGCCTCCAAAAAAATTAATCTTCAAACTCCTCTCTTATTACTCTCGGACTCTCTCTCTCTCTATCGGTTACCCTTTATTTGTTGTATCCCTCTTGATAATTTCATTTTAGTTTTTTTTTCTTTTTTTTCCAAAATAAAATAGTCAAATCAATGATATACATAAAGAGTAACAATTTACAAAATATAGTTAATATTTAAAAGGTTCTTTATATTTAGTTTTTACACATGAAATACAAAAATATGATTTAATCTAACTTCTATTTTTTAATGAGAAGAGAATAAAACTATTTTATTACATATTTGGTATTACAACAGGTTTACCCATATCACGGTGGCTCACATTGATTTCAACAAATTCACATTGATATCAAACTTGCACTTGGATCGATTGCAAACAAACCCTTGATATACACTTATTTTTTGGAATTAGAATTGCCAAGTTTGTTGTATATGGAACTGGTAATTGAGGGCTTGTGCGCGAACGATGAGATTTCAAGGCATATGTGACATGGTCAATTGAGTTTGTGGATGTCTAGAAAAAAAGTCCCATCTATTGAAGTTTCAATAGTATTCCACATCTTTAAATTTTTTAAGGCTCTGTTTGGATTGATAGAAAACAACGGAGCGAAGCGGAATGGAACATAACGGAATGGAATTGACCGGAGTGGAACGGAACAGAGATTCCATTCCATTGTTTGTATACTTTTTGATGTGGTGGAATAAGGTTTCCATTCCATTGTTTGAAATGTGAACAGAATAGAGCAAATTATAATTATTTTATTTCCACTTTTACCCTAATATAAGAAACATGATTATTATATAACACGTATTATGTTATATTAAAAATTATACATCTACCTAACTAGTAATACCCTTATAATTAAATATTATTATTTTTTTCCCTACCGTAATAAATATTTTAATTGAGAAGCTTTATTCCATTGCATACACCCTAAATTGGGGGAAAAGAAAAATTGAAGGATTTGATGGAATGGGATGGAATGAGTTCCATTGTGTTCCATTCCACTCCATTCATTTTTTACAAATCCAAACAATGGAATCTTATTATTTACCATACCACTCCATTCCATTCCATCACATACCACCAATCTAAACATAGCCTAGAGGTAACATTTGACATCACATTCAACAATTAACCGGTTATGCTTGCGCCGGTTACTTTTAATAAAATTACATTTGGTTCGTTATTTTTTATTTATTTTTGCTAAGCATTTGGTTCATTATTAATCATGAACCTCAGTACCTCAACATAAATTTTTATTGGAAAGGACAAGAGATTAGGATTGCTAATTTGCAATATTTTGATTCTGATCAGATGAAGTTGTGACTGCGCCGGAAAGCTCTTTGTATATTAAAGCATGTCCAAACCAAAGCTTTTTGATGATACCTTGAACTTGATATGAAATGAAATTGGACTTTACCTACCAAATATTTGACTATAGACAAGAAGGTTTTTTTTTTTTTTTGAAGGATGTAGACAAGAAGGTTAACAATCTATTTGTTCACCATTTTCCCTAATGTTATTCAAGGAAAAAAAAATCAATTCTCGCTAATGTTCCGGTGATGTTATTGTATTTGGCTTCAAATTTGTGTTTTGGAGAAACCGAGAAATCGTGACATGATTTCATTAGCGTGTCACGATTTTGGTAGTGCCGAGAGCATGTTTTCTGGATGTTCAATCATGACACGACACGATTTTAGGAAAACGTGTCACGATTTTCGGTTTGTTGGGCATGTTTTTAGGATAAGGTTGGTCGTACTTTGGGTCGTACGCAATTTTGCAAAACGTGACACGATTTTGACAACTGAAGACTGCTATATAAGTGTTTCTGTGCAGATTTTGAAGTAGAACTTGAAGTGAGAGAAACTTGGATTACAAAGGAGGTAACTTTAGAGTTGAATGTCTTTGTAGTGAGGTTCTCTTGAGTTGGGAAACATTGTAAACACCTTGGATAGTGAGATTTCACCATTGGAATGATCAAAAAGCTTCCTTTTGTGTTTTCTCTTAGGATTCATTGAGAGTGTGAATGACATGAAAATGGGTAGAAATTATGTCTTGTTCTTTTGTGAGCTTTTAAGTTAATCTCTTGTAACGCATTTGTATCACTTTCATCTTAGTGGATTGGAGGGCTGCTCTCTCCCTCAGAGTAGGTCATATTGGACCGAACTGAGTTGCCATCTTGGTGTGTTTGTTCCTTTCTTTCATCGCTTATCTTTATTGCTTTGATTATGCTTGTGGTGTTGCTCTACGCTTAGATTTATGTCTGTTTTTGTTTTTGTTGCTTGGAGACACTTTATCTATTGATTACCACTTCCTTTGCTCCATACATCTTTGTTATTCATTGATGTGATTTTGTCCAAATTCACAACAGATATAATGGAAAATAAGATGAAAGAAAATGACAAAAAGAAAAACCAGTAAAGTCTGAAAATTATTTGAATGGACACAATATGAAGGAAAAACATTGTGTAAGCTTGTTTTGAGTAAAAGTACAAAACTTGTCTAGCATGTTTAGCTGATTTTGGCCCCTTCTAACATATGTTGATTGTTCTTCTCCTCTTGCACTAAGAGCATTCCTGAGATGTTACAATGCAACAATAAAGCACTTAACTTTGTCGTAAATTATTTCACTCAACTACTGTTGCAACACCTTAGATCACTTCAGCACTTAATCCTACACGGTTAAACGAAACACATGAATTACAATTATTTAATCAAAATAATACAAATTACCCAGTTATTAGATTGAAATTCTAGCTAGATTGGATAACTCTCATTTCTCATATTATGAGAAAAAACGGTCCTACTCCATTTCAACTTTGGTCACGCCTTCGTACATTGAATTGGTGCCTGCACCGGTTCAATATTCGGTCTTATTTTGATTACTTGGACCAAGGCTTTTTCCCTTAGGATTTGGAATAGCTGCTGGCACCTTAATAGAACTAGGTAGGGATCCACTTCTGTCTTATTTTGATTACCTTGGTTCATCTGCAACATAATAATGTAAAGTGAAATGTATTCATTCTCCCTGCATTCACGACGCGTACAATTTTGGACTTCTGCAATGTTACCTTGATATGCTTTGATGAAATTATAATCTAGTTCATCTAAACACATTCCTTAAAATGAACAATTAGTTCTGTAATAAAACATGAAACCACATATAATATATAAGTTGTTAGTTACTTAATCCTCTTTATGTCTCCTATCAAAACCTTGCAACAATGCATATAAAACATTGCAACTATCTTGGTGATCCCGTTTGAAGCCAAATGACCTACACTACTTTAAAGGCATGGTTGAAGGTTTTAGACGGGAGACACGAATGATCAAAAACTAGTTAAAATATCATATATATTTTCATTGGTTAATTCAAAATATATCCACAAAGAGGACCAATCCGAGTAAGGATCTACACCGTACTGGGACCTTACTCAAAGAGGATCCATATCATGTACACACCCTAGATTTCACTGGATCGTGGTCTGTATCTTCAATCTGAACCGTCCAGTTTGAATCTAATGTTGTAGCTATCCGCATACCATTACAAGTGGCCCTTGAGGACACCTCTCTAGGTGAAAGCTTAACATCCAAAAACATTACTATCCCTGATAAAAAGAGTTTTACTGTTTTATGCATGAAAATAGCAACTCGATGATAAGTGTGTGGTCGTAAATTTATGCATTTGTTATTTATTTAGTTAATTTTAGATTTTACTTTGTAGTCGTTTTATTTATTTAGACACAAGATATCCGACATCGCATGTAAATAAATGTTGATGTTGGATTTGAGGAGAGAGATGGATTGACAAGAGAATTTCTTTTATAAAAGTCGCAATTTCCATGGATATGTGACTGTTGATGTTGAATTTTGCTTAAATTTTATTGTTCAATCCATTTTTACGTAAATATATTTAAACAACCACTTAAGGTTTAAATAATTTTTAATCAAAATTAATTTTATAAAATTAATACATTCAAATCAATTCTCATTATCTTGAACCAAACACAATTATTAGTTACTCTAAAACCCTCCAAAAAAGTTAATCTTCAAACTTCTCTCTTATATTACTCTCGGATTCTCTCTTCTTCTTTTTTAATTCTTGTGTCGCTTGTCCTTTAAACACCACCCACTTGGAGTGATAGTCCACACTTATGATGCAAATCAATGTGCAGGGTGGTCCTTCTGTTGGAGTTTATTTGCAAAAAATGGGGAAAATGTAGAGACGTTGAGAAAGTATTATATGCATGTTATGGATATATCAGGCGCAGCTACCCTGCATCTGTTGCATCCCTCTCTTTCCTCTAACTTCATTATTTTTTTATTTAATTTTATAAAACAAAAATAAATGAAATGGATAAATTGATGGTCAAACCAATGACCTACCCTGCATCTGTTGTATTCCTCTTTCCTCTAAATAAATTGATGGTCAAAAGAAAAAGTACTATAGTGAGTGAACCCTCTTGAATCTTGATAATTTCATATTATATTTTTTTTTCAAAATAAAAAATAGTCAAATCAAATGATATACGTTAAGAATACAGATTATAAGAAAAAGAATACAAATTATAAGAAAATGTAGTTAATTTTTAAAAGGTTCTCTACTTTAGTTTTTTTACACATGAAAGACAAAAATATGATTTAACCTAACTTCTATTTTTAATGAGAAGAGAAATAAAATTAGAAATTATTGCATATTTGGTAATACGATGAGTTTGTCCATATCATTGTAGCTCACCTTAATATCAAACTTGACCGATTAAAAACAAACCTTGATATACACTTATTTTCTGGAATTAGATTAGCCAAATTTTTATCTCGTGATATTCCTAAGAGTGTTTTTGGATGATGTAATTCAAAAATTTTAAAGAATTTAGAATTCTAGACAATTTAAATGATTCAATTAAATTACTTTCATTTCTCAATACTTTTGTTTAGATGTAGTAACAAAAAATTTCATTGTCATCATTTTTGGGCAACTTTTATAAATTTAATTTTTTGGGCCAAATTCAAAAATTGTAATTAGGGGTCAATTTGTAAATTTCAAAATAATTGAGGGGTCAATTTGCAATTTTTATAAATTTATTGGGGTCAAATTGTTTTGAGGACCAAAATGCAAAATTTGAAAAATTATAACTTTGAAGAATTTTGAAATTCTTAACTTTTAAGTGTCATTTGAAATTCTCTAAATTTAACTTGAACAAAATACTTCATAAATTTCCATCATTTTGAAAATTCTTCAAATTACTATTCAAACAATGGAATTCATCTCAAAGTATTTAAATTCCCTCAAAACATTCCCCCATCCAAACACACTCTAAGAGTATTTTAATTTGTAGTTGGGATAAAAGTGTGAGTGGAAATAGGTTTGAAGCACTACAAAACAATTGAAGTTTTTATCCATCAAAAGTTTTTCATCACAACTTGCGTGTATCATTTAAAACTTTGAATGAATTTCCGCATGAATGTTTAGAATTTATTTATAAGAACTTCTCTTAAAAAAGTTAATGTTTTAAACAAAACATAAATTAAATATAAAACTTATAAGTGTTAAAAACACAAAAATCGTATTTAATTTATCTATTGCTAAAAAATTAAACTTCTGCAAGAGAGAATTATTAATGTAGTAAACATGAATGTGGAAAAAATTTAAACTAAAAAATTAGATCGATGAGATGATTTAAATTAAATAAGCGATTTATATCTAAATACATTCATACTCGTAAGTGATGACATGTGTTGTTGTTTAGATGGTGCTGATATGTTTATCTGTTTTTTGTTGAGGGAAAAAATAAGTATAAGTTTTTTACTTAAAAGATACATTTGACTGTACAAATAAATTATACATTTGAATTGAACCACTTGCTTTGTGTAATACCAACTTTAGATGCACGCAGCCAGTGGAGACCGAAGGTCAGAGACGACTGAAAGAAAAAGAATTACGAAAATTCTATTCAAGTTGAACCGAACGAACCTTCCACTAAATATGGGAAACAAGAGGGATAATCAGAATCAAGCTGCTACACTGAAACCAAACAGTAGTAGAGTTTATACTTAAAAATGTTTTTCCAAGGACTTGACCTCCTTTGTTAAACCAACTAAACAAAAACAACACATATTGTTGACAGAACATGAATTCACGTTCTTCTCTAAGAAAGAATTAATAATAAACATTTAACACCAATTAAGCACGGGCTTTTACTTATGCTACTTGTAAGCAAGTTGCAGATGCTTCACATGTCAAAATTAGTCCAAGATAATTTTGTGAATAATGAAATACCCTAACCTAGGGGAAAAAATCGGTGAAATATGCTAGTATTGTAATCTAACCATCTGAATCATAGGAAAATGAAACACGCAAGGAAGGAAAAAATTGCTTAATAAGAGAGAGTAAACAAGAGTAGCTGCAATTTTGCAAACACAAGGGAACAAATTATAAAAATAAATATAGGATATCTTTATACGGAAATAAATGCTACACTGTTTTTCAAAAATCATTTGATCAGGCACCACTATGTTTAACCCAACAAAGCTAAAACACCTCCATGAAGGACATCACCAAACTCATTACTGCTGAGCACACTGTACTCTTTGAGCACCACCAGGCATCTCATCATCCTCATCATATGCCTCTTGCTGAGCTTGCTGCCTTCTTCTTGTCTCTTCTTCAATGTTGACATCATGAAGTGTTGTCTCCTCACACTCATCCAGCTCCATGTCTGTCAACTGAGATACAGGCCTTGCTGGGAGAATAGTTTCCAATGCCTTGACCTGATCAAGAGTCAGAGACTCAGGGAACTCCACAGTGAAGTGAATGTAAAGCTTGCCCTTCATGAAAGGTCTCTGGTACATTGGCATTCCTTCATCATTGATTGCCTTGTATGAATCTGCATAACCAAAACATTGAAAAAATCAAAACAATTTCAACTACAAAACAATATTTTGACAATGCAAATGATCTACATACCAGGCTTGACAACTTCTCCAGGGTTTGATTTAATCAATAGTTGGCGAGAATCCAAATGAGTCAGCGCAAACTGGAAACCACACAAAGCCTCAGTGAGGGATAATGTGTGCTCTACAAAAAGATCTTCACCCTTTCGTTTGAACTTGGGGTGTTCCTTCTGTTGAAGTACAAAGACAATATCTCCAGTAACTGTATCCGGCTGCAAGACAAACAAAAAGTTAAAATCAGTATCTAGATTTTCAACAATCCAGCACAAACTAAGGAACACTATGATCCAAAACCTACCGCTTCATCAGCTTCACCAGGGAAGGTAATCTTCTGACCATTCTGCATTCCCTTCTCAACATGAACTTCAAGTACTTTCTTCTGTTGAACAACCTTCTCTCCCTTGCACTGTGGGCAACGATCTTTGTCACTGATGGTCTCTCCAGTACCCTTACATTCATTGCAAGGATGTTGCATTTGCTGAATCATATTGGCACCCAAATGCCTCATAGAAATCTTCATACCAGAACCTTGACAACCAGCACAGGTCATCGAAGCACCAGACTTTGACCCTTTCCTGTAATAATCAAACCAATCAACAATGTAAGAACTTCAAGCCATTAGAAAAATACCAACAAACATGCAGGTAGACCATCCATAACAAATACCCATTGCACTTGGAGCACAAGACATTTCGTGAAAGAGAAAGCTTCTTAGATGTTCCAAGGTAAAGATCCTCCAAAGAGACCTTCAAAGGGTGAACAACATCTTCACCACGTCTCTGCCTCCTTCCTCTGCTACTACCACCACCTGTTCACAAATACAACATTGTTACCACACAATCAAACAAACAGTTATCAATTGAATAATCTCTAAATTTCTAAATTAATATAACAAACAAGAAACCATACCAGGAAATCCACCTCCACCAAAGAAGGATGAAAAGATATCGAATGGATCATGGCCGCCACCACCACCGCCCATTCCTTCCTTAAGGGCATCTTCACCATACTGATCATATACCTCACGCTTCTCAGGATCACTCAAAACCTCATAAGCTTGTGCAAGCTCTTTGAACTACATCAAAACAAACAAACACAAATAAATTAACCCCTAATTTCAACGATTAACTAACCAAACCAAAATCCAAGATCAACTGCCATAATTCAAGCCCTAATTCAATAACACTAACTAATCACAATTCAAACCAGAACAATTATATAATTCAATCATCAATATCAGTACAACCGACCATCAATTATACATTCATGAATATCAATCCCAGTTGCATAATCAATATCAACACAACTAACAACAATAAACTGTATAATCATATCTGTTACAGCTTTTCAATAGAAAAATCACTTTTTTAGAGTAAAATTGCTTCCCCTCAATTTAAAAATCTCAAATTTATAATCCGTGACAAATAAAACCTAACAAAGATCACTCTACCAACAGCCCACAACCCTAATTCAATCAAACTAACCCTAAAATCAACTAATCACAATTCAAACCAAATCAATTATCAAATCCAATCACCAACATCAATTCAACTAACAACAATCAAAATTGATCAATCAAAAACCAAATCAGATAATCAAACAACCAAATTCAAAGATAAAAAAAACAACCTTTTCAGGATCACCACCCTTATCAGGATGATTCTTAATCGCAGCTTTTTTATACGCTTTCTTCAAATCATCAGGAGAAGCATTCTTCGAAACACCGAGAATTTCATAGTATTTAGTGTTATCGCTTTTCTTAGGCGCTCTTCCAAACATCTTCAAATTTTTTCACAAATTTCACAATCGGAATCGAAAACCTAACCCTAATTTTCAAAGCTTTGTGAATTCTTCTCTTCTCGTTAGATCTCAACGGAATTGTGAAGTTGTGAACTACGCGATGCTGTGGGAAAGTATCTGTCACGCGTTTATATAGAGGTTGTTGATTTAATGGACGGCTAAGATTTAATCTTGGGTTTTTTTTAGGTTATAATAGAAGGATCTAGAATTATTTTTGCGCCAAGTGATTTTTGAGTAGGTGTGAACCGTTGGATTTGCATTACAAGTGGATCTTGATTTTTATTCTAGATCTTTCTTAGCATGTTTTTTATTTTTATTGTTTTTATATTTTTTGATGGTAAAGCAAATAATTTTATACATGTAATGATGGTAAATTTAGTATAAATACCACACTTTGGTTCAAGTACAAACCTTATTATGATAAATCTAAATCTTTCGGTCACATTTATAAACAACTTTTTAGGTACATCCAATAATTAATGTATCTAACTCATAAATGTGACCGAATACATTAATTATTCAATGTATCTAAAATGTCATTTTTTGCTTATAAATATGATCGGAGTGAGTAACTTCCTTCTCTCTTGATTTCCTTAGTTTGATAAATCCTAGCACTATATATTACTAGTGTATGACTCGTGCTAAGCACGGGATTGCTCTTAATAACTCAATAACGACTCGTATTTTGACATATATGACACTAACATGTAGTTTGGTGAATAAGAATTGTGAGATTTGTAACCATTTTTTAAGCTAGTTTTCTAAAGTATAAAACTGACTATAAAAAATACATGTACCCAAGATATACATGTATCATTTTTTATATAAAAAAAATTAAACATCAAACATATGTTTTAGCCAAAATTTATTAGGCTATAGTCCAATTAATGCTTATATTTAAATGACATTTTTCATTGTTGGGGAAGGATACTTATAAATAATGAAAATTTCTTCTCACTATATCAAGTGAGAGAGGAGGCCCACGCGCGCATCCCC
>Ga0228711_1002868_pt1 | contig 26748 bp, 15 predicted proteins | sample MedpolnodulmetaG_2_FD_177996 | JGI IMG/M metagenome (GOLD analysis project Ga0228711, IMG submission 177996) | Root nodule microbial communities from Medicago polymorpha collected in Santa Monica, California, United States - brown nodules | ecosystem: Host-associated > Plants > Roots > Nodule... | reverse complement strand
GTTCTAGCAAATCGAATAAAGCCATATCCAGTCTTCTTGCATAACTATGCTCAGCCTACGATTAAGCTTTCTATGAATGGTACAAAGTGTTTCAAACTATTTTTAATTGGAACGCCTTTCTTCAAAGATCGGAAAGACACTCACTTCAAATATATGCTCACCAAAGTCTGCAAACATCACAAACTATATTTTGATTATTTGTTATACGAACATAATTTTGTAATGGAGTTCCATAAAAAAGTTTAATGTTATTAGTTCTCATGTGATGTTATAATGAAATTTCAATTACATTATATTTAACAGGCTTTTAATTTATTGTGCTCATATATTGTGCCCATCATTGACCCGTACGATAGCATAGGTTAACGATCTAGTTTAGATATAAGAATCATATATGAACTTGCATATAGCTTTCTTAATGAATTCCAATAAGGAAGAGATTACAAAGACTCAAATAATTTATGAAGCTTACCAAATTACTACTTATCATTATTATTTTTTTTAAAAAATTAAATAGACTTCTCTATTATATGTCAATGATTAATTAAAAGCGAATAGAAGACAAACGTGCAACAATCTATACCGCTGGACCTTTTTGAATAGCATAACCAAATTTTTTGAAACACAACATTCATAAATCTATGAGTCATGACATTGATGTGTGTGACCCTTTGAACTCTATGTAGAAGGTCAACAACATTTGGTATTAGGAAGTCAAAGGTGTCAAAAACAAATGATATATAAACATGTTGATTGTCATAACATGTTTTTTCATCATCTGGCCACACATGCATATTTTCCTCCTACCCATTCGTACACCATAATATCTGCAAGTTTAAATGTCGATCTTTTATATAATAGATTAGTCATAAAGTTCACATGGATCTCCTTCTTTACCGATACTCCCGCCCAAAATAAAGGTGGAGTTATCATTAGAAGCTCTTTTAGTTTTCCCAACACATAGAGATTAGTGGCCAGATAAAAAAGAAACAAAAAATGATGCAAAATTTGAGAAAGAATCGTGTGACATTGAATACTTAATTATAAAGGAATCAATAATATGCTATCAACAACAAAATGCAAAGGCTATGACACCCAAGAAAGCAACAATGTAAAGAGCTCTAAAACATTATGCGAATAAACTAGGCCAATCATAAGTTCACATATCCAAAGTACATCTCTCCTAATCCAAAGAACCTCACTTTTACTTTTTCCCAGCGAGCTTGTCATGAATCACCCTTTACCTTACTCTCCTTAACATAAAAACCTAACTCATCCCAATACTCACATTCATCCACATCCACTCATTCAGTTCAATGGCTCATAAAATTTTCAACTTCATCCTCTTCATTTTCTTATGGGTTTCCCCATTAGCACATTCTCGAAACATACCCCACAATGCCAAAACCACAATACTCGATGTTGTTTCTTCCATTCAAAAAACATATCAAGTTCTCAACTTTAAACAAAAGAGTTCATTTACTTCTTCAGCATCAACACTGTCTTTGCAACTGCATTCACGTGCATCCCTTTCTTCACATGCTGACTATAAGTCACTCACATTATCCCGACTCGACCGCGACTCAGCCCGAGTCAAATCCATAACAACCAAGTTATATCAAAACTTCAACGCAGAGAAACTTTCTGGACCCATTATCTCCGGAACGAGTCAAGGTAGCGGCGAGTATTTCTCCAGAATCGGAATCGGTGAGCCACCGAGTCAAGCATACATGGTTCTCGACACTGGAAGCGACATAAGCTGGGTACAATGCGCACCCTGCGCCGATTGCTACCGCCAAGCCGATCCCATTTTCGAGCCAACTTCATCGGCTTCCTACACGCCACTCTCTTGTGAAGCCGCTCAATGCAAATATCTTGACCAATCTCAGTGCCACAACGGTAACTGTCTCTATCAAGTCTCCTACGGTGATGGCTCGTACACCGTAGGAGACTTTGTTACCGAGACAGTTACCATCGGCGTTACTAAGGTTAAGAATGTAGCGCTAGGGTGTGGTCATAATAACGAAGGCTTGTTCGTTGGTGCAGCTGGCTTAATCGGCTTAGGTGGCGGCCCACTTTCTTTTCCAGCACAGCTCAATTCAACGTCGTTTTCGTATTGCTTAGTGGACCGTGATTCTGACTTGGTTTCAACGTTAGAGTTTGATTCACCATTTTCTCGTGACGCCGTTACCGCGCCGTTACGGCGTAATCCGCAATTGGACACGTATTACTATGTGGGACTGGTTGGGATAAGCGTCGGCGGCGAGTTGCTTGCAATACCGGAGACGAGTTTTGAGGTGGATTCCGCCGGGAATGGGGGGATCATTGTGGATTCTGGCACGGCGGTGACACGGTTGCAGAGCGATGTTTATAATGTGGTTCGTGATGCGTTTGTTAAGGGGACAAAGGATTTGCTTGCGACGGATGACGTGTCGTTGTTTGATACGTGTTATGATTTGTCGTCGAAGTCGAGCGTGGAGGTTCCGACGGTGGCGTTTCATTTCGGAGAAGGGAAAGTTTTGGTTCTTCCGGCGAAGAATTACCTGGTACCGGTTGATTCGGTGGGGACTTTCTGTTTTGCGTTTGCTCCAACGATGTCTTCTTTGTCGATTATCGGGAATATTCAACAGCAAGGGACACGTGTCAGTTTTGACCTTGCAAATTCATTAGTTGGATTTTCCCCTAACAGTTGCTAATTAATTGTGATTGGTTACAGTACAATGTAACCGTTACATAGGATACGATGTGTTTGTTGATTAATTATGCTTTTTCACGTGTTAGTGTAATGAGATGGGGGGTCCATTTGGACAAGGTTGCAATGTTGGCAGCAGGACCAGCTGAATGGATCCCTAACCCTTTAGTAACTTAACTGGCTCTTTGTTTAGGGTTATCATTGTCATTGTAGTCCCTCTCTGACTGTTATATTCTTTTAAAATGTGTTGATCTTGTTATTTACTGCTTTATTTGATACATTTACAAATTTAATTTAACAACTCCAAAGTTTTAGTTACAAGCATTAGATTCATCTGGAATGAGGAGTTTATGTGGTCTTGCTACTATAAAACTTTGGCCCCCCGACACAATTCGATTAAATCCTACAAATTTTTAAGGCGTGTAGTCATTGTACTTTATGAGTCTCGCTATTAGGAGTAGTAGTTATGCAAATAGAGTAAAAAATGAGTGGTTAGACTAAGTCAAAGATATGATGTGGTCAAAATAATTGGACCTAGTCAAACATTATCATAGATAAAAAAAAGACTAAAATTATTTCTGATATTGTTCATTTATCTTACCTATTATATTCTATCTATTTTTCTATCTAATAACAGGCACGGTCATGCGATTCTTGTTGTTAAGTGAAGCGGGACACACTAGACCCTCCCACGCTTTGAGATCTTGAAGGAGCTCATCTAAAGCCCCTCCCACGCCAAGTTCCCCCACTGCCCACACTGGACCGAGAACCGAGCTATATGCTCAATAATCGACTTTTTCTCCTAGAATAGAACAAACTCACGCACCTTATACCCCTTTGGAAACTGATGAACTCGGTCGATCCAATCAAGGTATGGTTTCCTAGACGTCGGCCTAATTAAGGGTCTGACGTCAATTCCAAGGACCATGTAATTTCTTTCCAGATACGATGGTGTCTGTGGACCTGTTGCGGCGGCGAATGTCTCTAGTATGCAGATTTGAAGACTGAGGCATTCTTTCATTCATGTTCGGACACTTAGGGTATAACCTTATTTTCATCTCCAAAGAGGACGAGGCAAAAACAATGTTCGGTTGTTCGGGTGCTGTTGGACAGACGGACAAGCGCTATAGTTACCTACCAACGAGCAATGAACCTCATCTTCCATTAGTTTATTGTCAACATTGCAGAGGTGGTGTATATTGACGATGTAGTTGTGAAGTCTTTCATTCAGGTTATTTGATTGCAAAAGAAGATCTTAGGGATGACGTTTTGACTTAGTAACAAAACGGTTCGTGCTTGTTGTAATAGATTTTTGTTTGGTGTTGTGGAATCTTGAAAAGATTTTGGCTTGGTAATTTGTTATTGTCCGATGCAGTGATGTTTCCAAAGGATTTGGCTTGGTAATTTGTTTGTTTTCTGTTTTGCTATGTTGTGTTTGTAGTACCCTTACAACATAACTTGTGTTGTCGGTTTTTCTATTTTTGCCTCTTAAAAAAAAAACAATTCATTCAAAATTTAAAAAAAATACTAGAAATTTAGAACATTTGTTTCACTCCCATTAGACAAGGAAATATTAATGTGCACGATAGATATTTTCTTTATATTTGCACGAGTAAGTTGATGAGTTCATTTGATTTGTCTTTTTTATTTTTTTTTTAAACAACGTGACCCTTTATATCTTGTAAAAAAAAATGAACCTTTAAAAAATTTCTACAAGAAATCACAAATTATGGATTTTTTTTTAAGAACACAGGTTATGGATCTTGTGGTGTGGTGAATGGTACATCTAAAAATCAAATACTATGAGTGTGTTTTGTATTATCAGATAGTATTTATCTTTTGAAATTTGGATCAGGAATACAAATACTTGTAGGCAATTGTGTGAAGTATTTGGTGTTTTAACATGTTTCTTTTAACAAAGCAAACTGTATGTTATGCATTGTCGTGCGAGGAAGGGTGTCATGCTATATATCCAGGGGCGGATCTGGGATCTTCTCTTTGGTGTGGCTAAATTTTATTCAAATCAAAAACTTCAAATGATGAAATTGGACTCAATCATAAAACACATTGTAAAAGTTTAGTATTTTCTTCATCAAACTTTTCATTTAACCCTTTTCAATTCAAATATAATTGATTAAAGGAAAATAAGAAAATAATTAATAGTTAAGAAATATTTTATCAAATGATTTTATAAAGAAAGTTGTTAATTTTTTTTTGTGGTGAAAGAAAGTTGTTAATTTTTTTTTTGTGGTGAAAGAAAGTTGTTAATTTAATATAATTAGAGAATTTTTTAAATTAATTTAGCATTATTTACTTAATTATTATTGGACCTTTATGAATAAGAGCTCAAATTAATGAATTGGGCCTAAACTAGCCCATTATTCTGCTCAACAAACACACAGAGGTCACATTTCATTCTATACACAGCTGTTTGCCTCTTTCAGCAACAACAATGTTCATCTTCTTCTTCTTTTTTACTCTTTCAAAGACATCCACAAACAATGGGATCAGGATGTTTCCACAAAATGAGCTAAAACATGCTCATCTTCTCCTTCATGTCTACTCTTTTATAGAGCTACACTTAAAAAATTTGTAAATTCTAAGATATCAACCATAAGGTACAACATGAAGAAAAAAATGGGGAAAAAATCTGGTGTGGCAATAGCCACAGGTGCCTTACACAGATCCGCCCCTGTATATATCACCACTCCATTAGAAATTTATTTACTACTACTGGTGTGCAATGGACATAAGAGCGTATCACACAAATTAATTATTGTATAATTAAATGCTACCATTATTCTTTTTGCTTTGTGGACGTTGAATGATATACAAGGGTCTACCATGGAATTATGTAGTGCCCGGAATATATTTTTTCAATATTCTTTTTAGCGTTTACTCTTTTATTTGAATGAAATTGATACATATTTTATATTTGAAGCAGGTCCCACATAAAGTGGTGTTTTTTTTTTAGGAAGCATAAAGTGGTGTTGTTATCCCCCTTATTCTGTTTTTAGCAAGTCCCACGCTTAATTTTTAAGGATATTAATATAAAATTATGAGTGGAATGATTTTTATTTTTCAAAAAAAATATTATAATTTCAAAGTAAAACGTTCTTATACCAAACACTAAAATAACTGTTAGTTGATGCATTCATATATTTTACATACCCATCTAATTTACTCAAGAGGGCATCAAATAAGGCACGACTGAATATATATACTCCAAATAAATACTGACCCACAAAAAAACAAGTCATGATCCATAATGTAATCTACTATTGCACCATAAATTATGATTAAATTTTTGTGTAACCATATTATTGACACAAAATTTACTTTGACCACTGATAAATTTCTATCGGAGAATGTACCGAAACTATTACTAGGGTCTTCCCTCAACCACGTTTTTAACAACGTTGGGGTAATTTCACCAACATTAACATGAAATTAAGCTAAGTTAACCCAAAGAAGCATGTTTTGCTAGAGCGCCAGCTGCAAGGGAATTAACATATGTGCAAGGTCCAATCTTAGGTGAATCTGTGCGTTTATCATTGAAGTTGTCGTTGATGCCAGGTCCACCTACAATGGCTCCAGTTAGCTCATGTGGATTTTGTGCATCTCTTTGTAGCATGTAACATCCCGATATTTTTATCCATTATATATATATATATATGTCATTCATAGTATTTTTCTTGATTTATAATTTATTCAAGAACTCATTTTATGTCTAAAGAATTTAAGAAAATTGTAAAGCTCTCTATTAATATTAATTTATCTGTTTTGATTGGTCAATTTGGTGAGACTATAATAGTATATTTTTCTGCTTGGTTGTCCTTATCTCTTTGTCTTGGTAAGTCATTTTAAATCAACGGTTACTGAGTTTATTTATTTTATTTAGATTAATAATAAGCTAGTGCCAATCAACTAAACACGAACAACAGAAAATAAAATTCAAATTTGAGTGAATAGCCGCCGTGTACTCCTGTGAAAAACAAACATAAGAGATAGTCGTCGTACTCTTTTCTTTCTAAACCTAGAACCGCCGCATTCTTTTCTTCCTCACACAAATTCAAATTCCGCTGCCGTCATCATGTAGATCAAATGGATGGTTGTGCGACGAGGGTATCTGTCCTCCGTACCACCGTACCTTTCCGACGTACAGTTGCTATCTGTCATTGTAAAGGCTGTTTGTGTTTTTGGTGTTTTTTATTTGTTTCGTTTGGCTGAGACGTTGGTAGGTTTTGTGGTGTGTCGATGGATGATTGTCGGTGGTTGTTTGGTTTTTGTGGGTCTCAGACTATTTGATTTGTTTTCTCTCTTGGTTGTGGTGGAGGTTATGTTTGCTCGCAACATAGGTGGTGATGGATCATATCTAGGTTCGCTTATGAACTGTTATGGTTTCGATGGATCTTTGGTTGTGTTAGTTTGTGGTGCTTCATGGTGGTTTTCTTGGTGGTGTTGATTTTAGGTCTTTTGTGGCGGGGGTTGTGGTGGTTTTTGGTGGTGGTGCTTGTGGTGGTTTTGGGTAGGGTTGCGCGTGGTGGCTGATGTTGCTTTTAGGTGAGGGTTAATGGTGATTTTTGTGGTGGTCAATGGTAGTTTTGGTGACGGTGGTGGTAATGGTGTTGATTTTTGTGGTGGTTTTTGGTGATGGTACAAGGATTTTTGGTTGACTTTTGCGGTTGTTTGTGAGGTGTGTTTTTGGTGAAGGTGCTTGGGAGAGCTAACGGTGATGTTTGGGGTTTTATTCTCGGCTGTTTTTCAAAGGTTGGTGGCTGTGGTGTAGGTTTTTAAGTTGGTGTTCAGGGGTTGTGTGCGAGCAACAGAATGTGGGTGGTGGAAGTTGTTTTTGTGGCAGTTGCGGCGATGCTTGAGGATTTTGTTTATGTTGTTTCGTTGATCGTGGTGTTTGCTTTGTTTTGGTATTTCTATTTATTGATTTCAGAGATTACTCTTTGTTAGGAGGCGTTTCCTATGGTTTTTGGATTTTTCTTTGATTCACGGGTGTATAGGTTTTCCATTGGGGGCTTCCCATTTATCCTTTGTATGTTTTTACTGTAAGACTCCTAGCCTAACACTCCTTGTGCTGGTTAAGATTCATTGCGATTTTAATAAATTCCATTTTAGTTTTTTTAAAAAAAATAATAAGCTAGTTTACACTACTATGTAAGGTTTAATAAATACTTTTTAAGGGAGGTTTAGTAAATAGCTTACTGCACATTATTTGTTATGTATAATGACGGTGAATTAAGAATATATGAATAAAAATAATATGATAGGTTGGATTGTATTATATTTAAAAGGGGCCCTGTGAGCATAACTCAGTTGGTAGGGACATGCATTATCATATGCAGGGGCGGGGTTCGAACTCCGGACACCTCACTTATTCACCTTAAAAAATGTGAATTCTAACCACTAAGCTACTTGAAGAAAAAAAAAAGGGGGGGGTTATTAAAGAAATTATTATAGTGATCTTTAAATATGCGAGTGGTGGAAGTGGATTGTTTGGTAACAAAAGGGTACACCGATGATCACTAAAATTTAGGAGGTTAGTAAACACATGTTAAGTAAACAAGGATTTAGTGAATTCATTGACCGGTTCACTACATGGTTTTAGATTTGTTAACTTGAGTATCAATGACCATATATTCCTATAAACTTGGCCTCTCTTATTTTTCCACCGAACTGTCCCACGTTTCCTCTACTCTTGATTTCCACTAGCCCTCAATTTTCCTACGTCTCTAAACCGTAGCATAGCACATCATACTCCTTCCCTTAAATTTTCTCATTTTAATCTCATACCCATTGGAGTAAACAATTGATTGAGAGATATTCTCATCTCCCTCTTTAACACGTTATTATAATCTCTTGTCTTTCCAATTTATTTCATAAGCTAATAAAACACTCCTTAGCATCTTCTTTGTTCATTAATCTGGGTAAGTTCATAAATCAATATGTTATTCTATTTAATTCTTTGTTCAAATTTCTGAAACTCTAATAGTAAGACTCTTTTCTTGAAGCTTTGGTTTGTTCTCCTTTGTGAGTTATTGTTCACGGTGATTTAGAGGTTGCTAGGAAGTAGAGCGGCGTCTAAGGGAAGGGATTTAGTCTTGACCATGATCTAAATGAAAATGATAGGTTATGATGTTGAATTTGATATGCTTTTTGATTCGATGGATGAGTGAAAAGATTTATTATGCTTTTATTAATTTTCTTGTAGTTGATAATTATAAGAATTGGTGAGTTACAATTTTGTTAAAGTATGTGATTTGATGAATGTGTAAATATTGATGATTGCTTATTTGTGAAATGAAAATTGTTGTTGACTTAAAATGATTCTATGTGATGTATGTGGGTTAGAGGTTGTATGCAAGTTCATTATTTTATGTGGTTTAGAGTGCATAGCATGTATATCACTGCATTTGATGGATCCTTAAGTGCTAAATGGGGCGATTAAATGGAATATTAAGTTCCAAAAAGGGTGATTATTATATTATTTTATCAAGTGCCAAATGGGGCAATTCGATCAATGGATTTTTAAGTGCCAAATGAGGCGATTATTATTATATGTCAAATGAGGCGATTCAATGAAATTTTAAGTGACAAATAGGGTGATTCGATCAATGGATTTTTAAGGCGATTATTATTATATCCCAAACTAGATTTTTTGACCCGTGCGGAGCACGAGTTTATTGCAAAGGGATTGACATATGAATCATAAAATGCAATATATAATTGGTAACAGTGAAAAAAATAACACGTGATAATCCATAGTAGACAAAATAAAATACTTCATAAAATGTATGAAATCTGAAAATATTATAAAGAAAATTCGGTAATCCTATCAATAATTCGGTAAAAGAAAGATGAAATTGTTAGTACATTGGCATGTAGTTTCATCACACATTGCGAAATACTTCCTCATATATGACGTTAGACGTTACATTGGTATCTTCACCATCTTCATCAGTGATCAATATCTTTAGTCCTTCTCTGGATGTAACTCTTGAAACAGCAACATACAACTGCCCGTGAGAAAATACAGGTTTTGGTAGATATATACCAACATGTTTAAGCGACTGCCCTTGACTTTTGTTAATTGTCATTGCAAATGATACAGTCAAAGGAAATTGTCTTCGTTAGGTTAAATTACTGCTAACCTAATAAAGCAAATGTGAGGGAAAACATTAGGTTAAGTTGCTGTAGACCTAACAAAATTTATAAATAAGGATGAGGCGATTCAATGGATTTTTAAGTGCCAAATAGGGCGATTATTATTGTTATGACATATGGAGCTACTAAAATTATATGCCAAATGGGACGATATCCGGATCATGGTCTATTTGCATTTTATGCATCTGCATCAACATTGAGTCATGAGTCTTGTGTTTGTTCTTATAGTATATTTTTATAGTGTATTTTAGAATGATGAATATTTGAAACTAAAAAGAAATGTTTTGACACAATTCCTTAATGATGGTTGTATATTCTTATTTGATGTTGTAAATTATTATTGATTTTATTTCATGATGTATGCTTGATGTTTTGCTTGAAGCGTGTACACGGGGAAACAAATATTGGTTTTTCTAAATTGTAATTTAAAATAGTTTTGAAATTTATTAGTTTCGTAGTTCACTCGACTTGAAGTGTTAGGTTTGTAATTAAATTAGTTTAACTTTTTTTTTTTAAATTTTTAGTGAGGATTTTATTATGCTTGACCATTGTAAAAAAAATAAAAATAGTCTTATATTTCTAAAAGAAAGAAATAGAAGTAATGTCTTGGATTAAAATCCGGAACGTTAGATAGCCACTTTGCAAAGCTCGTGGGACAGTCTATCTCTTCGTTTGATGATAACTTTGGCACTAAAGCACATTGTGGTGAGCTTGTGTTGGTGGATTTTTTCCCAGATCCAACCATGTATGATTCTCCTTATGGATTTTTCCCAATATGTAATCCCTCTGTTTACCATCCTAATATTAGACAATCACTCTATATACGCCAATATTGTTCATTTTCAAAGCATGTGTTATAGCAACTCTGAATCATTTATGATTGCAGTATTTGTGTTGTAGCGCTGCTGACTATTAGATTTAGAGATAAAAATCTAATTATCCTTAGAGTTGCAACATCATACTACGTAGGTAATAATTAATTTTTAAAAAAACGAGAAATTAGAAAGTAGAAGTGTAACAAATACTGTCGCTGGATATTGGAGGTGCTAAAATCAAAGATTAATTCCTTTTATAACTTTCCAAGTTTGTATGATCATATAAAATAATGTGTTAATAGCTTTATCCCCTGTAATTTTTTTATTTTATTTTTAGATTCCTTCACTGTAAAGGTAAGATTATTCAAAAATGCTCCCAGATCAACTGACTCACCAAATCCCTTCCGTGGCGCTAAAATGATTTTTTTTATTTTTTGTTGGTCACACGGGAAATTAACTTAACACATCATATTTAATTATAAAAAAGATAAAAACACAGTTTAAAAAATCAGAAAAAATGTTCAGATTTTTTTTTCAAAAATTAGAAAAAAAAAGGATTTTTTTTTTAAATTAAGAAGATTTTTAAATTTTGGAATTTAATTTACAAAATTTAAAAAAGTTCAGATTTTTTTTCGAAAAAAAAGTATTTTAAGTTTTTCTACAAAAAAAAATCTGGAAAATATTTTAATTTTTAAAAATCTCGATATAAATTATTTAAAATTAAAATTTCGAAAATTATATAATCTGATAAAATTCAATTTTATTTTAATTTTCAAAATCTTAACTTCAGATTGTTTTCAAGCAATTTAAATTTACAAAAAATTTAGTTTTGATTTTAGAAAATTTTATTCCAGAATTTTTATAAAATATTTTTCGAAATAAAAAAATAGAAAAAATGCCTATTTTTTACGATATTATGAACGTTTTAAAAAAAAATTCGAACATAATTTTCAAAATAAAAAAAAATTATTATTGTTTTGAATTTTTTAATTTAATTCGGATCTTTTTGAATTTTTTTTGAAAATTTCGAAATATATTAAGTGTGTAATTTTTTATTTTTGTTTTATATTCTTAACTTTGAAAAAAATAATCTTCAAATTTTAATTTTTAGTTCTTAATTAATATAAATGAATTTATATTATTTTTAAAAAATTAGCCACAAATGCCACGTGTACCCGTAAAAAATGAAAAACAAAATTAATTATACTATCAACGCACCATGTCATCCAAAAATGCATACTCAGCGTGCCACATCATCTTTTTTGTACAGACAAATGGACCAAGATCTATTTTTGAAGAATCTTGATTTTACAAAGACAGAATCTAAATTACTTTTTTACAAGGGGCAAAAACGAAAAATATCCTATTTACAGGGGTAAAGTACTATTAAGCCTAATATAATTTTATTTTTTTTATAAAAAGATCTAAATTAATTTTTTTTTTGTTTGAAGAAATCTAAATTAATTTATTAAAAATCACATATTGACTTCTTTTCATAATTTTAATAGCAAATTGCACTCAGCTCCCCTGAGATTTTATCAAAAGACACTCACACCCCCTCTAACTTGGAAAAAACATTAACCTCCCTTAATTATTTCATAATTGAGGCACTTTCTCCATTAGACACTAACATCCGTTAACTTTAACGGTGCACACCAAAAAACTCTCTCTTCATCTTCAACACTGTCCTTCATCTTAATTAATGGATTTTTGTGATTCTCTTGCACATTGGTTCAATAGACGCCGTCGTTTATATGTTTTCTCCAATTTTCACTATTTCTTCATCTCTTTAACCCTCTTCATCGTTTACATGTTTTCTCAAATTTTCATTATTTCTTCATCTCTTGAACTCTCTTCATCATTTTAAGCATTTTATCATTCAAGTTTTTTTACATTCTATAAAATTTAACTCGGTGCATATGAATTTGGAGCATAAGGTGTTTGTTAATTTGCTTGAGTGAAATCTATTTGTTTTTTTATCCAGTATCATCAAGCAATGGAACCAAAGCTTTTTTTTAATCAATGGAACTTTAGATTGGTAATTGTGGGGGAAATAAAAAGATATTATGAAGACATGGTAGTTGTTTCTACAATGTATAAAAGGAGCTTGAATTAGGATAATTGTGGGGATATTTTGACTCCAAGAGTAAGTGTAATAACTTACTCTAAATCTTGATCTTTAATTCCAATTTTGATTAATGGCTTAGATTAATTGATATGGTAGGCTTTAATTCCAATTTCTATTGTAGTCAACACTTATCACCACAAAATAATAAAACAATAAATGTCTTTTAATTGATTGATGTTTTTTCTTCTCCCTTTACTCATTCTATTCCTTAAAAAAATTGCATAAGAAAAAAATTGCATATATTTTTTTTACGCTAAAAGAATTTTTTCTTCTCCCATTAATTTATTTTTCTTCTCCCTTTACTTTTTTTTTACGTGAAAAAAATTGCATATATTTTTTTTTAAAGAACAATTGTAAAATTTGAAGAATTGCATATTTATTCTTCTCCCGGTACTATCTTTTTTATACGACAAACTTCCTCTATCGTCTTTTTTATACAATTCTTTAAATTTTACAATTGTTTTCTTTAAAATAAATACATGCAATTTTTTTAGCGTAAAAAAAAGTAAAGGGAGAAGGAAACAAAATCAATGGAAGAAGAAAAAAAATTCTTTTAGCGTAAAAAAAAGATATGCAAAATTTTTCTTATGCAATTTTTTTTGAAGGAATAGAATGAGCAAAGGGAGGAGAAAAAAAAATCAATCAATTAAAAGACATTTATTGTTTTGTTATTTTGTGGTGAAAATTAAAGCCTACCATATTAATTAATCTAAGCCATTAATCAAAATTGGAATTAAAGGTCAAAATTTGGAGTAAGTTATTGCACTTACTCTTGGAGTCAAAATATCTCCCTCATAGGATAAATACTCTTGATAATTGATGGTTTATTTATATAAGTTGATTATGTATAACCATGATGAATTTGGTATCATTTATACCACGTATACATACAGCAAGACATGGATGTTTCTATAATAATGCATAAAATTAGTGTTGATTTTTCTCAATCAAACAAAAAGGAACACGTTTTCACATCAGTAGTTGTGTTTTGGTGGAAAAGTGATGAAAGGTCGGGGACAACGTTTCATATTCCTAATTTTTAGCAGAAAAAGCAAATTAGGGTTTTTTTTTTTTAAGGAAGCAAATTAGGGTATAACTTTTGATGTTAGAGATACGTAGTGGAGGTAGAAAATGTTAGATAAAGGTGTTAATATAAGGGAGGTTAATGTTTTTTTCCAAACTAGAGGATATGCGAGTGTCTTTTAATAAAATCTCAGGTGAGGTGAGTGCAATTTAGCTTAATTTTAAACTGTAAATAAAACATTTTGAGTGCGAGAACTGAGAAAGAGAGCACAGTGTGAGTGTGAGTACCTGTGGGGGAAAGAATTAGAAGAAGCAAAGCGAAGCGTTTTCTATAGGTTTATGAAGAGCAATGAAACGGTTTTTCAAAGTAATAGAGAAAGATTCAGAAAAATGTTCAAAGAAAACGAAAACGAAGATGAAAAAAAAAACGAAGAAGGAGCCATTGAAATTCTTGACATGGAACATTTGGTCAGACTTCAGCAACTTCATCACCACCTTCGATCCCGACGTCATTGCCATTCAAAAAGTTATATGCCCGCTTCTTCTTCTTTTCTTCCAAATTCCAAACCCGCTCCTAAAAATCAAGCTGAAGTTAAAGATGACACTAACGCTTCCAGGGAAGAAAAATGGGTAACAAACAAACCACATTTTCATTTCTCTTCTCATTTTTCATAATAATTGCATCATTTTCATTGCGTAGACCATTTCTCTGATTTAATTCACTCAATGCATGACAAATAAATATGAAATAATACACTGTTTAGGTGAGTGAGGTCAGTTTATTTCAACAAATCTGTTTGGTAAAAAATGACAGATAGTGGGTTAACTTATAATGGATAACGGACAACTGAAAACTAATAGCAGATAAGCTAGCTGAAAGTTGATAGCGAATAAGTTAGTTGATTGAATCTAAACTATTTGGTAAAATGAGTTGTTGAACTTGAACTAACTTATAAATATGAAATGACATAAAAAGATATGTTAATTAATATTTTTTTTTCAATTGAGATAATAGAGGTAAAATTGTGAGAGAAAAGTTATAAGCAATAAGCCACTTGAATTAACTTATAAAAAAAAAAAACGCTATAAGTTAGGAAAATAAGTTACATGCATGTGAGAAAATGATGGTTACCAAACATGTATTTTTTTGTCATATGAACTTATAAGTTTTTAAGATATCAGATGTAAATTAGCTTATTGTGTTTTCCAAACAAACTCCTCTCTTGAATACTTATGAACACAATTTATAGATTATAATTAAACAATTTGACTTTATTTTACCTTTTGTTATAAAAAGTAGCTTATACATAAGCACTTACATGCCAAACTCTTAATTAAGCTATTTATTCAAATAAGGCTTAGGTTAGAGATTGTGATGGTTACTTTCACCAAGAAACTGAGGTTCCAATGATTTTGTTTGATGACATAAAGCTTAGAACTTGAGATTACGTAGACTTTCTGAATATCTATTTCAGTTTTTTCGTATACAGAGCTACAAATACATGATCAGGTTACTTGACATATATACTTTTATGAACTCTTTGAGCTCTGAAGTCAAATGAAAGGATACAATGTATGTGATAATTTTAACGTAGTACCTGAAGTTCTGTTTTTGGTCTTTCAATCAATTAAGTCGGTCTTTATGTAATGGTATGGATGATCAGTGACCAACTATATTAAATCTTCTAACTATTACATGATAACGCATGAATAGTTTTGTTCTATCTTGCACACATCCCCTCACATAAGAGCTTTTTGGACTTGAAATGTTGAGGTGGACAATGCATAGCCACGTGTACCTATAAAATTAAAATTATTTTAAAAAAAATTAGCCACAAATGCCATGTGTATCCATAAAAGCCAAAATTAATTATACAATCAGTGTGCTACGTCATCCAAAAATAAAAATACAGATTCAGTGTATCACGTCACCATTTTTGCAAAGTCAAATGAACAAAAATATATTTTTGAAGAATCTTGATTTTTCAAAGACGAAATGTAATTTTTTTTTTACAGGGGACAAAACAAAAAGTAACCCATATTACATAGATAAAGTACTATTAACCCTAAAAAATAATTATTAATTAATATAATTTAACAAAAACTATGGTATATTCAAATTGATACTTAAATACGTAATGGTATAAAAGTTTATAAATATCAGAAATTTATCTAGAATAGTGCTCATGCATATTTTTATTTTATTTTATTAATAATAAAAAAAGTAATCCTTAAGTTCATGTATTATTTTTATAATAAATAAAATATTAGGTTATTATGAAACTCTTAAATAACTTTCCCATATATTATGTAGACATTCTTCAAGTTTTTCATGCAATTGTAAATTTAATATGAATTTTTTAAATACTACTTAATTGAAATAATTTATTATAAGTTTTAATTACATTACCTTTTCTTAAAATATATATTTGTGTGTATATTTGGAAAATGTTTATCATCTAAGATAATAGTATTTTTAAAACTCACACAACTGAAGGATTGAAACAATCATGACGTTCAACCTAACACATTCATCCATATTATATTATATTATATTCACTCAAAATATAAAGAAAGTGAACATCCCAAAATAGTCTGGAATGAAACAAAACAGTTTAAATGAGCTGTATGTAGTGACAGACCAACCAACCTTAGCCCTTAAAAGATATGGTTAATTTTTAAGTTCTTTGGTCTTCACCTCTTGTGAAGGGTGATAAAATTGTACTACTAGTTTGTGAAAAGGCCAAAGTCCAAACAATAGGGACGGGTTGCAAGGGAAATTACCGCGCACGCCAATCTTTTTTTGTCTTTTCTCTGCTTCCATCTCATCTCTGTTAGCCGTTAACTTTTTCAGTTTGTTTTCTCTCCATTTTTCATGTCTCTTTCACACTTTAATTTATTCATTCAATTCAATTCAACTATTCTTATTCAAAACCCTAATTATTATTATGATTATACTAATTAATTAATAAACTAATCCACCACCACCACCACCACCACCATACCATAACCCATTGACCTTCTCCTCTCTAATCTTTTATTCGCCTTGGTTCTTACGTTTTCCTTCATTTTCCACCCTTTTTCCTCTCTATTATTCTTTATTCTACATTCATACATTCACACACTAGTATGTTTCTTCATTCCTAATGATTTGATGGATTCTCCTTCTCTATCCTCTTCTTCCTCTGACTTCGCTTCCGCCAATCAGGTATCCCAATCCCACTCCCTTTCTTTCTATTCAATTCAAGTAGTAATCATTTTTACTCTTTTTCTTTATATGGGTACCCAATTTTTATCTGGGCAGTGTCACCCTTTTTTTCTAGAATGAAAAATGTTTGTAAAGTTTGTATTTTTATGTGTAAATTTAGTTAATGTTTTTCCTTCTTATCACTTCACTGCCTGTATCATTGTCATTTTTGGTGATCATTTTATATTAAACAGATTTTTATTCATTTGGGATCACCCAATTTCCCTTGAATAGCAAAAAAGTTATCTTTTTTCATTTTTGTTATTGACTTTCTTTGACCCGGTTTCTTCAAGAGTCAGAAATGAAGTTAGAGTTTCTAAATTTGGTTGTTTTTTTATGGTGATAGAGTATATCCCGGAGTAGGAGAAGTGGCGGTGGCAGCAGTGAAATGGTGGTGGCGGCAGAACAATCGCGGCGGTGGCATGATGTTTTCTGGTTAGGAATATTTGTGATTCATTTGATTGCACTGGGATTCCTTATGGGGGTTCTTGGCCTCAATAGGTTTGAGAAAGAGAATAGACTGAACATTGATAAGTACACTCCTGGTCTTACTGGGAATCATGCCGGGTTAACCGAAACTTATTGGCCGCTTTATGCGGCTGCTGGTGGAATTGGGACTGTTCTTGGATGGACTTGGTTGTTGTTGTTGGGTTCCCAAGCTACTCAAATGATGAAAGTTTCTGTTCACATCCTCACCACTTATCTGGCTGTCATAAGTGTTTTGTGTTTCTGGACTGACCAGATTTTCTGGGGGGTTGCTTTCGCTATTGGAGCTGCTCTTCAGTTCTTGTATGTTATATCCGTCATAGACAGGTATTGCCCTGAAATCATATGTTATGTGTTGGATTGCAGTTGCCTTTTCTATTACGGAGTTATTTCATAAAGTGATTGGCCCTGAATGTTTTAGTGTGAATGATATTATTTGGTTGGTGTTTTGATTAAATATCTCAATGATTCATCAATTCCCTGTTCTTTTAAAACACAAGATCTTTATATTTCATAGTTAGCCAATAAGTTTTAAATTGCAATGTTTGGATTGGTGGCAAGATTGATAGAATCATGGCGAGTCATTTGATTTTAATAAAGCACACCTTGGAGCTTCACAAAATCACGGTCTCACCGGATTTTGCCAAATTAACAGTGTCACCACGATTTTGCTAAATTCACCGCTAATCCAAACATTTATAAAAGTCAATAAAGTACCTCTTGATATCCGTTTAGTTTAATATCAGATGATGAAGTGGGTTTCGCTACGTATACTGCATCAAAGTCCTAAGGTGTAATGTATATATTTTATGACAACGTCACAGGTTCACATTTGTGAGTCACAGTTATAAATGCCGTAGTTCAAATATATATTTTTTTCGTTTTTTTCCCTCTCAAATCCTTGAAGTTTTAATAGTCTTCTGTCTATGGAAATGCAAATAAACAGCCGTTGGTTCAGTTTGTTAAGTTTTTTCCCCGCTCAATGCATACTTTCTCATATATTGTAGTTTGTACGTGAATGTCGTAGGTACATAATTTTGTAGCTTGGTTTCTTGAGCCGATTTTTTTTCTTTTTTTCCGAGTCTAAGATGGTTCCAATCCTCATGTCCTCTTTTCTTTTCCAGACTTCCATTTACGATGCTGGTTCTGCAAAAAGCTGTGAAGATGGTTTGGAATCTTCCTGAGGTCATGAGAGTGTCGTATGCATTCATGTTTGCTGTGCTTTTATGGATGGCCTTATGGTCATTTGGAGCAGCAGGTGTTGTGGCTTCAAACTTGAGTGATGGGGGACGCTGGTGGCTTCTTGTGGTGAGGTGGCAAGTTTTGCTCTTCATTCTGTATGTTCTTATTTGGACCAGTCATGGAAGTAGATCGATTATTTGAGCTTTCCTCATCTGATGACACTGTTATTATGTTTCATGCTTACAGGTTTTCTCTGTAAGCTTATTTTGGACAGGTGCAGTGCTCTGTAATACTGTGCATGTTATAGTGTCTGGGGTGGTGTTTCTTGTTCTTCTTCATGGTGGTAGAGAGGCAGCTTCAATTCCTGCTAACTCCTTAATGAAATCTTTGCAGTATGCTTTAACAACATCTTTTGGTAGCATTTGTTATGGCTCATTATTCACTGCGGCTATCAGGACACTGCGATGGGAGGTAACAAATCATTTTCTTTTGTGACAAATTCAAGTCATTTTTTGTATGTGTAGAAACTTTTCTGTTTCTTTTCTTTTATCAACATATTCCTTTTTCTTTCAGATACGAGGACTTAGGTCAAAGATCGGCAACAATGAGTGTTTGCTTTGCTGTGTTGATTTCCTCTTTCATCTTGTGGAGACTCTTGTTCGATTTTTTAACAAATATGCCTATGTTCAGGTACCAGATTGTTGATTTATTTTATATAGTCTAACTACTGATAATTACTGAGAAGGAATGTGTAAGAATTTGTAGGGTGAGGTTCTTGGCAGTATCATATTTGGTTTCAGCCATTTTCACTTGGGTGTATTCCTCACTCCTTACTATAGACTTTTTCCTTGGTTTCTGGTGCACCTTTAGCAGTCCCTCCTTCCCTTAATAGTTTGAATTTAATATTTGATATGAGGAGTGAGACTGGCTGTCCATCTTAAAGGCAGGTGACTTGTTTTTAGTTATAAAGGAGGAACTGTGGAAAATACGAGTTAAGTGGTTGTTGAGACTAATTGAGGATCAAATATGACTTCAAGTGCTACCTAAGGAAAGCAAATGAGTTGTGTGGGAAATACGTGTAAAAGCCTTAATAAAGAGAGTAGATCGGACCATGAATAGTCTAATAATTAAAAAGGAGATCAAGAATATATAGGCTAAAATATTAAAATTTAGATTTTAATGGTCTGTCATTAAACATGATTTGTAATAGGACTGATATTTCATGATCCATGTAATTGGTAAACTTACACTAACAATGACATGGTTAATGGTGATATGATGTCACTTACAGATAGCTGTTAACGGTAAAAGCTTTAACAATTCGGCTAGAGATGCATGGGAGTTATTCCAATCAACTGGGGTTGAGGCACTTGTGGCATATGATTGTTCAGGTGCTGTTCTGCTAATGGGCACTATTTTTGGTGGATTGATAACTGGAACTTGCGCAGGTGTTTGGGCGTGGGTTAAATGGAGTGATAGAGTTATTATGATTGGCTCCACATCCATGCTCATGGGTATGGTTTTGGTAAGTTCCAATCTCCTTAAATCTTTAAAAACATGTTTGGATTGACTGTTGGTTTGATAGAATCACCGGTATGCCACCGTGATTTTTGTAAAAATTATACTTTAGAGCTTCAACGAAATTAGTGTCACGGTGATTTTGTTAAATACTTTGTGATTTCAAACATGCATTAAGTTAGTTATTTTTCTTGTGTGAACATGAAATATGTAACTTTGTTTTCAGGTTGGATTGGCAATGGTTGTGGTGGAGAGTGCTGTTACATCGATATATATTTGCTATGCAGAAGACCCTTTATTGATTCAGAGATGGGATGCTGAATTTTTCAACCAGATGTCTGAGACACTACATCACCGACTTCAATACAGGAGTGCTCGAGCCAGGGACTATCGATTCCATGATGACCCTATACGAGAAAATGCCTCTATTTGAGGATTCACATGTGTTGTCTTCTTTTGTTCTACATCAGTTTATTTATCCATTGTGTAGATCGTATCTATAGCATATTTTCATATAAATTTGGTGTTAAATTAATAGGAATAGGAGAAGGTTTATGGTGGTGGTGTAATCAACAATGTAGAATTGGATGAGTGAAAAGGTCATGGTTACCTCATGGCTTGGTGCGTAGGGATGGGTATATATAAACTTCAAAATTGTACAGTTTCTTTTATTTTTGACAAAAAATAAAAGCACAGTTACATTATTAAGATAAGATGTATTTAAAATTCCATTGTTACAGTTAGCAACATTTCTTTTAAAACTAAATTATGTATTTTGATGCATTAATTATCGTTAAAAAATTGTGTTTATATTTAATTAGTATTGTGTGACCCGTGTTAAATACAAGGTGACTCTTGCCACATTGGATATTAATCAAGGCTCTGTTTGAATAACTTAAAACTAATAGAGCGAAATGGAACGGAATGATACCATTCCACAACTTGGATATTTTATGATGGAATGGAGCTAATTTTCCATTCCATTGTTTGGAAAGTCGACGAAACGAAATGAGTTATAAGTTTTTTACCCTTTTATTTAAAAAACATCAATATGTAGAATAAACATTAATAACAATTAAAAAAAAAATACTATTTAACATCTTCATGGTTGATATGTAAGAGTTCTTGCAGAAATTTTGACAAAAGGTTGCAACTACAAAAATCTAAATCCCTAATAATTATATAGATCCATGAATAAAAACATAAAATCAACTTTAATCATGAACTCGTAAATAAAATCATGAAATTGTGAAACATGGATACCACTTTATGCATTCAGGATATAAAATATATGCATTTAGGATATACGATATTACTAGGTGCATCATTTCAGGATATAATAACATGAGATTTGTAAACTAACCTAAATTATTTCTAGCAAAAAGTCTAAATTATTTCTTCGGAAGCTATTCAAGGTTGGGTGCATCCAGGAAACAATTTAAATACAAGCATATTGTTTTGATAGAATTCCCAAAAATTACTGCTTACATTCAACATATAATAACATGAAGTTTACAAGAAACAAGCATGTATATTGTTTTATCGAAATTGAAGCTTTGCCATTGTATGGATAAACAACGTATCCAACAACAATTTTTTGTTTAGTTGTATTACTACTACCATTCGATAATAGAAAAAGATAATACAAAAAAATAACGAAGTTGTTTGAATTTTAAAAAAAAATTAATAGAAAAAATAGGGACAAAATTGTAAGTGTATTATTAATGTGTTCTATTTCATTGGATACGCCCCAAAATGGGGGGAATGGAAAATTGAGTAAATGAATGGTATTTGATGGAATGGATTCCATCACATCCCATTCCATTCCTTTTTTTTTTACAAAACCAAACAATGGAATGTGGCTCCATCTCACTTCATTCCATTCCACCACTCACCACCAATCCAAACATAGCCTAAGGGTGACAATTTGGTCTACGAAATCCCTATCCATCTATCAAATAATTTATCAAGATTTCATTTTTGAAGACTCACAACGATTAAACTTTTCGTTTTTATTTTTATGTCAGGCCATCTAGTTGCATCATGCATATGTTTTATTTTTACAGGAATCAATAAGTCTCCTTATACTCATTTAGTTTAATTTAATGGAGATATATATTGATGACATTGAGGGGTAACTTTGACGTAACTCATAAAGTTGTTGTTATGTGATTGGAAGGTCACAAGTTCAAGTCCTAAAAACAGTCTCTTGTGTAAAAAAAAAGAAGATAAAGTTGCATACACTACACCAAATGATGAGATCTCTTCCCGAATCCTATGTATGCGGTAGTTTTAGTGCATCGGTTGCCTTATTTATTGATGACATTAGAATTGAGTCTTGACCCTAAAGACACATCAAATCAAAATTGGGAAAATGAAGTCAGTATAAGGATAAATGCAATCTGACCCTGGAAGAAGAGAAAAGTAAGTTTGAATAAATACAGAAAAAGTGCAGTATTTATACGCTTTTCCAATTTGAGCCGATTTGGTACATAATTAGCGTAAGATACACACACAACGTTCTGCTGATTCCGAGTTCTGACACATGTTGCTGCTGCTATGCAGATCAAAACAAACACCAAACCCAATGTCAAGAGCCATTAGGTGCCTTTCAAGCAAAGATTTTTACTTTAACCGTGAAAGATTCAATTTAGTTCTCACAATTTTCTCTAGGTCTAATTTAATCTCAAACAAAAAAAAAACATATGAATCCTTGATATTTGTATAAGAACAAATTAATCTTTGATTCATTGTAATAAATCAACTCATTTATCCATAATATAAAATGTCAAAGGTTAGTTTAAATTTATTCTATGTAAAGACTAAATTGGGAAAATTGTGAAAATGTAGAAGAATAGAGAAAATTGTGAAAGACTAAATTGGTTTCTTGTTTTCAATTTAATTAGATGTTTTAAGAAGTTCTAAATACCCGCTTTTACGTTGACGTGAATTTTTGTCGTGATTTTCATCAAATTTTGTTTTGCAAACAATGTACGACACATACACTAAATCGATTCTAAAGATGTAAAATCGATTCTACAATGTTTAGCTGAGTTAAATTGATTTTGCCTTTAAAATTGATAATATTTGAAATTATAAGTTAGAGTTTTTGATTCTAAAATTGATTTTGACATTCAAATTTATTTATTTTTGGCAAAAAAACTTTCATATTTATTGTTGATTTTTTTTTGTTGGTCAGATAGCCTAGTGCTTAGAATTCACCTTATAAGCTAAATAAATGGGGTATCCGAGGTTCGAACCCCGACCTCTGTATATAATAATGCATTGTCCTACCAACTTGTTGATTTTACCTTTACATTAGTGTATTCAAAAATAAATTATTCACTAACTAACTCTAACCTAAGCTTATCTAAAAGAAAGAAAAAAAACTCAACTCTAATCTTTTGAACCCATAAGAACATTTATTGAAAACTTTTATCTTTGGCCTTGTTACATGTCCTCAATCTCATCACACATCCTATCAGTCTTAATATTCACTGTTACCCGTATGCATTGCCTACTATTAATTGAAGACGACAAAATGGTGAACCAACGAAGTTTTTACGTGTGAAATGATGCACGCAATTGAAGATATCAATATTTTTTTCCCCCAAATAGTATACAGATTAGATATCACACATTTTAAATATAAAGAAGTGAGATGTTCGAGTTTAAACCCTAATTTCTGCATATAATATATAATATCTCTAACAACTGAGAATAAGACATCAATATTTCAAGTTGTATAAGAACTACAATTTAAGAAAGCGATAATAGTGTTTTTCACCCCTATAAAATTTTCGGTTAGATTTGCAACCTCGTAATTTTTTTTCTTCAGAAAACCCCCCTCCCCTGTACAACTCACCAAATTCGCTTATGTGGCGCCGACTTGACTTTTTATTATTATTTATTTTTTAATTGGCCACATCAGATTTTATTATTAAAATTTTAAAAAAATCCAAAAAATAATTTAAAAATTATTTTTTGTAAATAATATTATTTTTTTTTACGGATTTTTTTTTTAAAAAAAATCTGGAAATTTATTTTATTGCCAAATTTTTTTTCAAAAATTTAAAAAAATAAGAAAAAAACTATAAGATTTTTTTAAAAATTAGAAAATATAATCAGATTTGTTTTGAAATTAAAAAGATTTTAAAAAAATTCTGAATTTAATTTTTAAAATACAAAAAAAGCAAATTTTCGAAAAAAGTTTTTAAAAATATTTTCTACAAAATGAAAATTATGGAAAAAATTTAAAATTTTAAAAATCTGGATACAAATTTAGATAAAATTCAGATTTTTTTTTCGAAAATTTTATTCCAGAATTTTTATAAAATCTTTTTCAAAATTAAAATAAGCCAAATCAGCGCCACATAAGCGAATTTGCTGAGTTGGATGAGGGGGTATTTTGGAATTTTTTTTTTTTACGAGGATGCAAATCAAACCGAAAATTTTATAGAGGCGAAAACCGGAAATGACATATATTACAGGGGTGAAAAGCACTATTAACCCTTTAAGAAATTAACATCAATTTTTTTTATAAACTATTAATAAAATTCATCAATATTGAATTTCTGAACAATTGATTTTGTTTTTTAAGTTTATTTTTTTAGAAGAAGCTAAAATGATATTAGATTACCAAAGATTTTAGACTTTCCGGTATAAGATCTGTCCCACAAGTTTTGTATAAAATAAAGGCGTGCAAAAAGAGAAGTTAAATCAACAAGTTTTTTTTTTTGGTGGTGGTCGAGGTTTGAACCCCGTACTTTGAATATATTATGCATTGTTATTGGCGGTTCCACCGCCTGGCGACCCCAGGCACGCGCCCGGGATCCGACCCAAATTTTTTGCAATTTCTTATATAAACCCCTATAAATTGGGCAATTTCTTTAGATTTTTTGCTTGCAATTTCTTATGTAAACAACTATAAATGTGTTGCAATTTGTTTTTGCCCAGACTTTGTAATAATCTTGGCTCCATCACTGTGCATTGTCCATACCAACTGAGCTAACAAATCAACAAGTTACAAAGTCCAAAAAGGAGAAAGAAAGATACAAATTAAATAATAAAAATCATTTTAAGCTTATTAGTTAAGGAGATGATTAGTTTGAGCTAATTTGTTATAAATTAAAATGTGTTTTTGTTATTCAAGGACATAGATATGATTTTGGCGCAATAAAAATCATTTATTTTTTTCAAAAATCTATATTCTAAAAATGATTTTAAAGAGAAAGTATTTAAAATACCTTCTCTATTTAAGTGTTTTTTTTTTAAATCTTATTATAAAAAAATCGTAGCAAATTGATAAAATACTTAATGATTTTTTACGAGAACCTATTCTGATAATTAGATCAATTTTTCATTTGATTTTTTTAAAAAAATTATCTTTTAAGAAAAATATAACAAAGATAAAGTATTTTAAAAGACTCTCAAAAATAGACCCAAATCTTTAATAGTAATTTTTTTTTTTGGAGAGGATTCGGTGCCTTTAGTTCATTTTAGATGAGAGAGAAGGTTGGATAAATGATTAAAATAAATTAATTAGATGAGAGAGAATTAATGGTTTAGAGAGATAGAAACAAAAGCCATCAAATACACCGAATCTTTTCCCCTTAATTTTTACTATCATCAAAATGATACAAACAGCTATATGACTATGAGTCCATGAGAGAGGGAGGTAGATAGCAGTGATTATTTAACCTTCCTCGTATCCATTTTTATCAAATCTAGCACTGTACTTTGCAGATCTCACAATTCATAACATAAAAAGACGACCACATCTATAACCCTACCCTAGGATTCTGGAGAGAGGGACTCTCATGATCTTTAATTTCTTAAGGGAAAATAATTTTTTCATACACAAAATCAAACTCGGGTTTTATGACACATTTTTTTGCAACTACTTTTTTATGTTTTATTTTTTACAAAAAGTACTTTTTTTATGTTAAATGAATGCACCAAGTATTTACTGAACTTAGACGCAACACTTTGTTCAACAAGTTACATCATCAAACCCTTTTATGCATACAAACTGCAATTTCCATTTTCTGCATCAACTTGCTTATCATGAGATGACCATGTTTTCCTAAACATACATACTATTTTGTGTCTGATTCTCCTAAACAAATATGCAAAATTTCAACACAACTGAATCAACCTCACCATTCTCTTCCCCCCATTCTTCCTTCTTGCTTAGGTAAGTTACATTACACTACAGTCAAAATTAAAGTTATTTCACTATCTTTTTTTTTACTATTTACCCCCCTCTCCTATTTTTTAGCAGCAGTAGTAGTAAAATGGTTAATACAAAACAGAGTTTCTCTGTTTTGAAACAGGGGAGATGATGAACTCAACATAAATCCAACGCGTTTCTTCCATCCTCAACATCACCATGCTGTTGATTTAAGCTCAAGTTGCCCTCTCTCTCTCTCTCTCTCTCTATATATATATATATATATATATATATATATTATATAACTTT
>Ga0228711_1002867_pt1 | contig 26750 bp, 13 predicted proteins | sample MedpolnodulmetaG_2_FD_177996 | JGI IMG/M metagenome (GOLD analysis project Ga0228711, IMG submission 177996) | Root nodule microbial communities from Medicago polymorpha collected in Santa Monica, California, United States - brown nodules | ecosystem: Host-associated > Plants > Roots > Nodule... | reverse complement strand
AAACATTGTTAAAAAAAAAAAAAAAACAAACTTTGTTAGAAAAAAAAAACAAACTTTAGTTTTTCAAATATATAGCATTAATTAGTTTTGTTGAGAAAGATAAGAGTAATTGACAAAGGGTATAATTGACAAATCATACCTTTAAAATACTAAAACGACAGTTAAATAGGAACAAAAAATCCGCACTAGAACGACACTTGAAAAGGAACAAAAAGGACTACATAATATTGACATCAAATATAAAGATATTCTAATCAATTATAGAGATATTTTTATTACTTTCCATTCATACAGGTTTTCTTTACAAGTCTAACAATTTTGAATTGAGGATAATAATTAAGGAAATGGTAAAAAGTGTCTTTGGAGCATTGAATAAGTGGATAAAAATATAAATATTGTATTGAAAAATGGTGAAAAGTGATGAATTAAGGAAATACTTTTCTTAGTCAAAATGTTGTTGAATCCAATAACAATTAATATTTTTTTTTAGTTAACAACAATTAATATTGTTTTTTTTATAAAAGCAAAACAATATTTATTCATTCGTTCAAATTGATAGAGTAAATCATTTAGTAACATTAAAAATATAGAGGATGAATCTACGAACAAACTCGCAACATCCAAATTAATAAAATACCACGGCAAAATGTCTAGAAATAATATACCAAAATTAATGGGCCTAGAATACTCATGTCTCTGGATATGTAACATTGACGTCTAAATTACTATTGAATAACTTATCTTTCAATATGAAGCAAATAAAGACTACAACAAGACGAGAAATAAAACAATTTCGCAGAAGATGACAAACAACAAACTGTCGCACTCATACGACAAAATTACTATGAAAAAAAAACTTAAATCTAGGTGAAAATCACATATTTATTTTGAAATAGATAAAGAACGACGAAGATGCGTGATTTCAGGTAAAAAAAAATTACCCAAAACCACCTCCTAATCGAAGAAAATGTTATAGAGAAAAAACTAGGCGGCTATGTAACTGGCATTGCAATTTGAATTTTGTATATTGTATCATTTAATATAATTAGCAAGATTACGCATGGATGCTTACTTTCATATTACAAGAGTTTTTTCAATCTAGAAATTTCGATTTATGAAAATCCATCTCAACTACTTCTGCTTCATTGCTCAAAATGTGAAGGGAAACTGAATTTGTTTTTATTTTGGTATTGGCCTAGGGGCCAACACAAACTCAAAGAAAACACACGGATAAAGAGAGGAGTGAAACCCGAAACCAAACCCTGAAAAGTACATAAAATGTTCTCAAGACAAACCACTTGGATGTAAGAGATACACAATTATTTATTCAAACAACAAGAACTTGCAAGAGTTCTATGGATGAGAAACAGTGATATCATACTCAACAACAAAATGCTCAGATGTTGAAATCTCCCAAAGACTTTTAGGGTCTGTTTGGTTTGAGAGTTTTGGAGGGGAGGGGAGGGGAGATTTTTAATTTAAAGTGTTTGGTTCAATTTTTAAAAGGGGAGGGGAGGGGAGGGGAGGGGAGCAAATTTTATTGCACTGTCAAAATTATCCTTATATTAATTTAAAATCTCAATATTTTCCTTGTAACAACATTTATTATTATTATGTTATATTATCCTTGAAACAACTTTTACTATTATTAGGTTATAGGTTATATTATCTTGTAACAACTTTTATTTCATATTATTAACAATTTTTTCTTGTAACAACTTTTATTGTATATTATTGAGAATTTTTCCTTGTAACAACTTTTATTACTCATTGTAAAACCCTATTACTAATTCATTATTCTATCGTCTACATCGTGTTGTTATAGATTACATCGTTATTGTTTCGTTACTTTATTATCCTTATTTAATTAAGTTTAAGGGTAAAACAGTAAAATAATTTTAAAATCCCTCCCCTTCCCTTGTGAACCAAACACACTTTTAATTAAAATATCTCCCCTCCCCTCCCCTCCGTTAAAATTCCTCCCCTCCCCTCCTAATTTTCGAACCAAACAGACCCTTAGCAGTGGCATATCCTCTAGCAAACCTAAAAACTCCCGTGCCACCAACAATAGGCAATTCTCTAACCGTGTCTTGAACAGGATTCCTTCCAAGCATACTAAGATTACTACCAGCAAAATCACCTTCAGTAAAAGCAAGATTAATTAACATAACCATTCCACGATCATGCAAAGATGCCAAACCAAACATTCCTTGAGCTCTACCAACAGGTTTTGATTAGCTCTTGTCCTTCGGTTAAGAGGTTGTCCATCATGTAACTTGCTCCAAAACCAATCGTATTTAATGGATCTATAATTTGTACAACCGTTGGATTTTTACCTTCTAAGATGTCATGGTAAAAAATGTGCAAGTGGGTTATTTTTTCTGTGCTTTGTTGATTTGTTGGTAACATGATGTTGGATTGTACAATCCATCGGTAGTGGAAAATTGGGCAAATGAGAGTGACAGTGAACATAAAGAAGAACCTAAGAGAGGTAGCCATTTGAAGATAAGTGGATATAACTTTACGATAATGTGTAACAATTGACACTTATTTAAAATTTGAGGATGGCAAAGATACTATCATGGTTTTGTGTGAAATTTTTTTTTTTTTTTTTTGAAGGAATGGCTTTGTGTGAGATTAATCAGCGGGTGATGTATATATATTTTTAATTGTAAAATCAATCCACAATATAATTTATCGAAATTTTTATTTTTTATAACTCCAAGAAAAAATTTAAAATTTGTGAAAATATCAAGGCTTAATTAATGATTTGGTCCCTTAAGTTATTTGTTGGTTACATTTTGGTCTCATAAGTTATTAACGTTATAATTTGGTCCTTAAGTTAGTATCTTTTAGACAAATAAATCATCACCGTCAGTCTTTTGTCAAAACGTTAAATAGGTACATGTGAACGGTGATGTGACAACTTGCAATGTGTATCCACCTTAGACATTGGCTTAACGGTTTTGACGATTGAGATTTATTTTGTTGACGGAAGATGGCTTAAAGGGATCAAATTGTAACATTAATAATTTATGGGACGAAAATGTAACCAACAAATAACTTAAGGGACCAAATCATTAATTAAGCCAAATATCAATTAAATGCCACTGAATTTCGTTTTAATAACTTTTTAAAAAATATTGATATTTTTAATTGAATATCACATAATTAAATATTTTTTTAAAAGTCTTGACCATCTATCCAAAAATAATAATATAAAAATAGATGGTCTAATTGCTTGTTTCTTCCTCAAGAGTTGAATTGTTGTTGCACTCATATTTAGGGAAGGCGACCGAGCTATTGATGAGCTAGCTCACAATGGTCATAGTTTGCCTCTCTTCACTTGTCAATGGTGGGACTATACCCTCGCTATATATTTGATCTGTTGTATAGATATAGTGGCCTCCCCTACATTAGAAAATACTCATTGTAATTTGCTTCATGCCTCTTCGGCTCATACAGATCATCTTACGTTATTTTTAACATATTATTCTGTTATTTTTGTCATGATTTGACCTAAATAAGAGAAGTTTTAGATCAGTTGCTAATGATTTAAGAGACATTTTATAAAGTTTTCATATCGAGAAATGTAATTTTAGTTTTTCCCTAAACCAAACAATTTTTAGGTGTTTTTGATGTATTTTATTGCAAAATCATGTAATTCAGCAAATCAAGACCCCTCATGAAGAATTGAGAAGACATAAAATGAACATTCAAGAGGCCTATAAAGATATTACAAGTTTGGGAAATTTATATAGGTCCCAAGACAAATTTAAAGGAAACAAGCACTCATATATTTAGGGAAGGCAACCGAGCATTTGATGAGCTAGCTCACAATGGTCAAAGGTTGCCTCTCTTCACTTCTAAATGGTGGGGTTATCCCCCTCTTTATATATCTTATTTGTTGTATAGATAGTTCGGGCCTCCCTTACATTAGAAAATATTCATTGTAATTTGCTTCATGCCTCTCTATTGATGGTAGATTGTCTTGCGTTATTTTCAACATATTTTTGTCATGATTTGACCCAAATAAGTAAAGTTTTAGATCAGTTGATTAAGTTGCATATGGTTTACGCGATATCTTGTAATTTTTTCATATCGCAACAAGTACTTCTAGTTTTTCTCTAAACCAAGCAAATTTTAGGTGTTTTGATGTATTTCATTGAAAAGTCATGTAATTCGGCGAAGCAAGACACCTCGTGAAGAATTGGAAAGACATGGAATGAAGATTCAAAAGGCATCTGAAGACATTACAAGTTTGGAAATTCTATCTCAAGTCTCAAGACAAGTTTGCATGTAGAAAGCACTCAAAAAGACAAAGAAAAAGACAAAAACACACTGGAAGCAGGTGCCACACGCCCCGAGTGGGTTGTCGTACGTCCGCGTGTGCAAAACATTGTTGAAATGCATTGCTTTTAAGCACCATGCACGAGGCGTGTGAGGTTTCGAGAGAAAAAACAGCATTTTGTTGTTTTTCCTATACCGGTTTGACAACATACCAAATTAAACAAATCATCTCTAACTTTATATTCCAGTTGTGCGACAGTATTTCACCGTATCAACTTCATTATCAGCACATTTGGAAACATCAGACTTAACAATGTTCTTTTTAGAATCAATAGTTTATTTCAAATCAACGGAAACCTCAACAATGTTTGATTTCAAATCAACGGGACCATCAACATTGTTTGGTTTCAAATCAACATAAGTTTAAACATTGTTTGAATTTGGAGCAACATAAATTTCATCCATTACTATCATTAAAGGACAAAACAAAATTTTAAAAAGGAAAACCAAAATATAATTTAGCAACAACAAAATATTACAAATAAATGAGTTGTGTTATTTGAGCATCCATATCTGTGACAACTTTTGCAACAACTAAAATTTTACAAAGGAAATGAGATATTGGCACAAAAACCAAAGCAATAGAGAGAGAAAGTAAAAAGATAATGTGAGTATGAAAGGGAAAGTTGTCACAAAAGTTATCAAAAATGGTTGTTCAAATATCATTTTTCCAAATAATTAGAGACTTTTCAGGCTGAATAGTTCGGGAGTTAAGGCTTGATTATTCAGTTTTGGGTCTTAACTCATGATAAAAAAAAAATAGTTCAAATTAAAAAACGCAATACTATAATGTAATCAGTTCAAAAGATGTAATATTTGTTATTTGAAGTCAAATGAGTATATAAATTCTTTAGTAATCGCTTAATGATGATTTGAGACACTCTTTTTTGCATGAAAAGTTTAAATTTTGATGGAGGATAAAATAGGAAGGTAGAGTGTGTGGGATGGTGTGCAGTAAATGCTTAGTTGCCTAATATATCTGTAAAAGCAATTCATACGTGTACGGGTCCTATCGACTATAATAGAGATCAATAAATTATATTATATATTTACATTGATGTTAAATAAGTTATAGGAAAATGATTGACCTTACATGACTTAATTTAATAGGATTTTATAGTGCATCCGAGAGACGCATGGGTGAGTTATATGATCTTTCATCAAAATGATTGGCCTTCGAACCAGTACACCAATTTCACACAAACAACTTGAAGGTGCGTTAATATTGGTGAGGAATATCAAAGCAGTTTTATCGGGTATAATTCTTCCAGTTGTTTATAGCAAGTGAAATCCTATGTGTGGATGTGCCACAGTCAACATGTTGCACCATGCAGGGGCCTTAAATTGTCATATAGTACTTTTTTTAACAAAAGGAAGCTTGTTTGAATTCATTTATGTACTACCTTTCCATTTGTAACATTTCGAATGCTATATATGAGTAGTAGAATCTTGACATTATTCAATTAAAAACTTCATTCAAGGACTGTAGAAAATTTATGCAATGCAATACATTGTAAAATAAAAAATAAACAAAACCAAGTAAATATATTGATCCGTGTGACACTATGCATAAATTTTTTGAGATCCACTATGACATTTTACCGACACCAATTAACAGAAACAATAATGAAAGGCAACTGTTGTATGTAGTGGTCTTTCTAATTTAGGCTTTAATACAATAAATCTAAAACGTATTAACAAAAATTGATTTACCCAATTAGAGCCAATCATGGAGGTATTAAAAACATAGAATAAAATGAAAGAAGATAAAACAACCTTAAGGTATACGTACGTAGTTGAATCGCTTATGTTATCTTGAGCTGTATCGGCAGATTCCATAGTATCATCACTCATAATTTTAAGCCATATCAATATTTTTGTTTCAAATGCTAGCTTGAAATAATTCACTAAAAAGTCTTTTCTTGAAGAAATCTTGGCTTCTTCGAATGAATTTGAATTATAACATATGAATTTAATATCAATGTGAATTTTCTTGAATTGAAACGCCATTTCTTCAAGATATCTTTTCACTTTTTTCGTCCATCTTATTATGATTCAATCTTGGTACAATCAGTGTGACAAATGCTAATTATTATAATGAATACAAAAAAGAATATATCTTGAACAGGGTAGGAAATCCATCTTTAGCAAAGATGCTACACCACAACAACTATCTTCAGTCGCCTCATTTTCTTTTTCGACCTCATAATGAATATATTGTGTGCCGTGGCTTCGTGTAACTGTAGCTTAGGAGATTGACTTCGACATATGCTTCCACATCTCATTCCATCTCTTAAACAACTTACCAGAATGCATTTTCAATACATGAGGCTGCCATTTTTTTCTCTGAAATTACTCTTGGATGGAAAATTGACACCCTATTAAAGAGTTAGAAGTAGGATTGGTTGATAGAGCACCAATTGATACCCTATGAGAGAGAAAGAGCACCAATTCTGATTTCAACAAAGGATCTGATTGGTTGATAGAGGTACATGAAACGTCTGCAAACAACGGTTGAGATTTACTTGGGTATTGGCAGTTTAGGGCAAAGGTGTCAGCTCATCAAGTTGGGCGTTTATAATAAAGGATTCATATGGTAACTCCCGAACTTGAGTGAGCGGGAGTTACGACCCGTGAGGTTTGGACCGTAATTTTTTATAGGCGTATTTTTGACATTTTTAGAGGCTTGTTAGCAAATGAAGGGCAACAAATTTCGGTAGTAGCATTTATTTTTATTCTTTTTTTTTTTTGTATCGGGGTAATATATAAAATGGTTAAATAAGTTTTTCGTTCTTAAAGATATAGTGAATTTTGACTTTAGTCTAATAAATAAAATTGGATGTTCTCATCCTCACAATTTTTTTGTTTTGTTTTTGGTCCCCAATGACTAATTTATATTCATATATATGTCAAGATTATGACTCTTTTATGTTCAAGATGTGTCCTTGTCATGTCGATTTATCATCTTTAACCTTTGTATGTCTATATTATTATTAAGGTAAAGAAATGTTAAGCACATGTCAAAATTGTATCTATTAGGGACGAAAAGTAAAACAAATTTTGAGTAAAAAAATATTCAATTTTATTTGTTATGGACTAAAATCGAATTTCGTTATATTTATAGAGTCGAAAAACTTATTTAACCTTATATAAAACCCACTATCAGATTGTGTATTCTCTAATTTTGTTATTTATGCAAAAACTAAATTTAAAAATAACATTAAAATTATTAGGTCCGGCAATCAAAGTGATTTTTTTATTTTATTTTGAAGGAATCAAAGTGAATTTGTTTATCTTTTTATGCAAAGCTTGGTATCATCCACTAAACTTCTTTGCTGTTCAACTTGCAACTCAAATGATTAATAGATTACTTCATCTTCCAATAATCACCTAACTCCTTACGAGTTATTGTATCAAAATTCCCCTAATCTGTAAGAATTAAAGGTTTTTTTTAATAAATTATTACAGATATTTAAGATCAAAATTATGCATTTGTATCTATAAGGAGTCAACTGTATCAAAAAATATGGGACAAAGACCCAACATTATAGTAAAAAAAAAAAACTAACCTTTTAGAAAGGGTTGCAAAGAACACCCACACAATCATACGCTAGAAAGGCAAACACAGCACATACAAAGTTAATATAAGATGTTGCAACCAAACTAGCACATCATGCTAATAGGACCATATATTGGTAATGAAATTGGCACATTGTGTTGTTTTGTTTGGTGGTTGCATATATTGGCAATGGTGGTAGGGGCACGAGTTCAGCTCCTTTGTTATAGATTTTGATTTTTGGTTTGTTATTTGAAATGACAAAAAAAATTAAAGACACAATATAAGCATTTTTGTGATTTTAATACGCAACAACTAACATAAAATTAAGGACATGATATAAGCATTGTGATATTTTAACACGCAACAACTAACATAAAATTAAAGACACAATATAAGCATTGTTGAGAAGTCTGGACGTAACAACAAGTCAATAATACCATAAGAGGGTAAGACATCACATCTTCAACCAAAATTTTAAGGCATTGAAAATATGTGTCACCTCTCGTATATATCCAATATTGTACTCATTCATAGTCGATATAGAACTAATCACTCAGACATAAACCCAACAATCTATCTTTCAAATACGAGTCTCTAACGTCCTAAACTTGATTCAAATAACACAATCGCACCCCCGCTCCACCAAGTTGAACCAACTCTGATACCATTTTATGGGAAGTCTGGAGTAGCGACAAGAGCAGCAACGTGCAATTGCTCTAAAACCACAAGAGTGGGACAAGACATCTTCATCCAAAAATTCAAGACATTAGGAGGAATATGTGTTATCTCTCTTATGTATCAGACATTAAACCATTAAAATTGACGTGATACTAACAAGTCATACTTGCCCAAAAGGTCTCATCATGTGAATTCATTAAGGTCTTATGTAGGGTGAGGATTGCAATCATTTATGATCCATGTTCAATCATTTATCTCATTCATTGTGGGACTCTTAACACAACCCCTCACGTCCATGACTGAATATTTGGAGCGTTATCCGAGTGGTCTAATAGCAATGGCTTGATAGCCGGTGATCCAACAAATCTTGAATAGACTTTAATATCATGTTAATTTGGGCTGACCTAACTCAACTTTTACAAAAGCAACTTATAAGGTAAAGATTGCACTCGCTTATAAACCACATTTCAAACCTTATCTCATCTAGAACTCTTTAACAATGTGACGCACATTGCACAATAGCTCAGGAGAAGTAAATATAAATATTTTACTGTGAATTTATATACCAATTAATGCTTTTTAAATTTATAATAACATCAAAAGAAAATAAATGTAGAGAGCATTTTATTTTGCATGTAAATGAGCAAACAAGAATTTATATGTTGTCCCTAAGAAGAAGAAAAAAAGAATTTATATGTTGTGGCCCGCTGACACAAGAATATCCTCAAACTTAATACGTCATTTAATTTGTGCTCTTTCCCTTCCTCTTCTTCTAATACTCACATGGCTGTGCTGTGTAAACAAAGTAACCATAAAAAATTCTTTCTTAACAAGGTAGCATGCAACATTTTGTTTTCTTTTATGAGTTTTAATTTCTTCTTCTCTCTACTTTGGTTCCTATAGGTAAGGTAACAGAAAAAGGGACTTCATTCACACTTATCAAAACCAACCTCATGCTAAATAGTGCCCAGTGCACATCACATTGCAGAAGGCAGCAAAATAGAACCATATCTATAGGAATGTTATTTATTTTTTGACATATTTTTCCTTATTTCTCTAAAGTTGATTCGTATAATCATGATATGAGATGTGATAATGATTTAGACTCTTTTAATTTCTTCTTGGTCATGTTGATCAAGCTAAAACTTAAACTATGACCATAACTAATATAAAGAAAATGAAACATCCACATTGCATATAAATCAGCATGTTTCACACTCTCATACTGAAGAACAAAGTCTGAGAAAATCTACTAGATCTGAAAAGGTTCCAGCCTTTCCTAAAGACTTTCATTGCCCTCGGCTGCATACAGCAGATATATCTTCCTCACCAGATTCAAGTAATGAAAGAGCTACCTGGAAGCTAGTTACGGTTGTGCAAAGATATGAAGGAAACTGTTAAATTGTTGTCAGAGGGTTCAAACTGTTAAATTTTTAATTAATTAATAATTATAATAATATATATTTTCATGCCAAAACTAACATCTATAATAGGCAAAATGCTAAATTGTTCAAACCGAGAACAAGGGTTTCGACTCTTAAGTTTGTCTTTTTGCTAGTTTAGGATTAATGTTAAATATGTTTCTGGTCCCTATAAAATTGGAAACTTTTAAGTTTAGTCTTTACTTAATTTTAATAGTTTTTTTAGTCATTAAAAAAAATTACTTATAATTTTAGTCCCAGCTAAAACAAAGTTTGTTTAATTATCCTCAATCTCTTAAATTTTTGAACGATTTTTTTGAGATTAGTTTAAAACACTATGAAAGGTTTATTTACTAAAATTTAGAATTTTTTTTAACATGAAACGAATTAAATATGAATTTTTTAAAACATCAAAAGTTAAAGATAAAAGTAACAAAACATGGACGTTGAAAATCAAATTTTGCGATAATTTTTGCGGAGGAACTTTTAGTAATGTTTTTAACACGTCTGCAAAAAATTGTTCAAAAACTTACGAGTTTAAAGCATAAATTAAACGAATTTGAATTGAGTAGGAACTAATATTGAGTAGAATTTTTTTTAGGGATTAAAGAAACTATTAAAATTAAGTAAAAATTAAACTTAAAAGATTTCAATTTTATAGGAACCAATAACATATTTAACTAAAAAGTAATATTCACATGTTATATAACAAATTAACGGACACAAATCAATGTAAAAGGAAAATGTTCTTAAAAGGCAAAATTAAATGGTAAAATTGAGTTGAAAGCCTAGTATGCCTATGTCCATGTTTACTAGATACCATAGTTTATATCTTGGATCCGTACAATTTGAAAAAAAGTGAACCAAGAAAAGTCAAAAGGTACAAACTAGCAATGCAGAGAGATGGTCAGGAGGTTCAGAGTAAAAAAATCAGGAGGTTCAGAGTGGAAAAAAAATAAGAATTTTAGGTGTAATTTCTAAAAGCCAGGGGATGCAAGTGCATCCCCTCAATGATAAGTGGCTCCGCCATTGGAAACTGGTACCCTAACCTCTCTTGTTCGGAAGAATCGAAACACATCCAAATGGTATCAGCCGTACTTAATAACACATATTGTGATTCGCCTAGCTGGGTGATACCTTTTGGAATTGATCCCACCCAGACTTGTCATTCTATTTCACCTGCTCAGCTAAAGTATCTACTCACTATTTCTATTTTCTAATGCTATTGAACCTCAAACTTTTGATGGGGCTGTAAAATAAACCGAGTGTGTTGCTATCATGCAAAGAGTTGATACCTGGTAATTAGTTGAGCTACCTAGAGTAAGCATGGTATAGGTTGTAGGCAGGTCTGTAAAGTTAAACAACGTCTAATATTTTTCATCCAAAGCCAAATATAGAGCTCTCACATCTACAACATGTGAGCTTCAATGGTCATCTTCTCAGCATGATCTTCAAGTTTCTATATCTAATGTTCCATGAAAGAACGAAACACATAGACATTGAGTGCCATATTGTGTGGGAAAAAATCTAGTTGGACTCTTCAAATTACTTGCTATTTCTTCAACCTACATGTTAGCAGATTTTTTCACCAAACCTCTTGAACCTGCAGCTTTTTCAACATGATTATTCATAAGCTGGGAACTCTCAACATACATTCTCGAGCTTAAGGGTGACCTTCAGTTTTATAGTTGACAAACCCCATTTATGGCTAGTTACTCGGACTTTCCATTTCACATTGTATCGTTTCTCTAATTATTAATCAAACTCAGTAATATTCTTCTGTTAAAAAGAAAAAACAATTCCAATACCCTACGACGAAATCAAATACTAAACCGTTTGCATAAAAGTTCCTCATCAAAATGGGAAATTAAAGATTTTCCAAGCTTTCGATTAATTGGATGATTTACTTTTCGGCAATAAAACCATAAATAGTCTATTACTACAGAGAACCATATTCCTATTACAACTGGATAATAAAGAGACTCTATTCACCATTGGTTCAGTGAACAAATTCAAAATTGGTTAGTTTATACCGAAGGCCAGCCAATCAGCCATCAAGTTTCTCCAATTCCATTCTTTAGTAACATAATGAGCAGAAATGGAACACAATTTTGAAAATTTGACCGATTATCCCACTAGAAACACGCCGATGCTGCCTTTTCAAGTTTCAAAACCTTAATCTTCATCGGAACTGCTATCTTGGGAAATCTTTTCAATGTCATCTGATTCATTTTTACCCTGCAGTTAAGCAACATGATGAGTACAAGGTAGCTGGATGATAGTATAATAGTAACTTCAAAATAAACTTACTGGTACGTTTTTGTCCCAATCCTTTATTCTCGAACTTGTCAGCATATAATTATCGCGTAATGGAGCCCAAGAAGGTTGTTCATCTTCTCCCTTGTTTGTGCTTGCATTGGCCTGCATATCCAAAATCCAAGCAATTTGATAATTAGGGACGCGATGGAAGCTATAACTCATTCAAGAAACACATGTAGCAGTTATGCAATGAAAATTAGCATTGTTTTGAACATAATAATGTCGATATATATAACATTTTTCTTATTCTGTTACTGCTTCAATGAAAGCAGAGGTACTAAAAACATCATGTTCAAAGTTCATCCAGTTTGTCTAAGCATATACAATAGAACAATTTTAAAGTGGAAGACCTAATAAAAAAAGAAATTAATATCAAATTAAACATGTTCCATATCACATTAATTTAGAGGTCATAAACACTAATAATTCTAAAGAGAAAATAGACATTTATGCATATAAATTCATAAAATCAGATGTACACATGCATATAAATTCACAAAATCGGATGTATAGAATTGCAAAAAAGAAATTCAAATTTCTTCAAGCTCCGAGTTTCTTTCATTTTTCGAATAAAGGGAACCAAAGTGTCCGTATGTAAATGCTCAAGTCTAAATAAATAGAGTAAATAATTTGGACTTGAGCATTCAACTTATATACATTTTGGTTCTCCTTGATCTTCAACAGAATTAAGCAGACTCGGGCCTAATTAGTTCTAACCCTAGTTTTAAACAGTGATTGAAATTATCAACAGAAAGAACTTCCAATGAAAAAGTGACTGAACGAGAACTAGTTGTAACAATCACCTTTGCAGAGGTGCCAATAGCTGGCTTCCCTAACGCCGAAAAGAAGGCTTCTTTGGTGCGCTTCTTTAAAACTGACAGAACACACAAATTAGATAGTAAGAATTGGGCAAACATTTTGAGTATATTAGGAACCACAAAAAATAGAACAGATAGGTATGAACAAAAGAAAAAGTGAAATCGAGAATTCTGACAGGGATGGTTCTATTTGGAGGAGCATGGTCCCAAGTCCCGACCCCTCTTATTTTTCAACAATTAAATACTTAAATAGGTTAATTGTTAACTCTTTCCCCTCATTCTTAGAACATCATATCACAAACAAATCTTCAGCATGGTAGTCATATCATATACAAAAATCAGTGTCATCAATAGAGGATAGTGGAAAATAGTGGAATAGCATAGCATTGTAGGCAAATAGCAGACGTAGCATAGTGGTTGAAAGAAATTAATTATCTAAAAAACAATGGTATGCTGCATAATAAAGTTTATTAAGGTTGAAAAAAAATGTTGTGCACCTCACATGCTGCCTCTTTAAAAAAAATGAATTGAAGGATCATCTTCCTCACTGGAAATGGAGGAGGAGGACGATGTGTAGAAAAAAAATGTGGCAGAGCATGGTTTAAACATTGAGAGAAGTTTACGTATTAAGGTGATTATAGGAATAATAACATCCTGACTCTTAAGTTTTCTATTTTAAAAATAGGTCATATACAGCTCGCATGCTGCCTCAAGTTTTATTATTAAAGAAAACATTTTCATTTCCCTATAGATGCTACAGCCACTATGGCCGAAGGCCCAAAGAGGTTGTATGCAGCTCACTGTTTTCATAGTGAATTCATCAAAATCATCTACACTAAAGAGCCACTATTTGATAACACTGACAGAATGGCCAAAACAGTTGTGTTAAATTTCCCTGTATAAAAGATAAACTGAAACAATGAATCCCCAAATGAGATTCCTTTTTCTTTACTTGCGACGGTTATGCTGAAAGTAAACTACTAACTTGAATCTTTCTAATGTCTCGCATTTTGTTGTTGCAGTATAAAACAACTTACCCTTTGCATCCCTGTTCTTTGAGGGGTCCAGCCCTTTCTGAGCAACTTGAGCTTTATTGACCTGCAACAAGTGTGTATAAAACCTTCAATTTAATAATGATTATCATACAAAGCGACAAAGAGAGGAGGAAAATTTGGAGAAAACAAAATTTGCAAATGTTAGGATAAAACTTACAGCATTGAACAGCTTGACCACTGAAAGAAATCAGAAGTAGTCCATGTTCACAGCAACAGTTAAATAAGCAAGAGTAAATGTAAGTCACTGATAAAAATAAAGAAGCATAAAATAGACCTCTATTTAAAAGAGAAAGAAACTCATTTACCTCCTTTTGTCGCTACACTTATAAGAAACTTTTCGTGCGCGTCCAAATAATTAGCAGGTGTGACATGTCCCTTTTCTGCTAGCTGTAACAAGCAATAAGTTAGCAATTGCCAGACTGCTTACCCGATAGATAATATTTTGGTCTACGATAATTGGAGATACACATAAATTTTAGTGCTAATTGGGATATCATAAAAATCACAGTGAACTTGAAATTTAAAATTACCATCAGCTTTTCCTTTTTTGTCTCTCCCTTGATCTTGCGCTCTGTCTCCTCTTCCGCAAGCTTTTCTATAACAAGACTCTTGTGATCTGACAATACTGGACCCTGTAGAGTTGTTCATGTTTTAGAATACCAATTTTTTATTTCTCTAATAAAACATTAGCATGATATATGAGCACCTAGCTTACCAACAACTCATCAGAAACACTCTTCTTTATAATACTCTTGAAGGCCATCCTGAATGCTTTACAACCTTCACTGAATTTAGTAATTCCTGGCTGAATTTCATCCTCCTCATCATCTTCATCCTCAGAGAAATTAACTTTCTTATCAGTAACATGCTTCTTCTGTGTTCTTTGTCCTTCTGCTACCCCTTCATCTTCGGATAGATCTTCACTTTCTATGTCTTCCTCCACGTGCTTATTTTTGGTGAAAGATGCGACGCCTCTAGTCTTCATAGATGCCACACGTCTAGTACTCCCGGTAGCAGGGGCAGTTGTCTCATCTTCATCATCATCAGAATTATACTCGCGTGCTCGCTTGTTGTAAAGTTTCTTCATTTGTTGGTTGATTTTAACTTTCTTCTGTCCGTGTGGTGGCTTCATCACTTTTGGTTTCTTACTTGACTTTTTACGGCCTTGGTTCCTACCAAACTTCCTCTTTCCCAGCTCACTTCCATGCTCAACCACTTGTGCTTCTTCAGCCATGAATTGTTTTATAATTCAACCTATATGTCACATATGAAGACAGGTCATGAGCTACGCAACTACATATATGCAAAATGACAATTTTAAAAAGCATTAACAGAAAATGAACTCTTTTCAAACAATCTAACTATGACAAGAGAGACATGACTTAGCAGAAAAATAGACTCGGGGTAAAGAGACAAAAATTGTTAACTGAAAATTGAATTCGTATTTCCGTAACACAACTTTCAACAACGTAAATTATTGGTCTACTAATTAATTAATGTTAATTAGAGATTATTCTTGTTTTTCTCTAAATCTCACCTACAAACTTTACCTACCTTACTTACTAATTTAACTGATTTATTTGTAATTTGTATGTTAGGTAAATTCTTATCTCTATGATGACAAGTTTAGGTTAATAAAGAAATTTCCAAATTCCAGCTGCTAAAATCCCATTTTCTCCCTTCTTAACAAAATTCACAAATCAACTACATATCTATCGCAACTTGACATTGCCACAGCAAACTAGTAGAACGGTAACACTAATTACATCATTTTTCTATACAAAAGTAACCTCTTTTAATTCCTTAAACAATATTCTTAGGACACTTGTTAGCATTCTCAATTAATTATATATACAAGAGAATCAAATTGAACAGGCCCTGACCCAAGGAGTCACATGATTGAATCATTTGAGTTGATAAGAAACTATACATTACATGAAAAACATAAATACACGAATCATAAGTCAAAGCATCACCAAAAGATGGTAATAACAATCATGGTCTTAAAAAAATGCCAACAGCAATAGTTTTGGCTGCGACATTAAGGTTTTCAATGTTTCCTAGCTACAGTTTATTTTTTTATTTTGAAAACTCGGTATCCGGCCTAAGAACCAACTAATCCCGAGAACCAATCCCACAGTCCACTAGCAGGGCCCAATTGAAGCCAAAGCAAATCCCTATATGGACTGGCCCGACAAAGGAATTGTTAACATCATGAGGATTCGAACCCAGAACCATGAGAGGAACACACTTTCATGTCCCAAGCCTACACTACCACGCCATTACAACAGCGATGTAAGACCTCAATGATGACAAACACACATACCTATGAGCTTATAAGTATGAAATGAGATAAATAAGATATATTGAATTTTTTTCAAATTGAGATAAAAAATGATAAGTTATAAGCTACTTGAATTAGCTTATCACAAACCACTATAACCTAGTAAAAATAAGCTATAAGCTCGTGAGAAAGTGTCGGTTACAAAACGGGTCTTTTTTAGTCAAATAAGACATAAGCTATAAGCTCAAATTTGTGGCTTAGTTGTAAAGCACAGACAGAAACAAACGTGTTTTAGATTGTAATCATTCAGGCATTTCAACAAACACGTAATATACACATGTATGAACACCACATTCCAATAAAATCAAAATAAATATACTTACAGAACCAATCAAATATACATTAAACACCAAAAAAATAAAAAAAAACAGAAGGATTTTTTTTTGAGAAACAAAAAAAAAACGATAACAGTAGCAAAATTGGTGAAGAAATAAAAGAATAAACAATGATATATGAAATTAAGAAAGGTTACAAGATGCTGGAAAAAAAAACGGAGATGAAACCTTTGAGAGAGTTTGTGATAATTGTAGAGATAAACGGCGGAGTTGAAACTGTGCAGCTAGGTTTGGGGGCGTCGGAGCAGTGACAGCGGCTGGGAAAGGAGAAATATCTCGTTTGAGTTGTTAGGGGTTAAGGGAAGGACTTTGTTTCGATGTGAACTATCCTGCACACTATTGTCACCCGTTAGATTTATTTAACGGTTCAGATACAAAAGGTTAAATAAATTAAATAAATAAATATAGTCATTTTAAGAGAGAGAAAGAGGGAGATCGAACCAAAAGTGTTGAGGATCACCACTGTATCAAGCTTTGTTTCTCTTGTTCTTCTTCTTCTTGTTTTTCTTCCCTAGTGGTTTTGGTGGCCAGAGCTCACACAATTAAATGTGGAGAAGTGGGGTATCTGGAGTTCAAACTTTAGTCTTGCATAAATTATGCAATGTCCCTACCAACTGAGCTAAGCTCACAGGGACTTGTTTCTCTTGTTCTACTAACAATATATCTATTAACAATATATAGAAATCAAAGTATATCAAAATTTCATAATTGTCCTTATTAAAACTCATGATCTCCTTTTAAGCAATTTGCACGGATAACTCTGAAACTAATTTATTTCTTTTTTTAAAAAATTAATTACGGATGATGGTCATCTACTAACAATATCTAAAAATCGAAGTGCAGAAAATTTCATAATTGTCCTTATTAATACTAATGCTAATGATCTCTTTAATTTTACAATTGTCTATCAAACATTGAATGATGTTTTGTATATGAAATAAACATTTATATGCAAAACGTGTAAAATATTTTATCATATCGACTTTTTTATATATGTATGTAAAATTTGTTTCTGCAGATATAAACATTTAAAATATGTAACGGGAACTATGCAAACATTGAACTGTGTTTTGCATATAAAATAAAAATTTAATTAATAGAAACACCGCATTAAAGTGGTTATTTTGATAATAATCACGGGTTTTCAAAATTTTATCATACCGACTATCACATATCGGTGCATAAAAAATTTCTTCTGCATATATATGCATATAAAATTCTCAACGAGTGCGTTTTAAATATTTAACGGTGTTTTAAATATAAAATAAAAATTTATTTAATAGACGCTCTACATTAATTAATGTTGATATTTTGAAAATAGTCATGAGTTTTCAAAATTTTATCATATCGATTTTCTCATATATGTATATAAAAATTTGTTTATATAAATATAAAGATTTAAAATCTGCAATGGGAACGGTGTTTTGCATATAAAATAAAAATTTAATTAATATAAACACTACAGTGATGTTGATATTTTGAAAATAGTCACAAGTTTTCAAAATTTTATCATATCGATATATAAAAAATTTCTTCTGCATACATAATACCTATAACACATATCTGTTGTTGCTTCTTCTTTTCTTTCTTTTAATATTAATTCATGATGATGAAAGAAAGAAAAAAAAAAGGGTTGAATTTGATTTGCTGTTGTTGTTGCTTCGTTGTTGTTGTTATTGTTGATTTGTTATTGATGTTGTCGTGGATGATGATGATTAGAGAATCTGAAAAAATTCATTTTTTTTTAATTCAATATAAGGAACTTAAAAAGGGTTGAATCTGGATTCCGGATTTTTTTCCTAAGTTAATGGAAGATTGATGAAGATGAGAGAAGAAGATGAAGAAAAGTGAAAAAAATATGAGGTGTTAGTGGTTCATAGTAAAATACAATAGACCCTCCATGATCCAACAATCCTCTTTTAAAGAAAAAATCAAAGGGCTAAAATTAATTTTTTAATAAGGTCCATGGTGGACCACCTTTAAACATGGTTCACCTTAGACATTTGATGTTAAAAACTAACGGAGAGGAACAAAACGGCAAACGACAAAAGATTTATGCAACCAAATTGAGACACTTTAAAGTTAGGGGACCAAAGTGAAAACAGAAAATAAGTTAAGGGACCAAATGATATATTAAGCCTATTTTTATTGTGTTGATATCTACCTTTCATTTTTCACTGAATTTAATTTATGAAATTGTTTCCATATTTATTTTTGTTGATTGAAATTGAATGTTGCTGATATGATTTTTTGAGATTGTGCATGTCGATCACTCTCAATCATCACTTATTAGTTTGATTGTTTCAATGAGTTTGAATGTAACTCTGCAAATAATAATATAATCAATTTGATACTTACATATGAACCTCTACAAAATATGTGCATTGCACGGGTTAGAGTCTAGGTTAGTACAAACGTTAAACTTAAAGAACCCTCGGAGGTATTTCACCTATTAACTATTAGGTGGATATTTCTCTTATAGATAAAGGAAATATTTATATTAAATAATTTAGAGATTAAACCCATTTAGATTGGTCTTGTGGTGTTGACTTGACACCTTAGAATGTTCTCATCTCTAAGTCTCAAGTTTGATTCTCCTAAATACTAATTTGGTGGGCTAGTTTGACTTCTTAAAAAAGAAAATTAGAAATTATCATCTAAAGATTTTTAAGCAAAATATAAGTTAAAAAAAAATAACACAAGTAATTTGACTTTATTTATAGCCCGTGAGTTTTTTTAGAGTCAGTATGTTGTGTTACAGATTTTTTCATGAAAAAAAAATCCACTTTTTTCAACAAAATAATAACTTTAAGAGATTTTTATTTGTTTGTTACATTTAAAAAAATGATAGGATGAAAAAAAAAAATCTTAAATGATTTTATTCTGATAAACAAACACAAAACAACTTTTACTATTTTAAAAAATGTTCACATAAGAATTCAGGATTGATCTTCTTCTTGGATCAAAGTAATGTTAGGCTCTAGATACCAATTTGTTGGTGAACAAATTGATCTAGGGTTTGTGAATTGTGAAACTTGAAGAATAAGAAACTGTTATAAGAATGATAAAGAGAAATTAAGAGATTAAGAGAAAGTATGAAAGTGAATGCATTAGCTTTATTGATTGAGGAACCAAGTATGTATACAAAATGTTCCAGCTATAACTTGCATCACAAGTAAATGCTAATTGTCTAACCGATTAGCTAAAAACAAGGAAAGTTAATTACTTATGTTACGATGTAACTAACCCTAAAACTAAACAAAATTATAGAGTTTTGAATTACAATTTTACAATTGTTGGGACTCAAAACTCTAATAAAATCACGCCTGAAACAATTAAGGACATCTCGTCACTATCATAATATTACTAGTTTTGAAATCCCTACTGGATTGGTCCATGCTGTCAATTTTCTCAATAGAATACTGATGTGGCATACGGGCCAAATATATTTTCCTCTTACTTTTAAATTTTAAACAAGACATCTTTAACAAAATTTTCTCAACACTTCTTACTTTTTTTAGAAAAATAAAATAAAATATTTGGATCAATTTAAATCATATTTGGATAAAATATTTCGGTATAACCCAACTCAAGTAACAATTGACTTGAGGGAGTCAACTCTAAATCCCCAAATTTTATTATTCTTCCTCGTGTTCACATTCTTCACCATCGTCATTATATTTTGAACCTGAGTTATCATCTTCTTCGCTCTTCGTCTCCATTCTTCGCATAGCTCAAAATACACCAACCCCAACATAATAATATTTTCTAAGGAACCATCCTTTTACTCAAATTATTTTGGCTTATTAATGTTTTTAAAATCACACTTCCAAATTGGGGCTCAGCACTCTTTTATTCCAAAAACAAAAACACTTCCAAAATGAGTAAGCTTATTTTAGTAACCGATTGTAACGGGAAAGTTCAAGAGGTATATTACGTGTTAGATGCTGCCTAAATTTTTATGAAGCCAATCGAAAACAAAATTTCCAGCCTTGCTGAAATTTGGAAATTTAGTCAGCAGACAAAAGATAAATACTATATAAATAGTAGTTCAATTTGCCTAAAGTTCTAATTTTAGTCTACAAAATTATATGAAGTCTTCAGTTTAAGTTTTCTAAATATATAAATAAAAAAGTACCATATCTTTTTGTTTCACTTGTTTATAGTAGTTCACATCATCTTTAATTTAACATATTATGATTATAGCTAGGTTGTATCATATTCAGTCTTTCCAAGTTGAACAACGCAGAGAATGACAATTTTTCTTTCAAAACATCACGCATAAAGGAGTCCCTTTTAGAACATTATTATTACACATAAGGGGTGTTCCTCTAAATAATTCAAGCCTTGAATACAACCCTAGACTAAGGAGGTTTAAAAATAGTTTTCAACTATCCATAGATGCGTTTGGAATTAAAATTACTTGCGTCATTGCCACAATGCAAAGATATATAAAAATTGCAATTTCAACCATTGATATTTGATTACCAAATCCTCATAATAATGTGTATATCCTAATGGTCGCTCTATGAGTAAGATTGATAGGATGCTCATCTCGGAGGAGTGGGGTCAAGTGCGGGGGGAGTTTGCTCTTTGGGTGTTGCCTAGAGATGTTTCCGACCATTGCCCTTTGGTTCCTAGATATGGAGGGTGGAATTGGGGTCCGACACCTTTCCGTTTTAATAATTTTTGGTTGCAAAACTGTGATTTTAAGGGAGTGGTGGAGGAGGCTTGGAGAAATCAAAATGTTTCCGGGTGGATGAGTTTTGTGCTTAAAGAAAAATTGAAGGGCCTTAAACCTATTCTCAAGGAATGGAGTAGGAAGGAATATGGTGGTATAGAGGAAAGGGTTGAGTTACTTGTTGGGGAAATTAAAGGGCTTGATGAGAAAGGGGAGGAGGGGGTGTTGACCGAGTTGGAGGTGAGATTGTGTAAGTCGAAGTTTGAAGATATTTGGAGGATTCTTAGGGCTAAGGATGCTTTGATTGCCCAAAGGTCTAGATCAAGATGGCTTAAGGAGGGAGATGTCAACTCTAAATTCTTCCACAAATGTATCAAAGCTAGGAAGAGTAGGAATTCTATCAAGGCCCTTAGGGAGAATGATGGTTGGGTGGTGTCCCCTTTTGAGGTGCGTAGGAAGGTGGTGAATTATTTTACAGAGCACTTTGCGGAAGATAGGTGGGATATGCCGAAATTGGAAGGGGTTGACTTTAGGCGGCTAACCGATTGCGATAATGGTCTTTTGGTGGCTCCTTTCTCTTTGGTGGAAATAGAAGCGGTGGTGAGGGATAGTGATGGTAGTAAAAGTCCGAGGCCGGATGGTTTTAATTTTGCTTTCATCAAGGATTTTTGGTACTTGTTGAAAGGGGAGGTGAGGATTATGTTTGATCAATTCTATGTTAATGAGGTGTTGTTACCTAAAAGTATGTTGGCCTTCTTTGTGACCTTGATCCCAAAAGTGTCATCGCCATTGGAGTTAAAGGATTTTAGGTCAATATCTTTACTAGGGTGTCTTTATAAACTTCTAGCTAAGGTATTGGCAAGGAGACTTGCGTGTGTTATGAATGAAATCATCTCTCATTCTCAATCGGCGTTTCTAAAAGGGAGGACCTTGGTGGATGGGGTCTTGGTGGTGAATGAGTTGGTGGATTATGTGAAGAAATTGAAAAAGGAGTGCCTTATTTTCAAGGTGGATTTTGAGAAAGCGTACAATTCGGTGGATTGGGGTTTTTTGGAGTTTATGATGGGGAGAGTGGGTATGTGTGATACGTGGGTGGCTTGGATGAAAGCTTGTGTCTTTGGAGGAAGTATGTCCGTGCTTGTCAATGGTAGCCCAACGGAGGAGATTTGTATTAAAAAAGGGCTTAAACAAGGTGATCCACTTGCTCCTTTTTTATTTTTGTTGGTTGCAGAAGGTTTTAGTGGCTTGATGAGGGTTGCAGTGGATCGTAATTTGTTTAAGGGATTCACTTTTGATAATACTGTTTTGGTGGTCTCCCACTTGCAATATGCCGATGACACTCTTTGTATTGGTAAGCCAATGGTGGATAATCTTTGGGCCTTGAAGTCTCTTCTTAGAGGCTTTGAAATGGTGTCGGGTTTGAAGATTAATTTTTTCAAAAGCTCATTGATTGGGGTGAGTGTGGATAGTGAGTTTATGGAGATGGCTTGTAGTTTTCTAAATTGCACGCAAGGATGTGTTCCTTTCAAGTACTTGGGTCTTCTGGTAGGTGCTAATGTGAAGAGTATGTCTACATGGGAGCCATTAGTGGAGAAATTAAGTTGGAAATTGAATACTTGAGGGCATAAGTATATTAGCTTTAGTGGTAGAGTGGTGCTTTTAAACTCGGCCCTTAATGCGATTCCCATTTTTTACTTGTCTTTTTTGAAACTTCCGGTGCAAGTTTGGAAGAGGTTGGTTCGTATTCAAAGAGAATTCCTTTGGGGTGGTGTTGGAGGAGGTAGGAAAATTAGTAGGGTGAAGTGGGAGTCCATTTGTCATCATAAAAGTAATGGAGGATTGGGGATAAAGGACATCCGGGTGATGAATATTAGTCTTTTGGCGAAATGGAGGTGGAGGCTTTTAGATGGGAACTTTGCCCATTGGAAAGATGTTTTGGGGGCTAGGTATAGTGGTTGTACGGGTGTGTTGTTGGAGGAGAATGCTAGTGGGCGGCCTAGATTGGCGTCCTCATGGTGGAAGGATATTGTAAAGCTAGGGAGTTTCAGAGGGAGTAATTGGTTTAATTCGGAAGTTGTGCGGGAAGTGGGAAACGGCCTTACCTCTTCATTTTGGAATGATGTTTGGAGAGGGGAGTGAAGGTGAGAAAAACACAAGAAGGGGGGTTGAATTGTGTTTTCTTTTTCTTCGTGTTCTCCTACTGAAGTCACTGTTCAGAAGCAGATAAAGTTCAGCTTCTGAAGTGATAATCAGAATCTAAGATGCAGTGGATAAAACAGAGAGAGAGAGAGAGAGAGAGAGAGAGAGAGAGAGAAGAAAGACACAAAGCAATTATACAAGTTCCTTCCACAAACCAGAAGTAGTCATGTCCCCCTTGCACTTCCAAGGAAAGTTCACTAAAATGTAATCTTAAATTACAATTGCTTAATACTACAACTAGTATGAGACTTCAAATTACTCAAGCACAACTGCAAGAGATTTCCTTTGCTCAAGCACACAAGCAAGAGACTTCCAATGCTCAAGCACAATTTCAAGAGACTTCTAATGCTTAAGCACACAAGCAAGAGACTTACAATCAAACAGAATTACACAGAAAATTGTTTGAGTTTGAACACTTGATATACAATCAGTGGTGTTCACAATACAAATCAATTACAGACTCTTGAGACTATAGAATTTCTAAAATATGGACTTTGCTAAGAAATTCTAAGTGACTTTGAAATGCAAAACAATAACAGAGTATGAACTTTGAATTGTTGTGAGAGTCTAGCTTTTGTATGCGTGTGTATTGCTTAAGTCTGTTGTATTGTACGATTGTTATCCAACTAGAAGATCTTCACTCCTTTATATAGTGGTGTGAAAGAGACGTTGGAGAATTGCCAGCACACATACACAAAGAGTCGTTTGAAGCTTGTTGATCACCAATGATCTTTTGCCTGATATGGTTATTGTCCTATGAAGGATCAATTTAAAATCCATTCCTTGTATGAAGGAACATTTCTGCAGGCAGAGCTGTTATCCTTGTCTTGTTGCAAAGCACGACCAAAGTAGTGGAGAATGTGGTTGTACAGTTCGTACATTTGTCGTTTTCAACGCTCTTGATAGAATAAGCATCCAGCATCCAAAGCTTTCAAATTTCATCTCAAGGTTGTTGTTACACTTCTTTCCGTCTTTAGCAACTCTTAGGCAAGATTAAATGAGATTCCAGCTTTTGAAGCTTTAAGTTCTTTAGCTCCTGATGAACTTCAGCTTCTGGTGATCTTGCTTCTGATAAGGTGCTTCTGATGAACTGGCTTTTGATGACGTCATCACTTCAGGAGCGCTTTGAACTTCAGGAGCACTTCTATTCAGACGCTTCAAACTTCCTTTTTGTTGATTCTTTTGCTCTCTTTTGTTCTTCCAAAACCTTTTAAAGATATAAAGTTTTGTCTATGGTCCTGTACACTTGAACAAATATTAGCATATCCAATTGACAATTTTTAATACCTTGTTATCATCAAAACCTTAAGGATGACATATGTTAAACATTCTTTGTTCTAACAATTTCCCCCACTCTAAGGGTAATGTTTGTTAAACGTATTTTGTTCCAACAGGGAGGTGTGTTTCCGGGTGAAATATCCTCGCCTTTTCTTGATTTCGGCAAATAGGGAGGCTTTGGTGGGGGAGGTGGGTGTGGTGTTGGACCATGGTTTGGAGTGGCGCCTTAATTGGAGGAGACATCTCTTCATGTGGGAAGAGGAGATCCTTTTATGTCTCATGGATGACTTAGAGGGTGTGAGGTTGTCTAATAAAGCCGACGTTTGGAGGTGGAAGTTAGAAGAGAAGGGAGGTTTTTTGGTTAGCTCATCTTATACGAGATTGGCAGGGCTTTCTTTCGGTGATGTTCCGTAGACGGATGGTGAAAAATGTGTGTTTGATATGGTGTGGAGGAGTCCGACACCTCCGCATGTGGTGGCATTCACGTGGAGAACACTTCTTAACCGTGTTCCTACCAAGGTTAATCTTGCTTTTAGAAATGTTATCGGTCCGGAAGATTCTAAGGTTTGCGTGTTGTGTAACAATTTGGATGAATCCTCTCTTCATCTTTTTCTCCATCGTGAGGTTGCTAGTATTGTTTGGTGCAAATTGATGCGGTGGTTGGACATTTTATTCATCATACCACATAACTTTTTTGTGCATTGGGAGTGTTGGTATGGGGAAGATAGAAATAAAAAGGTGAGAGAGGGGTTAGGGTTAATTTGGCACGCTACAATTTGGTCTTTGTGGAAAGTGAGGAACGATTTCATTTTTAATGAGGTTGGTTTTGAGGTCGATGATATCGTGGAAAGTATGAAAGTTTTATCTTGGAGGTGGGTGCTTGGTAGGATGAACTTACCGGCTTGTTTGTTCTTTGAATGGTGTTGGAATCCCTAACTTTTCCTTGCTAGGAGGTTTGTGCACCCCTAAAGTGGCTTTGGCAATGGCGGTTGTGACGTGGTTTGGTGTGGTTTGCAGGTTGGTTTGTGTATTTGCTGCCTTGTTGTGGTTGGTGTTGTTCTTAGCATTTCTGTTGGAGAGGGGTGCGGTCTGCAGTCTGGTGTCGTTGGGCCTTGCTGTCTTGTTGTACAATCAGCTCATCTCTCTAGTGACTGGTGGTTTGGCAGGTTGTTGCTGTTCGGCTGCTGGGAATGCTTGTTCGGCTGCTTGGTTGGGTGCGAAGCTGGTATGGTTTTTGGGGGTTCAGGCAGGTATTTCGGTTTGATGGGAGTGGTTTTCCCTACTGTTTTTGTTGACTAGGTGGTGAGGTTGTGGTATGCATGTGGCTTCGTAGCATGTATAGTTCCGCATCATTATTTGGTGTGTTGGTTTGTTCTTTTTTGGGTGGTTTTTAAGGGGTTTTTGTTCAAGCCTGTGTTTTATGGCAACCGATTTCCCCTTGTATTATTTTTTTTCCACCCAAGCTTATTAGCGCACCTCGCACGAGCTTGTTGGTTAATAATATTTTGCCAATTCAAAAAAAAACTAGATGTCATTAATAATCTAGTTAGTGCTTCTTGGTAAAATAAAAAATTATAGTTAGTGCATTCGAGGCAAAAATCCTTTATAAAATCAGGTTTATACCCATACCCATTGATAAATGACAACATATTATAAAAAAAAAAAATAAAAAAAAATTTTTTTTTTTTTTTTTTTTTTTATAAAACAAATTTT
>Ga0228711_1002866_pt1 | contig 26752 bp, 19 predicted proteins | sample MedpolnodulmetaG_2_FD_177996 | JGI IMG/M metagenome (GOLD analysis project Ga0228711, IMG submission 177996) | Root nodule microbial communities from Medicago polymorpha collected in Santa Monica, California, United States - brown nodules | ecosystem: Host-associated > Plants > Roots > Nodule... | reverse complement strand
TCATATTCTTTATTTTTACATTTTTTTTCTCTTTCTTTTGGTGATTTAAATTTGATCAAATAAGGAAGTGAAGTGAAAGTGTAACACAAAAAAAAAGGAAGTGAAAAACAACTACCGAGAGTTAAATTTATTTTGTAGATTACACACAAATTTGGTGCATTATCAATGGTTTATGGTAATAGTTTGATTGAGAAGAAAGGTCATTTATTCAATGTTAAATTTTATTGTCACTCTTGGATAATCTGATTGAGTGCTTGGCGTGGAAATTCTAAGACCATCCTCAACTGAAAAGATTTAACTTCATAAGCATCGTAACCTCGTAGGTACTTCTATTGAGAAGAGAAAAATAAAAGAGGAATTAATGAGTAGAGATGTTACTTTAAACCTCGTCTCTCCTGCATATTAATTGTAAGACAATACATTGAAATACATTTTAATAGTGAATTTTTCACTTATTCACCTTAATAGTGAATTCTAAGAATAAGCTACTCATACGATTAATAGTGTTTTTTCTTTTGCACCCTTGTAAAACCCAAAAGTATGCACGAAATCAATTTTACTATCGGTAAATGAATTAAAAATAAAAGAGTCTAAATTTATCTAACTTTACTTATATTAGGATCGAAGATTAGAGACGCAATTTAGTCAAGAAAATAATATTAGAGACGCGAGGAGTACTTAATACTTGTGTTCAAAAACCATGAAAATTAATGGAGATGATAGGAACACATGAGAATAACCCTTGTTTATCTAAACCATTGAGAAAGAGAACATACAAAACAAAAGTCATAATCGAATTCATTAACAAAGTGACGTTTGTTTATGGTGGAAAGTGTGTATAGTGAACAGTGGCGTTGCCAGGTCCTTGAGTCAGGGGGTTCAACCTTATGAAATTTAATTAATAAATATAAAATATATATATATATATATATATATATATATATATATATATAGACACACACACATATATAAATAACATGTACTAAAAAAAATCACATTATACTTGATTTACTTCCTTCGTCTCATTTTAATTGTCACATTTGGGTTGTACGCGATTCTTAAGAAAATGATTAATTTGTTAATTTTGATGGTAAAATTAGTATCATTTATTAAAACACGATAATTAATCATAATTAATGGAGTAGTTAGGTGAAATGAAATTCAAAAAATAAGAATATATTGATGAGAAAAAATAATAATTGTTGTATTGATATTTTAAAGTGACAATTATTTACAAAAAATTAGAAAATAATAATTCTACTCAAAAAATTATATACACACTTTAATTTAGTTTTTTTTTAAGGAGATATGCATACTTTAATTTATTTTTTCCGAAAGACATACATACTTTAATTCCCATCTATGCAATTGCAATAACAATAACAATAAAAATTACATACATATAAATTAACGCAAACCCCACTAAAAAAAGATAGTGAAATAAAGGGGGAAATTTTTTTGTACCAACAAATAATATAGGTGAGTTTTTTTTAAGGAAAATATACAGTGACTTTGATTCAAAGATATTGGAGTCATGGAGTGTGTGGAAAGTGTTATTAGTGGTGTGATGGTGGGACCGTAACTTAACAATATGGCAGCGCAATAACCTCTTGGATATTTGTAAATTTTAGGGGTTCACCGGTATAAAACATTGGTCAAAATCGGAGAAAATCAATGGTATCTATGAAGTTTTATAAATTTCACCAGCAGCTGCACCCCCTCACTCTCACGTGGCTCCGCCACTGATAGTAAACTACATAATTTATGGAGGTTGTCCGTCTTTGAGTATGAAAAAACCTCAATTCCATGTAAAATAGAGATAAAAAGCTAAAATGAAATTATAAATAGAGAAATATTTTATCTTGGAGCCGATTTTGTAAGGATGAGAACATATTGATCTCAACCACTCATCATTTATATCAACACACTGCCTAAATCTTATTGCCAGTCTCATGTCTATGTTACATGAAGTGGAAGCTCTAAGCCTCGTATATGTTACCTATTGGACAATTAAGTCTGGATCAACTAAGTTGATATTCGAGTTAGACTCACATGACGATGTTGAGGACAAAGATTTAAAGAGTATTTTATCATCTCTTTTCTCAACTTTGTTAGAGTTTTTAAGAAGGAAAGTTCATGCAGAGACTCACAGTGTCATAGTGATGACTACTTGTATTGTTGAGATCCAACGTATATCACAAATTTGATCATTAACAAATTCACATTGTCTTGCTTTTGTAAAAAAAATTAATTTATCTATGGTAGAAAAATCAATTATCATTATTCTTATTAGAGTTAATATATATTCACTCCTTGTAATATTTTTTTTTTTTAGATTCCAACCCTTTAAGAGGAAGATTCTCCATAAACAACATCTGACCCCATTTGACTCATCTAAATGGCTGACGTGGTATATAATTATCTCTTTTTTTTTCAACTCCTTCTACGTGTAGCATTTTTGGCTTTTTTTTATAGATAATCTTCATAAAAAAATCATTAATTGTTTTATCTTTGTCTACTTCCACCTCTTTCGGCATCTATGTCATTCAACACCATGCCATCTGTTGTAGAAGTGACTCAAAATTGGAGTTTGGAGTGCCAAATTGAAGTTTGCTGAAACTATCAAAATCGGGGCCCGAATTGTGCTGTCTGGGGCCCGATTTTCTGCCTGGTTTGGGAGCTTTTTGTTACGTGAAAAATCGGCGCCCAAATTGAGGAATTCGGGGCCCGATGTGTCGTAACAGTATTTTTTAGAAACGTATTTTTTAGGTCATATTTGTTTCAATTTTATGGGGGTTACTTTTACTATAAATATAGACATTGTATCGGTGTAAACCTTGAGATAGAGGGGGCTAAAACAATTGTTTAGAAAGGCAACAACAAAACTAGGGTTTGTATAGAGTTTGTCTCTTGGCAACAAACACTAGGGTTTGAGGGTTGGTTCACCTTGGAAAACACTATTAGGATTGAGTCTCTTGGTCACGGGAAGAGATTGGGCTTTGGGTAGAATTAGGAGGGAGACTTATTCTTGTAACTCGTTGATATCTCTTTTGTAAAGTTACTCATCATTATAGTGAAACAGATGGCTGCTCTCTCCCCCAGACTAGGTCAATTTGGACCGAACTAGGTAAACAGATTCTTTTGTGTTCTCTCTTTCTTTTCTCTCGCTGTTTTCTACTTTTGGCTTGTGATTATAATTGTTTCATACACTTTGTTTTGGTTGCTTGATTATCACTTGCTCCACACATCAAGTTTGTTATTGGTGTGATTTTCATCAAATTCACAACACCACCAACCTCCACCCTCGCCAAATTGAAAGCCAGTACAGTTCCAAAACAGAAGAAAAGATCTGGCCACCAAATCGTGACCCATAACAACACAAAATCGTGAAAAAACGACTGTAAGTTATAGAGAGAAACAACCGCGAAGCATATTGTAACCCACAACAAATACATAATCATGAAAACAACCGTGAACCAAAGAAAGATTAAACATAATAAAACAACACCTCAGATTTGAACATGTTGTTGTTGTGTTTTTCAATGAATTTTTGTTGTTGTTGTTATTGTTAAAAAGAACAGAGAGAACACACTTAGGTTGGCCTGATGGTATTGGCTTGTGACTTTGGAATTTGCTCCTCTTTGAGGTCTTAGGTTCGATTCTCTCTGATACCAAATTAGGTGAGTTAATTTAGCTTCTTCAAAAAAAAAAAAGAACAGAGAGAGAAGAGTAAGAGAAAGAGGAATAGAATAGAAAGATAAGAGATATAAGAGGAGGATGAAGAGAAGAAGAAGTAAGAGAAGAGAACAAATAAATAAAAGAGAGGATTTGAAGATGAAGTATGGTGTTGTTGTTTTCTTGATTGTTGTTAAGGCTTGTTATTGTTGCGTTGTTATTGATGTTGAGAGAGACAAGAATGGATTGGAGAGGAGTGGAAACACAGTTAAGTTGGATGTATTTGATTTTGATGAGTATGATTTTGGGGTGATGTCGGTGATCATTGTCGTGGGTGATCCTGTGCGTATGTATATTGTTGGTGTTTGAATCGATTATGTTGTGGGTGATGAAAATTTGGGTTGGGGTGATGAAGATTAAGATGACGGTTTGAAGGATGAAAATGAGGGAAATGGAAAAGAAAATATTTGTTTTATTTTTATTTTCATATAAATTGAATTTTAATTCATTTGATAATGAAAAAGGCAAGTGAAATTAAAATAAAGTTAAAAGAATTAATAATACTAACTCAATGTTCCACATAATCATAAAACACTGACTCAACTCGTCATCTAAGCTCAAGTGTGCAGTCAGGTGGGGTCAGATGCTGTTTTTGGAGAATTTTCTTTTTACAGGGTTGGAGACTAAAAAAAGATAAAATACAGGGAGATAAACCAGAACACGCCTATATTACATGGGTTGAATATATATTAACCCTTTTTATTATTTGATCGAAAATATGGGAGAGGGGTTTTTAATCCCCGTAAATCTGGCATCATTTTGTCAAGAACTTTGTTTTACTAAAAAAAAGTACATTCATTTAAATTGATAAAAATACATCAAACAACACAAATTTAAAATCACTACAAACGAACATGATAATGTGCGAACAAAGTTACAACGTTCGATTTAATAGCATGCTACGACATATACAGGATAACAAAATATGTATTGCGAATAATCACCCGAACCAACCCGGTTTGATGGGTTTTTCCCTGTTTTAATGGGTTTGGGTTATCCCCGATTTTAAAACACAGGTACGTAAAACCTAACGGGTATATAAGTACCATTCTCGAACCCATACTCAAACTCGTCCTACATGTAGAGAATTACTTTATTACTCTTTTTGCATAAATACAAACTCAAATCCTAAACCTTTTCACCCACGCAATTAGAGCCTTAGAACTTCAGACAACTCATTAACTTCTCTAAGTTTTCTATCTTCTCCTTCCACATCTCTCTCTCTCTCTCTCTCTCTCTCGCCCCCCTCCCCTTCATCACCATAGCCATCGATCTCCACCATCTTTTCTCAATTGGTCTCACTCATAGATTACAAACGCAAATCACTTTCAGTCTCGTCATCATCTTCACTTTCTCTGTCACCATCATCTTGAGGTGTTTTTTTTTTATGATTTCTGTTTGATTTTGTTTCGGGTTATGTTTGATTTATTTTGGTAATTTATTCTAAACTGGAAACCGTCATTGCCCTTATTACTTTCTATCCATTCTATAATGAAATCATGTGTAATTTGGTCTGATAATTTGGATTATCCTTAATTTAGTTTGTAATGTGATTTGTACTTGGTTATGTTGTTTTGTTAATTTGGTTTGATTATTTGGATTATCAATTAATTTAAAACATTGATATTTTAGATATATGTTGATATGTCATGTTATTTGGTTTGATAATTGTCATGTTATAAAAACTGTCATTGATATTTAAAGGAGCAACAAAATCATTCAGTTAAGGAGATGTTAAAGTGAACATATTACTGGATAATGCATTACAACATTCCCCTTAGGGATGGGAAAAACTTTTTTTTTATATAAAAAAATATTCATTATGGTGATGGGGATGTGGCGGAGATACCCGAACCCATTGGGGGACGAGGATGCGAATTAATTTCTCATCCATTTTGGGTATGGGTAAGGTAACATGTAGGTATATCAGAGTCGGGGATGCAGAAGGTAAAATCCATCCCCACCTCTCCCCATTTCCATGCCTACTACGACAAAATCCCTAAATTATGATGAAACCTACAAATATGACAAAATTATATCGAAGATGCTAATGTTATTGATTGAATTTGCATTGAATTGGAGCTAATATGTCGATCTGAATCGAGTGGACACCGCAATGAGTCAAGAAAGCAAAATAACGCCGCCCTAAGACGACGAAGAAACCAAAGATTAGAGATGCAGAGACTGCTGAATAGGAGTACCCGTGTGATATAAAACTATGAAAAATTTGAACATGCATTTAGTTTAAAATTTGAACATGCATATAGTTTAGACAATTATATTAATATGATATGATGAATGAGAATTTTATCTAAACCATTGAGAAAGTGAAAATACAACGCAAAAGTCATAATCGAATTAAATAGCAAAAATGAAGTTGGTTTCTGGAGGAAAGTGTATATAGTGAAATCCATCATTATGATCCTACATAAAATATAAATAAAACTCGAAATAAATTTATAAATAGTAGTAACAATCTTTCATCCCACAAGTCAAATATGTAAGAATCTGTTAAACTTCAAATAAAAATTTAATATTGTTGGGTTATAAAGGAAGCTCGGAGGAATATTATGTACATGATTCATCTCTTTTATATATCATTCGAAGAGACATTACATGTAACATTTAAAATAAAAAATTAATATTGTTGGATCATAAGAGATCGGTTTTCTACACATTGTAAGACTTTTAATTCACACTTGCTCACCAACAATCTTCTTATCCTCCATCAAGTGTGAGTCTATCTATTCATCTGAATAATGCTTCCCTCAAACAATTATTTTTTCATCCGCATACATTCACACTGTCATTGACACCCGCCCTATCACGAAATGCATCCCTTGATTGCTATTGACAAGAAAACTTTCGAGGCAAGAAGTGAGTCTCTTTTGTAAATGTTGGGTATGACACCATTGTTGTATCACGAAGAGAGCTTGTAATATCACATATTTGGTTAAGAACCCAACATAAAGAGAATTTGACTTCACATCTCTGTTTAAAACTTTATATCGTCATGTTTATGAAGTCTTTCACTTAAATAATGTTTAATATTAAGTTTTCCATAAGATTTCTAATTCACGCTTGCACACCAACAAATATCAATATGATTCTAAAAAACCATATCAATGAACAACTCACTGTTTATATCAATGCACCAAGTGTGTAAGGCATAAGTGAGTGAGTTGGAAAAATAGTCCCACATATATACTTTATTTGAAAATAAAAGTTACTAAAAAATAAATCAAAATTATTTAAATGTTGTTTAATAAATGATATCTTTTTGTGGAAAAAATGCCCCAAGAGAGACGTATTCTTTCGTAACTGTTATAAAACTCAACAATAATAACAATCAAGCCTTTTCCCACTAAGTGAGATTGTTGGGTAATCAAGTGTGAGTGATTATGTCCCACATCGACTATGAATGGAGGAAACAAAGGATATATAAGAGAGGGAACCCATAAACCCATTGTCTTAAGGTTTTGGGTAAGAGTGTGGCGTTTAAGTCTCTTATTGTCCTGGAAGTTTGACCTATTGCCGCTCCCGGTGCTACTCGGGCCTCCCCAACAGGCCTTTTCCCACTAAATGGGGTCGGCTACATGGATCAAATCACGTCATAATGTTCTATCATAAACCATATTTGGTTCCAACTCATTGACCATTAATTAAAATTTATGGGTGAGCTGAGACTCGAACCCGTGTACTAAAATTATTATTATAATTAATCACAACTATACTTATTATTTGTATAACAAAAATATTGGCTAAAAATATATATAACAATAATATTTGTAAATAATATTAAAATGAGGTTTTTTCTGAGATGATTTTGTTGACATGTCTCATAGATTGCATATATAATTGATTCAACATAAATATATACCATCAAGCCGTCTTAGCTCAGCTGGTAGAGCGCGTGGCTTTTAACCACGTGGTCGTGGGTTCGATTCCCACAGACGGCGTTTTTATTTCCCAAATTATTTTTGATTATTATGTGTAGTGATATCATCCTGCTTAATGTTCATAATGAATGAATTAATGGTCCATTAATAATATTTAAATCTACTTTTGCTGACCTTAACGTCAATTATGAGTTTCTCCATCTCATCACACGTCTTAGTTTTCAATAATTCTACTTACTACCAAACATATCAAAATCATAATCTTTTCTCCATTAATTTTCAATTCACCTTGATTCCTAATACATGTGATAACTTGTACAAAGAAATATTTATGGAGGGATTTAATATTATGCTTATACCAAAATCTGATATATTTTTCAGTTCTACACTCAACTAAGAGATGGTGTCTCTATCTATACTATAAGAATTATAACATTCAAATCAATATTATAATAGTCACTATTACAAATTATAAGTGTCATTTTATAATGTAAAAATATGGAATTTCACTTTTATATGAAGAAACTTAGGATGACGTTTATTTTGTTTTGAAATCAATGGAGTGTATTCAATTTGACTATTGCATGTGTGTACGTAAATCCCTTCTTTATACTCCATGTCATATATGGTTCGGATGTGAACCTTCACCAATAATAATCAAATAGTTTAGAAAATATTTGAAGTTCAAAAGGCATGTATTTAACAAAAAGAATTACGCGTTGTATTTAACAAATTCTATTACTAGAGAAGATTGTTAAAACTCATCTTTCTAACAATATATTGCTTCATTTATCATACTACGAGTTCTTAACGATTTTACCACATTAAGCAAAAAAGAATAGATAGCTTCAAAGTAAAGTTACATCGTAAGTCCAATAAAAATATTTATGCTGTTGGAGTACACTACTGGAGATATTCTAAGAGAGGATGATTGATGAACTTCTAAGATAAATGGCCGTGATGAGATGATAATATAGATGATTGAAGGAACAATCACAAAAGCATTGCAAAACGGTGGTACTCTACTCTAATGCAAAAAAAAATCAACAATCACTTTGTATTAAATGTGATGTGATTGCAATTTTTTTCTTCAACCACCTCCAGTAAAAAAAATATACCACTTGTAAAAAAAACAAACTCAACTAATTTACTTATTAACTAAAATATATTTGCGGTGAAAATTTAGAATGATCAAATTTAAATTGACTCTAATTTGATAAAAAATTGACTCGTTCCGTTTTGTCGGGTTAAAAGTTGGTCTAACCTAAAGAGAATATTTTCTTTTCAATTGACACATATTTGAGGCACTTTCAGACAATAAATGTAGAGACACTTCTCCTAATAGTGTATTGTGTTGTGAGAATCTAACCTTTTGTTAAATCTCTTCTAGTTGGTATTGGAAAATTAGGCAATTTCCCTTAGGTATTTGTGTTAATTTGTTTTCAAAATGTCCCACTAACATTTGTGGTTAGCATTTTAAAATTACAAAGTCACAACTTATAATTCTATTCTTTCAAAAAAAAACACTTATATAATTCTATCAAAAAGTAAGGAAAGAAGTGATATAAGATGATAAATAGTCAATAATATTACAGAAGATAGACAAATAATTCTATGAAAATATATATTTAAATTTATTGATTTTTTGGTATGTGTAAATAGAAAAATGATAACTAAAAAGAAATAAAATAATTGAGAGCTATAAGTAATGGAAATTACAACACAATTACGAATACAGGCAGGATCATCATAGACATAAGTGAGACATAATTACAACACTGATGAATATTTCTTTTCCTTTTATTAAAAAAAAAAGGGGGGGAATCAAACTAAGTCGTGTTTAATTCCTTCTGTACAACTTCAGAAAGATATGATCCCCTCACATGGACCAAACATCAATGAAGTCTAGTTTGCAGGCTTTGTCTCCACCAATTATTTCCCTTTCCAAAATAATTTATACTCCTAATGAAATTTCTCTTTCTTTTATTCTTGTTCTTGATGATACATGCAAGGTTATTATTTATCTCACAATTTTGTGGTTTTGTCAGCTCATCATGAAGTAACTTTGGTGACATCTTTACTAGATCTATTGTATTTCATGTGGCTCTTTACAAGCTGTCCAGCTGCAATTGCAGACATGAGTGAGAGCTCTCCTGCAAGGACTGAACCGGCTACAATAGTTGCCAATTGCCTAGAATTTGCTCCTGGAGTTTCTTTACTAGCACCCTTAACACCAAGCAAATTCAAACAAGCTGATTGTGATGCAAGCTGTGTGCCCCCTCCAACTGTACCCACCTGCATTATTATAAGATTACATAAATAAATCATACATAGAATATTGGTGTTGTCATGTCAAATTTAATCAACATAAAAAAAACCATTACTGCTAAAATAGATCTTGAGGTAGTTGTGAAAATATTCATTAATTTAACACGTACAGTCTTATGATTCTATCACATGTTGGTTCATGTCTTATCATGTGATTTGAAACCTCTTTATTGATCACCAATTTAACATATACTAAGGATAATTGAGTTGTTAGTTACTCTTGATCACCAATTTAACAATCTGAAACTATTCCCTTGATTTGAAGACAGGGGAATATGAAACCTACACGTGGATGAACAAACTGTATGCTGGCTGTAACATGGGACCTAAAACATGCATGTGATGACAAACATGTTCTCTATCGTAATTTGACTAAAAAAAAGAGCGCAAGATTTACAAGAAAACATTGCAGGTAAAGAATCAATTGAGAGATCAGAGACTCTGGGATAAATATTTATGGCACTGAATTCTACTTAGATTGTGTTGCTGATACACAGACATGATATCATCTCCCTGCAAAGATATATACTGGTGGTATAGGACTATACACCGAAACCTTATCACGTGACTCACCGATCATATAGCCTAGTACTTAATTTTGCTTTGACTCGGTTCAATATGTTGGCGTGATTAACTCTTATGTGTTTGTAAACATCTTACATCTGGGTCATTTTGGTCCGGCTTGAATGACCGTTGACCAGAATGATCCTTTATTTACACAACCGTTTAGAAAATTAAAATAATTTACTTGTAATAGATTCAAATTTATCTTTCCAGCTAACGATGTTTTATTACATTGAGCTGGACCACCACCGAATATGTGGTCCAACAAAACTATTGATCATATTGAACTTTTTTCTTGTTTAAAGTTTGACTGTACTGATTTGGCAACTAGTATACTATTTAGCCTAAATTTGGTTAGGCATTTGAAGCCCTTCAATTCAACGCGCACGTTTTCCTCCTTCAACTTGGTTTCTCCCTATGCATCTTGTTTGGTCATTAACGTGATTCTTTATATACTAAAAAATTAGTCACTACAAAAGATTCTTGAACATTAGAGATAGTTATAATGGATCAGCCAAAAAACTAAGACTAAAACAATTAGTTATACCTCAATGGAAGGCATAGTAACAGAGATGTGAAGGTCTTTGCCATCATTCACAGCTTCCATCATGGTCATACATTGAGAACTCTCAACATTCTGAGCAGGATCTTGACCTGTAGCCAAGTAAATTGCAGAAACAATATTACTAGCATGTGCATTGAATCCACCAAGAGCACCAGCCATGGCTGAACCAGTAAAATTTTTTAACATGTTAAGCTCAATCAAAGACTCTACACTAGTCTTCAACACTTTCTTCACCACCTCCTCCTTAATTACAGCCTCACACACCACTGATTTTCCTCTCCCTTCAATCCAATTCACCGCCGCAGCTTTCTTGTCCGAACAAAAGTTTCCTATTATTACCAAAACACGTTACATCACAATTTGACCAATAACTTTCAACATACCAAAAAATACTAAACAAATACAAATAATCAAAACTAGTTATTCATATGATGTAATATTCACCTGATATACCAATAACATCCATATCAGGAAAATCACTTTGAAGAAAATCAAGTACGTTTTGTACACCTTTTGATACCATGTTCATTCCCATTGCATCACCGGTTGAACATGTAAATCTAATGTACAAATTCTTTCCTGCCATTGTAGCTTTAATACTTTGTAATCTTGCAAATCTACTTGACCTGAATAACAAAAAAAAAAAAAATCAATCAAATTAATAAAAATATATGAAGCACTAAGGCGCAGACACTCATGAGAGTCTGACACGTGGAATTGACATGTTGACACCGATAATAATTTAAAAAGTAAGTAGAAAATTACTTGTTGAAAGTGTGAGAGAGGGAATCAAAATTCTGAGGATCTTCTAAAAAGAATTTCAACTGAGAAGCTCTTTTGGCGGAGTTGAATCTTACAACGGGGGCTCTGGTCATTCCGTCGCGGAGGACAACGGCGGAAGCACCACCGGAAACATAAATAGCTTTACAGCCTCTATTGGTGCTTGCAACCAAACAACCTTCGGTGGTTGCCATCGGCACCGTGTACTCATTCCCGTCGAGCAACAAAGGACCGGCAACACCCACCGGAATCTGAACAAACCCTATCGGCATCTCGCAACACTGTCCTAATATAGAATCGTAATCAAAACCTTCCATTGGTAAACCTGAGAGTGATTTTCCGGTAGCTCTCTCCACAGCTTGGTTACGTATCGCCGCCGCACGTTTGCAATCTCCGAGTTTTGATTCAAGCGAGTATGACGGAATTGTACCGGTTACCACCGCACGGACAACCTCGTCATCTTCCATGGAAAGTAGCACAGGTGCCGGAAGATTCACCGGAGCAACTTTTTCAACGGGGATTTTCGGAGGTAGCTTGTGAGCGACTCCGGCAAGGCATGAACCGGAGTTTTTCGCAATGTCGGATTCATCTTCTTCATCGTATTGAACGGCGCGAGAAGCGGCGAAAGGATGAAGAATGAAGCCAATGCCGAAGAAAGCCATAAGGTAGATAAAGGAAGCGATGAGGGAAACAACACCGGAAATCTCGGAGATTGTGAGAACATGAAGAGGCGTGGAGGTTCGGATCTTCTCACGCCAGCGGTGAAGAAGAAAATACGCGACGGAGAAGAAAAGACCGAAGAAAACAGCGTTTGTTAAGTAGAGTGAAGATTGTGACTGTGAATCAAGCTTTTGGTTCTTGGTTTTTGAATATTTATCGGAGACGACGGCGTTCACAGTTCTCCGGTGAACGTCCATTTCTCTCCGGTGAAATGTAAAAATAGAAAATGGAGAGAAAGAAAAAGGAAGGAAAGAAAAAAAGTACAGAGTGGAAAAAGGGTTGAAAGTTGAAAATGAATGGGAAGATTTAGAAGTTATTTATAGCGAGTGAGGGAGGGAAATGGGAAAAACCATGTTGTACACGAGTACAGCGTGTCGTTTTAATACTTCACTTTATTGGTTAGACAATTTTATTTTGACAAACTATTTTTACTTAGACAAACTTGTTACTCTTTTTATTACCTCTTTTATGCCTTGTACCTTCTATTTTCACTTTACTAACTATCCCGTTATCTTACTCTATTTGTTAAACATGTATACTTAAAATGGATGTAATTTCAAATTTGAATATAATATTTGTTTTTATTCATAAAATTTAGGTGAGAGAATAATGATTCGGTTCAAGGCACAAAAGATTTTAAAGTTCAGATAACATTTAGCATGAATTTATTTTATTTACACTAATAATAGAATAGGACGCAAATTATAAATATTCAAACCCAAAACCTGTTTTTTTAGAATTAGATCCAACATTTAAAGTTTTTTATTTTAAAACATGGTGGTTCAAGTGAATAGTTTAACCATGCACCTTGAACTAAAAGTACAATATCTTGTTAAGAATGACATTCCCGGGAATACATGGTTAGGGAATGATTATACCCATGTTTGTTATGAGGCTGAGAAAAAAATATTCCTGGGTATAAAGGTTCCTGGGAATGAAATAACTTCTCATAACTTTCATTATTCCCATGAATTTATTCCCATGTAGAGAGATGGGAATGTGCATTCCCATGATATTCTGCATAGATTTTTTAAAACAAATTGTAACTTCCAATTTTTCCAAGAATGTCAAGTTATTTGCCAAACACTTTTTTTAACAAATTCCCAAAAATTAAATTTTCATATTTTCATTCCCGGACATGTTATTCCTGGGAATAATTTATGTTTACCAAGATTCAAGAGTGTTTGTTGCTATGTAAAACCAACCTTACGTCGTGTCCTCCAATTTAAGACTAAGGAGATTATAGTCTTCGCTCAAGTTTTATCGGTTTTTGGAGACCCCTGCCTATCTTATTAATTATTATTATCTTTTTCTTTTTTTTATGTTTTTCGGTCTTAAGAGAAGGGAACTCAAGTAAAATCAAACAAATATATCGTACAAAAAAATATCAGAATAAAATCAATTGTTTTTATTCCTAAAAAAAATGTTTTTTCTTATGATTATTTTATTTTTCGACGAACCGAAGTTTCATATCTTGATCGTAAAATGTGTCAAAATAGAAAAATAGCTAGGTGATATGAACTCGTGAACAACGAGGGAATATTGTAATGTTTACATAAAATATTTTTGCAGCACATAGTAGTACCTCAAATAAATGCTGGCTAACATTACATCATCACCAGAAGCCTTGAGTTGACTATTTCTCCCCTGCCACAAAACTTAAGATTTTTGTTCAAAAGAAATTAAAGTTTTATGCATCAACAAGCACTTGTGCTGCAAAAAAAAAATGTGTTTAATCAATATAGCAAATTGATTTACATTAATATCAAATATCAAATGAAAATCCACCTTTTCTTTCAAAAAAAAAAATGAAAATCCAACATTAATTTCGATACAAAATCGACCTTTCATATCATACGATTAATTTCAAAATTAGATTACACATATAGTAGGAGGATTTTTTTTTTGAACAATATAGTAGGAGGATTTTTATTTAATATTTTGTGGCAAAAAAATACATATAGCGTTGTAGAAATATCAATTTTCATTTAATATTTTTTAGGCTCATGGTTTTTTTTTTTATAAAGTAGGAGGATTTTTATTTAGATGTTAATTGTAAAACAAAATGCACTCACGGTGCATGTCCTTCAATAATTTTGTAAAATAGTAGTAATATGTAGTACTGAACATTTTTTTTACTTCAAATTCATGGGGTGGCTCCTGTTAGCGACCAACGTTTAAAATGATGGAGTTTTTTTTTTTTTGAGGGATAAAATGATGGAGTTATTATATATACACACACATATAGGGTAAGGAGAAGGAGATGTCATTCTACCTATTTTATTATACTCATTCTACCTATTTCTCATCTAAAAAATTTGTTGGCTCGTTTGTTAGTGTTCCTTTCAATTTTATTACCGTTGATTTGACAAGAGACGCATGCCAACCATTTTAACTAGTGGTTCCAAGAAAGAAGAAGAGTAAGAAGCAGCAGTCTGACACGAGTAAAGGTTTTAAGGTGGGCACTTCTAGCCATTCACCTCGCTAGCTCTTTAGCGAGCTTCTTATCTCTTGTATTTTTAAGTTTTCCTCTTTGTTTTTTCTTTTCCTGTTTCAGCTTTTAATTTTTTTTGAGGGTTTTGGTTTTTCCCCTCGCTCTTTGTATTTTTTTTTATATGATTAGGGTTCTGCAGCATGAGACCACTCTCCATCCCCTTTTTTGCTAAAAAAAGAAAAGAATTAAGAGACGAGTTAAAGAAGGAGATGGGCAAAGCAAGAGTTTGGTTTGAGTAGTTGGGGATACGAGAATGATTGTGAGAGTGAGAGTGAGAGTGAGAGAGAGAGAGAAATAGATGGGTGTGGGTTAAAAAATTACTTTAAAGAGATATATATGTATTTAGTGATAATTGAAGAAAGAGAAAGGGGTAAATTTTGTCCAAAACAAATAGGTGCATGATACTAATGCACACTTTCTAAAATTAAAGTGGGCGTGTATTAGCATTACCCATATATATGTGTGTTCCCTCAGGAAGAAAAAAAAAAAGGACTAAGGCATGCGTGGGTTGATATATATTTAAATGTTGGTAACTAGGCAGTATATTAGTGTGTGTTTTTCTTTCTAAATTGTACAACTCATTTTAACCATTTTAAAATAAATAAAATCACGCACCAGATTTTTTTGTTTTATCATACACGTTACAAATGATTGTATCATTTTAAAACATAAAACTAGGGGTCAATTAAACAATTCTTTTATGAAGAATAGGTGTGATAACGTGTTTATCATACACCAAGACCCTCACTTCATTTCTCACTTATTTGCTTATACATGTCTCATGCATAAATTTGACACCACCTCTAGAAGAGAAAAGACAACATATACACCATCTCTTGCCCTTTTGTTTTTGTTTTTAATTAATATATTTTAATTATTAGTAAGAGTCTTACATTTAATGAAATATGGTATGATAATGTGTTTATAAGTGTGAGCAATCTCCACTTTACATGAGTGTTTTGTAGAATTGAGTTAGATCTAACCTAAATTTTAAGATGATATTAGAATTTATCCAAGATTCTTTAGGCCGTTTGCTTCCGCTATCGAACCACTTGGGTCCTAAAGGATGTATTAAAAGTTTCAACGATTTTCTAGGGTTGAGTTAGGCCAATCCAAATTTTAAGAATTATACATAAGTAAATTTTGCCCTCACTATACAAAAGTTCTGGGTTCATCGCTAAAAACAAACCAAAGAAAAACGGAAAGGAAGAAAACGTTAAAAGCTCATAGGAAAGAATAAAAATTTCATCACCCAACATAGTGAAGCAGGTAAGGTTAGAAATAGTTTCAAAAGTTCTATCTAAATCTAACATATGTTAAGCCTACTTAGAAAAAGCATATGCTGCTTGATTAGCTTCGCAAAACGCATGAGTCAATGTATAGTAATTCAATTGACGGTGATTTGATTAATCATTAGAAATATTTAGCATCAAAACATATTTAACCTTAAGTTTTGTAAGTACTATAAATCAGTTAGTAAGGTGGGTAATATCCATCATTTATATACACATTGTCGTCATATTATATATCTCGTATAAATCAGTTAGTAAGGTGGGTAATATCCATCATTTATATACACATTGTCGTCATATTATATATCTCGTCTAACATCAGACTTGAATACAAAAATTAGTTTGCAAATATATTTGTTTGAGAAAAAAAATGCTTGCAAGTTGCAAAATGTATATGACACATATTCTAACTATTTTTATCCATTCTCTTTGCTAAGGTTTTATAACTACTAGCTTAGTTTCCTAGGAATCACTGGTGGGAAGAAAAAAACAGCGGGAGGATGTTATTTGTTTACTTTACTTGTTATTGACTTGATGTACGTACGGTCTAAGTCCAAACATTGTCAATTTCTACTAACTTAGTCATAAAAAATAAGAAAAAGGTCAATGGGTCCATATCCATGGTATTGTTCTATCTAATTCAAGTCTAACAGAAATTGATTCAAAAGTTGGAGACAATTCAGATTAATTGGAAAAGTATATTAAAAGTACACACAATTTCCAAGCTTTTTAATAATGTGCTACTACCTCGAAGGTTCGCAAATGACCAACACAGCACAATTTTAGTCACCATAGCTTAATACACTGACCTTTAAAAAAGATAAAAAATAGTGCACTACCAACTCTAATTGAATTGACTATTTTTAGCAACTAAAGGAAAGAAAATTTAGGTCAGCACACTTTCACATATTATTTTTATATATTAAAAATGTTTTTTCATGCTCTTATTAATGTGAATTCCCAATAGGTTACATAAAAACATGTATTCCAGTGGCACTACTCAATCATGAGCTTCTTGTTGGTTTGCCATTAATTGTTTCCGAATTCTTGTTTCCATTGTTTCAGGAAGAGGTAACTTTTACCAACATCATCGGTAGGGATGAGAATAGGATCGGTCAAGCTAGGCTTTGCAATGCCTTAGCCTAGTATGCCGTATTTTTTTAAAGCCAAAGCCCTACTTTTTAGGCCTGAGCTTAACCATATGAAAGTCTGATACGACCTGCTAGCCAGTTTAAAAGCTTATATCTTATAAACATCTTTAAATAAGCAATGTGATCTAAGTTTAAATGGACTAGTGAATTAATAGTTCAATTAGATTAAACTCTCTTTTGATAATCAATACGCGGTTTTAGGAAATTTGACTATATATTGTATCATATTTCTATTCTAGTTTATAATAATACATTTATATATTCAAAAAATTAATGTATAGTAATAAAGCTTAAAATATTGAAAAAGTTTACAAATTTATATTTTGATTCAAAGTACAAAATATAATATCATCATAAATAATATTATTCATATTACTTAAATAGGCTGGCCTAATAGGGTTAAGAGGCTTTTTGAGAAGCATGTGACAACTCAAGAGAACTTTTGGGGTGAGTAGAAGTGAAGAATGAAAGTTCTATTTAAAGGTGAGGAGACAGGTGGGGTTTAGTATGGGAAAGTAAATTTTGACCATTAGATAAATGAGAAGCATTGATCTTATCATAGTCTTTCCACACTATATTTTTTAATTTTTTTTCTCTATCTTCAACCATGAAACAACCCAGACAAAACTTTAATTCCTCCATGAATCACAAGAAAAAATTAACATTCAATTCAAGCAACACGCAAATTAAAGCCATGAAACTCCTCCATTAACACATTTTGGGCTTCTCTTTCACTGAAGCCTCTATTTCAATTGGTTTTTTTTTTCCTTCACGAATTAATCGATTATTTGTTATCATGGTTAGTTTTTAAAAATTTGTATATCTTCAACTTTGATTTTTTTTGACATATTCTGGGTTTTTGTTTTCCTTCATGTTTAATCATATCACCATGAATGATAATTGGATTTGTTTTTTTTATTTTATTTTATCATTAGGAACACGTTGGAAGAAAGAAATAAAAGTGAAAAAGATTTTGGTTATGAAAATGGTTGAAATAAATGAATCAATTTGAAACCCAATATTCAATTAAAATTGTGCAACACGTTCTTAAACAAAAGAAAGAGGTGGAAACAAAACAAGGATGGTATCCCAAATTCTGGAATGAAAATGAGAAGATACAAGTTGTTGAAGATGGACAGTATGGATAATGGATCTCGTGGTTTGCTGAGTGGTGGGCAATGAGGAAGATGAATTGTAGATGTTAAAGATAAAGTGACAAAAATAAAAAAAACAAGTGTGGAGAGGTTATGATAAGATCAATGTTTCTCGTTTATCTAATGGTTAAAATTTATTTTTTCATGGTGGGAAAAAACTTCCCTTTCCCATACTAAATCCCACCGAGGAGATAAATATGAGTTTCATATCTAATGACCAAGATTATTTTACCGTTACAAAATTAATGGTTTGACTTCACCTCATAAATAAGCAATAATTAAGAAAGTTGACATGAGAATTTTTTTAAAATTCACACTCCAACACTCCATGTGCTCTAACACCTTTATAGAAAATATCTGATTGAATAAATAAAGTAATTTAAATAGAAAGTAAAACTGAAAGAAAAAATTGCACAAATAATTTATATTCCATTTATGTAGTTTAAGCAACTAACCACTATTTTTTTTAAGAATGAAATTCATTACATTTCATTAATTAAAATATATCAAATACATAAGGGTACATCGTCATTATTTCTTTTAAACTATTTTATTAATATATTAAGTCGCTTTAAAATTTATCGCTTGTCATAAAAAAGTCTTTTCAATTTTTTTTCTTAAAGCCCCAAGTTTTCTATAGACCCTGACAACCAAAACTTTTAGATTGGTTCCTATCAAATTAAATTATATTCAGCCAAAACTATCCATCAATGTTATGGTGCAAAGTTATCTTCATAATTTTGTACTTTTTTTTTTTTTTTAAGGATTCATCATTTTGTACTTGAATTGTTCAACTATCAAATATGATATTATCAACTAATTGGTTTCAACTTCAGTTCCGATATTACTATCTTAATGTCATTATAGCTCCTGTAAATGCAACAAAAGACCTTTTTTCTCTTATTAAAATTTGCAATTTTAAGATCATGTAATTAGAATATCAACGGGGACCAGATTGATACAGTTCTACAATTTAAAAGATTAATTGAGGTATATACTCCCTAATAAACTGATATTTTGGGATAATCTATCTTTTCGAGACGTGCTCATGATATTTCCCTTACATTCTTTTTTTTTAAAAAAACATCATATTATTAAAAGCTACACCGTACAAGAAGAACGGTCAAACTAGAGAAGAGAACTACAACGGACACCGTAAATATGCGGCTACCCTGTTGTGTGCAAGTGTGAGTTATATGTCCCACATCAGATAGAAAAAGTAAATGTTGAAAACCTTATAAGTAAGAGGATCCATAAACTCATTGCCTTGAAGTTTTGGGTAAGAGTGTGGTGTCTCTATTGCTTGTGCGGTTGCTCTAGCCTCGATGTGGGCGGTCCCGCTGGCTTCCCTCAGTGACCCAACAATGGTATCAGATCCCCGGTTCGACGAAGGGTACAACCGAGACAGCTGGTCCGTTGGAAGAAAGCAACAACGACTATACAAGCAAGTAATAGCTTCCGCTTGAAGGGGGGCACGATGGATTGATGGACTCACATTTGAGGGGGAGTCTTGTTTGCAAGTGAGTTATATGTCCCACATCATATAGAAAAAATAAAAGTTGAACATCTTATAAGTAAGAGGATCCATAAATCTATTGCCTTAGGTTTTGAGTAAGAGTGTGGTGTATCTCTTACTTATGTAGTTGCTCTAGCCTCGATGTGGGTGGTCTCCCTGGCTCCCCTCAGTGACCCAAGAAACCCAACCCCAAGAAAGAAAAAAAACACCACCAGTCAAGCTCCTAAAACACCAAAAGAAAGCAAAACCAAAGCAATAAAAAAATTATATCAAAAGACAATCTTTTGGGTTTCAACACCACTCATAAAAGAGAGGAGATGTGATCTTTACTCTATTCAAGCTCCATTGTGAAAATGTAAATTTGATGTCATGCACTATGTCATCCACCCCCTTGTTCATATCGTTGAAGATTCTCTCATTTTTAATCTTCCAAAACACCCATATAGCCGCTTGTCAAATTAACCAATAACCTTTGCACAAATTCTCTCCGCACCTCCGCACTCCAACATTCAAAATGCACGAACAAATTATGCGAGTTACCTTGTTAGTGGATTTTGCTACCAGTTTATAGAATTTCACATATTATTAATCCAGTAATATTGTATTTGTTAATTAAGATTCTATACAGATACATATATTATCTTTTGCAAAAAAAAAATCTGCCACCAACTAAATGTTTCATTAAGTATTTGTGAATTGTGACCACGTTTACAAGCAACTAAATTATTGGATTATTGCATAATCCAATAATACTTTGTTGAAAGATAAGTATTGTTAATTAAGATTCTAGACAGATACATATAACATCATTTGCAAAAAAAATCTGCATGCAACTAAATGTTTCATTAAGTATTTGTGAATTGTGATCACATTTACATTTCCAAATATGGACCTGGTCGAGATTAGAGACAGATATGTCTTAATTAGAAATCTGTTATTATGAACTTAATGTGATTTTTTTTTTCTCTAGCTAAGCATAACATGATGTAAAAAAATTAGTTTTATGATATAGACATTTGACTTAGCCAACAAATTAGGCGTCGGTATATCTCGAGACAAAAACTAGGTAGGAGAATTAATGTCGAAAGCAACAAAAAAAAACATAGCTGTCGTTTTGTTTGTTAGCAACATGGAATATAGAAGCTATAAAAAACACACACTTTTCGGATTAGACGGGTTCTGGTGTCGTGCTCAACACCGACATAACACCAAAACATATATTACACTGAATTATATTCTTTTCTCAAATTATTAACGGTGTTGGCGGGTTATGTTTGATGTCCGTATCCGTGCTTGATAGTATTGACGTAAACCAAGTTGTTGTTGTTGTGGTTTAAAATGTGATTATATCATACGTTTATCTACTATTTCTACGACTTCTCATACGTTCAAACAAAAATGCTTTGGTTAGCACAGTCCTTTTTCTCTACAAGATGTATTTGTATCTGTATTTGTGATTATAAAATAAGTTCCTTCGGTCGCAGGCAACCCATCGTGTAGCTAGATATAGCCATATATATAGGTTAGCTTAAATCATCGATGAAATTTAAATGAACAAATAAATTCCTAGTTATATATATTTCGGTTTGAAGAAATCATGATGTGTACTGTGTGTTACGTAATTCTATATCCTCGTGAATTGTGTGGAAGGTCATAACCTGAAGTATACGATGTAGTGGGTGAGGATTTTCACTCTATTGAAATTTGATTTTAAAGTCTCTTAAAAGTTAAGGAATTAGTCGTGTTTGTTGTTCACAAACAAACATAAATAAATATACTTTTAGAGTGTTTGTTTCGAGATATTTTGATAGATATAAAATTATAAAAGTATATACTGCTATGTTTATTACAAGTTCAGTAAATTTTATCCTTAGGTATAAAATATTTATCGGAATAGAAAAATATCCCTAAAGAAAATAGTGGAAATAAAGTTCTCAAGAACATAAGAATAAATTTATACAATATAACTACCAATCAACCTCTATTATAAAGGTTCTTGAGAATATTATAATATTAACCAAACATTCTTTTTGAAATAAAAGTCTCATTCTTCTATTCTCAAGAAAGTTATTCCTAAGAATAAATTTAGTAAATTTGAAATTGAGCCGCAAATATTGATATGTTTAATTTTGGAATTTTTTATTTATTCTAATTACAATATTATATTAGTTTTCAGAAAAATATTTTAAAAACAGTTTTCGAATCTGTTTATTTGGAGAATTATAAAATAACATCAAAGAAAACTGCTCTTCTCCCAATAAAAATCCCTCGTTTTCAACTGAAGTACCAATAATGCCCTGCGTGAATTAAGTGTTATATCACATTAACAAAAACATAACCCCATACATTTTCAAAACATCTCAAATACGATTTTTCACACCATTTTTTGCGAATTTCATCAACTTCAACCAAATCAACATCAAACCAACCAAATCAACAAGTAAGTTATGCTTATCCTACTTCATTGCTTTTTATTGGTTTAAATTTATGATTTTTTTTTTGGAGAAATTTGACATTTTTAGGTTTTTAGAAATTTGGCTTGCATGTTAGTTTTTAGGATTGTTAGTGATGAATTAAGTTAGGAATTGTAGTTTAGATGTTGTTTAGAGTGCAATGTGACAGTTTAGGATTTTGAAATTGTTTGATTTTAAGTTGATTGAAAGTTGCACTCTAGGCGTTTGATAAAATGTCTCAATGAATTTTTGTTTTGTTTTTTGGATTGTTAATGATGAAATTAGTTAGAAATTAGTTTGTTATTGTAGATTATAATTAGTTTGACTGCAATGTGGTAGTTTACGGACTGAAATGATATTGCCAAAATTTAACCGTTGTTGTTGAATAGTTAGAAATGACACAATATCCGTATAAAAAAAATCATTGATTTTTTTGCTTTTTGAAATGTTGTGCAGATTTGTCTCAGGGCCTAGAAGACTTAGGGAAGATAGGGAGTCGGGTACAGGGAGTGCACAGAGAGAAAAGGTGGCACAACGCCCTCCTTAGGCTGGTCTATGGAGAGGTGGGGGCACGAGGTTTGTTAGGACTAATGATGTGGAGGGTTCATCTTCACAAGCGGTTGCGTCCTAGATAGTGGACCCGACGCAGTATCAGCCAGAGTATTTTCAGCCTCAGTATGAGCAGCCTCATCAGCATGAGGGTGAGGCTCATGAGGAGCTGAGGATGGAGTTTGAGGCTAGACCGCAGGGCTTTCCTGAGGGGACCTTATGAGTTGTCGCTTTTACCGAACTTCAGTAAACACGTGGCATGCATGCTATGGGGCGATCCCCATGTAAGTATAATTCCTTTTATGACATTTTATCGGATATAAATGTAATATATTTACACTTGCGTTTTTGCATTTTTATGATATTTTGCGTATTTTTGGGTTTTATTATGCGTATTTTAGTTATGAGTGAATGAATGCTTGAATGAATGGTGAAAAATGGATGCAATTGAATGAATGAATGAATGTATGAGTGAACGAAGAAAATTAGGGAAAATAGAGTTTCTGTCAGTTCTGGTTTTTTGCACGGACACAGCGTGAGTTAACTCACGCAAGTGTTAACTCATGCATGAGTTAAGGCACACTGAGGTTAACACATACATGACTTAACTCACGTCAGGGGCATTTTCGGAAGTTTGGTTAGGAATGAGCAAAATTTGTTGGGAGAAGAGCATTTTTCAAAATCAAATTCAAACAATGTAAGTTTAGGAAAATTGTTTTTCTGACATTGAAAACTTCATATTGACACATGTAAATTACGTTAAACCCTTCAACGGTTGTTAACTACCGTTGGGGAAACCGGCAGCAGTTAACTGCCGTTGGCGCCAACGGCAGTTAACTGCCGCTGATGCCAACGGTAGTTAACTGTCGCTGCGTGTTTAGTTTCATTTCTAGCAGCTCACCTTCCATTTTTCATAACCAAAATTTTCATACTTAAACAAATTCATCCAAGATTTTCATCCTTAACATGATAAACAAATTTTTTCCATCCAATTGCAAATTCATGAATATAAAATGTATGAAATAATATTTAACAGGATAAAATTAAAACACAAGAAATAATATAAAAGGTACGTATGAAAACGTCATAGAAATGCGATAATATACGAAACATGTCATAATAATACATCACTATCATAGTCAAGCCTAATCATAATCAACCTTGATGCCTACCATGTCTCTGCCTCTTGCGCCGCCTGGCAATCTGATACGTATGGACAGGGCGACCAATATTGGCTATCCGCATCACTTCCTGGACAATCTCCTCTTTAGTCATCTCGTCGCTCTTGGCCACAATATCATCAGCTATATGCACCACATCCCAGATGATCGTCAATGTGTCAGGCATCTCTCTGGCATGCTCCTCCTCAATGATCTGCTCCACGTTCACCGACCTGGAAGGAGATCCTTCATCAGGTGGGAGAATACGAGGGTGAGAGACTTTGGCATACCAAGCCATTTAGCCAGCGTCATGATGCCATGGTCTCTGACACCTATGTACCCAATCAGGGTAGAACCACGCCTGAGCGTCTAGCAACACAGTGGTCAGCAACTGCGTAGGCATCTGAGCGACAGATGACGGATGTCTGGGAACATCCTGTACATACTCAAACTGCCTCTTTACCCGCTCAGGTAAATGACGGTACACCCTCTCCTTCCCGCACATCAGCCATCCCGAGTAAGTGCACAGAAGGTAAAAAGGGCGCACTTCTCTGTGATCACCATAAGTAGAAAACCTCACATCATCCACCTCCAAGCGATCTAAAAGTAGGCGGTAATGTTGCACATCTACACGCCCCCTACTAGTAAGCAATCTCCCAACACATGATCTCTCCCTTTTCCACTTCATGTAAGGCTTCCTTGGGTACGGACCTGGCAAATGCTCCAAAATTCATCCATGCAACAAAAAAATAATACACAAAAATAAGTATTCGAGTTAAATATTAAATAAATCTAATACATTATAAAAGCTTCACATAAATATTTAAATTAAATCCTAAATAAATATAGTCGAACTTAGGAAAAAATAATCTAACATGATGATAAAAATTATAAAATAAATTCATAAATAAATGAAGATAAATATTAAATTATTACCATAGGAAGAATCGTACAACCAACCATCATTATGTTATTCAAACGAACAGAATCATCCAGATAATCGTACAGGTAAGCTAAGGTCATCCCTCCCCATGACCACTTCCCTATCGCCTGCAAGTCCGCCATACAATCAAGATATATCAAGTTAACGTGTCTGTTCGTTTTGTTAGTGAACAGCGAACTACCGGCGAGATATAGAAGAAAACTCCTCACACACCACTGTCTCCTCTTGCCTCTCTCCTGCATCTCCTCCCTCGTTTGTGGGTCCTCTAACCGTCTAGGCTCAGTCAGGTGGGCTTCATAAAGCCGCTTCAGTGTGGGATAACTGATATGACCAGCATACTCAGTCCTTGCCTCAGCACGAGCATCATTCTGACATGCCCAATGATGAGTCAATAAATTAGTGTTTTTAATATATTATTTGAGTCCGTTTTATTTAGATTTGATTTCGTTTTATTTAATATTATTTTCTTTTTAGAATTGTTTTACTTCAATTGCAAGTTATTATATTTCAGGAACAAATAATCTAAAGATTAAGTCTTGGGGCAAAAGAAAGGGGTTTGGAGCTGATTCGGGTTGAAAATACGAAGATTCGGTACAAAAATATGACATCCCCTAAGTCAGAAGCTTGGCACGGCCCGTGCCACTAGCCACACGGCCGTGCCACCTCACAGAACTCCTTTTGCTGCTTTTCTGCTTCCCAAACAAGCTACCTATTAGTTTACTTCTGACCTAAAAGCCCGTAGTTTCTTGTGGAACATTCTAGTGTTTTATTTCTTAGGGCTTAAGTCATTGTAGACTACAAATAGAATAGCTAGCTATCACAACAAATCATCTTTCGTTATTGGAAATAATAAGTGACAATTGTTTCTTTGAATAAAAGTTCACCTTTATTTTATGTTCTTCTTCTTTTTCTTCTCTTCTATGTCTACTAGGAACGTTAGTGAGTAGACTCTTCTTGTCTTGGGATTGTTGGATAAGTCTAATGGCATAATCCTAACCAAACCAAGCCATAAACCCTAATTTTATATAAATGTACTTTCTAATCTAATTCACCATTTTTATAATGAATTAACAAATACCAAACTCATAAAGCGACAACGAAGGGTTAGTATTTGTTAATTCATCATCTCAACTATCAATTCATAAAGCGACAACAGAGCTTTGATATTGAAACAAGTGAAATTAGACAAGGGTTGCGAAACATGAGAATAGTCTAGCAAACCTTTAGACATATAAAGTTTCGTTCTTCAAGGATTCTAATAGCAATCAACCATGAGAATAAGCGTGGTTGCTAGAGGAACACACTCACTGCACTTCGAAAGAAGCTTTGATATGCTTAAGAGAAACTTGTCTTTAGAAAGTAGGTCGAATATAAAGTTTAGGTTTAGGGTTTGTTTTGTGAAGGATTTGTCATCTAGATGAACCAATAATCCCAAGGCGCTTTTATTTT
>Ga0228711_1002864_pt1 | contig 26754 bp, 11 predicted proteins | sample MedpolnodulmetaG_2_FD_177996 | JGI IMG/M metagenome (GOLD analysis project Ga0228711, IMG submission 177996) | Root nodule microbial communities from Medicago polymorpha collected in Santa Monica, California, United States - brown nodules | ecosystem: Host-associated > Plants > Roots > Nodule... | reverse complement strand
GAAAAATTTAAAAACGAAAAAAAAAGAAAAAAAAATGAAAAAAAAAAAATAGAAGTCCACAACAAAAAGAAAAAAAAAAGGATTCAATAAAAAAACAAATTGAAATCGATAATTAAAATGGAGAAATTAGAAAAAAGAGGAAGAACATCATAGGAATGGATAAATGATTCACTTGGAGATGATACGAGAGGCGCAAGAAGATGAGGGTAAAATAAGGATTTATTTTGCAAATTAGATAGGTTAATTTTAAAGGAGTGATATGATAGGATAAGTAAAAGGAATAATTTATCCTATCTCATTGTTGCACCAAACAGAAGATTGAAATAGGATATGATATACTAATCATATCCTCTCCTGCGCACCAAACGGACCCAAAATCAACACATATTTTAGAAGATGAACTCACAAATGAGCGGAGCCTTGGTTATTCACATTCTATGAAATTGTCAAATACTATCCCTCAAATTAATGAAATTTTTAGGCTTATTCAACCACCTGGTCCCTTAACTTAATTGATTGTCTCAATTTGGTCTCATAACTATAATTTGTACCAATTTAGTCCCATATGTTTTGCTCTGTTACTAGTTTTAGTCCTTTTTGTTAGTTTCTCTCAAAAAAACGTTAACAGAAAAGACTAAAACTAGTAACAGGGCAAAACATAGGGGACCAAATTGATATATAAGTTAACGTTGTTTTGAGAGAAACTAACAAAAATGACTAAAACTAGTAACAGAGCAAAACATAGGGGACCAAATTGGTACAAATTATAGTTAGGGGACCAAATTGAAACAATCAATGAAGTTAAGGGACCACATAATTGAATAAGCCAAATTTTTAAGTTCATAAGGCATTAAGGTTGGTTTACAAGTCATCGTGATTCTAAAATAACTCACACCAAATACACACTAAAACAAATCATGAATTTTAAAATTTTCATCACATTAATACTAGTAAACAATTTCACAAACTAAATTGGTTGATCTAAAAGACTATCAACCAAATAAAATAAAGAGACTACTTGACATATTAATACTTTGTGGAATAAATTAACATTGTCAACTACAATTATGAAGACTATATTAATGATACACTCTTACTCAAAAATAGTTTATTTGAAAAAGAAAAAAACACGGTGAGAAATTTGTTCATAGCCATGCTTGGTTGTCTATATATAAAAAAAATAAAGTCAAAGCAAGGGTGTAAATTATTGTCTGGCCGTAGTTGAATTTCTCTAATAATTATTATTGTTGATATTAAATTTATAGGAGAAGGAAGAGGAACATCAACAACTTATGTGAAAGGAATATATAGCTAATTATTTACTCCATTCTTCCTATTTTAAATAATCTAATTTAAAAATGTGTATCGTTCACATGTCATGTTTTGACCATATTTTTCTATTAATATATAAACATAAAATATAGTATATAAGATGTTGAATTCGTCTCGATAAATATTTTTAAAATATAAAATTTTCATAATTTGTTCTAATAGATTATTAAAAATATTTAAATTCAAAATTGTACATTAAAATATGTAACAGACTCAACTATGACACAAAATATGATATAGAAGGTGTATATGAAATGCTGAAGTGGAGCACACATCAATGTTCATAAGAATAGTAATTTTATGGTATTTTTTGACAACTCAAGGTACTAAGAATGAAATAAAATTGTTAAATTATTTTGCTAAAGAGAAAATGGTGAAGAGTAACATCGAGATTCTCTTGACTGAATCAATCAAGTTGATAAACAAACTTAACGAGCAAAACAGCAATGTCTGCGCTAATAGTAATTAGAAGAACGTAAAATGAACGAAAGATAAAAGATTACGCTTCGGCGCAATTGAGAGCTGATTCCTGCTGCGCCGCAATTGCAGCATTCCTCTCGCACCCCACGTGCCATTACACACCACGTTCTCTTGCTTAAATAATTTCTTATATATAACTTTCATTATAAACAAAAATAATCAATTTCATAGTACTTTATTAATAAATCAATGTCAAAAATGTTCACAAATTGTAGTACACTTAAAAAAAATCAAAATTGTTAGGTCGAACGACGTAAACAATATTTGAATCTCAACTTCTTCGCTTATATTTGCAAATTTTTAATATTTATTATTATTTCGTCTCTTTGCAGAAGAAATTTTTTTTGTAAGTGCTAATAAATTAAATTTAAAGTTGACATGTGCATTTTGTATATAAAATTGAATTAATTGTTTTTTTATATAGATATGTGAAATTAAAAAAAAATTAAAATGGAAAGGTTATGCATGCAAGATATATGTATTTAGGAATAATTATTTTTCAAATGAGTCATATTTTTTTTCTTTTGAGGGGGAATGAGGCATATTTAGGAATAGTGATAATAATAATAAACACTGAGGTATGTATGTAATGTCTATCTCAACTTACAAATATCAATATTATTAGATTAAAGACCTTCACCTGTATTTGAATTCAAGATCTTTCAATTTTGTGTGAGTATCAGGTGGTTATTGTGATCACTTAGTCTATTGACTCAAAGAAAAACATTGAGGTCTATCACAAGTGAGTGTTATGCAAGATGCGTGTGTGTTGTAAACTCGAGATATCAAGTTAAATTCTTTGTGATAAAAAGAAGAGAATATGAATATTTTAAAAAGGTTTCTAACTTTATATTTCTAAAGTTTTGATTATTTTAAAAAGGTTTTTGACTCTAAATTCAGAAGAAAACTAGGGACCAAAATATATTTTAGAGGAGAGAAGAGAACGGGAAAAAAATAATTTATATATAACTAATAAAAAATCAATAAAATTTATTATATAACTATTCAATGAAGGAGTTTCGAATTCATCTCATAGGTAAAATATATATGAGATGTTGATAGAGACAAAAAAAAAATCAATGAATTTTATATCAATTAATTGGTTAAATAATTTTTTTTATCACACAATAAATAATTCAAATTTTCTTGACCAAAAAACAAAATTCAAATTTTGTTTTTAGTCCCTCTAATTTTTTTTATTAAATTTTGGTTCCATAAATAGTTTTTGTCACAATGTTAGTTCATATTTTTAAGTCTTTTTTTTTTTGAGAAGATGCAACAGCATCAAATCATTTCATTAAAAAAAGTAAGAAAGAGTACAAAATAGAAAAGGGGGGATTAGACCAAGACCTTTTCAAAAGGTGAAGAATCTAAAGCTAGGCATTCCCAACCTATTCCTAATGTACTCTCCCCTAACAAAGGCAGGGATGATATCAAACCAAAAAGATCCAAAGAAGCTAAAGATAAGCCAAAATTGGCCCGACTATCCGCACAAACATTACCTTCCCTGTATATGTGGGAGGCACAAAAATTCAAACCCTGAATGATACCTATACAATTATCCCATCTATTTTTTAAACCCCAAGGAACAATAGACTTAGACTTGAAAGCTTGAATTACTAACTGAGAGTCTGATTCCAACCAAATATTTGTGAAACCGTTTGAAGCAGCTAACTCAATTGTTGTCATGGCAACATATAGTTCAGCAAATAGAGCATTACCATAACCTAGAAATTGAGAGAATCCTCCTATGCAAGCGCCTTCTGAATTTCTGAAAATACCAGCAGCAACAGCTCGGAGAGGGTTAGTGATTGAAGCACCATCAGTGTTGATCTTAATCCAAGATGGAGCAGGGGGGACACCATATGACTTCCTTGATGGTAGGAGCTTTAGGAGGCTTGATATTGACACTGCAGGCTTTCATGATTGAGAATTCTTGGATACTCATTAAAGTTGTCTTTGAGGTGAGATTTCCAGACAAAGAGACCTTAGAAATAATCAAGTTAATAGCAGCCCTCCAACTTATATTTTTGTCTTGAAACCTGCTATGGTTTCTTCTAAACCAAATAACATTCAAAATGTTTACGATGCAAGCTCAAATTGTTACTTTGCATTGAGAAGACCAATTAGAATCAAGTAATGACCAAATGTCATCCAATGAGTTGAAATGCAGCGATTTATTAAGAATAGAGGCTAACCAAGTCCACATTCTAATCGCAAAAGAACACTCAAAGAGAAGGTGGAAAGAAGTTTCAGAGCAGGAGTGGCAAGAAGAACACATTGAGGGCAAATAACTACCTCTAAGCATAAGATTTTCATCAGTGGGAACCTTGTTATGCATGAGTCTCCAAGCAAGAAAAGATTTAGACGGAGGAATGTCAGGACTCCAAATTGCCTTAGCCCAATGAATGTTTTGACCTATTCCATATTTAATCAGAAAAGCCTCCTTGAAGGTTAAATCATCTGCAGTGCTACTTTTCCAAACTAGCTTGTCCTCCTTACAATGTAGAGGAAGAATAACTTGCATAGAAATTTGTCTAAGACCAGGGAAAGTATCCAAAACAAAATCTGGAAAATTCCAATGATGATTATGGATGAAATCACTGACTGTTGTTGTAAGATTGCTGTGTAAATGGTCTGGCAGATTAAGAGTATCCACAATGGGATCCCCACACCAAGAGTCAAGCCAAAAGTTGATTTTTTCCCCATTTCCAACCACCCAACTACAATTTGCATTCAAATTATCCATCTCTAATTTGACACTACTCCAGATAGAAGAGAAGATGTGATGGGATATGACTTTCTTACCTCTAAACACTTTACTAGAGATCTAATCCCTAACCCCCCTTCTGAGTAAGGCTTACAAATCTTATTCCAAGAGACTGTCACAAGTTTCCTTTTAGCTATGTCACCACTCCAAATAAAGTCAACTAAAGTGTACTTTTCAAAAAAAAAAACTATGGAAATTTTATAGAGATATTTAGAATATTATAATAATCTCTCCCGCAAAAATTTAGAAGTTTTTAACATAATATGAATTACATTTAAATTTTTAAGAACTAAAAAATTAAAAGTTCATATTTAATTCATCCCTTGTTTAAAAAAAAAATTGCAAGAGACATTTTTAAAATGTACTAAACATGACTATAAAAAATAAATCAAATTTTCAAAGATACACACGAATTTACATAAAATAAGGGACTAAGATTCGTTACGGAAAACATTTGGGAGATAAAAACTTGGTTAAAATTTTAAAGGGATTAAAAATAAAATCTGAGATATTTACAGGAAACAAAAAATTATTTAACCGTTGATTAGTTGATAAAAAGATATGAACTATATACATGATCTTCCTATTTATAGAACTCAATTGCACTCATTAATTGAAAATTAACTTCAGACTATTGATTAGACAAAATTATGCATGTGATCCTTTAAGCTTTACCATTTTCCTGGATTGGTCTTTAAGTATTTTTTATCAAAATTATTCCTTGGTGTTACATTTTGTTTGCAGTGTTAACCTTTTGAATAAGTTCATTAAAAAAGAAGCATGTGTAACATTTTAATATTGAGATAACTCGCATGGATATCTCAAATTTCTCTTTTCTTTTTCTCCCTTCACTTATTATTTAAATATAAAATTCCAAATCCAAAAACCTTAGAACTAGAGTATTTGATTTTTAACAACAATGCCAACATTTAGGAGAAAAGTTTCAAATTGATAAATCCAAAATAGTTAGTAATCCATATCTAGTGTAGGGCTTGATGAATGAAAATCTTAATATCACTCATCTCTTGTTGTGGAATAAAAAATTTGGTTCTAAGTTCTAACTGTTATGAAAATGGCTAACGGTGCAAACAAAATTACTCTTGTATGAACATACGTGGTTTGCCTCTTGAGAAGAGGGTGTACTCCTTTTGTCGATGATCGAACTCACTGCGCCTGGTCGTATGCTCCTTCTCCAATTGAGTGGCAGGAAGTATGCCAACAAAAGACACTCCAATGCCCAAGTTCTAGCATGCAGCAACATGAGTAAGTGAGATAAGTATTATGTGATCATACTTGGGAGGCGAGACCCCTATTTATAGTGATGCATCTGATGATAAGCTACTTGGTTATTGTTATCTTCCCTCCTATGATTTGGTGCAGTTTCTTGCATATATAATCCGGTTTTGTTAAGGTAACAGAATTCAAGATATGAGATATTTCATTTAAATGAGGTCCTTATAAGTATGAAAAAATGTAGTAGTTATTCAAAATTTTGCTAATGCTTAAGGAGGGGGAGCACATCAGCACTTTGTTCATTCATGAGGTAGGAACGAGGTGGTTTCTATGGTGGCTTAAAAGCTTTTTAACCAATGGTGCGCGTCGTTCTGAGATACAATGTTGTTGTGGTGATGCATGAAGTAAGATCATGTTATGCACCATACAACTAGAGGAGGTGGTCACCTCAATGGACTTGGATCTGATTCTTTTAGCGGACTTTCATGTTATATTTTTATTGGACTTTGTTATTGGACGACCCATCAAATGATTGGGTTGGGCCTTTTAGGCCCGTACCATTCCAGGAATGAAACATATATGACAGATTCAAAAAAATAACTTAAATGACCAATCTAAAATAAGGGTCAACCTTACATGACCACTAGTATAATTATGTCTATTAATTAACTAAATTATAATTAGCTTTGCTATTGGACCACTTGGGATGGCCTAGTGGTGCGTTCTTGCTCAAAATCTCATGTTCGATTCTCGTTAGTACCAATTTCAATGGGTTAGTTTAGTTTCTTAAAAAAGCGTGATATTTCTAATAAGCTTCCACAAAGTTCCATCAATAAACAAGATCCAAACATAATAGGAATGACAAGGCCAACAAAAAAATACAAACCATTAAAAAAAAAAAACTACACAAACAAGACCAAATGTTTTTTGATGACATAAAACCTTATATTTTCATCAAATAGACTTTTAAAAAAATAGAATTTCTATGATACCGTTGAAAGATCAACTATTTTGGTATAGTTGTTCTTAGCTAATGTTATAATATTTTTGGTTTTTAATTTATTTTGAATTAATTTCCAAAGTATTAGTGGAATCATTAAATTAATTTCAAAAACTATAGTATTTACAAATGTATTGCTTGTAAAAAAAGAAAAAAATACAAGGCCTTATACTTTTTCATTGCTTCAATAAAAATCATCATTTACTAATTGATAAAAAATCAACTCTAGAAAATCTATTCTTCAACAACAACAAAAAAATCTACAAAATCCCTTCAACTTTTTATGATACCCTTAAATTCTCCATTTAAAATATCTTTGACAAGACTTATTTCCACTCCTACTCTCACATAGGGGTCCATTAATTTTTATATTGGATTAAAACTAAAAAATGCTCTCCTATGTGTAAAAATAGAATAAAAATTGCTCTCTTTTCTTCCTAGTTGCTTCCTTTCTTCTATCTTCAACCCTAATACGTAACTATGACATCAATACAGGCCCCACCAATTAAATCTTTCTCAATCAACCAACGACTCCAATTAACACTTTTCTCACACTCAAAGTCCACATAACTGTTGTACAAATGAACCGTTTTTTTCCTTTTAGTGACGGTTTATTAAAGACTCCAAATTAGTGTTCGTCACATACAATCAGTTATTCTGGAAATAACGCGTATCACACTAACCACAGTAGATAGACTTACATCATCACTTTGCATGGCACTTGGACAAGTATACCGATTACCAAAGTGTTAAGAATTATGATTTTTTTCATCTCAAAAACAAGTCTTACATTGTACATGTATTGAAAGAAAATTGTAAATGGTTAAAATATTGTAACAATTTTACAACATCATTCATATTAAACATTGAGTATTGATTATTGTCATAGGTATTAAGTGTAGTATAATGAACATGACAGGAGGTTTTAAATGCAGAAAAATGTATTGTTTTGATGTAAAAATTTTGCAATCTAATAAACTTGAAGTTCAAGATTTGAAAAGAGTAAAAAAAACGTGCAAAGAAATGTAAAATGCAAAAAGTAAAGTGCATAAAATTGAATTTGACAAAAAATAAATAAAGTGTTTGAAAAGTAAAGTACATTAGCTCTCAAAAAAAAAAGTAAAGTACATTATCATGAAACTTAATTAAAAAATTCACGAGTATTAAAAAAAGGTAAATAAGTTTTTTCTCCCCATAAATATCTCAAATTTCATTTTAGTCTCTCTAAAAAATTTCAGCAAGTTTTAGTTCCTCGAAATATTTTTCTTTATGATTTCTGTTCTCTGTCTTTAAGTTAACTCATATTTACCTTTCATATTTTTTAATACATTTTTACATATATGTTTAGAATATTATAAAAATATTTCCCACAAAAATTTAGAATTTTTTAACAAAATATAAACTAAATATAAACTTGTATGCGCTAAAAGTTTAAAAATTCAAATTTAATTCATCCTTTATTTAGTTTTATTTTTAATGCTTAATTTAGTTTTATTTTTGCTTTTGCAAAAAAGATTTCTATAATGTATTAAACATGACTGAAAAAATAATTCCAAAATCTACGACACGCATGAATTTACTTAAAAATAAATACCAAAAGTTGTGACGTAAAACATCCATGGACTAAAATTTCTTAAAAATTTTTAGAGAGATTAAAAAAAATTGAGATATTTATAAGGACCAAAAATTTATTTAATCCTAAAAGAATTGTTAGTTTTTCATAATTGCTCATATAATTATTGATATCATAAGTGAGTGAAAAAGTTTACGTCTCGATAGTCAATTAAAGATGTATATTTCTTGTATGCGAAAGTTTGGAGAAAAAAACCTTATACTCCTTTTGTCCCATTATAATTTATCTATTTGCAAATAGTTTTTGTTCACAAATAATTGACACTTTCAATTTTCAAGGTCGCCTTAAGTATACACTTATGGTGCTAGCACATTGGTATACACCTTAATTATACATTTCTTTTTTTAATAGTACAATCCAATTAAAACAATATTTTTGGTAACAGGTATAAGCAAAAAAAATCCAATAAAGTCAAATGTACTTGGTCTAAAATTTAGACAAAAACATTTGACATTTTGAATCCTTTGTGCTTATGATTTGTGTACATACACTCTCATAATTCAATATATTTTACTTTACGTTTATGTTATTGATAAATACAACAATACATGATAAAAATAGCAATAATATAGTAAAAGTATAATTTTCTCTTTTTTTTTTACATCTCTCTTAATATGTGTTAATGACCAAACATGTTATATATTGAGACGGAAAAAATACTAAACATAAATAACGATAAAAAAATTGATGTATTTAGTTTAAAATTTGAACTAAATTCATCACTGTTTTTGGACTACGTATAATTAGAAACGGCCGGAGCAAATTGGATTATTTTTTAACAAAATTGGTATTTGAATGATGAAGGCAATACAAATTTTTAACCTGTATCAAATAGTTAAGTGACAAGGGACTTTGAACATTTAAACAAGTGGTTAATGGTTTAATACATGACTCTTGTATGTGAAATTTTTCTGGTTGAAAAGGTCGAAATCATCTTTTATACACTCTGATTTTCTGACAAAGAACAATCACTTATAAATGGCAATGGAAATTTCATATAAATAAAGGTGATGCTAACTAGTGTTATCATGACACTAGTTAAAAAAGTTAATTTTTTTTTTTTAAACAACAAATTCTTCTTTCAAAAAGTTGAATATACAACTTTTTCAAATTTTCAATACAATATTTCAATGTTGGTTTTCTTAATTAGTCTTTGCATTAGTTAGTCTTTCGCTTTAAATAATGGTTAAGTGGATCGGTCATCGTTTTTTTTGTTGTAATTCGAACATTCTTCATCTGCAATTGTAAAGATCGATCTCTCAGACGTTGTGAGACTCCAATGGATAATATTATCTCTTTAAGAGTTTTAATGTGATGATTACCCAACCAATATTGAATCCAAACATGATACTCCACCCGTTCATAATTATAAGTCCCTTTTCAAAAAAAAAAAAGTCTTTTCTTTAATTTAGGAGTATGTTTAGGAAAAAATAATAATAAATGCATTTAATAATTCGTATAAAAACTTTTTTCAAAGGAGTATATTTAAATTCAGGGATTAGACTTTTTTCAAAGGGGTTTATATTAGGGACAGAGGGAGTACTACTAACTTGCATTGTAATATAAAAAGTCAAATTAAATACAAAAAAAAAGACAGTTCAGTAAAATTTACACACAAATTAGACACATTAACTAACTACCAACATTTTTTAATATTTGTAAAATTAGTCAAGAGAACTTATATTTATAGGGAAATGCTATAGACTGTCATTGAGACATTGGTTAAGAGAACTAAAATAGAAATATTACTTTGAAAAATGGTGAAAAGTTATAAATTTGACTTTTTAAAAGTAAAAAATAGTTGAATTTGGTACAACTTTGCTATTTTTAGTTTTATTAACAAGTGTGCTAAAGATACTTGTTAATATAAAAGACGGATGACATATTCATTACAATAAGAGAAATGTTAGCAACACCCACTTTCTAATATTCTCTAGTACTCACTTTTTTATTGGATGAAATCATTGTATGTCACACCATTTTGTGTGGATTCAATTTTCAAAGCATAAATTCATAATGATTTAAATTAATAAAAAATAAATATTAAAGAGAGTATTCAAAAGAAAGTGTTACTCGCCCAAAATGTAAATAATTTTTATGAAAAATTGGTTGAGTGAAAAATACAACGGTAGTAAAATTTAGCACAGGAAGGAACAAGTAATTGTGGTCATAATCAATCATAACTAAAGAAAAAAGGCATCTTCGAATTCAGTGCTAGAAATGTGAACGCGCAAAGACATGGTCAAACAACGTTAAACACACTCATACAACTGGACCCATCTAACAATCCACCTGTCTTCTCATCAAAAATATCAACACGTGTCACAATCTCATCCGTCCATACTTTAAACCATGACAAAAACCTGATTCACATCAAGACAAAGAATCATGACTAAACCAAACCATGGTTAACCACATCACACTTCAAATTTAAACTAATTAAAATTAATTTAAACTAATTATTAGTAATAATCAAGGTGCTCAAGTACTATATAAATGTGTTTGTGTCACAATGACAAATCCAAGAGTGGCTGAGAGTTTTACACCAAACAAAGTTTCTGAGAGTGAGAGAGAAAAAAAGAGTGTTCATATTTTCAGTGGTTCTTATTGTTCTTTAATCTTCATTTTTACACCCCCCTTTCTCTTTACACACCCCGCTTCTCTGTATCCCTTTCTGTTAATCATCTGTGTTTTCATGTTATCATTTTTTTGAGTTTTTTCTCTTAAAAACATATACCCAGAAAGCCAGGTGTTTTCAGAATCGAGATCCAGTTTTTTATTTTTTTTATTTTTATTTTGAAAAAAAAATTAAATTTTTTTAGTTTAATTTTTCTCATCTTTGAATCAGCTAAAGAGGGTTGTTTTTGATCCCTCAAAAGCTTTCATTTTTATTTTTAAATTTTTTTTCTGGTAACAAAGAGGTTGTCTATTTTAAACCTCTTTCACCAATTTCTTTTTTATTTTAATTTTTATCTTAAAAAATTTCAATTAATTTTTGTTGAAGTTTTTAAGAAACACAGATTAATTTTATCTAAGATCTGTGTAATTTTTTGTTGATAAATTAATTAATTATATTTCAGGTAGAATGGATTTCTTCAACAATTCACAAGATCCATTCAATGGTGAGTTAATGGAAGTTCTTGAACCTTTTATGAAGAGTTCTTTCATTACTCCTTCATCACCCCCTTCTCTAAATTCAAACCTCCCTTCAACTTCTTCATCATCATCATCATCACCTTTTTACTCTTCTACACCCCCCTTTTTCCAACCTTCTTTTTCACCTCAACCTTCTTCTTCTTTTCCTCCACAGCCCAATTTCTACACAGAAAATGGTTACTGCTCAAGTTCATCCATGATGAATTACCAATTTCCTTCTTTAGGTAATTCATCAAATAGCCAAAATAATTTCATTGGCTTTGAACAACAACCAGAACAACCAAATTCTGTTATTGGGCTAAACACCTTAACCCCATCTCAAATTAACCAGATCCAAGCCCAGATCCAGTTTCAACAAGCCCATCAAAGTAACAACAACACAAGCTTGAACTTTCTTGGGCCAAAGCCCATCCCAATGAAACAGCCTGGTGTACCTCCAAAGCCCACAAAGCTTTATAGAGGTGTAAGGCAAAGACATTGGGGGAAATGGGTTGCTGAGATAAGACTACCCAAGAATAGAACAAGGCTTTGGCTTGGTACTTTTGATACTGCTGAAGAAGCTGCTTTGGCTTATGATAGAGCTGCTTATAGATTAAGAGGTGATTTTGCTAGACTTAATTTCCCAAACATGAAAGACCAACAACAAGGTAGTTTGTTTGGTGACTTTAAGGTTTTGCATTCATCTATTGATGCTAAACTTGATGCTATTTGTGAGAGTTTAGGTAACAATAGTAGTGATGTCAAGAACAAGAAACAAGGGAAGGGTTCTAAGAAGAGTTTGAAGAAAGAGGTTGAAGCTCAAACTCAACCATTGGTTGTTGTTGAAAATAATAATGATGATAACAACAATAATACCAACAAGGTTGTTGTTGAAGGTTCTTCTTTGTCTTCACATAGTGAAGGTGGTTCTGATGATTCTTCACCACTTTCTGATCTTACTTTTGGTGAATTTGCTGAGCCACAATGGGAAAATGGTTTTCAACAATTTAATTTGCAGAAGTTTCCTTCTTATGAGATTGATTGGGCTTCTCTTTGAAACATGGTTGATGGATGAATTTGGAGTAGGGTTTATTAGTGGCTACTACAATTTGAATTTTTGAAAATTGTAGTGCTTCTTCTAGGAATTTGGAGAATTATTTATTGTTATTATTATTATTATTATTATTACTATGTCAATATGTTGTAAATCTGTCTACCTTGGTCAGCTGGCTTTTTTACTTGCTTGGTTAAGGAGAATGACTTTGGCTTAGGTCTTATTTATGTAATGGTCCATGGTTTATTTGGTCAAATTATGGTACATTATTATTGATGTAATTCAATTCTATTATTTGTATTTCAAATTATTAGAATGAGAATATATTATTATATTAGTAATTTGTTACTTTGTGTATAGTCCTTTAGTTTTATTATTATCATCTAGACTCAAATTCTTTGCATGTTTGAATTGACGGTGAATTTAGTAGAATCTTGTTGGGTGTTGATCCATCGAGATTTTGCAAAATTTCGATCTGTGCCATGATATTATGATTTTTTTTTTTATGTTGCCATGATAAGAAAGCTTTGCAAGTGAACCTGCGTTTGATTGCAATTTTTAACAAAATCAAAGAATCGTGATGCAACTAGTGTTTTTTAAAACCTTGAGTGTAACTTGTTACTAAGTCTCTTTAAAGTTGGAGAGCAAGTTGTATCTATATCTAGCTGAGATAACCAAAGTTGAGAGAAAATTATGAGATTTCTTAAAAAGGACTAATCAACGTGGAGTTGAGCTTAGTCTTGTTATAATTTTGTCCTTAAAAGGCACTTCAATGATGTTTATACATTACTTTAAAGCTCAAAACTTGATTTTCAAGCAATATGCATGACGTATGTGAGCTCTTAGACCTCATTGAGAAGTGTGAATGTTTATAAATTATCCTTAAACTCGAGGTTAATTCCACCGTACACAAATCAAATAATGTTACATCGTGTACAAGTTTACTTTCTACCATTATATCAATAAATTTCATCACATCTCACTTAATTTAGTGGAAATAAACTTGTGCATAATACAACACTCTGTTTTCAATAGAACTAATGTACGGCAATGTTAAACTAATTTTCCACCAAAACAAATTCTTGATTAAATTTGTACATCTTTTATAGGGAAGTTGATTTGACACTGTTCCAAGCTTTGATTAATCTTGGAAACTACGTTAAGACTATTCTCTCTGTATATGGGTCACATTAGCTGAACCACTTGTGTATTTATCTTCTTATTTCTTCCTTCCTATTATTTGTTTTTAGATTATTGACTATTACTACATTAATTCACTACTCCTATTTCAAATTGGTTATGCAAGATTCTTGATTTGTCTGTGATACGGTGAATTACGTGACCCATAAAACAATAGAATATGGTTGTGCGCTAGAGTAATTACTAAGATTTCAAACAAAGTAACAAACATTTCTACTGAAGATATTATCATTGATAAAATTTTGTAGGCTACTTTCGGCTAGTTTAAGCATTAGTGGGATCAATTTGCAAGGTTTTGTGATTCATCGAATACGTTAAATTGTTGAAATATCTATCAGTGGAAGTTTAATACCAGCTAGTGCTATCTGAAGGGTAAAGATCCTATCAGAATATCATCATTATTTCCTCCACAAATGATTGGAAATCATATCTTTTTTTTTTTTGATTTTGTTTTCTGGTTCAAAACATTATCTATGTTCAGTGTGCTGAAATGTTTGACATTTCTCCTTGAATATAAATAGGATTAAATATATATACTTAGTTAATATGAAAAAGCTTTTTAGATAGACGAAATAACAAAGTCATTATAAATTCATAGACACAAATGGAAGTGTTGGGGTTCGAACCCCAATCACAATGTTCGTCCTAACAATTTCGGTATATCTGTCAATTGAATTAGAATTTGTGAACTAATATAAGAAAGTCTTACACATACATCAACTTAGCGGTCAATTAAACATTATTTAAGAAATGTTTACTATCATTTGGTGTCATTCATTAAGAATTGTTTTGTTGAAGAATAATTTTAAGAAAATTAATAACCTTTGTCAATCAATTTAAGTTAATGTACAACATTATTTTGTCTAAAATTGAATTAGGGTATTTTCTTCGGTCATTCGATCTTATAAATGTCTGAATTTTTGTTAGGAAATAATGTATCATCATATCATATATTAATAATTCTAAGAGGTTAAGTGCACGTTTGGAATTTGGATTCTCAGTAGCTTTGACAGAATTACAACATGCAACTATAATTTTAGCAAAAACTACATTTTAAAGTTTGAACAATGTAATTAACCAAATTTAAGTGTGGCTTTTTGTTGAAGGACTCAATTGAATCGTTACTCCATGTTACATATTAGACCCTACAATTTTGGCTTCATAGCGTAGTTGTTACAAAATTACAGTGACTTATTGCTAGTCGTCAAATCCACCGTGATATAAAACATGTAATTACTGTAGTAATAAAACTATAAGAAATGTTAACAAGTGCATTTAGGGTACTTGTTAAGAAGTTTAAAAAGGAAATTTTGTCTTGGGAATGATGTATTCAACACATTGAAAGTTTAAAAAGTAACTTCATTTACATAAAACTTGTAAATTACTTCTACATTTGAATCCTTAACTAATGTCCTAAGAGCATTGGTTAACGAGATCCTAAAACTATAACAACAAGCATTTTCCTACATCAAAAAACAATACGTTGGGGAAATGTACATGAATATTTTATCTTCAACTTCTCTTGAAAAAAGTTGGTAATTTGAAATACGTGAGAGGTTCCCATCGAAGAAAACAAGAAACACAAAATACTCGTTTGAGAATCTAATCACGTTTTGCTTGAATTTACTTACTTTCTAGTTATTCCATTCACTGAACCTTGCCCATTTTAGACAAAGACACTCTCTCCCAATGTTAAGTTTTGTCCTTATTGCTCACAAATTGTTGGTATAAGCACAAAACCGCTTTCACACATGATCACATGTTCTTCCCAAAAGTTTGTTGCTTTTTTATTATTTTTTTTTATTAGATACTTGTTTAAAATTTTGTCTCATACTCGACCGGTATTTTTAACTTTTTATCTTTTGAACTATGTAAGATACCTTAAAAATTTGCTCAAAAAAATGTAAGATACCTTAATTAGATGTAAGAATATTTATTTTGTCTATCATAGACCATAGTCCGTAGATTTTGTTAACAGGTGGTTTAGATGATTAGATTAATACTTTACTGCAAGAACTCTGACCCTACTTTTTTTTGGTATGACAACTCTGACACTATTTTATTTTGTATGAGAATTCTGACACTATCATAAGCACATTAATTATATTGTTCGATAAATAACAAACCTTAATATTTTTTAGCAAATATTATATATATTTTGTTTTGTCAAAAACAAAAATTTTATCAAATAGGTTATCATGTTTTTTGTTATCAAAGATAAGATATTTGATTGCAGACTGGTGTGTAAAAAAAATCCACTGTGGCTCAAGGGTTAGACCGGTAAATCTAAAAATACTTACTTAGGCACAGACACAAAGAAAAAAGATTTAAACACACACTCATAAATGGAAAAAAAAATGATGTGTCAATTTTTCTCATTTATTTTTCTCCATTTATGTGAGTGTGCCCAAACTTTTTATATTTGTGATTGTGTCCAAGTAAGTAAGATTTGCTCCGTTCGAATTTCAAAAGGAATAAGTGCTCACATTTCATGTCTAGCAGTGCTTCAAAGAGAAATTACATTTTGTAAAAGAAACTTACGAAAAAAAGAGAAGAATGAAAATGATTGCTACATGGCTATATATAGTAGTTTTGTTAATGTCACACTAATACTAAAAGAACACAAAATTCTAAGCCGACTTGTTGGAAATGTTTGAACCATGCTTATAACCACAAATTTTTAGATATTACTATTGATGATAAGATAAGAAACAAGGTCGTAGGCAGTCAAAGCTAAATCTATGTAACCAAGTGATCGAAGCTGAAGCATTAATTAGTTTAGAGTAGAATAGTTTGGAGTAATATGAACTAGAATACTAATTGAAATAACTTTGATATAAATTTATTGATGTTATAACAGAACTTTAGATTACCAGAACCCATTTCTAAAAAAAAAAAAGATTACCAGAACCCTCTTTTTAAAAAATCGAAGGGTGACGACAAAAATAAATGTCCTTTATTCCAATATATTCCATAAACCTTGAAATATATTTTGTAACGATCGTGAATTACTCAAACGAGCTTGCATGACTAGGTTTATCTTCTTATGAGCTTATGAAGTTAACAAATCCAAACTATGAAAATGAAAGGATCCCTAAATTAGCTAAATGGATTTGACATCTTTTAGTTTTTATTTTTAGAATGGTTTAGCTTTTATTGAAAAGAGCCGATTATACTTTAGATGTTATTGAAAAATTGAAATGACTTGAGAAATTAAAATTCTTAAAAATTAGAAAGGAGGTGCAAGTATTTCTTATAAAAGGAGGGAAATATGTGACCTATAATGCTAATCTAATTACAAGCTTTTTCTTTTGACAATCCAATTACAACCTAAATAGCATTTCTATACAATTTTAGAAACTGTCACTCTCAAACTCAAATTTTTATTATATTTTTTAAGTTCTATTTTGTAAGATATCTTTCCATAATTTATTAATGCTAACTACTGAGATATTTTTATCACTTTTATAAAACAAACCAAGCCAAGCAGTGTGTGAACGGTGAGTTTTAGCATGGGGCAATTGTGAAATTGCCCCATCTTAGATCAGTTTTATTTTATTTGTTGTTATATGTACACCCTGCATTTTATATTCTAATTTATAGCCCTATTCAATTATAATTTGACTCAAATTAATTTACTTATAAATACGTTATTTTTTAATCTCTTGTTTAAAAATCTAATAGGTCCAACTGATTCTCAATAATTTTTTTAATTTGAAAACACAGACATGTTTAAATCTGGGCTAAAAAAAAATGACGTAAATATATATTTACTACATTATTTATAAAGAAATAAATTTAGTGTGTATCTAACTTTGTAATATTAATCCCTTCCACGAGACATTTAAATATTAATTAGGGTTAAATACATTTTTTGTCATTATAAAGATATCGAATTTTGTTTTTAGTTCTTATAAATAAGTGACATGTTTTTGTCCCTCTAAAAAATTTCAGCATGCAGTTTTAATTTTAATTTAACGGGGACTAAAATTTTTGGCCCCAATAAATATAGCAAATTTTGTTTTTAGTTCTTCTAAAAAAGTGACATGTTTTTGTCTCTTCAAAATATTTTAGTCCCCATTAAATTAAAATTAAAACTGATATATTATAAATAAATATGGCTATAAATTGTAATATAAAAATGCAGGGTGTACAACTAACATCAAATAAAACAAAATTGATCTAAGATGGGGCAATTTGACAACTACCCCATGCTAAAACTCGCCGTGTGTGAACATTTTGAATGCTAGTACAATACTATTTTGCAGCGAAAATGTAGAAATTTTGAATTATACTTGTGTAAGGGGATATAAGTGATTCATGTGAGATAGTGTTAAGGAATAAAGTGATAAAGAGATAGATGATTTGATCGCCACTCTAACGTAAAAATTAACAAGACTAACATTTGTTATTTTAAAAAAGAAATTAATTTATATGTTTATTAGTTGGAAACGTTTTCAATAATTTCATCAAAAGTTCTTAATTATTGAGCCCCGCCTATTTAGCCTAAATTAAATTTTTAGTCTCTCCATTTCTAAAATCAAATTTTTGTTCCCCCTTATTCACATTTTTCAAGATTTCCATTTATCACCAAATTTTGGATTTTTTTAATTGATGTGGCATGATTATTAATGAAGTTGGCATGAAGTAACACGTCAAACATGATACCACATCGAAAATTCACAAGCCATGTTATATCACTAATGACGACGACACATCACAAAAAACCTAACAAAATTGAGTGATAGTGGAAAATCCTGAAAGTTGATAAACAGATAAGAGGACCAAAACCTGATTTTAGGGGACTAAAACTTTAATTGAAGTAAAGTAAGAGGATACATATGTATTTAAAATTAATAATTATAGGTATGGTGGCACACTGGCATGTATTGGCCTCAACTTTGATTGGATGGATGCATTTAAACATTTTAGCACACAGAAAAGGCCATACTTTCTAGTACGACCTATTTTTCCTTGAGATTCTCATATGATTCCAAAAATTGTTCTAGATGGGTGAATATTGAGAATTGAGATAATCTAAAGTTAGTCACAACGACTGGCTTTTGAATATGATGCAGCCCAAAAAACTCCCAAATTGGTAGATTTTTGTTCAAAATTTATTTTACATTGTAGTCTCATTACCTATTTAGAGGATTTGATTGCAATTCACTTTATAGAGTAAAATGACTTATATTTCATTCACTATTTTAACGGTTAAGATCAATTTACCATAATAAAATGTAAATGAAATGTTGAATGAGATTGGTAGTTCTCTCTTATCTTGTATGGTGTGTGCTCCATTTAATTTAATTATTTTATAAAACAAGCACAAAAAATGTTCGACAGTAGAAACGAGGGTTGCAAACTTTAATTTTTTTAGTTAAATTTTAGAAGCAGGCGAGGTTATAAAATAGAAAGAGAGGCAATAGCAATGTAGTGGGGTGTGGAGGTCTTTTTTGCAATTCAGATAGACGATGAATCAAATGCTACATTAAGAAGATTTGTTAGTGCGATGCTCTTTAAGTGAAAATGTGGCGAATGTTTATGGGTTTAGATATGGTTTAGAAAGTCGTATATCGCATCTCATTGTGGAGAGTGACTCAAAACTCTTGATTGTCATGGTTACAGGAAACTACACTATTGGCAAGGTGATTCCCACTTTAGTAAAACATACCTGTAATCTTTGAAAATTGCTCTTTAGGCAACATGGTTTGCTCTCAGACACCCATAAATGACCATTTTACTCCCCACCGACTATTAACTACCGTTTGCTAGTGAATATGGATGAGAATATATGAGTCTATAACCTAACCAACGACAAAGCAGGTCAAACATTTTTTCTTAATTAGAGAAGACTTATGTGTTTTTAGAAGCTCATTTACTTTAAAAGGCCAAAGCACAGGCTAAAAAAAACCTCTTAGACCTATCAGGTCCCACACCTACTGATGAACAGTAGTTAATTATCAGTCCAAGCATATCATACAAGAAGCGATAACACATTTATATTGGACCAACGGCTACGTTGGCATCTATTTCAATTTTTTGTTATATTTTACAATTATACATCTAATTATATCTTCATAATTACTAGAAACAATTTAGTTTGATATGACACCAACAACAAAAGAGATCATCCGGTTAATCAATCGCTTACACAATATAGCGGTAGTGTAGCAAACATATGTTGTTAACGGCTGGTAATTTAATTTGGATGTATACGGTTCTTTTCTTTCAATAAATGGCTATAATAAATGAATATAGGCATCATTTCTAAATCATGGGTTTGGTTTCTTTTGGTAGGGGTCCATGATCTGTGACAATGTACCAGATATGCAATTGAATGATATGCAATGGAAATTGAAATAGATGTCAACGCTAATTAATTGTCGTTGCTGGACCAACGACAATGTATTGTGTTCTGAATTTACTTATGAGAGGAGCAATACTTAGCTATCGGTCACCAACGAATGGTAGTTAATTGTCACTGAAGAAGGTAAAATGGTCATTTCAAGATGTCTGAGAACAAACCCATCTACATAAAGAGCAATTTTTACAATCTTTTGGCTTTGGATTGACAAGTCCAAGTTCGTCACATGGAGAAAAACATATGCGCCGATTGGTTTGCTAGTTATTATTTGAGGTTTTTTTTTATTTGTTTTATTGTGGGGAGTCAAGAACTTCATAATTTGTTATTTGATGATAACGAAGGGCAATATGTTATATTTCTTCCCTAATTTACGATGTTGTTTTTTTCATGATTTAAATAAGCTCATTATCCACTATGCTTAGTGCCATGTACCCTTGAAGTTCATTTCTTTTTCTAGACTTCATATAGCAACAAATTTAGTTCACCTTGTACATGATACAACAGCTACTGTAATTAAAAGTTCAGATTTCTTTTATACTTCGTACTGTTTTAAAGGCAACTCTTATAATGTAGAATCGAAGTAAATAACTTTTTTTTTTGGAAGAGAAAAACCAGAAAATAGAGGAAAAGAAGTGCAGCTACTATGTTATAGCTCATTTTAGATTATTATTTTCGATTTGAATTTTCCTATAACATTTCCTTTTGATTCTTCTAGAAGAGAGATCAACAAGTGCATGGCTATAAATTAAAGTCCCTTTACTTTCCAAAAACTATGTAACATTCACATGAATCTCATCATCAGATCTGTTTCAGAAAAGATGTGAATCATGGCAAAGTGGTATTTGTTGGACACGATATGATCGAGCATTTCAATGTTCACTGATGACAAGATCTAAGGACAAATCCTTGCATTGAAACTGATAACGCAGGGAACCCCACAGGAAATTTCATTCATTAGTTGATCTTCACTTGAATAGATTGTCTCTTGAGAGCCACTCACCGGAAAGTACTCCAACAACAGCAAGGTATGTGCTGAGAGAATAATCAGCTAAATTTGCCGAGTTCCATCTTCTTCTTGATAGCCTTTTGGCCATGATAGATAAATGAATCTAGTATTCCAGAAACAGTGAAAATTCCTGTATGCAAAAGCAAGAATGGTTATGTCAAGATTCAGACAAATGAAATGATGCAAGTCTCATGACCTTATTCAAGCCAACTAAGTAACACAGACTGAAGACAAATAGAGAAAGATCCATCTGTATACCTCCAACTATGGCGCACACATTGGTAAGAAAATGTAAGAATGAGACATGTTCTTCTGTAAAAGTAACCTGCAAAATGCAATTCCAATATAATGCAATATCAAAGGCATGAAAAAAGAAAAGAGAAACTGATTCAGAATTTTTTTTGGAAAGAAAACAGTATAGAAAAGCTTAGTTGCAGTCATTAATTTGATATTCCAAATCTGAACAACAACCCAAAGGGCTATGGTAATTATAAAATAAAGATATAAATAAGAAAAACACCTTAATTGGAGAGAGGTCGTAGAAGAAAAAAACCCCAGGGAGGGACTGCAATCGGCCTACATCTGCCGTCCTAAAGTGTTCTGTCACAGAGAACTGCAAAAACATTTTCACTTTTTATTATGTTGTACTTGTTTGTAATGCAGAAGAAATGTCAAAGACGTGACATTATAAGATCAATAACCTGGTTTGACTGGATAGTGTTCCCACTCACGTCAGTGTACATAGTTGGTACCACCTGAAAAACAACATGAAGCCAGTGGTAAAATTTGACAAGGTTTTAAAACATACTTTAGTTTTACTGGTACAATGTTACATATATCTCCAGACGGTGATATATAAAGAAAACTGTGAATTGAACAACAAGTATAACATGACATCTTCCTGATGCAATGAAGTAGGAAAAGGTGAAAGGCGTCCTAACAGAGCTAAGGGTTTTTAATGCCTTGAGAGACGTCCCAAAAGACGCTTGCCTTACAGATGAACCATTAATTAAATGTAAATGTAAATAGTATTATAAAATTCATTTTATCTTCATTGTTGCCATTGTTACTGTTAAACGAAAAAGAAAATATTATAAAAAAGATTATTACAGGCAATATCTTTGGAAAATAAAAATTATAAATTCGTTGTATTAACTATTAATTATAAAGAACAAAAGCTTTTAAAAATACATACAGCTTGGGACACATCAAAAAGGATCAAGAATATAAATAGATAGAATATAAAACAAGTAAAGCAATTAAAGTGTTGTTGCTAAATGATAATAGGGATTTATCATGACATCAAACAAAGCATGCAGCAAGTAAGCAGATAACTCAACTGAGAAAATATAAGAGCAGACAAATATAGCTCCAATCCTACATGTGGGTAGAAATTGATAAAAGGAAAAAACACGGGAAAAGCAAATAAACCAGACTGAAGGAGTGGTGATACCACAGGAATGAGCAAAACAGTGCATGATATTAGTGGTACAGGCATAATAATACTGATGCCTTAAAGCTGTCATATTAAGTGTTAAAAGGTGTAAACAGAAGTCAAAGAACAATCGAAAAAATGAAAATGGTATCTGTTTTATTGGTGGTTGAAGTTGCCTAGGTGGTGGCTGTTGTTTCCCATCAGTCACCACCATCTTACACGATTTCAATTGCTGAATTTTCTACAAAAGCCGACAGCTCCTATGAACTGGCAGTCTGTGAAATTCACTGCCCATTAGTACTACATTTACATTCGAGGAAAAAGCACTCCTAACGTTAAAAGGTGTAAACAGAAGTCAAAGAACAATCGAAAAAATGAAAATGGTATCTGTTTTATTGGTGGTTGAAGTTGCCTAGGCGATGGCTGTTGTTTCCCACCAGTCACCACCATCTTACACGATTTCAATTGCTGAATTTTCTACAAAAGCCGACAGCTCCTATGAACTGGCAGTCTGTGAAATTCACTGCCCATTAGTACTACATTTACATTCGAGGAAAAAGCACTCCTAACGTGTTAGGATATAGAATAAAGGAGGCAAGAGAAGTTAGTTAAGTGATTTTTAATTTCTGTTGTTATTTTGTTATTCTTAGCAAGTCTTTTAAATAGCCCTTGATTGGTAGAGGGGAGATAGATTTTAATAATTGGGTTCTGTTAGAATCGAAGAATCAAATCTTGAAATTTATCATTGAGATTTGAGTTTGTTGTTAGGATTAGAGTTTAATTACTGATTATTATTTTGATTTGGTCTTGATTAAGGATTGAGTAAGAGTATCCCTATAAATAGGGATTAAGTCTCGAGTCTTTTGTATAATCACATCACTATTCAGTCCATCACTAATATTCACTTCTTATTATCCTCTCTTCCTTCTTACCTAAACTCTCACAAATTCAACAGGTTTCTGACTGGTTAATCCAGGTTGAAAGGAGAGTGTACATTTGATAATCTTCTGTGTTTTTTTTTTTGAAGAGAATCTTCTGTGCTTTTATTTTCCCATTATTGAAAAATAAAGAATTATTGTTTCTCTTTTGCAATCTTCATTCTTTGGATTACTCAATTATGTTCAATTGTGGAAACTTTCTCTTACACAGTAAGGATCCTAAGAACTACTGAAAGTGTAACTCATTGTCACTCCCTGATTTTAATGAAAACAATTAAATCTTCGACAGTTCCTTCCGTTGGTCACTTTAGTCCCTGGCGTTAACCAGGGACGTTAAGGCTATAAAAAACGCTGTTGTGTATAATTGACAAGGACACAAAAAATGTTGATCTCTACCTTACACGCCCCCATAGAGGATATATAGGAAGAGAATTTCGTGAATGAAATAAAATTTAAACAGGAGATATGTCCAATTGCAGTGAAATGAGACAGTTGGAATTATATAAATGCAGATCTGTTTAAGCAAGAATATTTGACATATCTCCCAGTCATTGTATGTAAATGTCCAAAAAGTTTCATCACTAATAGTCAAGTATCATCAATATATCACTGGATCAAAATTCTCAGTCACGGATGTAATTTTGACTTATGATTTATATAGACCGTCAATTGTTACAAATGCAACTCCCAAGGGATCGACCAGAAAATTAAAGCCATGCACTAACACTAATAGAAGCAATAACAAAGTTGCAATTTTCAACAACTTTTTTTTTTATGTATTGAACGGCGGACGTAAAGATATACATACAATATTCATCAAGTAAGTTAAAACATGATTTAACCCATATATACTAAATTTTGAAAATTACCTCTGCAGAACAAGAATATTATGCAGGACACGGAGATCTAGAATACTAACCTTTATAAAATACTGATACATCCCACTAGGCGTTTCTTGTGTCCAATGCACTCTGATAATCAAGAAAGTGTTGGAATGCATTTGAATACAATAGTCAAGTTTGATAAATAGTTGAATTTATTTGCGGCTATGAGAACATAAAGAGCTTACCGGTCAAGAGGGTTTACAACACCGGGAAAATAGTCTCCAAAGGCTATTCTGTTGATGTGGTGACTTAACTGCATTGGATGTGGTAGACAAGTTAGAATCTTAAAATATGATGACTGATGGAAGAAATTTTATAAGCAAAAACAATTATTTTCACATTGTTTTTTATATTTAACACATGCTAGAATCGAAACAAACAGAATGATAAATGAAACTGTTGGAAATAGAATTAATGGCAAACCCAGGGGATTAATCCTCTATACAAGATGACTAAAACAGTAGAGAAAATGACAATAGATGACGATGAATCCCCTTGCAAGAAAAAGAAAGCACAGACAGCCCCTCAATTCCCTCTTCACACTCATCAGACCCGTCACCTTCCCACCTCACTTCCTTTGAACTACTTTCATACTCTCCAATCCCAAAGAGCCACCTGTACGTTTTGTTACAATTTTCCCTCTCCCTTCTAACCATTCACTCTATTCTTACCCCTTTTCTGATGTGCCTATCAATATCGCCACCAACTAAATTCACCTTGTCCTCAAGGTGAAAGGAATGCACCACAGCAAAATAAATTCTCTGGGGACCCATAACTTGAAGGATGATGACCAAGCAAGCATGAAGCAGAAGATCTTCCCCAAGGGTTGAATGCACTGTTTTGGGTAGTATGTTTTGCCATAAAACAGAGCCTCCTTGCAGCTGCAATAATAAGCCTTGTCTATAACCACCTGGTCTTGGATCTTATTCAACTCTGCAAACAGACCATATTTTATATTCCTCACTTTAGCTTGACCCATTAATGCCAGACCTTGTTTTTGGAGTGCTTCCCCTCCATCTGTGTAGAGTTTGGTTGGGTAAAACATTTTCGAACTCATTCCACATATCTTAAAGACTCGAGTACTAGACTCATCTCATTATTGGGCTTGACTCGTTTTCTTTAGGAGGGGGTCTCGTGGGTACCCTTTTCATTTTTCCCAAATTACTTTTCTTCCTCTTTCTCTGTTTACCCTAGTCAGCGGCGCTAGCACCCAATCTGCTACCCTTCTTACTTTTGTTCTTTGCATGACGGCTTGGTCCGATGGCTTTTATTTGTGTTTGTCGACAAATCAGTTTGAGTACAACTCACAACCTATTATTCTATATCCTGACAACCTGTTCCTCACAACTAGAGTACTCGAGCTAGGTGGTACAACAAGTGGCATCGAAACTGGTCTGGTGGCTTTACTGAGGGTGTTTTGACTGGTACTTCACAGGCCCAAAGCCCTGTTGTTACTGAAGACCCATCCCACTCTCTCAGTGATCTAAAATTGAATGCTTATGAAGCATTTGTAGGTTGAACAATCAAAAAATATGCCCAAGATCCAGACCTGCAGGATGATCAAAAACTTTTCTCCTTAGCGATTGTCCATGACGTATCCCATAAGAACCTTCATCGTCACATGTCTTTCCTTCTCCATAGTGGACAAGCTTGGATCTGATTTTAGTTTCATCATCATAAACATTTTCTTCACACATCCATAGTCGAGCTGCTATCCAACGATTTTGGTGGCAGCAAAGGATCTTCCATCTGCAGTGAGTCTTGGTCTCCCTCACCTCTCTGGATCTTTACTTTATTTAGTTCCACCAGTAATTCTTTGTTCTTCAACTCATCTTTTCAAAGTCAAAGTTTGCTTCCACCTTGCTGCCTTCTTCCTTGCTCTAAATCTCTTTCTTTGTTTCCTTGATTCTGCAGTATCGTTTTCCTTTCTTTGCTTGCCTCTCCAACGCCTCTTCCATATTTCTGATCAAAGCTTCCCTGCGTTTCTGTCCTACTACCATCTCCCTCATCTCTTCCAATCTTCTTAGAATGGCTCCATTCATTTAATAATACCAGTAACTCCAAGGATCTGAGCTTCGACGCCAATTTAATAGAAACAAATAACATGATAAACTGAAACTGTTGGAAATAGAATTAATAACAAACAGATGGATCCTATATACAATATGAATAAAACAGATGGATTGCAAAAGGAAGGAAGTATATGATACTGCCAATATTGAGAGCACCCCTTCTATGATGGGAATTACCCAATACTCAGCCCCTGAATTCCCACTTCACACTCATC
>Ga0228711_1002863_pt1 | contig 26758 bp, 12 predicted proteins | sample MedpolnodulmetaG_2_FD_177996 | JGI IMG/M metagenome (GOLD analysis project Ga0228711, IMG submission 177996) | Root nodule microbial communities from Medicago polymorpha collected in Santa Monica, California, United States - brown nodules | ecosystem: Host-associated > Plants > Roots > Nodule... | reverse complement strand
ATTATCTTATTATTTTATCGAGTTTTTCAATTTTTTACATTGGCCCAAGTCGGGACCGGACAAATTTATTATTTTAGAGAGTTTATTAATTTACCGAGTATTAATTTAAAGAGTTTCTACTGTAATTGCCTCTATGTGTATTTTGGTTGGGGTTAGTGGAATTCGGTGTTAGAAGGGTATTTTGGTCATTTTGTAAGCAAGGGTAAATTAGTAATTTCATTGTGAGATTATTTTTAGTGTTTTAAGTGGAAACCATTAATTTTTACTAAGTTACTAATAGATTGCAGTAATTGGTTAAGAGTCGGTAACTATTCGTTATTTTTACCGTGAGAGGTTTGAAACGTTGTGAATTAGTTAATGAGAGTCTTAAGCCCATTAAGATATTTTGAGGGTTAAACTCGTTAGTGTAGAGCCTTTATAAACTCATGTCATAAGAGGAACTATGGTTCTAACATTCATTACACATAACTTTTGAGAGAGGTAGAGAGAGAAAGAGTTAGAGGAAGAGAAAAAGGGTTAGAAGAAGATCTAGAGAGAGAAAGCTTGGATTGGAGCTTTGGAGCAAAAGTGAGGCCAGGATTCTAATTCTTGAAGGTTTGAGGTAAGGGGGCTAGTTTTCTATCATAATCTCTTAGTTGTAATCTCTCTTCTACTTAAATTCATAAGTGCTTAATTGTGAAAAGTGATTATTTTGAATTTAATTGGTGAAATTTGTGCTCTTATTTTGATGTTATGTTAGAGTATGTGAATTTGATGATAATTAAGTTGTTGATGTTGAATTTACATGCTTAAGTTGTATAGATATGGGTACTTGTTGATTTTGCTCAAATTGATAAATTAGTGTTGTTGTTGTTGTTGATTGTGATGAATTCATGTTTAAATGAAGTTGTTGTTGAATTGGATATTGTTGTTGCTGATTTGTACCATGGGTGTTCCATTTGGTGAAGTTGTGGTTTGAAATTGTGAAGTTGTGTTAAGTTGTTCATGTGAAGGACCAAAATGAACTTTTGATATATGAGGTTGTTGATTGAGTTTTCAGTGTTGTTGGGTGAGTTAGACCTAGTAGAATTTCTGTTTTCATGTTGTTGTTGTGTTAGTAGAGTCATTTGGGAGAAAACGGGATTTTCGTGTGAAAAGTCGATGTTTAAGCGTTTTTGAAAATAAGCGATTATGTGTGGTTCTGGTAAATTATTTTGGGATAGTTGAAACTCGAATTTTTCTGTAGATTATGATAGAGCTAAGTGTCAGGAGCGTGTAGGCGAAAAAGGCATCAAAATCCGATTAACAATTTGAATTTTACGCGCGAAATGGTGAAAGCGGAAAAACTGAAAATCCGTGCTATCAGACGAGCACGGCCGTGCGTGAACTTCTGTCTTTTTTGGCACGGCCGTGTGTGTGCACCGCACGACCGTGTGTGCTGTCAGGACTTCGGTTTTTGTGGTTTTTGTGCTTTTTCACCCTATTTTGCTTTGAATTGGCTTTTTGTGTAAACATGAAAGTTGTAGGGTAAGATGTTAGCTTTTGATTTGAATTCAAAATGATTTGTATAACTTCATTTATATTCAAATTATTACACATAGGTCATGTGGATTTTTACGAAAACTTATCATAACTCTTTCTATGAACCGTGAAACTTTTCCAAACTTGATATTGGGTTTAATGAAGTTCTTAGAGTGAGTAATTAAGTATGAATTTATGTATTTGGGAATGTGGATGTGTTGAAGGTTTGAGAAATGTTTTGGGTGGAATTGAATCGGAGAAAACGGGTTTTTGAGCTAAAATGTCGTTTTAAGTGATTACGTGAAATACGCTATGTTTTGGCGATTGAACTTGAGGTGTTTGAGTTGAAAATGATGTGTTATTTTGCTGTTTTGATTCATATCTTTGCTGGAACATATTTTACTTGCTCAAACTTTGGATTTTCTAAATGGTATAAAACTTGAATTTGAGACGCTTTTAGTTTTCGGAAATAATCGGAATATGAACTTTTTGTGAACAAAGATGATTACATGTTTGTTCTACAGTTCATATGGACTTAGATGAGGCATGTAGGGTTGGTGCAAAGCCATGATCATGTGAAACTTGGTTTTGAAAAAATGATGGAATATACGAACTTATAAACACTCTTTCTACTAACCCTTCGATGGGGTAGGTGACGAGCATCATTTATTAGTAGGTAAAACATCTCTCATTGAAGATACTCCAAAGAGTTGAGGCATGTCTTGCCATGTCAATCAAATTACATATGTTTTTGAATATCAATTATCAAAATGTTGGCGTTTATGTAATGCAATGTTTTTTCTCAAAAAAAAATAAAATGTGATGCAATGTTTATATTTATTATCTTCATTACTTTTCATTTTCTGCATTTCACAGTTTAAAATTTTACAATAAAACACTACATCAATTTCTTTTTTTGAGTAAGAGCACTACAGAAGTTGACATCAACCTTTTACCGTCCAAACATCATTTCTTGTCAAATTAATATCCATTCTATGCCACCGGTCAGCACAAAGTCCACTACAAATTTTTTTTTAGAGCCCAATTCATCTATAAAAAAAATTCCACCATAACCAGGGTTAGGACTTTGGAATGTTGGTATTTTTTTTTAATATTCTATTGTTAATATTTACATATTTCCTTTATAAAAAAGCAAAATGTATTGGAAGGATCTATTCTAAGCACAAGATGCATAAAGAATAGATAAAACAGAAAAACAAATACAACATATATATTTGATGCAGTGTTGTGTGCTAAGCATGTAGCAGTGGCAACATTTTACATTTTTATCAAATCATCCATTCTATCTCTTTTTGCTATCTTTCATGAAAATATACATACTTTAAAAGATTGTCAAACTAATGGTATGTTTGGAACAACGGCTACAGCAAAATTCTCGTATCTTAAAGCTATTTAAACGTGAAAATTAGAGCTTCATTTGAAACGTATGTTTGTCCACACCTCAATGCAGAAACAAACACCCACTAAATATGTTTTTCTTTAAGCATCACAATTGCAATTGTTACACTCGTGCGTCCACATTTCAAAGGAGTGTCAAACCTTTTATTATTAAAAAACAAGAGTGTCAATTGTCAAACTATATTATTTTCTTTTGGCTTTGTGCAATTGCAAATATGTTGGGTAAGCTTAACCATAGTAGATATCACTTCCAAATTTAACGAGGCACCCCCACCGGGTCCCACAATTTCCGTGAAACACCTCACTCCCAAAAAGGCATTTAAGATTGTACCAAAAAGTCAAAAACCTCTAAATAAGAATGTACATTTAAGATTGAAAAGAAAAAGAAAAAAATAAGGGTTAATATGTTTTTACCTCCTATAATATAAGCGAGTTCCAGTTTATCCTTTGCAAAAAAAAGTTTAGATTCCAACCCTGTAATTTAAGATTCTTTCATTTTAGACCCTGAGGTCATATGCTGACGTGACATGCTGAGTGGCGCGCTGACTGTGTATATCTAATTATGTGGCGCGCTGACTGTATAATTAATTTTGTTTTTTTATTTTTTTTAAGGGCACACGTGGAATTTTTCTTATTTTTTAAAATAATATAAATGAAATTATATTAATTTAAAAATAAGAAATTATTTATAAAATCTGAAAATTAATTTTGGAAAAAAAAAGCAGAAAAAAATTCAGATTTTTATAAAAAAATAAGAAAAAAAAATTGAAAAATCGAAAAACATCAGATTTTTTTTCAAAAATTAAAAAAATTCAGATTCTTATTTTGAAAATTAAGTTCCCGAATTTTTTTTAAAAATATTCTTAATTTCGGAAAAAAGAATATGATTTTTTTTTATTTTTTATCAAGTTCCATAATTATTTTTAAAATTCTTCCTAATTTCGGAAAATAAAATATGAATTTTTTTTATTTTAAATTTGGAAAAATAATTCATAAAAATTTAGGAATAAAATTTTCGAATCCTTTTCTAAATTCTAACTTAATATATTTCCCATCAATGACAGGAAAACCCATATGGTATTACCATTTCTATTCTCGAACTTAATAAATTTCGAAATTTTTGAAAAAATTATAGAAAAATATAAAAAAAATACGAATTAAATTTTAAATTATAAATTTCGAAAAAAAAAGTACAATTTTATCTAATTTTCAAGAAAAATTTAAAAATTCTGGAATAAAAAAAAATTAAAATTTTTTCTACCCAAAATAAAAATTATGGTAATTTTTTTATAATTCAGATTAAAATATGAAATAAAATTTTGAAAATTATATAATCTGAAAAAAAAAATCGATTTTATTTTAATTTTCAAAATCTTAATTTCAAATTTTTTTTTTCGAATTTTTTAAATTTAAAAAAAAAATTCTGATTTTTTCAATTTTGAAAAAAATAATCTGATTTTTTTTCTCTATTTTTAAAATTAATTTTCAGTTTTTTTTATTTTTTAATTAATATAAATGAAAATAAAAAAATTAAAAACAAATTTAATTATACACTCAGCGTGCCACGTCATCATGTTTGCACAGTCAGATGACATCAGGGTCTAAAACAAAAGAATCTTCAAATTACAAAGTCTATTTCGAAAGAATCTTCAAATTATAGGGTTGGAATCTAAACTTTTATTTTAACGGGAGGTAAACCGGAACTCGCCCAAATTACAGTAGGTAAAGACATATTAACCCAAAAAACAATCTACTTACCCTTTAAAATAGAGGTGTGTTATTTGAACAACCATTTATATGACAACTTATGAGATGATCATTAATTTACAAAGAATAGGTATTGACACGAAAATCAAAGCAACAGAGAGAGAAAGTAAAAACATACTAACGTGAGTATGAGAGGGAAAATTATCACAAAATAGTTGTATAAATACCATTTCTCTTTAAATAACATGACTTCCTAATTTTTTGACGTGAACATGACATTATAATCATAGTTCTATTTCTGTCGTGAGTATATTGATACATAGTCTTTTTTTTATCAAGCAACTTAGTGGTTAGACCTCACACATTTTAAATGTGGAGAAATGGGGTGTTCCGGGTTTGAACCCAACCCCTGCATATATTATGCATTGTCCTTATCAATTGAGCTAAGCTCATGGTGACTATAAATACATAGTTTTTTTTTTTGGTTTAGTAGCCTAGTGGCTGGAGCTCACACAGTTAAATATGGAGAAATGAGGTGTCTCGGGTTCGAACCCCAACCCCTGCATAAATTATGCAATGTCCCTACCAACTGAGATAAACTCACGGGGACTACAAATACATAGTTTTATTTTGAGAGAAAAATAATACATGGCTGCAATTATAAAACGAAATATTGTATATAAATATATTTACTATCAACCCACCACAATTAAGGACGACATAGTATCGAATAAGTCCACCAAAGTATTTTGTCTGTGAACATAACTCAGTCAGAGACAATGATTGTTATATGCAGTAGCCAAACTTTGAATCTCATACGTCCTGCATATTCATCAATTGACATAATTAATTGACGAATAAATCCATCAAAGTATTCCCCTAAATTTGACTCCTTAGATCGACTAGTAATTGACATAATTATTTTTTTTTCTTAAATGTTTTTCTATCCATCAATTTTCAATTTTATGATGTTTTGATCCCTCTATTTTAAAATTCAGTTTTTTGTCTCCTTATTTTATTTTATTTTGCGGTATTCATGTCACTTACTCCCTCCGTCCCAAATTGTATGTCATTTTAGAATAAATATTTGTCCCAGATTATATGTCGCTTTACAATACCAATGAAATATTAATGTTACTTTTCCTCTTATATCCTTAACTATTTATTACTCTCTCTTCTTTCAATTCATTCATTTATCTTTCCCATATAATTTATTAAGGGCAATTTTGTAAAACAACTCATAATATTTATTCCCCACACAATATTAATTACATTTCTTAATATGTGTGAAATACCCAAAACATCGTACAATTTGAGACGGAGGGAGTATAACATAGTAAATCACATGTGAACATTTTCACATGCTAAAGTCCATAGAGTTATAATCTAAATAAAGTGGATAATCAATGAGTTCAAATGTCATATGTTATGTCATAAATGACTAGAATACGTCATCAATGTTGACCCCAACATGATATGGGGATCAAAAGTCAGAAAATTTTAATTACATGGACCAAAGAACTATATTTTAAAATAGAAGGACAAAAATATTAGAATGTTTGACATAAGACGATCAAAATTGCATTTAAGTCAATTTTCTTTGACACTAATCTTTTCGATCAGAAGATGAGAACCAACAAAATTACGCTTAATTAACCAAAATATCAATATTAGTCTTATACCGGATCAAAATAAACATAGTTTTAGGGACACTGTATATAAATATACAATGACGATACATCTAAATCCTTAATTTCTATACACTCATTCAACGTCATTTTCTCTATTTCTATCCTTATATCACATCATCAATATATCACACCATCTATTCCACTTCTTTCTTTCTCATAGTATAAGTTGGGCTTATTGTGTGTCTATAAATTATTTTACTGTCTCTTTTTATAAGATCTTTTGACGAAAATTGCAAGTATTAATATAAGTTGTTGAAATAATAGATTTGTATCAAATGTGTGTGACTATTCTAAATTACTCTTTGTGTATAAATAAATTCAATGTTAAATTTTCATATTATACTACATAAAATTAGATATGTTTAAAAAAAATGCATTTGTAAAGGGTCTTATACATACTCCCTCCGTCCTAAATTATAAACAAAAAAAACTCCTTTTTTTTTTCCAAATTATAAGCAAAAAATTATGCTTTTTCAAAAAATTATCTTTTCCAAAGGAAAATAAAATCTAAAGTGCATTCAATTTGCTCTCCTTTTCATTTTCTCTATAATCAACTACCAATGAAAATTGTTTTTACATCTTCCTATAAATTTTATTTCAAAGATAACACAAAAAAATATGTTACAAACTACTATGTTTTAGTTTTTCTAATAAGTGTGATTTATTTTTTTTTTCTTATAATATGGGACGGAGGAAGTATAATATAGTATGTATATGTTTGACTAAATGTCATAAATGCACATATTAAAAACTAAAAATTGAAGTATTGTACATGTGTTGTAAAAGTCGATATTTAAAACATTTAAAAACTTAAATGCACAAGTTCCCAAACAACATTGTTTTACTTTATATGTCCTAAATTATATGACGTTTTGACACATAATTAATTTTGTATGAAAAAGAGATATTACGAGTTGTTTTATAAAATTGTATGAGAAAAATAAAGGTTTAATAGGTCATTTAGTCCCCTAATTAATTTCCAATTTTCATTTTGTATGAAAAAGAGATATTACGAGTTGTTTTATAAAATTGTATGAGAAAAATAAAGGTTTAATAGGTCATTTAGTCCCCTAATTAATTTCCAATTTTCATTTTGGTCCCATGATGAGTCAATAATTTGTGTTTTTAATATAATATTTGAGTCCGTTTTATTTATATTTGAGTTTGTTTTTTTTAATTTTATTTTCTTTTTAGAATTATTTTACTTCAATTGCAAGTTATTTAATTTCAGGAACAAATATTCTAAAGATTGAGTCTTGGAGCAAAATAAATGGATTTGGAGCTGATTCGGGTTGAAAATACAAAGATTCGGTACAAAAATATGACATCCCCCAAGTCAGAGACTTGGCACGGCCCGTGCCACCAGCCACACGGTCATGCCAGCCTTCAGGATTCCTTTTGTTGCTTTTCTGCTTCTCAGAAAAGGTACCTATTATTTTACTTCTGACCTAAAAGCCCGTGGTTTCTTGTGGAACATTCTAGTGATGTATTTCTTAGGGATTAAGTCGTTGTAAACTATAAATAGAGTAGCTAGCTATCACAACAATTCATCTTCTGTTCTTGGAATTCAATAGTGACAATTGTCTTTCTTAATAAAAGTTCTTCTTTTACTTTCTTGTTATTTTATTTATGTTCTTCTTCTTTTCTTCTATGTCTACGATGAACATGAGTGAGTAGACTCTTCTTGTTTTGGGATTGTTGGATGAGTCTAATGACCTAATCCTAATCAAATCAAGCCTCGAACCCTAATTTTATATAAATCTACTTTCTAATCTAATTTCACCGTTTTTATAATGAATTAACAAATACCAAATTCCTAAAGTGACAACAGAGGGTTAGTATTTGTTAATTCATCATCACAAATATCAAAGTGAAGCATCGAAAGAAGAAGTTTTGATATTGGAACAAGTGAAATTAGACAAGGATTGCGAAACATGAGAATAGTCTAGCAAACCTTGAGACAAATAAAGTTTCGTTCATCAAGGAATCTAATAGCAATCAACCATGAGAATAGGTGTGGTTGCTAGAGGAACACACTCAATGATTTCGAGAGAAACTTTGATACGCTTAAGAGAAACTTGTCTTTAGAAAGTAGGTCCAATATAAAGTTTAGGTTTAGGGTTTGGTTTGTGAAGGGTTTTTCACCAAGATGAACCAATAATCCCAAGGCGATTTTTATTATTCTTTTTAAACCGTTAGAAATCTAATCTTTACAACTGAACTTTCTTCTAATCATCAACAAAAGTTAATTGAATTGAACAACTCCCTATTGGAACGATACTCTCTTTTTACTACTTCGGTGGAACCGTGCACTTGCGGTTTTACTCATCATCCCATAACTAATAAAACCCATGTTTCGGTCTCTCAATTATACGTCTGTTAGATAAATTGGTCCCTTCCGTTAGTTTTTTAATGTTTAATATTTTTTATTTAATTTTAACCATTCGATTGCATGTCCATTGTATTTTATAGTGAACCATCTGCATCTAAAATTTTTTCACTTTTCAATCTTCCCTCTTCTTCTTCCTCACGAACAAAAAAAATTCCCTCTTCTTCACCTATCAAACCAATCAAACAGCTTTTAATTTTAATCCACAATTTTAATTTTCTCTCATTCATTCATTCTCCAACTTTTCCTCCCTCCCTCTCATTTTCCAAGCAATCAAACAAAAACTTTCAAATCCCTTTCCCTTGTTTTTTCGCTTCTGGGTTTTTCTTTCCATTTTTATCCTTATGGGTTTTCCAACTTAAATCTCTTCCTCCACGTTCTCCCGCCGGCAGCGAAAACGTCATAACCAAGAAGCTTACCACACACCACCGGAGAAAACCTCAATTCACAAATTGTTTCTCTCTATGTCGCTAACACCGTTTTCTTCGATTTCTTCTTTGTCGTCGCGTATTTTCTCCTCCACCGTTGGCGTGAGAAGATCCGTACTGAAACTCCTATTCATGTCGTCGCAGTCTCCAAAACCGCCGCCATCGATTCTCTTATAGCCTCCACCGTTTACCTTCTAGGTTACTTCTCACGCTAAAGAAGAATCACGAAAACTAGGACCATGTCTAGCAGCACTTGTCGACACCGACGTAAAGCCACCACCAGCAATGGTAACTCCACTTGTAGATCCGGTGAAGATTTATGAAGTTGCAGCGGTGAATCTCTCACCGGAAGACGAGGAATTTGCAAAATCAATAGTCACCGGTTCAATTCCGTCGTATTCCTTAGAATCTAGACTAGCAGACTGTCGTAAAGCCGCGGCGATACGTCGTTCAACGGTGCAAATGATAATTGGAAAATCTCTAGAAGGTTTACCGTTGAAAGGTTTCGATTACGATTCAATATTGAGACAGTGTTGTGAGATGCTGATAGGGTTTGTTCAAATTCCGGTCAGTTTTTTCATTTTGATTTTTTTTTTAATTGGTGTTGTGGATGGTGATAAGGATGATGAAATTGTGATGTTGGATTCAGTTAGAAGAGAAGAGAAGCTTGTGATGTTGGATTTGACTGAAGGGATTCGAATGGAAAGGATGAAGAGGAGAAGGTATTCGAATGGGAGAGAAGAGATTCAAATGAAAAGTTGCGTAATGAATTTTTAGATGATTGTGAATTTCAGTTTTTTTTTCTTTTTTTCTGGGTATGTTGATGAAGATGAATGAAGAACTTGATGAATGAATTTGATAAAGAAGAGGAATGAAGAAGATGAAGAAAGGAGAAAATAATTAGTTGTTGATGGTTCATCGTATGATACAATAGACATCTGTGATCCAACGGTTCATGTTTTCAAAAATAGATCAAATGGTTAAAATTAAAAAAATTAATAAGGTTTATGGTAGACCACTTACAATGTTGGTCTATCTTAGTTATTTGGGGTTTAAATTAACGGAACAGGACCAATTTGACCGAAAGACGTATAATTGAAGGACCGAAACGTGGGTTTTATTAGTTATGAGACCAAAATGAAAATTGGAAATTAATTAGGGGACCAAATGACCTATTAAGCCAAAAATAAATTAAAGAATTTAAAGAAGATAAAGTAATAGTAAATAAATAAGGATATAATAAGAAAAGTAACATTAATGTTTCATTGATATTGTAAAACAACATATAATTTAGGATAATTTTTTTCCAAAGCGACATAGTATATTTTGGGACGAATACATATGTCTCTAAGTACTCCCCCCGTTTTTAATTATAAGCACATTTTGACTTTTAGGTTCATTCAATTAATAATGTATATGGTCTATATTATATACCACATACATCATTAATTCAATGAACGTAAAAGTCAAAATTTGCTTATAATTAAAAACGGAAGGAGTATAAGACTATTTTGAGAAAATACAAAAATTAAGAAAGTTAGTTGTTGTATTAATTTTGTTGAGAGTTATTAGTAGGGTCTAGCTAACAAGTGTCATTAGGGCACTTGTTAAAGATTTAAAATTGAAAATAATTTATAAGTTTTATGTAAAGAAAAGTTACTACTTTTAAACATTCTGTTAAATGCATCATTTCTATAACAAAATTTCCTCTTTAGACTTCTTAACAAGTTCCCTTTGTTAGCATTTCTCTTACGAGTATTATTGTCCTATAAGGTTATCCTTTTGGACATAAATATGTAACATAAATAATGCATTTGTTAACATTTTACTCTAATATATTTAAGAATCAACTTAGTAGTTCTTTTACGTGTCTTTTTAGAGCATTTGTTAACATTTTACTCTAATACATTCACATTTTCTCCTCGTATACAATTTTTTTTTGAAAGAGTCCTCATATACTATATATAAAAATGAGATTAGTGCCAACAACAATCTCTTTAACACTTACTATTTTTTTTGGATGAAATCAATGTACATTTCACCACTTTGCCTGAATTCTATTTTTAAATTGTTGATCCATAATGATCTAAACCAATAAAAGAATGAATATTAAAGAAATTGTTTTTTTTTAAGGAAAATTAAAGAAATTGTTCAAAAGTAATTGTTATTGACATTCCTCTAAAAAATAATATTTAAACACTCTTAATTTTTAATACATATTGAGTACTTCATTTTCTCTTCAACTATTTTATAAGTGTATATGATCAACCTCATTTTCTCTTCAACTATGTTAGAAAGAAAGAAAGAAACTTCGAATATACTATTAGAACTTGGGAAAAAAATATGTATAATATGTGTCCAAATAACATTTTTCAATTTTGTTAATAAAAAAAAACATTTTTCAACTATATATAACCAACCATCTTTTCATTTTCCCTAGACCTAGGCTATATGTATTCTCTCAAGAAGTTACTACAATTTTCCTTTGTAAATTCTCTCTCCGTCTCTCTCTGACTCTCTCTCAGCTCATGCTTCATCAGCAAACTCTGAAACACATCAGAACTGCAGTGCAAGCTAACCTTAACAGAAACGAAAGTACACCCTCTCCTAGTCCAGTCACAACTTAACTAGTTCAGTTAATTAACGGTTTTTATCTTCTTCCTTTTTCTTCCATCTTTACCCTCCCATTTCAACAACTCCACCGCCATTACCAAAAAACTTTCATCAAAATGATAACCTGGCACGATCTATACACAGTTTTAACCGCTGTAGTTCCACTTTACGTGGCCATGATTTTAGCCTATGGCTCCGTACGGTGGTGGAAAATATTCTCACCGGACCAATGCTCCGGCATAAACCGTTTCGTCGCGATTTTCGCCGTTCCTCTTCTATCCTTTCATTTCATCTCCACAAATAACCCTTATGCCATGAACTATAGGTTCATCGCAGCTGATACACTTCAAAAAATCATCATGCTCTTTGCACTTACAATTTGGACTAATTTCACAGCTAATGGCAGCTTAGAGTGGATGATCACAATCTTCTCTCTTTCAACATTACCAAACACTTTGGTTATGGGAATTCCACTTCTCATAGCTATGTATGGTGACTATTCCGGTACTCTTATGGTTCAAGTTGTGGTTCTTCAGTGTATCATTTGGTACACTTTGTTATTGTTTCTCTTTGAGTACCGTGGTGCTAAGCTTCTAATTATGGAACAGTTTCCTGAAACTGCTGCTTCTATTGTTTCCTTTAAGGTTGATTCTGATGTTGTTTCTCTTGATGGGAGAGATTTTCTTGAGACAGATGCTGAGGTTGGTGATGATGGTAAGCTTCATGTACATGTTAGAAAATCAAACGCTTCCCGGAGATCTTTTATGATGACTCCCCGGCCGTCGAATCTCACCGGAGCAGAGATTTACAGTTTGAGTTCTTCCCGGAATCCGACGCCACGAGGGTCTAATTTTAATCATACGGATTTCTACTCTATGATGGGCTATGCTCCGAGACATTCTAATTTTGGTGCTAATGATGTGTATTCCGTTCAGTCGAATTCACGTGGGCCGACTCCAAGACCGTCTAACTTCGAAGAGAACCCTGCACCGGCTGCAACATCGGCGCAGGCTGTGAACTCTCCGAAATTTGGATTTTATCCGGCACAAAATGTGCCGGCAGCTTACCCTGCTCCAAACCCGGAATTCTCTTCCGGGTTGAGCAAGAGTGTAAGTAAAAACTCTCAGCAACAGTTATCACAGCAACAAAGTCAGCAAACAGTTCAGGCACAACCACAAACAATTACTAACAATGGTGTTGCTACCGCTGCTGCTAAAACTAGCCATGATGCTAAAGAGCTTCACATGTTTGTGTGGAGCTCTAGTGCCTCACCGGTTTCCGAAGCCAGCGGGCTTCAAGTCTTCGGCAGTGGTGCTGCTGATTACGGAGCGTCTGATCAATCTGGACGATCCGAACAAGGTGCTAAAGAGATTAGAATGTTGGTTTCTGATGACCATCCACCAAATGGTGTTACTGTTACCAACAAAGGTATGCAGATTTTTTCTATTATTCAAGAAATTAACGAGATTATGTAATGTGAAATTGATTTTGATTTATTGATTCTGTTTTGAAAATGAAGCTATGCCAGAAACAGAGCTTGGTGGAGAAGAGTTGAAATTTCCAGTAAAAGAAGAAGAATTGCTGGTAGAAGATGAGGTAGAGAAAGGGGAACCAGCTGCCCTGAACAAGCTAGGAGGATCCAGCTCAACGGCGGAGCTACACCCAACAGCCACCGTGAAACACATGCCTCCGGCGAGTGTTATGACCCGTCTCATACTAATCATGGTTTGGCGGAAGCTTATCCGTAACCCAAACACGTACTCCAGCCTCATTGGTCTAATTTGGTCTCTTGTGGCATTTAGGTAAATTAAAGTCAAAATCATAATTAATTGGCCGCAAAATCGATTAATTTAAGTTGCTTTTTGACTTCTAGTAGTAACTGTTTACTACTACTAGTCATTAGAGTTTTTATATAAGTTTGGTTTGATGATTATTAATTTTGATTGTAGGTGGCATGTGCATATGCCTAAAATAATAGAGAAATCAATCTCCATACTGTCTGATGCTGGTCTTGGAATGGCTATGTTCAGTTTAGGTGAGTAGTCACATTTTTCTCCAAATTCCTCCTTCTACAATAATTTCATTCTTTCCTTTCTTTGCAATTACTTTCCTTTCTTTGCAATTACTTTCCTCTTTTACATTAAACAACATTATTGCTTCCACTCCCATTTCCATTATAATATAAAGTAATTTAATTATTGTACATAGAATAATTATCTCAATCATGTTAGTAGTAATTTTCTTTTGTTGTACCATGAAAAATTTAATAATTATTTTGAAAAAAGAACAATCACAAAACAATGAAGGGGGGGTACAATGGCAGTGGAATGAATGTGATGGTAACATGGTATGATGAGTCTATCTATGGCAATGGGAATTATGAGATTTGAGGAAAAGAAAGGAAGTAATTAAGAACCGTCCATTATTTTGGAGTTTGTTACTACAATGTAACATAACCAAGTGACCATGTTTGCTGAACAATAACGTGGGGATTGCATAGTGATAGTGCAATGTCCCCGACATGTGGGGTTTGATATTTTAGCGGTCCACGATTATGGTAGGGACATGTACTATTTTGCAACCAAAATTTGGCAAATGTCGAATTTCACTAATCAGGAAAAACTTCAAAACGGAAAAGCATTTTCACATGATGATAACGTCAATGTAAATTGTGGATGATTTTTTTGATATTTTTTTTTATCTTGTACCCTTTTGGATAAAAATGGAGGATTTAACTGTTTTGTTTGCATATGCACAGGTTTGTTTATGGCTCTACAACCTAAGATGATTGCATGTGGGAACTCAGTTGCTTCATTTGCAATGGCTGTTCGATTTCTTACAGGTCCTGCAGTCATGGCTGCTGCTTCCATTGCTGTTGGCCTGCGTGGTAACCTTTTACGTGTAGCTATTGTTCAGGTATATAATTAACCTTGATTTCCACTCAGTAGTAGTAGTAGTACACATGAATCCGCATTCCCATAAGTCGCTTACTACATGTATTTACACGGTCACAAGATCTGCGACGGCTCAAAAAATAAGCAGAATTTTGCTTAAACTAAAATAGTCGAGCTTGAGATATCCGTTGTGGATCCACTGACCCCATGAATACGTGCAGTCAGTGACTGCAGCAAATCTGGGTTCAATACACATAATATTTGGGAACACTATAGTACTCTACATTCTACAATGATAATTTCCATAAATTTTGTAATGATTATTATGTGATAAATTATAATTAGATATGATCATATTAATTAAACATGAATTGTAAAAGTTTTAGATTGTTAGCTTATGAAAATGTAATTTGCTAAAAATAGGCTGCACTACCTCAAGGGATTGTTCCATTTGTGTTTGCCAAGGAGTACAATGTCCATCCAGCCATTCTTAGCACAGGGTAATTGCAATTAATTAAACTTCATTTTATTGTTTGTTTCTAACTACTCTTTCTATTAAGAAAGACATTGACCCTTTTTTTCTTAAATGGAAAAATTTAATTTCAGGGTTATATTTGGAATGTTGATAGCTCTACCAATTACTCTAGTCTACTACATATTACTTGGTTTGTAAGACATCTAAACAGTTGTAACCAACTTACAAAGACATAATCAATGGCTCTCCCTTTTGAAACTTTTATACTTTGGGAGCATGCAAGAATTCTTGGTGACCACAGTGTCACATTGTGGATTGTGCTATTAGCAAGGATGATGATTTTTCTGGATAGAGAGAACAAAAATCACCAGCTAGTATCCTTAAAAAAACAGTGAAGATCCTTCCAAGTTTCCCAAAATTTGGGAACTTCATTAAATTTGACCTATTGATTTGGCTCAAATTCTTGCCATGCACACTAACACAATTTTCAAGAGCTGAGAAAAAGGAACTACTAGTTCGGCATATGAGAGACACAACAGAGGAAAACAGGGGAAATCAAACGTGAGCAGAGTCAATGAAATCTAGAAAATCAATCTCTTCTTTAGTATTATTAGTTAGCCCTAGTATATAGTATTAGTATTTTTGTATTTAGTGAGAAAACAAAGAACTTGTATATTTATCATTTTAATCTTGTGAGCAACGTGTCAATTTTTAGAGAGAATTTTTTAATGCTCCTTTTAATGCAACCCATGGTCACCACGGATTTTATGTGCTAGTTTTATATATTAGAAATTAAAAAATATCGGTTTAGGTGAATCTATCTTAGTTGATAGAGACACTGTATATTATATATAAGATCTGACTTTGAAGTCTGGACACCACATGTTTACTTTAAAATGTTGAATTTCTAGACAAAAATGTTACCTAACCTAAAAAAATAGTAAATGCGTGTTTGTCTATGTTTTACCAAATGTGTAATAGGGAAATGAAATTGGAATATTTAAAGCAAGACTCTTTTCTCAAAATAATTTTAACTTTTTTGTTACTTTATTCTTTAGTTTCATTATTATACCACTATTGCTTCTTTTGTCTTTGATCATCCGCGGATCCCGCAATTATTTACGTTTGTCGTCTTTCTTTAGTTATAGTTACGTGACTGAATTAGTATTTTACAATTTTTCATTTGAAAGTAAAAAAGGCAACCAAAAAAAGTCATAAATATTACTTTTCCGGCATTAGGATAAATTGATTCTTGGATAAAGTTGAACTGGGACCACGAGAGTATGAGACTAAGTTTTATAGTCTTTCTATTGAGTAAGAAATTATGTACTATTCCTTTGAAATTTAGTGGTTGATTGAATGCAAAAAACTTGCTAGCTTTTCGGCTATTGATGTGTCCACAACACTAACTAGCTAGCAAGAAAGTATAATTCATAGTCAAAAGCACTTTTGTGAAGAGTTAACCTAGGGTGGTAGTTGAGTTGGGTCATTCAGTACTCCACTTTTTTACTAGGAAAACAATGGGACTTCAATCTCACATATCCCATTCAATCAACTCAAAAGGGTTATTCAATTATGTTCATATCGAAACAGTTATGAAAGGAAAACAGCAAAAAAGAGAAACAAATCATTATCTCCAACGTTGGATTGAAATGGTACATAAAAAAGAGAGTAGGCATCCACTATGTTTAAAGAGGAAAACTTTGAGCCTTACCTTGCTTGCTTGCGATGAATAGATCAAGTAAATGACAATCGGTACTATTAATACTTTCTTTATTACTAGGTATTCAATAGGGATTAGACCCTCTCAAGTTTTGCTCCACTTATCTCATATGTTATCAATCTCACCATTCATTAGAAAAGTGTTTGAAGATTTTAAAATGAAAACAAAAGTAAAAAAAGCATTGTGAGGTTGATAACACAGAAGAGACATCAGAGATTTTAGCTTGACGGAATCCCAAGTTAGTCCTTTAAATTTCAAAAGTTTCAAATAAGTCATTTTAGTTGATAAACTATTTCACCGTTACCTCTGTTGTTAGTATCCGTTTAACTGATGCTGATGTAACCGTTGAATTGTTGACTTGGATCAAAATGCTACATTTTAAAAGCTCTAGGGTGTCAAAACGCTATGTTTAATGGTCACAAATGATCCTTTCTAGTGCTAGAAATGCAGCTATTTACAACAACAAATGCATTTCTAGCACTATTAAACGACATTTATAATGCTAGAATGATATTGGTGACCATTAAACGTAACGTTTTGACACCCTAAAGCTTTTAAAATGCAGCGTTTTGATCCAAGTCAACAACTTAACGGCTACATCAGCATCAATTAATTATTAACTGACAGCAGGGGTAACAGTGAAATAGTTTATCAACTAAAAGGACCTATTCGAAACTTTTGAAACTTGAATGACTAATTTGGGAACTCTGTCAAACTAAAAGGATCTATTTGAAACTTTTGAAACTTAAAAAACTAACTTGGAAATTATGTCAAACTAAAAGGACCAAACATGGTATTTTAGCCGAGATTTTATTATGAGGTTTAAAGAAGTTGTCTCATCATCCCCGTGAGCTTAGCTCAGTTGGTAGGGATATTGCATATTATATGTAGGGGCGGGGTTCGAACCCCGGACACTCCACTTCTCCACAATTTAATTGTGTGAGCTCTATCTACTAAACTACTTGTAAAAAAAAAATAAAATGGTATCATCTTGATACAAACCGTTCTTCACACAAATGAGAAATATATCAACCTAGGAATTGATTATTGACATTGGCCTTTCACAAAAAGTTAATTGACGACTTTTTTAGAAAAATTTGTGCAACATAAAAATTATATTGTTTATTTAATGTTGTATGTTAAAGAGTCGCCTATATGAGATGACCTGATAATGAGTTTATAAAAGGGGACAATCCTCACTTCACAAGTCTGTTTCGTACGGATGAGTTAAACCTCAATTTAAGATGATATCAGATTTCTGTTATTGGGTCATCCACTAATTATGTCCACGAACCAAGTCCAATGATCTTGGTCATGAGGGAGTGTGTTAAAGAGTCCTGCAACGGACAAAAGATGGTCTGAACATGTGTTTATAAGTAGAGACAATCTTCACCTCACAAGCCAGTTTTGTAGGATTATGTTAAACCCAACCACAATTTCTAATATGGTATGAGAGCTTCCTCCAAAATTCATTGGGCCACCTGTTATAAGGTTTCCGTTATCGGATCACACACCATTTATGTCCACGAACCAAGTATAATAATGTCGGTCGTGAGATGGTGTATTAAAGAGTCCTACTTTGAACAAAATATGACATAAATATATATTTATAAGTGAGGCAACTATAACGATTGAAGCTAATTTTCGTGCAATGAATATTATCAATAATCAAATGACAAATGTATGGTAAAAAGATGAATGATTCTTTGACTACATGTGTAGAGATAAATATCTGTAATAGTTTGAAAAAATATTAATCACACACAAATTTTAAAATATAAAAACACATGAAATAATTATAAGAAAAAAATATTATTTTTAATCAACTGTTGCTGATTCAATATGATTTGTGGAGGGTTTTGATGTCTAGTAGTGATTTCAAAGCAAATGACCCTGAGAGGAAATAAAATTCATTCAAAGCAATAAAATGAAAAATTTAAATGGAAACACATCTTAACATCATGAACACCACTTTCACATGCATATTTTTTATTTTTTCTCTTTAGACCTTTTTATGTGGCGCACTTTTATTGGTCAATGTTATATAACATTGATATCTCAATGGTACATTGATCTTGAGATGACCCTAACAAATGGGTACCTTCTCAATGTTTATTAACTAATTATTTATTTTTTTAGGGAAGTTTCTTAACTAATTTTAAACAATAATTCTAACATTGACCCAAGCAATAAAACGAACAAATTTAAATGGAAACGCATCTTAACATCAGTTTTTAAACTAATTTTAAACAATGATTCTACATTGACCCAATTGACCCAATTATATTTGTCATAATTTGGAATCTCAAACTTGAGCAACCTCAACCTTTGTGTTCCAAATTTTGTTTTTGAATAAATCGAAATTAGTATCATATATATTTTTTTATGAAATAAATTGTCTAAATAAAGTTAAGAACATATTTAATAAGCATAAAAACTAACAATAAATTTTAAATTGTATGTAAACAATTTTTAGTCTTCATTTTTTTCATTTTGCAAATACTTCATTTAATTTTTTTATATGTTAATAAGTATTAAAATATATTTGTTCTGTGTTTTTTTAATATCTACCAATGAATGAATTTTGAATCGGCAATTTTGATATCACAATTTTGAATCATTGTTACTCATATGCAATTTATAGGTGTTACGTTGCTTTTGAGTATCATTTTAGATTTAATTACACATTTGGTCCCTTAATTAATTTTTAGGTTTCGTTTTGGTCCCTTAATTAATAAAAGTTTCATTTTGGTCCCTTAAATGTGTTTCCGTTAGTCAATTTAGTCCCTCCTCGTTAGCCCACAAAGTAACATATATGGAGCTTGCAGCGGGTGGAAACGAAGTCTCTAGATTAATTAATGAAGAATTTCCTAAAAAGAAACCGTTGGATCATGCAAGTGTGTAGTATTTTAAAGTGAACCATCAACACTTAATCTTTTTACCTTTTCTTCTTCTTCTTCTTCCTCCTCCTCTCTTCTTCATCATCTTCATAGACATTCATCAAAACATACCCAAAAACCAGAAGAAAAAAAACTGAAATTCAACCTTATTAAAACATAAACTCACAATCAAATTTTCATTAAAACCCTTGAATGGATCTCTCCAAAAGAAACTCGGATTGAGCTATCTCAAAACAGAAGATGGGAATTGAAATAGATGGCTCAAATTATATGATGATTGAAGTGTATCTATGTTGTCTGCAAGGCAGAGAAAAGTGTATCTATGTTTCTTTTTAAAATTAATGAGGAGGGACTAAATTGATTAACGGAAACACATTTAAGGGACCAAAACAAAACTTTTATTAATTAAGGGACCAAAACAAAACCTGAAAATTAATTAAGGAACCAAATGTGTAATTAAGCCATCATTTTATATGTCTTGATTTACACAGTTATGGTTAATGCAAAACCTTGACGCTTATGATTATTGTTAATACATAACTGACGTTGGTAAAACACACATCAATAAATGCTATTATATACAAGTCTTAAGGAGTAATTAAATTATATAAATATTTGTATGTTTTGAACTAAAAAATCCTTATTTATAATTAAATTTACATGCAATAAGACAAAGGTCACATTTACATGTAATAAAACAAAGGTCACAACTCATTTAATAGTTTTATGATGTGTTTTTCAACAAGGATAAACTTAGAAAAAAAATATTAAATATACTAAAACATCAATTATTTTAAAATATAGTTGAAGTCCTAAAACATGGAAAGAAAAAAAAAACGGAGGGAGTAATGCACATCAAAACTTGGTAATACATGCAACAGTAAATGCTACTGTCGAATTCACATAAAAACTTGGTAATAAAACTACAATAAATGTATTGACCTTGACAATAACTTGGTAATAAAAACATCAATAAATGTATTGACCTTGGTAATACAGACATCATTTATCAATGCATAGTTATCCAACTTTGGTTCATGCATATTTTTAAGGAGGACAATAAATTTAGGCGAATGACTTGGAAGATATATCCATATGTTTTCATGTGAAATGAATGCTTTGAATGGATTGGCCTATATGGATTCTTACAGTTTTCTTAATGCATGTATGGTTATAATAAAACTTACTCAACATATCAAATGTAAACTAATTTTTGATAAAGTTAAATGCATGGTAGAAGACACTTTCTCTTAGAAGATAATTTGTGCAGCTGAAATGAGCCATGCATTGTATATTCTTACCATACCCTTAGTTAGTTTCATACAGACACATATTCCACATGCAATATCATTCATAGCTTAGAAAAGAATTAGGATTGTGGCCTTTGACATATGAGATTTGGACATTCATCATTTGATAAATCAGTTGGAATCAATAAACTTTTTACTTCTGTTAAAATTGTCAGATTTGATTTGCCTTGTCATACTTGTTTGTATGCATAACATAAAAGCTTTCCTTTTGATACTTGTTTCTAGTAATAATTTTGATGGCGCGTATGGATATATGGGGGCCATTTGTCAGTTCTATCCATGTTTGGTCATAAATATTTCTTTTGGTCATGCTAACTTGTGCCCTAAAGGCACATGTTAAACAACCAAAAGTAGAAACAATCTCTTAAAATTTGTGCATTTAATTAATGAAAAAAATTAAATTCAAATGCATTAATTACAACAATTAACATTTCCCTATTTCGTTGATGACAAAAGCATATTCACATGGCTATATCTTATGACACTTAAGTCAGAAGCATAAGATTTAATCAAAAATTTCGTTGCTATGGTCCAAAACCAATTCAACACCAAAATTAAGTGCATTAGATCAGAGAACCATATCTTATACGACACCTTTCCAAATTTTAGTCAAAACTTACATGATATTTCAACTCTTAGAGTTCTTGGCTCATTATGTCTTGCCTCCTCGCTTTAGGGACACAAATAGAAACTGGGTTCAAGATCCCGAAAATGCATTTACTTAGGTTTCAAAGACGGTGGCAAAGGTCACATTTCATTCGATTTACATTCCAACGAAATTTTCCTATCTAGATATGTAATATTTTTTAGCATATATTTCCCTATCAATCCAGATTACCTGTCAATGGTATTGTTCTTCTGACGAGTGGGCTTTAGAGACATAAAAAAGAAGTATTCAAACTCATCGTATCTACAAGTACACCTGCAATATTGTTGCCTTTCCACGATTAAAATTAAGGTTTATAGTGCTTTTCACCCCTGTAATATATGTCATTTTTGGTTTTCGCCCCTATAAAATTCCCGGTTTGATTTGCATCCTTGCAAAAATTTTTTTTTTCGGAAAACACCCCTCTCCAATATGACTGCATATTTACTGACGTGGTACACTTGGTGGCATGCTGACTGTGCATATAAGCTTATATCGCATGCTGAATATATAATTAATTTTATTGAAGGGTACCATTGGCATTTCTACCTTTTCTTTTTAAAAAATTTATAATATAAATTCAATTATATTAATTTAGAAATAAAAAAAATTTGAAAATAAAAAAAATCAGGAAATTTTTTTTGAATTTAGGATGGTTTTTTATTACGAAAAATATTTTCCAAATTTTATATTTTTTGATATAAACATTAAGATTTTTTTTTAAAATATCAGAAAAAACTTTTATATTTATTTTTGAAATATTAAAAATTAGATAAAATCAGAAATATATTCGGATTTTTTCCAAATATTTATAAAATCAAAAAAATTTATTTTTTTCGTTCTAAAATTCAGAAAGAAAAAAAATTCAGTTTTTTTAAAAAAAATTTGAAAAATATTCAGATTTTTTTCTCGAAAATTTTAAAATAAAAAATTCAGTTTTTTGATTTAGAAAAATGAATTTAAAATAAAAAAAATGGATTTTTTTCTAATTTTTACGATATTTTTTATTTTCAAAAATATATTTTCAGATTTTTTAAATTTTTTTATTCTTAAATTAATATAAATGAATATATATTGGAAAATAAAAATGAACTTTTTAATTTTGAAAATTTCGTAAAAAGAATGATTTTTTTTCTAAAATTTTAATTTCAAAAAAGATTTGATAAAAATCTGGAATAAAATTTTCGGCAAAAAAATCTGACTTTTTTTTAAAATTTTGAATTTGTTTTTTTTCTAAATTTAACTCCAGAATCTTTTAAAAAAATTTAATTTCAAAAAAATCATGTCGTTTTTTCTGATATTTTAGATTTTTTAAATTTTTGAAAATTAATTTTCAGATATTTAAAAAATAAAATATGATGTGGACAATCACAAATAAATAAAAATTAAAAAAAAATCAAGTCAGCGCCACATATGCGCATTTGATGAGTTGGATGGAGGAGGGGTGTTTTCCGAAAAAAAGAAGTTTTAGAAGGATGCAAATCAAATCGAAAATTTTATAGAGACGAAAACCGAAAAGACTTATATTTCAGGGGTGAAAAGCGATATTAACCCTTAAAATTATATTAAGTATGAAAATAGGGTTTGTTTTTACATGAGTGGGATTTACTGTTAAAACTGAAAATAATAGGAGAGAGATAATATAGCCAGGATTTGAATTTGTTAACTAATCAGGTCATTCCTTAGTTGATTATATACTTTATAAATTCTAACTATGCTTCTACATATCTGGCATTGTACGTTTCCATGTTTGGAAAAACGATGTGAGATCCATTGTGTCTATTAACTTCTGATGTCTTGAACCCACTTATGTTGGTTTGGTGATATTGACTTGGGACCTGAGAGTGCACTCCTCGTCAAAGTCTCAGGTTCGATTCTCCAAGTGTCAATTTGGATGAGCTAATTTAGAAAGAAAAGAAAAACTTCCAATGCCTTGCTCATTTAATCGGTTTAATGACATTAAGACCATACAATCAAAATATTATTTTTGGATTACACATTGGAAAAAAATATTAAGAACGGATCCAATAAAACGAATCCCCCAAACTTGGGAATCGAGCTTGTGAAACCACTACCCTATGGCAGCAACAACATATCACACAACTAACCGAGAAGACACATTATAAGAACAAACACATTTTAAATTCATTTATTGAAGAAACATTTTAAATTCATTGAATATTTGATATATAACATAGACCAAATACATTAGTTATTTAATAAATTTAAAAATTGATTTTTGTTTATACTCAGAAGTGAACAAGGGAGTACCCCTCATTAATACTTTCAATTTTCTCTATTAAAAAAATACTTTCAATTTGTCTTGAAATATAAAAAAATAATATTAATTACATTTATACACAAATGATAATTTAATAATAATTACACACATTATAGACAATTTATTAGTTAACAACTTTATTAATACACTTGTCAAAAAAAAAAACTTTTATTAATACGCGGTTTTTTTGGTTAGATGTTTATGTATTCAGGAACGGACAGAGTATCAATTATGTCTATTATTGGCTACTGGTTTTATTTTATGTGTTCTTTGGTGGTGGCTTGACTCCATCTTGTTTCGGACTTTTTTGAGGTTTGATTCTCTTATCTGTTACTTCAATGAGTAGTTATATTTATCAATATATTTTGCATTTTAAAAAATATCGAACTCCATCGAAATCAGAAGAGAACTACCTAAGCCCCGGGTTTAATTTAATTTTAACCATGTCGTTCGATACACAGTAGGGGATGTATTGGATTAGAATTCTAAAAGATTTTAAAAGACTTTTTTATCATAAAAAAGTTTTGTGGTATTCAATCAAGATATTTTGCGACTTAAAAAAAGTCTGTGGTATTCAATCAAGATTCTTTGTCATTTAAAAAAAGTCTTGTGGTATTCAATCAAAACTTTTCATCATTTAAAAAATGTCTTCTGGTATTCAAAATCATTCAAATTTCGAAGGATTGTTTGATAAATTGGATTTTGTGGGATTTTCTAATGAAATTTTAACATGAAAACATGAGATTTCTTAGGATTGTTTTTCATGTTAAGATTTTACTCTCTCTCTCTTCCCCCCTCTCTCTATCTCTCTCAAAAATAAAGTAAAATAAATAAAAGAATTTGTATTGAGAATAGTGTAAAAGAAAGTGTCTTACAATTTTTTTTTCAATGTGTCTTTAAAATTTCATAAAATCTGTTAAAATCATTTGAAATCCTTTAAAATCTTATGAGTTAAATCCTTTGAAATCCAAATTGTAATCTCGATTGTCTTTTAAAATCATCAAAGTCATTAAAATCCAGCAAAATCTTTTAAAATTCTTAAGACTTTTTTAAACAAAAATTGTCCTTTAAAATTCTAATCCAATACACCCCCCTAAATGTATTTTTTTTTACCTAATAATGGTATTTGTATAATTATTTTGTTATAGTTTTTGAGACTATATTCTTTTTCCATCTTCTTATTGATAAAAAATAATAGAGAAAGAAAGTGAGTGAAAGAAAGTAAAAACACAATAACTGTATTTTTTAAGAAAAAGTTGTTCAAAAATTATTTCAAGATGGTTGTTCAAGTATCATTTCTCTTTGCATAATATTAATATAAATGAGGTTAATAATAGAACAATGATGGATTGATGGTGATCAATTTATCAGAATCTATATATATACCTCTATGCTCACTTGTCTAATCTAAAAACAAGGACACATTGATTTGTGCCTACACGTACAAGCTAAGTCATTATCCCTTCTTCAAGGACAATTTATCCTTAACCATTTCCATGATGACAAATACATAAAAACATACAGATTAGGTACAACTCATTGGACGTTTCAATTCTTCTATAGGAATGTACAGTGTCACTTGTGTCATTTTTTGGTTTTCATTTTTCTTTCGGGTTAAAACAGAGAACAAAGGAGAAATATCCATTTTAGTATGCATGCATGTCTCTATCTTGTTGTCTGTTTCATTTTCAAACAATAATAAAGGTAACCAACTTATTGCTATAGCATATATTCTCTCTACATTGCCATTTTCAGGATTCTTCGCAAAAGACAATGTGGTCCATCTCACTCTCTGACTTTTCTTATTTCTACTCTACTTTCATTTATGCTTACGGTGGATAAGAAAATTTTAATACATATAATAATCAATGGATTTTTGTTAAGATGAGCCTTAGAGGAGTTGTGAATGGTTTGATGAACATATTGTATTGGAGTAAATATGCAATTACCTCTCTAAAATTATAAGTTTCGTCAGTTATCCCTTTGAAATTAACAAAACTTCAATTACCCCATGAAATTGCACAACGTTAATCAATTTACCTCCTCCGTCAAATTTTTCTGTTAATCAACATGACGTTTTGCAAATACCCTCCCCCTGAAGTTTTGCACTTATGTGCAAAATGCCCCCCGAACTTGAAAAGTTATATTTTTTTTTTATGTCATTACTTTATCTTCTTATCTCTGGTTCAATAATTGTTTGTTGTATGAAATGTTTCAAGAAGCTGCCATGGAGCAGCTCGTGAGGCACTAAGATGCTTCTAAAGAAAATAGTAAATATAGCTTCTTAATATACACATGGTGCAATAACTGCATGATACAACATTAACTGTGATATGCTATAAGGCAAATATGTATTTTCATTTTCTTGGATATTCAACGTATATATATTTCCATCTATACAAATATGTATTTTTATTAATTTAAGAAATGACAAGAACTATGCTATTTGGTTTCCTCTACATGTGTCAAAACTAATGCAGAAGATTTTCATTCTGATTCTCAGCTGATTTTCATTTTGGTTCTCTGCACATGATTTTTCATGCATTATTAAGACCTTTTTGCGAATTTTTATTGTGAATTGCAAATGATTTTTCTTGCATTATTAGGACCTTTTTGCGAATTTTTAGTGCGAATTTTGGATTGTAATATTGTATAGTTAAATTATTAAAGTTAACGGTTAATTGTTTGCCTTTAATATCTTTTGAGAAAGATAAGGAAAAAATATATAAATTTTCAAGTTTGGGGGGCATTTTGCACATAAGTGCAAAACTTCAGGGGGGGT